>Ga0182232_1000484_pt1 | contig 9919 bp, 7 predicted proteins | sample G6R1MG_30_FD_155484 | JGI IMG/M metagenome (GOLD analysis project Ga0182232, IMG submission 155484) | Phyllosphere microbial comminities from miscanthus, Michigan, USA - G6R3_NF_07NOV2016_LD2 MG | ecosystem: Host-associated > Plants > Phyllosphere > Phylloplane/Leaf | place: USA: Michigan... | reverse complement strand
TCAGAACCTGCACGAGTTTCGGGCCTTGCTGTGGCCGCCGTGGCGCGGGGTGGCGCGGGGGTTTTGGTCGCACAAGGTACTGCGCTGGCTGGCGCCGCACCTGCTGCTGCTGAGCCTGGCGGCCAATGTGGGGCTGGTGGCGCGGGGCGCGGGCTGGTTTTGGCAGCTGGCGCTGGCGGGGCAGCTGGGGCTGCCGCTGTTGGGGCTGCTGGGCGGCGTGTTGCCACTGGCCGGGCTGCGCTTCGTGCGGCATTTTTACTACATGAACTTGGCCCTGTTGGTGGGCTGGTGGCGCTACGTGCGCGGGCAGCGCTCGGCGGTGTGGCGGCCTACGGCGCGCAATCAGCGGGGTGTTGCGCGGGCTTTGTAGGCCGCGTTCGGTAGGTCGGCAAAACCAGTTGCGCGGACTTTGTAGTCCGAGAATCCGCCCTGCCGCACGCGGACTACAAAGCCCGCGCAACTGGTTTTGCCGACCTTTGCGGGGCCGCTCAAAACGAAGTTGCGGCTAACTGGTTATTGCTTTATTCGTTGTTTGGCGGCAAGCTAAAGCTTACCCTACACTTTATTATCCGGCAAGCGGAAGCTTACCGCACACTATATGCTTGATTCCATAGAAAGCGCCATCGAAGACATCCGGGCCGGCAAGGTCGTGATTGTGGTCGATGATGAAGACCGCGAAAACGAGGGTGATTTTATTTGCGCCGCCCGTTGCGCCACGCCCGAAGTCATCAACTTTATGGCTACCCACGGCCGCGGCCTCGTGTGCGCGCCCCTCACCGCCGAGCGCTGCGACGAGCTGGGCCTCGACCTGATGGTGGGCCGCAACACGGCCCTGCACGCCACGCCCTTCACGGTATCGGTTGATTTGCTGACCAATGGCGTGACCACCGGCATTTCGGCCTCCGACCGCTCGAAGACCATCATGGCGCTCATCGACCCCGCCACCAAGCCCGAAGACCTGGGCAAGCCGGGCCACATTTTTCCGCTCAAGGCTCGCAAAGAAGGCGTGCTGCGCCGCGCCGGCCACACCGAGGCCGGCGTCGATTTGGCCCGGCTGGCGGGCTTCGAGCCGGCCGGCGTGCTGGTCGAGATTCTGAAGGAAGACGGCGAAATGGCCCGCCTGCCCGACCTGGAGAAAGTGGCCGAAAAGTGGGGCCTTAAGCTGATTTCGGTGCAGGACCTCATCAAGTACCGCCTGGCGCAGGAAAGCCTCATTCAGCGCGAGATAACGGTGAAGATGCCCACCGCCCACGGCGATTTTGACCTCTACGCCTACACCCAGCGCTCGAACGGGGCGCAGCACCTGGCCCTCGTAAAAGGCGATATTTCGGGCCCCGAGCCGGTGCTGATACGCGTGCATTCGTCGTGCGTGACAGGCGACATCTTTGGCTCGTGCCGCTGCGATTGTGGCCCGCAGCTGCACAAGGCCATGGAGCAGATTGACCGCGAGGGCCGCGGCGTCATCGTGTACATGAACCAGGAGGGGCGCGGCATCGGCCTGCTCAACAAGCTGAAAGCCTACAAGCTCCAGGAGCAGGGCCGCGATACCGTGCAGGCCAACGAAGACCTTGGCTTCCGGGGCGACGAGCGCGACTACGGCGTGGGCGCGGCCATCATCCGCGACCTGGGCTTGCGCCAGCTGCGCCTGCTCACCAACAACCCCCGCAAGCGCACCGGCCTCAGCGCCTACGGCATCGAAATCGTGGATACCGTGCCCATCGAAATCGCCCCCAACCGCCACAACCAAAGCTACCTCACCACCAAGCGCGACAAGCTGGGCCACGATATTTTGCAGCAGATGAAGCCCGAGGCAGCCGCGTAGCGGCGGCTGCCAAGCAGCCCGGTGGCGCGGCCTGGTGTGCCGCGCCACCGGGCTGAGGATGATGGTGGTAGCCGGGAGTAGGCAGGAAGCTGCGCGGCATCCGGCTGGGCAGGCGAGGGTATTTGCCAGGCCGCTTCATCAAAAAATAAATAGGCTATTCTGCTTCAAAAGAGAACTGTTAGCTAGAGCGGTTGCGTATAGAAAAACTGCTTTGCCCCGATTGTTGCCCGTATGCTCGCTCCTCAGCCGCTCTACCATATCATCTACCACAGCCTGGCCACCGGCCCCGAGGGCATAGTCCCCGAGGCGCTGGCCGACTTGCTGCGCCAGGCCCGGGCTTACAACCAGGGCCATCGCCTCACGGGTCTGCTGCTGTATGCCGACCGCACCAAAGAGTTTGTGCAGGTGCTGGAAGGCCCGCGCGACGAGGTAGAAACCATCTACCAGAAAATAGCCCACGACCCGCGCCACAAACACGCCTTCGTGCTGCACCAGGGGCCGGCCGAGCGCCGCATGTTTCCCGACTGGCGCATGGGTTTTGCCCACGCCGCCACCCAGGACCTGCGCTCCACTGCCGGCTACTTTCCGCTGCGCGCCGAGCCCGCGTATGCCCGCCCTCCCGGCCTGGCCGTGCACGCTCCCGAAAAGCTGCGGCGCTTCCTGGCCGACTTCGCCATTCCGCTGGCCAAAGATGAGTAGCGAATGCTGAGCGCCAAAAAGCCGGCCTCCCCGAAGCGAGGAGCCGGCTTTTTGGCCCAGCAGCGTGCTACTGCGGCGGCAGGCCAGCAGTGGCCCCCACGGGCACGGGCCGGGTGTAGCCGCACGCGCTGCACGGCGGAGCCAGCGTAGCAGTGCGGCGAGGCAAATGAGCGGGCAAGCTAGTGAAAGCCGGCCATGGCAACGAGGTAGCGTAGGTCTTCATAACCCTATCTAAAGTGTTAGTAGTCAGGCAGGACCACTTGCGGGTACCAGCGCTGGTTCCTGGCAAAGTTCAGTTGGTAAGGGCCAGAATGCAATACCTGATTTTAGGTATTTTTCGTGGGCGCTAGCGGCCGTCAAGGCTGGGCGGGCACTGGCCCTAGCCAGCGCAGCACCGGGTAGCGGCGGTAGCCGGGCTCGGCGTAGGGCGAGTGCTGGTACACCCACTCTAGCTGCCGGGGGCCGCTGGCGGCCAGCGCGGGGTCGGCTTGTTTGGCCGCGTCGAGCTGCTGGCGCACAGCCGGGTTTTTGGCCAGAAACTCGGCGGCCAAATCCTCAAATACATAGTCGGAGTAGTGCTCTTTCTGCTGCAATACGCTGTCGAAAAAGCCCCAGGCAAAAAACGAGTCGGTGGCCTGCGGCTCCAGCGCCTCCACGAGGTAGCGGGCGGCGGGGCCTTGCTCGGCCAGCACGGCTACAAAGGCAGGGCCTTCGATGGTTTTGAGGGCTGAGCTCTGGGTTTTGAGCTGCACTTGCGAATGCAGGTAGTGGCCCTCGTAGGGGCGCGGGGTGGTTTTGTAGTCTTCGATGATGTAGGCGTCGGCGGGGCCGGTGAGCGGGGTTTTCAGCTCGCGCAGCACCACGCCGTTGCGGCGCAGGTTATCGAGCGCTTCGCCCCAGGCCGCCGGAATGAGGTAGGCCACCGGCGCGGCCACGCGGGCCGTGGCGCGGGCCGTGTTATAGTAGGGTACGGGCCGGGTATAGGGCCGGGCACGGTCGTAGTAGAGGCGCGGCTGCCCGCTCACGGCGCTGGGCCGGTGCCCCGCCTCGTAGCCCCGAAAAGGCACCGTGGCGGTCGGCGTATTTTCCACTTCCCAGGCCAGCGCAAACTGCGCCTGGGCGGCCAGCGCCTGGTCGGCGGCGGCGCGGGCGGCGAGCAGGGCGGGTGCCTGGGCGGCCACGGTTTCGAGGTAGGTCAGCAGCAGGTCGTAGGTCGATTTTACGCGCTGCCCGAAAGGCTTGAGCATGTGCGTTTCGGGCATGAAGCCGATGCTGTTGAACAGGGCCGCGTAGCCGGTGGAGTAGCGCGGGCTCTCCAAAAAAGCGCGCAGGCCGCTTTCGGGCGTTTCGCCCTCAAAATCGACGTAGGGCGTCATGGGCCAGTGTTTTTGGGCCATGCCCTGGTAGAGCGCGGGCAGCAGCTGGCCCTGCAAATACTGGCCCAGCGCCGGGGCCAGCTTGTTGTGCTGGGTGGCGATGAGCGTCATCGTGTACTGGTAGTCGGCCCCGTTGGAAGTGTGCGTTTCGACAAATACCTCGGGCCGCCACTTCTGAAACAAGGCCGCGAAGGAGCGGGCATTGCGCGAGTCCTGCTTCACGTAGTCACGGTTGAGGTCGAGGTGCCGGGCGTTGCCCCGAAAGCCGTACTCGCGCGGCCCGTCCTGGTTGACGCGGGTGGTGGCGTTGCGGTTCAGCATGCCATCCACGTTGTAAACGGGGATGATGACGAGCGTAAGCTTCTGGAGCAGAGGCCGCAGCTTTTTGTCGCGCAGCAGGTCGCGGGCCAGCAGCATGCTGGCGTCGATGCCCTCGGGCTCGCCGGGGTGGATGCCGTTCTGCACGAATAAGATAGGCCGGCCCTGGGCGCGGCTGGTGGCGGGGTCGAAGGTGCCATCGGCACTGAGCACTACTTCGTGCAGGGGCTGGCCGCTGTCAGTGGGGCCGGCCGCGCGCAGCTGCACGGCGGCGGGGTAGGCGGCGGCCAGTTCTTTGTAGAAGGCCACGCACTCGGCGTAGGTGGCGGTGGTGTTGTGGGCCGGGTCGCGCTCGAAGGGCGTGCGCAGCGGCGGGGTGGGGGCGGAGGACATGAGGGCGGCGGCCAGTAGGAGCGAGGCAAGGAACATAGGCGCGAAAGTACCTTTGGCGGTAGGATGGCGCGGGCCGCAGCCCCGCGCCGACTACGCGCGGGCCGCTGGCCCGCGCGCCAGGATACAGCCTTTTTTGGCTCAACTACGTTCGCTACCGTGCCGGCCAGTGGCCGGTGGCCCCGCGGCGCGCAGCCCCGCGTCCTCTTCTTCCAAGCTGTTTTGCATGTCTGATTCTCCCCGTCCCCTCATTCTCGTTTCCAACGACGACAGCCTTAGTGCCCCCGGCATCGCGCACCTAGTGCGCGTGCTGCAAGAACTGAATGCCGAAATAGTGGTGGTGGCGCCCGCCGCCCCGCAGTCGGGCATGGGCCACGCCATCACCATCGGCCACCCGCTGCGGCTCGATAAAGCCGACCTTTTTGGCCCCGATGTGGAGGCCTACGCCTGCTCGGGCACGCCCGCCGACTGCGTTAAAATCGCCAAGTATTACGTGCTCAAAAACCGCCGCCCCGACCTCGTGGTGTCGGGCATCAACCACGGCTCCAACTCCAGCGTGAACGTGCTGTACTCGGGCACGATGTCGGCGGCCATTGAGGCGGCCATTGAAGGGCTGCCCGCCATCGGCTTTTCGCTGTGCGAATACGGCGACCACGCCGATTTTTCGCACGTGGGGCCGTGGGTGCGGCAGGTGTGCGAACTGGCGCTGGCGCAGGGCCTGCCGGCCCACACGGCCCTGAATGTCAACATCCCCAAAAACGCGGCCGGTCCCATCCAAGGCATCCGGCTGGCGCGGCAGGCTAATGCCAAGTGGGAGGAGGATTTTGACCGCCGCCTCGACCCCTACCAGCGCCCCTACTACTGGCTGCAAGGCAAATTTGCCAACCACGACCGCGGCCTCGACACCGATGAAGCGGCCCTGGCCGAAAACTACGTGTCGGTAGTGCCCTGCAAGTTTGACCTCACCAACTACGAAGGCCTTCAGCATCTCTCGGATGCCTGGCAGCTGCCGCTGCCCCAGGCCGAAGTGGCCGCCGCCCCGCCCCAGCCCCTGGCCAGCGAAGACTACGGCCCCGCCGCGAGCGAACTAAGTGAATGAGTGAATTAATGCTTGTAATTTACTCATTCATAGGCTTATTTGCCGACGCGCCGCACGGTTTTAGGGGCGCGGGCGGCCCAGGGCGAGCGGATAATTTGCACGGGAGCCGCTGGCAAGCACCTGACTCGGGCCACCGACCGGCACCGCGCCCGGTGCCCGGCTGGCGAGAGCAGCGTGGTCAGCAGGAGCAGAAGGGCAATTAATCCCAGCAGTTTCATTCGACGTTCAGTTGACGATTCAACTTAGCGCCGGGTCGGTGAATAAGTCGTGAGGAGGTAAGCTGTCCTTGCGAGCGCAGCGAAGCAACCGCACCTGTTGAGCCGCGCCGCTCGGGTGCGGGTGCTTCGCTGTGCTCGCAAGGACAACCGTTTTTTACTCATTCGCTACTCAACCAGCCTTTGCGCCAGAAGTAAAACAGCTGCCCTACCACGATGAAGCCCAAAATACCGAGCAAAACGGGGTAGCCCCAGGGCTGGTAGAGCTCGGGCATGTTGAGCGGCAGCTTGTGGCCGTGCTGGTCTTCGGGCTGAAAGTTCATGCCGTAGAGGCCCACCACGAAGCTCAGCGGAATGAAGATAGAGCTGATGATGGTCAGTACTTTCATCACCTCGTTCATGCGGTTGCTCTGGTCGGAGAGAAAGAGGTCGGCCAGCGATGAGATGTTGTCGCGGTAGCTTTCGGCCAGGTCGAGGGCCTGGATGGCGTGGTCGTAGGCATCGCGGTAGTAGGTCTTGAGCTCCTCGGGCACCACCTCGTCGGGCAGGCGCAGGATTTCCGCGATTTTGTCGCGCTCGGGGTACACCAGCCGCCGAAAGCGCACCACGTCTTTCTTGATGCGCAGGATGCGGTTGAGCAGCCGGCGCTCGCGCCGCTCGGTAAAAATGCGGTCCTCCAGCTCCTCAATGTAGTCGCCGATGGCGGCCATGGTGGGGTAGTAGTGGTCGAGCACCACGTCGGTGAGGGCATAGGCCAGGTAGCCGCTTGAGCGGCGCCGCAGCTGGCTCAGGTTGGCCCGCAGGCGGTTGCGCAGCACGTCGAGGCAGTCCTCGTAGTCATCCTGAAAACACAGCACGTAATTGGGCCCGGTGAAGATAGAGAGCTGGTCGTCATTGATTTCCAGGTTGGACGTGAAGTCGGTCATGCGCGACACCATAAACAGCCGGTCTTCGTCAAACACCTCCACCTTGGCGCGCTGGTAGTCGCCGAGCACGTCTTCGAGCTGCAAAGGGTGCAGCCCAAAATCGTTCATCAGGCGCTCCATCAGGGGCAGGTCGCCGTAGCCGCGCACGTCAATCCAGTGCTTGAGGTCGGGCTGGCCGTGCACGGCGGCCAGCAGCTCGTCGTAGCGGTCGGTGTACTCGCCCTCGGTGTAGCCCTGCTCGTTGTAGGAAAACAAAAACAGGCGCGGCTTGAGCGCATTCGCCTTCACGCGCAGCGTGCCGGGGCGCTGGCCCACCTCCTGCTCGCGGGCCAGGCGCGTGGCCGCGCGGTCGGTGATGCGGTCGGTGGCGGCGAGCGGCGAGGCGGCGGCGGGGCTCGCCTCAGCTGGCGTGGCGAGGGGCAGCGGGTCGGGAAAATCCATAGAATAGCAAGCTGAACTGTCCGAAAGATGGGGCCAAAAACGTGAAAACGCCGGGAAGCCGCCCGCCCGGTGCCGTACTTTGCCGGGGCAGCCAAGGGCTGCCAGTTGTCTTTGTAATTGGTCGAGCTATCTCCGTTGCCTTACCCCACCACTAGCCTGCGCGTGTACGTAGCCGAGGCGCCGCCCGGCCAGCCGCCCGCCGCGCCGCGCCTACCGCTGGCCTTCGAGCCGTTTCTATTTCTGACGCCCGCGCACCAGGCGCTGCAAGCGCACGGCTGCGCCACGCTGGCGTTTTTTCTGGAGGACGAAGCCGCTGGCTACACCGTGGCGCAGCTTTACGTAGTGCTCGATTTTGAGGGCCAGGGCCTGGCGCGCTCGCCGGGCCAGGCGAGCTTTGGCGGCGTGCAGCTCGCCCAAAACCTGCCCGCCGCTGCCCTGCACCCGCTGCTCGCCGCCGCCGAAGACACCCTGCGCCAGCACCGGCAGACGCGGCTGGCACTACGCGGCTACCCCGCCTGCTACGACCCCGCCGGGGCCGCCGCCCTGGGCGAAGCCTTGCCGCAGCGCGGCTACCAGGTAGTGCTGGAAGAACAGAATTACTACCTCGATACCCGGCGCGACTACGCCGCCCACCTCGCCTCCAGCGAGCGCCGCCACCTGCGCCAGTGCCAGCAAGCGGGCTTCGTGGTCGAGCAGGAGCCGCCTATTTTGCTGCCGCTGGCCTACGAGTTTATCGCCGCGTGCCGCCGCGAGCGCGGCTACGCGCTTTCGTTATCCCTGGAGCGCGTGCAGGCGCTATTTCGGGCGTTTCCGCAGCAGCATCTGCTGCTATCGGTGCGGCAGCCGTCGAGCGAGTGGGCGGCGGTGCTCATCGCCATTCGGGCCAGCCGGCAGGTGTTCTACGATTTTTACCTGGCCAGTGCGCTGCGCCTCAATAGCTTAAGCCCCAGTGTACTGCTGGTAGGTGGCCTGCACGCCTTCGCCCAGGCCAACGAGGCGGCCCTCGTAGACCTGGGCACCTCCACGCTACCCAGCGGCGAGCCCAACGCGCCGCTGCTGCATTTCAAGCGCTCGCTCGGCGGCCTGCCCAGCCCGCGCCTCACCTGGCAGAAAATGCTGGCCTGATTTTACCGAACGCACCGCCCGCCGGCAATGCCCTCTCTTCCCCGACCCTCGGCAACTGTGCCCACTCGCCGGCCCCAAGGCGCGGGCAGCATCTGGCGGGGCTTCGTGCGCGGCTCGGTCGGTACGGGGGTGGCTATGGCAGCACGGGCAGCGGGTGCGCTGGTGCTCAATAAGTTGCTGGCCGTGTACGGCGGGCCGGGGGCACTCACGCAGTTCGCGCAGTTCCAAAACCTGATGGGGTTGTTCGGAGCGCTGCCCGCCGATGGCATTCAGGTAGGAGCTACCGCCCGGCTGGCCCCACTGCGGCCCGGCACGGCCCGCTACCGCGCCTGGCTCGGCGCGGCTACGGCGCTCACTCTAAGCCTACTAAGCTTGGGTGGGCTGGTGCTCTTAGCCGTAAACCAAGCCGCCTGGGGGCCCGGCCCGGTGCTGCTATTCACGCTGGGCATGGCCGCCGTGGCCATGCAGGCCCTCCTAAGTACGGCCTTGCTGGCCGCCGGCCAGCGGCGGGCCTACGTGGTGCAGGCGATAGTGCTAAGTGTGCTGAGTACCAGTGCGGCCGGGGCGGCACTGTGGCTGCGGCAGCCGCTGCCCTGGGTGCTGGGCTGCTATTTGGGCGGGCAGGCGCTGGCGCTGCTGCCCACGCTGGGGCCCGCGCGCCGCGCCGGGCTACTGCGCGGGCTTGGGCTGCGCGGCCTTAGCCCGGTGGCGGTGCGTGGCCTGCTACGCTTCGTGCTGATGGCGCTGGGCACGCTGCTCTTCGGCCGGGCGGTCGATTATGCGGTGCGCGATTACCTCATCCGAAATTTTACCCCCGCCCGCACCGATTTGTGGCAGGCCGTGGTTCGGCTGTCCGACAACTACTCGCTGGTAGTGGGCGCGGTGCTGAGCACCGTTTTCTATCCGCGGCTGGCGGCGCTGGCGGCCACGCCGGCCCAGGCCCGGCGCTACCTGCGGGCGGTGCTGAGCCTGCTGGCGGCGGGCGTGGCCGGGGGGCTGGGGCTGGTTTTTGGGCTGCGCGACTGGCTGCTGCCGCTGCTCTTTGCCCCGCGCCTGCTGGCCGCCCGCGAGCTGCTGGCCCCGCAGCTGCTCGGCGACTGGGCCAAGTTTTTGGTTTGGGCGTTTATTTACCAGCTGCTGGCCCGCGCCCGGCCGCTGCCCTACCTGGCGGTGCAAGCGGCTTCGGCGGCGCTCTACGCGGCGCTGCTGGCGGCGCTGCTGCCGCGCCTGGGGCTGGCCGGGGTGGTGTGGGCGCACGCCGCCCGCTTTGGGGTGCTGCTGGTGGCGTGCGGGCTTAGCCATTTGATAATAAGCAAGAAAGGATAGCCGCTATTCTGTTTTTTGCCAAGCTGATAATTGATAATTGCTCATTGATAATTGAAAAGGTGCCGCTCGTTACTATTATCGCTCTCTGCTACAACCACGCGCCGTTTCTGCGGCAGGCCCTCGATTCCATCCTGGCCCAGGACTACCCGCACCTGGAAGTGTGGCTGGTCGATGATGCCAGA
>Ga0182232_1000483_pt1 | contig 9919 bp, 9 predicted proteins | sample G6R1MG_30_FD_155484 | JGI IMG/M metagenome (GOLD analysis project Ga0182232, IMG submission 155484) | Phyllosphere microbial comminities from miscanthus, Michigan, USA - G6R3_NF_07NOV2016_LD2 MG | ecosystem: Host-associated > Plants > Phyllosphere > Phylloplane/Leaf | place: USA: Michigan... | reverse complement strand
AGGTTCGACGGCAGGGTGATGTGCAGGAACAGCTGCGCCACCCGGAGCGTCTCGCCGCTGGCGCCGATCAGGCTCAGCAACCGCTCGGAGAGCGCGAAGATCAGCAGGGCGATGAGCGCGGCTGCGAGGCTCGCCAGCGCGAGGGCCGAGCCCGACAGGCGCCGCGCCGCCGCCCGGTCACCCGCCCCCACCGCCCGCCCGACCAGGGCGCCGGCGGCGATCATCAGGCCGATATTCACGGCGGTGGCGAAGAACTGCACGATCGCGGCGAAACCGATCGCCGCGGTGAGCTTCGGGTCGCCGAGCTTCGAGACGTAGAACAGCGACAGCAGGTCGACCACGAAGATCGCCATCAGCCCCACCGAGCCGGTGGCGGCCATCACGACCACGTGCCGGAGGATCGAGCCGGTCACGAACCGGCCCGCCTCGGCCGTGGGCAAACCGTCAGGCATCGGGGCGGTCACGCATCCCGGGCGGTGCCTTCCGATTCCAGCTCGGGCTCCGGATCGACCTCGTTCTCGGCCTCGGTCGCATCGGCCTCCTGCGGGGCGAGGGCGGGCTTGTCCAGAAGCCGCTCGGCCGCCTCGCGCCGGTCGCTGCCGATCAGGTCGCGGGTCTCGGTGCTCAAGGCCCGCGCCGGCCGGACCGGCTCGGTCAGCGGCTCGGGCTTCAGGCCGGCCGCGGCGCCGCGCATCCATCCGGCGCCCTCCGGCAGGGCGCCGGCCTGCTGCAGCACCAGGCGGGCGATATCGCGCTTGCGCACGTCGTCGGCCCGGGCCGCGGCCACCTCCGGCGACAGGCCGAGTCCCTCCAGGGCCGCCCGCCCGAAGGCGAGGGCCGATTCCGCGGTCTCGCGGATCTGGTAATCGACGTCCCGGTTCATCAGCTCGACGGCGTGCAGGCGGTCGTAGGCGCGCACGAAGGTGCGGACGTTCGAGAACTCCTCGTGCACGATGTCGACGATCTTGAGCGCGCCGGCGCGGTCGTCCACGCAGATGCAGACCAGCTCGACCCGGCCGATCCCGGCGGCGCGGAGCACGTCGAGCCGAGTGCCGTCGCCGTAATAGATCCGGAAGCCGAAACGCGAGGCCGCGCGCAGCTGCTCCACGTCCTTGTCGATCACCGTCACCGGGATCCCCTCGGCGAGGAGCACCTGGGTCAGCACCTGCCCGAACCGGCCGAAGCCGATCACGAGCACCCTGGCCTCGCCGCTCTCGGCGAGCTCCGCGGAGGGTTCCGACACGTCGACCTGCTCGCGGGCGGTGCGGCGCTCGATCAGCTTGTCGAGGCCCTTGGCGGCGATCGGCCCGATCAGCATGGTCAGCGCCGCGAGCGCGACCGCGAAGCGCGTCGCCGTGGGCCCGGTGAGCCCGAGATCCTCCGCCTGGGGCAGCAGCACGAAGGCGAACTCGCCCGCCGGCGCCAGCACGGCGGCGCCGCGCAAGGCGCCGAGGGTGTCCGAGCCGAACAGCCGGAACAGGCCGGCGACCAGCGCCACCTTGAGCAGGATCGCCCCGAGCGTCGCCCCGAACAGGGCCGGCCAGACCTCCCGGACCAGGCCGCCGTCGATCGACATGCCGACGCTCATGAAGAACAGGCCGAGCAGCATGCCGCGGAACGGCTCGATCTCGGCCTCGAGCTGATGGCGGAAGTTCGATTCGGCGAGCAGGATGCCGGCCAGGAACGCGCCCATCGCCATGGACAGGCCGACCTGCTCCATCAGCAGCGCGGTGCCGAGCACCACCAGGAGCGCCGCCGCGGTCATGACCTCGCGGGCGCCACTGGCGGCCAGCAGCCGGAAGAACGGGTTGAGGCCGTAGCGGCCGACCAGCACCACGGCGAGGATGGCCGCCACCGCCTTGCCGGTGGAGATCGCCGCCGCCCCGAGCCAGGGCCCGCCGGTGGCGTCGCCGGCCGTGGCGAGCAGCGGCATCAGGGCCAGGATGCCGACCACCGACAGATCCTGGAACAGCAGCACCGCGAAGGCCCGGCCCCCGTAGGCGCTGCCGAGATCGCCCCGCTCCTCCAGGAGCTGCAGCGCCACTGCGGTGGCCGAGAGGGCCAGCGCGATGCCGATCACCGAAGCCGCCCCGAGGCTGAGCCCGGCGGCCAGCCCGACGCCGCCCAGGACCAGGGCGCAGGCGACGAGCTGCGCCGCGCCGAGACCGAAGATGTCCCGCCGCATCGAGACGAGCTGCGACAGGTGCAGTTCCAGCCCGACGATGAACAGCAGCAGCACGACGCCGATCTCGGCGACGCTGGCGGCGGTCTCGGGCTCGGCGATCAGCGACAGGCCGGACGGGCCGATCAGCACCCCGGCCACGAGGTAGCCGAGCACGGCGCTCTGGCCGATCAGCCGGAACACCGGCACGCCGATCACCGCGGCCGCCAGGAAGGTCAGGACCGGCGGCAGGAAGCTCGCATGTTCGGCGGGGCTCGCCATGCAGATCTTCTCGGCGGATGGCTTCGGGTTCGTGAGGTCCGGCTTAGCGCGCGCGGCGCCGCGATGCGAGATGCGCGAGGGTGCCGTTCGGCACAAGCGGGTTCTTGGGCCGATGGCGAGCCAAGCCCGTACGGGGGCGTAACAGTGTCAGGAAACGCGCTGGTCGCTGACAGATCAGTCCGTTTGGCCTTCCGGTGACTCTGCGTGCCATGTACCAAAATATGGTACATTCTGGTATCGGGAGGCCGGCATGGCAAAGAACACATCTATCTCGCTCGGGGACCATTTCGCCGGGTTCATCGATCGTCAGGTCACCGATGGGCGCTACGGATCGGCCAGTGAGGTCGTCCGCGCCGGCCTGCGCCTGCTCGAAGAGCACGAGGTGAAGGTCGCCGCGCTACAAGCAGCCCTGATCGCCGGGGAAGAGTCCGGTCCCGCGGAGGAGCTGGACAGTTCCGCGTTCCTTCAGGAGATGCGGGCCAAGTAAGGCCGCTAGCCCCCGCGCTCGGTTCACCTCCCCTGGCGCGTGCCGACCTGGATGAGATCTGGCGCTACACGTTCGGCCGGTGGTCACCGGATCAGGCCGATCGCTACCATCAGGAAATCGTTGACACAGCCGGCGCACTCGCCACCGGCGCGAAGGTCGGCCGTGCCGTCGAGATCCGTGCCGGCTATCTCAGATACGCGGTCGGATCGCATTTGATCTTCTACCGGCAGCCGGAGGCCGGGATCGATGTCATCCGCGTCCTGCATCAGCGCATGGACGTGCCGTCCCGCCTGTCTTGAAGCGACTTGATCGCGACCAGACAAGACTTCTGATCTTCGGCCGTCGAGGGCGCGCACCGAGTTCGGCATCTGCACCCGGCCGGCCGCTGCGCGTGCCGGATCACCCCAGCAGCCGCGACCGCGCCCGGCGCGAGCCGTCGATGAACTCGAAGCCGCCGGCCGCGCTCAGCATGTGCAGGCGGGAGCCGGGCCAGGCCGCCCCGGGGCCGAGGCGCGTCTCGACTCGCTGCTCGTAGCCGTCGGCGTCGAGCCGCAGGATCCGGGCGAGGCCGAGCGCCGCGCCGTAGCCCTGGCGGCAATCCTGCACCGGCCGGATCAGGGCGCCGTCGCGGGCCACGATCGGCCCGGCCGCCCGGGCCGAGCCGACATCGATGAGCACGGGGTTGCGCGGATGCGGCGTCCAGGGGCCGCGGAAATGCGGCGCGTGCCAGAGGTGGAGGGTGTCGGAATAGCTGCCCCCGCCGGCCCGGACCGTGGCGAACATCCACCAGCACCCGTCGTGACGCAGCAGCGTGGCGTCGCCCGCGACCACGTGATCGACCAGCACCGCCTCGTGCACCCAGCCCCCCGGGAAGGCGGTGGCCCGGTACAGGTCGATCGTACCCGAGGCGTGGGATTCCGGGATCATCCAGACCGCTCCGTCCGCCTCGAACACGAACGGGTAGGAGAGGTGGGTCTCGAGCTCCAGCACCGGCTCCGGGCAACCGCGCGGCCCGGATTCATCGAAGCCCAGCGCCGAGATCACGCCCTTGCCGCGGCGATAGTCGAATTCCTCGACGAACAGGGTGACGGACCCGCCATGGGCGATCGCGAACGGGTCGGCGTAGAAGCGGCGCCCGTCATCGGGCAGGTCGGTCCAGCCGCCCTCGGGATGGCGGCGCAGGTCGATCAGATCGGGGCCAACGACCCGCCGCCAGCCGACGCGCCATTGCGGGCTGTGGAAGCAGAGGGCGTAGAGCCGGCGGGCGATCTGGCGGGCGAGCCCGCTCGCGGCGCGCCGGCTGACGCCGAGGCCGCCGAGGTCGAACCGCGACCCCGGCTGCAGCGGCGCCTCGGATCCGTCCGGGAGGCGCGGCGAGGCGGCGCCGTCGAGGGCTGCGGTGATCAGCGTGATGATCCGGGCGAGGTAATCCTCGAAGGCGACGAGCATCACCGTGTGGGATTCCGCGCCGAGGCGCCCGACCGCCACCGGGGATCCGTCGGGACCCCGCAGGGCCGCCACCGGGGCCCGCCCGGCGAACAGGGCGGCCAGCAGGCCGGCCTCGCCCGGCATCCCGTCGAAGTCGAGCCGCCAGACCGGGCGACCCGCGTCGGATCCGGCGCGGGCGCCGGAGAGGTCGAGGACGAGGTCGGGCTCGTCCGCCGCGGCATCCGTCCCGTAGGCGGCGAACGCCATCGGCTCGGCCGCGGTGGCCAGGCCCGGACGGGGCAGGCCGTGGATCGCCGCTTCCAGGCGGAACAGCAGCTCCGCATTGGGCGGCAGCCCATGGGCGCCCGCGACCCATTCGACCCGCAGACGCCGCTCCGCCCGCTGGCCGAGCTGATCGAGGAGGCGGATATGCCAGCCGCGCAGGGTCCGGCGGTCGAGCCGCACGGTGATCTGCCGCGCCGCCGGCGGCACCGCGACCCTGCGGGGCTCCGGCCGGACCGGCCCGCGGCTGGTCCCGGCGACGGGGCGATTCGCGGCCCCGATCGACCGGTCCATCCGGTGGACGATGCTACCGGGGTGTGGAGGGGCCCCGTCCCGCAGGCCGACGATCCCCGGTCCGGACGAGGCTCCCATCGGCGGCGTGCTGAATCCCGTAACGACGCTCACCGCGAACCCTGACGACGCCCGAAGACAACCATCGATACGGTTATCACATGATCGAATGCTATCGCTCTCTGGAGCGATCAAACAAGTCTGGTCGATGGTTCACCATTGCGGGCGGTTAATCCGCGGCGGATTCTGTTGAAAAACCACGGGATCTGTTTTTTACGCATGGCGATAACCCACCGGAACACCACCGTGATACCATGCCACGCGGTGATCCCGGCCTCCCTCGGGAACCCGCGGATCGGCTTGGCGGTTCGCCCGTGAGATGTGATGCGGAGAGACGACATGACACGCAAGATGATGCCGCTGGCCGCGATGCTGCTCATCGGCCTTCCGAGTGCCGCCTTCGCCTGGGGCGGCGGCGGTGGCGGCGGTGACAGCGGCAGCGGCCTCTCGCCCTACGCGGCGCTGAGCGGCAACGACCGTTCGGCCGGCGTCAACAACGGCAATTACCGCGACCCGGCTCTCGACCCGTATATCCGCGCCTACGATCCCGAGGCTGCAGCCCGCGCCGCGACGCCCCCGGCCGCCCAGCCGCGCCTGCGCATGCGGCCCTATTACGGCTATCCGTACTGAGCGGCAGCGCGATCCGCCGGGCCTCCTTGTGGGGCCCCGGCGGGCCGGTCAGGACCGCTCCGATCCCGCGGCCCGAACCCGCTTGAGTACCCAATGGCCGCCGGAGGGCTTGCAGCCGGTGCCGCGCACGAAGCGGCTGCGGCCGGGCCCGATCACCGAGGCCAGAAAATTGCGGCAGATCAGGTCGTCCGCGACATAGGGCAGGCCGGTCGGATTGACCGCGCCGTGCAGGCCGGTCTCCGGGTTGTCCCATTTCACCGGACGGCCGTTGCCCTGCGGATCGAGGGCGACCGACAGCGCCGCGCGGGCGCGTCGCCAATCCTCTTCCCCGAGATCGGACCCGAAGCTCGTCGGCCGCTTCTCGATGCTGCCGGTGACCACGGGCTCTTCGGCCACGGGGGGCGTCGCCGCAGGCTCACCGCGGAAGACGAGCAGCGGCTGGCTGCAGCCGGACAGGAGCATCGCCAGCGACAGGGCTGTCATCGCCACAGGGGCGCGCAACCGTCGGCTTGGCTCTTTACACGCGCATCGCCGCATTACACCTGACTCACGACGGGCTATCCGCTCGACCGAACATGCCGATGTCGGTGCCCCCTCAGGCCCTGGACGCGGCAGGCAGGAGTCTTGCCGTGGATCAGTTAAGGACCGATGACCCGAAGGCCGGCGCGCCTGCCCCGACCTCGGACTTCACGCTGAGCGACGATCCGGTCGCGCTGTTTTCCGCCTGGATGCGCGAGGCGGAGGCCGCCGAGCCTGAGGATGCGAACGCGATGGCGCTGGCCACCGCCGGGTCGGACGGGCTGCCCGACGTGCGCATGGTGCTGCTGAAGGGCTTCGACGCGCACGGCTTCGTGTTCTACACCAACATCCAGTCCGCCAAGGGCGAGGAGCTGGCCCAGAACCCGCAGGCCGCCCTGGTGCTGCACTGGAAGAGTCTGCGCCGGCAGATCCGCGCCCGCGGGCCGGTCTCGCCGGTGACGCCGGAGGAAGCCGATGCGTATTTCGAGAGCCGCCGCCGGGAGAGCCGGCTCGGCGCCATCGCCAGCCAGCAATCCCGCCCGCTCGCCGACCGCGCCACGCTGATGGCCACGGTCACGGAGCTGGCCGCCCGCTACGAGGACGGCCCGATTCCCCGGCCCGAGCATTGGACCGGTTTCCGCATCGCGCCAGTGTCTCTGGAATTCTGGCAGAACGGCGATTACCGCCTGCACGACCGGGTCCGCTTCACCCGAAGCGGCGACGGCTGGAGCCGGTCGCGGCTGTACCCGTAGCAGAGTCCCGGTTTCAAAAGGTCGAGACCTTTTGCGGGTGCGGGCGGAGCCCGCTGCTCTCGTGGGCTCCGCCCCCGAACCCCCGCAAAAGGGCTGAGCCCTTTGGGAACCTCTGAAACGAAGAGAGCCCCGGCGGGGCCGGGGCTCTCGACGATGCGCGGCGTGCGACGAGGCTCAGGCCTCCTCGCCGTCCTTCTTCTCTTCGTCCTCGGAAGCGGCCTCTTCGGCCTTCTCCTCGGCGGCCTCGGCCGACTGCGCCTCGGCGATCGCGGCCTCCTCGGCCTCGACCTCGGCGCCCAGCACGGTCGGCGGCACGATGTTGGCCACCGGATCGGTGGGCTCGCCCGTGTGGGTGCCGGCCGGGATCTTGACGTCGGAGACGTGGATCACGTCGCCGATCTCGCGGCCGGTCAGGTCGACCTCGATCGCGTCCGGGATCTGGTCCGGGGCGACGTCGAGGGTCAGGGTGTGGGCGACGATGTTGAGGGTGCCGCCGAGCTTCTTGATGCCGGGGGCCGCGTCCTCGTTGATGAAGTGCACCGGCACCTCGACGGTCACGGTCTGACCGGAGACGACGCGCAGGAAGTCGACATGCAGCGGGACGCCGGAGACCGGGTCGAGCTGGAAGTCGCGCGGGATCGCCCGGACGGTCTTGCCGCCGGCCTTGATCTCGAACAGCGTGGTCTTGAAGCCGCCGGCGTAGATCAGGGTGCGGGCGCGGACGAGGTCGATGGCGATGGATTGCGGCGGCTGGCCGCCTCCGTACACGACGGCGGGAACTTGACCCTGGCGACGAACGGCCCGGGCGGCCCCCTTGCCGACCCGGTCGCGTGCCACGGCCTCAAGCGTCTTGACTGCGCTCATGGCGTGATCCTTCAAATGATGGCTGGATCCGGAAAACGAAAAAGCCGCCCGACGCGGACGGCTGTGACCTTCCCGGTGCGCCCCTGCCTCCAAGGGTGTCGGAGGGCGCGCCGTGCGCATACACGGATGGGGGTGGGTTGGCAATGTTTGGTGCGCTGTCGCTCGCACCGTGGCAGCATCGCGTGTCGACATGCCCGAGGCTGAATGGCGGTCTCACCGGTGATCCGGTTGGATCGGTCGGTACGGATCCCGCGCCGTCATCGCGAGCGCAGCGAAGCGACCCAGGGACACCCTGCGATCTGGAACCGCGCGCCGCACTGGGTTGCTTCGCTGCGCTCCAATGACGGTGAGGCGCTGTGCCGACCCGTCGAGCATTACGATATCGAGGGGACGCGATTAATGCGCACGCGCAAGCCCATCACCCCCGGCGATCCGCAGGCGGGCGCCGAGACTTTCGCTAAGTTTGATTGCTCTCCCCGCGTCAGCGCGGTGCCTCGGGTGCTCGACCGTGAGGACGCGGCGCTCGATGTCCTCCTCCGGCAGGCGGTGCAGGAGGCGCTGGACGATCCCCGGCCGGCGGTTCCTGCCGATGAAGTCTTCGCCGCGTTGCGCGCCCACCACGCTGAGCGGATGAAAGCCGCCAAGCGTGACGCGTGACGGTGGCAGATACCGTCTCCGTAAGAAGGGACTTGCAGAGCGTCGCCATGCGCGCGCCGCCCCTTTTCCCGAGCGCATGCAGCGGCAGCGGAATGCGACCCGGGACCCAGCACAGGACAACGCGAAGCGTCCGCTTGCAGCAACGCCGCGTCCCGATGGTGCCGCTGCGCGGCGCATGGCCTGCTGGGCCCCGGATCGCCTTCCACTGACGTTCCAGGCATCCGGGAAAGGGCCGCGCTTCAACCGGCAACAGACCGCCCGTCCAACCGCCCCCTACGGTCGCAGCCCCGCAAGCGCCTGCCGCGCCCGGCGCCGTTGCAGCCACACGGTCAGGCCGAGCGCCGTGCCGATCACCAGGGCGGAGAACGCCGTCGTGGTGGTGCCCAGCGCGTAGATCTCCGGGGTCGTCACCGTGGTGGTCAGGCCCTGCAACTCCAGCGGCAGGGTGTTGCGGCCGCCGATCGCTTGGCTGGTGCGGGCGAGCTCGTCGAAGGACAGGGTGAAGCCGAACAGGGCGACACCGACCAGCGCGGGAGCCAGGATCGGCACCACCACGTGCCGCAGCGTCTGCGCCCCGGTGGCGCCGAGGTCGCGGGCGGCCTCCTCGTAGGCCGGGCTGAACCGGTTGAACACCGCGAACATGATCAGCAGGCCGAAGGGCAGCGTCCAGGTGAGATGCGCCCCCAGCGCCGACGTATAGAGGCCCATGAAGGTGCCATGGTCCTGCAGGAAGCCCCAGCCGGTGGCCTCGGCAACCGCCTTGACCGCATCGTCGAGGAGCCGGAATTCCAGCCCGATCCCGAGCGAGACCACGATCGAGGGCACGATCAGGCTCGACACCGCCAGGGCGAAGACCAGGCCCGCCCCCCGGAACCCCTTGCGGAAGGCGAGGCCGGCATAGAACGCCAGGGTGACGGTGAGCGCCATCACCACCAGCCCGAGCATCAGCGAGCGCCGGAGCGCCGCCCAGATGTCGACGACGCCGACCCCCTCCCACAGCTTGGCGAACCAGTGGGTCGAGACCCCGTTCATCGGGAAGGTCAGGCCGCCGGACGGGCCCTGGAAGCTCAAGGCCAGGATCGTCAGCGTCGGCCCGTACAGGAACAGGACGTAGAGGGAAAAAATCCCGGCGAGCCCGTAGAAGGCGAAGCCGCGCGGCCGGTCCATCCCTCAGAGCTCCATTCTCAAAGTTCCCGGCGCAGGTCGATCATCCGGGTGAGCCCCAGGATCATCAGCAGCACGGCGGCGAGCAGCACCACCGCGTTGGCGGCCGCCGCCGGGAACTGCAGGTAGGCCATCTGCACCTGGATCACCTTGCCGACGCTGGCGATCTGCTGGCCGCCCATCACGCCGACCGTGACGAAGTCGCCCATCACCAGGGTGACCACGAAGATCGACCCGATGGCGATGCCGGGCTTGGCGAGCGGCAGCACCACGTTCCAGAGGGTCTGGAACCCGGAGGCGCCGCAATCGCGCGCCGCCTCGATCAGCGACCGGTCGATGCGG
>Ga0182232_1000482_pt1 | contig 9925 bp, 5 predicted proteins | sample G6R1MG_30_FD_155484 | JGI IMG/M metagenome (GOLD analysis project Ga0182232, IMG submission 155484) | Phyllosphere microbial comminities from miscanthus, Michigan, USA - G6R3_NF_07NOV2016_LD2 MG | ecosystem: Host-associated > Plants > Phyllosphere > Phylloplane/Leaf | place: USA: Michigan... | reverse complement strand
GTCTGGCGAGTGCGCCCATCCAGTCGTCCAGGCGTGGCCGCGAAAGGTTGCCATCGTCCAGGCCGCAGCGATGGCGAAGCCCGGCCAGGATCACGTCGATCGATGCTGCCCCGGGCAGCAGGCTGCCGAAGTCGGCCAGGTACTGCGCGAGGCCGGGGCCGCCGTCGGGGTGGGCGAACAGGCGTTCCAGCCCTCTCAGCAGCCCCGGCTCGACCTCGGCGCGGCGACGCGCGACCTCGCCGTCGAACCCGTCGGGCTCCGTGCCGAACAGGGTGCGAAACGCGTGGAGCCGCAGGCCGTCGTCCGCGGCCGCCCTGACCAGGGTGCGCAGCGGCAGGCCGGCGCCGAACGGCAGCTGGGCCATCCCCTCATCGGCCCGGAGTTCGGCCCCTTCCAGGAAGGCGTGGAGTGCGTCGGCGTCGCCAGAGCGCCGCCCGCATTCCGCCTCGGCGAAAGCCGCGGCCTTGGCACGCAGGTGCGCCGTGACGACGGGCGACGGCCGCCACTGTCGCTCCAGTTCCCCGACCTCCCTCTCGAACGCCCTGCATCTGGATATGCCGCGCCACGCGGTGACGGGCTCGATGAGCAGACGGAGAAGCCGCGCGAGCTGCCGCTCACGGTAGTCGAGTGGCGGGCCGAGGAATGGGGCCATGGAGTCTTCGTGGTGAAGGGCCTCCATACGGTCCCAGCCCCGCGGAAGGCACCCCGTCAGCCAGCTGTCGAACTCGGCCTCGACGTCCTCGGGCCGGGCGGGGCGGGGCAGCTCGCGCGCGGCGAGGCTCGCGATCGGGTGCTCGCAGGTCATGGGCTCGGCCTGCGCCGGTGGCGGGACGGACATCGCATCGTTCGATCCTGGTCAGTGGCGCATCCGCGAATCGCCACGTGCCATTGTCCACCCCCGGGGCCACGCCGCCAAACGTCCGGGGCGGCCCGGCGATCGGCCTCCGCGGCGCTCGGCCCGGCGGCCAGCGACGTCCCCCTCCCGCCCGGTCCGAAAGCCTCGCGAGCCTGGATCCATGGCGGTGGGGAGGGGCCGGCACGCAGTCGTGGCGGTCGAGGAACCGGGGCGCACCCGCCATGGGGCGAAATCCTGTGGCACGGGGCCGAAACATCTGACCGGGGTGGGGGATGGCGCATGGCCGCGGCGCCAATGACCGGGACCGGCGTTGCTCGCCCCGCGCCGCCGAAGGCCAAGCCCAGGGTGTCGATGCATGCGCTGCCTGAGCGCCCGGCATGACTTGGTCTCGCGCCGGCAAGCCCCGGGCGGGAGGATCCTGGCCACCGGCGCCCGGTCGGGCCCCGGGGCCGATCCGCGTCGGCTCAGGTGCCGACGTACATCCTTTCCGGCGAGGGTTCCGGACAGGACCAGTCCAGCGGCTCGGACATGCCCCAGAGCTGTGCCCACTCGCTGAGGTAGGCGTGGCAGATGTCCCTGTCCTCGACGACCAGGACGTTTTCCCGGCTTCGCGTGGCGTTGTGGGTGAGGTTGAACGACCCGGTGACGACGCAGCTCGGGGCCATGACCAAGTCCCGGCACTTGTGGCCGAAGACGAGGAACTTGTGATGCATGCGGGGCGTCGCCCGCCCCGCGGGATCGCCGGCGTAGCCCATGCACCTGACCGCCTCCCCGCCTTGCTGGTAGGTCCCCTTGTTGTCGAATAGCCAATCCTGGACGGCGCCGTTGTAGTCGGGATGAAACTCCTGCTGCCCCGGATGCGTCTCTTTGAAGTCCTCGGCCTCGAACGGCCGAAGGCTGTCGTATAGGGCCCGCGTCTCCCGCCGTTGACCCGGATAGGTCGCGAAGCCGGCGTCCGGACGGAGGAAGTCCTCCTTCTGGACGACGATGGCGACATGCTCCGGCTCGGCGAGGGCCGAGAGGATTGCGGAGTTCGTGAGCCACGCGACGGCGCCGACGACGACCTCGTACCTCCGGCACAAGCCCACGAAGACATCCTCGATGCCGTCGAAGTGGACGGAGACCCTGGCCGCCGCGCTCGCGACCGAAGGGTCCCCGAGCCCCCGACGGGATCGCCGTGCCGGGTCCGCGGCGCCCGGGCCCCCGGCCCATTTCGCGCGGACGAAGGTCTTCGACGTCCTGTTCAAGTCCCGCGTGTCCTTCACGGTGCCGCCCTCGGTGCGCGATGCTTCCCGGCCTCGTACCTGGAAGCGCCCCGGGGGCCCAGGCCGACGCGGCCGCTCGGCAGGTCCGGCGCCGCCGGCCGAGGCGCCAGGTCTGGCTTGTCGGGCACATCCCGGCCCGCCGCGCCCGGCGTGAAGGCTTACTGCCGGAGCGTTCCGAGCCCGCGGTGGATGGCCAGCCGGCGGGGAAAGCGGATCGGGGTAGCCCGAGCCGCTCCCTCCGACCCGCGGGAGGGGCGACGCATCGGGATCGTCACGACCAGGACGGCAGCAAGCTGTCATGCTGGTGGCGTACACACTCCACCGACGAGTCCATCTTAACAGCTTGCTGTCATGCTGGCTTGCTGCTGTCGCTAAGGAGGCCTCGTCCCGTGTCCGCATCCGATCGCGCGCCCGAAGATGGCAGGCGCCCGGCCAACGCCAAGGTCATGCTCTACGTCGCGCCGGCCGTTCATAAGGCCATGGCGCAGGTCGCCCTCGACGAGGACCGATCGACGAGCTCCGTTTACGTCGAGGCGGCCCAGGCCTTCCTGGAGGCCCGCGAGAAACGGGCCGCGCCGGAGACTGCGGCGGGGATGGCCCCGGGCGCCTCGGCCGTCGCCGAACTCGCGAAGGCGATCGAGCGTCAGGGCAGGCGCATCGAGGAGCTCCACGCCGCGATCGGCGGCGGCCGAGGCGCCCCGGCGCAGGGCGATCGACCGCCCGCCGGGACGAAGGCCGCCGAGGCCATGCGGGTGATCCTGGGGATCGTGCGGGCGGCCGGGACCCCGGGTCTCTCGAGCCGCGACCTGGCCTTGGCGATCCGCTCGGCCGGCCTCGTGCCGGGGACGGCGGAGACCGCCAAGGCCGTCCTGAACGGGGCGGGGCTCGTCCGGTTCGAGGGGCGGCGCTGGTACGTCAATTGTGCCTGGGGGCAGGGTGGCCCGAACGCCGGTGACGACTTCGCCGAGCGGCAGGCGGAGCCTTGATATGGGACGGCATGCTGTCATGCGGTCAGCCTTTGCCGCCGATCGCGGTCGCCTCGCCGGGGACGGCTGGCAACGGCGTCCCCCGGGCCAGGAGGGGAGGACGAGGCAGTCGACCGTCCGGCGGTCTCCACGCATGGGCAGGTCCGACCAGCAGGACCGGTCGCCTCGCTCGCCGACCCTGCGAAGCCTCTCCCCCAACGGTCTCGTTCGTCCGTCGACCGAGACGTAACCCCGCGTCGATCCGGCGGACCATCGTCCGGAGCAGCAGGATGCCTGGGGCAGCGCGCGAACCCGGTTCGGGGCCGACATCCCGTGCGCGGTTCCCATCCGGCGCATCATCCTACAATGGGCCATCGCTATCGCCAGGCGCCGGGGCCGACCCTCGGCCACGCCGAGCATGCATGCCGCGGAGCGCAACGGCGCGGCGCCCCGCCAGGAATGTGCGCCATGCCCCGGTCCGGTCGCCGAAGCGGGCTGTAGGTTCGCGGGACGACCATGGCGCCGGGGCATCGCCCCGGCCCTGACATGCTGGTACGTCCGGAAGACCGCGGCCGGACCGCGTTCGCGTGCCGAAACGGCCGCGGATGGGACGGTCCCCTTGGGAGATCCACGCATGTGCGCTGATGGAATCCCCGCGCCAGCGATCGCGGACGTGGGACTCGGACTTGCCGCGAACCCGGGGTTTCAAGCCCTGGCACGATCGCTCTGGGGGCGGTCCGAGCTGCGCGGCGCGGCGCTCATGGCTGGCGCGGGGCTGTCGCGCAACGCAGGCCTGGCCGCCGCGGACAGCCCGAGGCCGCCGCTTTGGGGCGACCTGCTACGAGCGATGCGGGATGAGCTCGGCGGCGCGGCGGACGCCGCGCTCGGCGCCCTCGACGTGGCGGCCCGTTACGAAGGGATGTTCCGGCGCGGAGGATTGGAGGGGCTGATCCGTCGCATGGTCCCCGACGCGAGCTGGGTGCCCGGCGATCTGCACATGCGCTTGCTGCGCTTGCCATGGAGCGAGGTCCTCACCACCAACTACGACACGCTGCTGGAGCGGGCCGGCGATCGCATCACTGAGCGCGCGTACGAGGCCGTGCTCACCCCCGAGGACCTTGCCAGGACGCGTTCGCCACGCATCGTCAAGCTTCACGGCACCCTCCCCTCGCATACGCCGTTCGTGATCACCCGGGAGGATTACCGGCAATATCCCACCCGGGCCGCTCCCTTCGTCAACTTGGCGCGGCAGGTGCTGATCGAGAACGACGTTTGCCTCATCGGCTTCTCCGGCGACGATCCCAATTTCGCGGCTTGGACGGAATGGGTTCAGGCCGAGATCGCGCCGTACGGCAGGACGCTGTTCCTCGTGGGCATCCTCGAACTGGACGGCGCGGCGTTCGACGCCTACCTCGCGCGCGGCATCATGGCCATCGATCTCGCCCCCTTCGTCCCGGACCGGACGGGCAACCGCGACGAGCGGAGCTCCGCCGCGCTAGAGCTGTTCGTCGCGGCGCTCGAGAGCTCCCGCACGCCGCCCCCCGAGGCCTGGCCTACCGAGACCGCCTGGCCTCCGACCTGGGGCGAGGCGGTGGATCCGGCCGATCCAGCCGGGGCTCGGCCCGGGCTTCACGACCCGGCGTTCGCGGCGGCCTACGTCGAGAGGTGCGCCGGACGCTGGCGCGAGGAGCGGCTCGCCTATCCGGGATGGATCGAGCCCCCGCCCGTCGTCCGCGACCGCCTGGAACCACGCGTGCGTTCCCAAATGTTGGCCCTGGAGATGGGTCTCGGACGGGCGCGCCTGGACGATCCGGTCGGCACGGTCGCCGACGTGCTCTGGCGCCTCGACCTCGTGCACGGCAGCCTGCATGCCTTCGACCTGGCGTGGGTCCAGCCGGTGCTCCGGGCCGTCGATCCCATGCGTCTGCCGGCCGGGGACCGGGTGCTGTTCGGGCGGCTTCTCCTACGTACGCATCGCGAGGCGGAGGACGAGGCGTCCTTCGCGCTGTGGCGGGATTGGCTCGCGCCGGCGGCCGAGGTGGATGGGGAGGTCCGATCGCTCCTGGCCTACGAGGAGGCGCTTTGGTCGCGCGACCGCCTGGACCTCGAGGCGCTCGCCGCCCGCGTCGAGGCCGTCGGAGGCGGCGACCCCGCCTGGCTCCTGCGTCGGGCCATGCTCCTCGCCGAGCTCGGAAGACACGATGCCGTGGAAGCCGCGGTGCTCGAAGCCTTCCGCAGGCTGCAGGCGCTCACAGCGCGCGATCGCCGCTCCATCTGGGTGCGCTCTCGCCTCGGCTGGGCGGGCTTCCTCGCCCACGCCCTCACGCGGACGAGCGCCCCGCACGAGCGCATCGCGGATTTCGTCGCCGAGCGCGTCGCCGAGGACGATTGGCTGCGGCGCTTCGACGAGGGGGCATGCAACCCGTGGCGCTGCGTCGAGGCCCTCGACGACGCCATCTCGGACGCCGAGGCGCAACGTCGGGAAGACTCCGCAGATCCGGTATCTGCCTTCGATCCGGGGGAGGTGGCCCGCTCCGGCATCACCATGCGCGCGATGCCGAGCGCGACGGTCGACCAATACGCGGCGCGACTCGCCGACCAGGTCGGTCTGCCGATGGCGATGAAGGAACGCGTCAATGTCCTGCAGAGCCGCGTCGCGCGGGCGATCGGCCTCTGCGCCGGCGACGGCCATGTCGATCTCGCGCGCGTCCTTGTCGCCGCCTCGCGCGGCGACAAGGACTTGGTTCAGGCGCGGTTCAATCGGATCGCCGTCGCACGCATGGACCAAGCCGTGGCGGAGGAACTGTTCGCCCGCCTCCGCCGAGCCCTCGACTACGCGCTGGCCCTCCGGCCCCTGAGCGGCTACTGGGTCGGCCGCGCGAGGACCATCGTGGAGCTTCTCTCCCGATTGGTCGTCCGCCTCCCCAGCGACGAGGCGCGCGGCTGCTTCCGGTTCGCGCTGGACCTCGCCAGGCACCCGAACTGGCGCAACCCGTCCCTGTTCGGCCCCCTGGACAACCTCCTCGGCCGCTCGCTCGACGCGATCGCGCCGACGGAACGCCCGGAGATCGCGCTGGACCTGATCTCCTTTCCCCTTCCGTCCGAGGCGGGCGCCGATACGGGCATGTCGTGGCCCGAGCCCGGCAACCATATCCCGGCGGGAACGGTCCGGCCGGCGAACGACGGACGATGGTCGGAAAGGATTGCCGGGCTGATCGCCGCGGCCGGGAACGGCGACCAGGTCGAGGCCACGCGGGCCAGTTTCCGGCTCCTCCACCTGCTGAGGAAGGACCTCTTGTCGGAAGGCGAGCGAGCCTTGTTCGGCCGCGCCTTCTGGGAACGACGCGCGAGGTTGGGCGGGCCTCGCCTGCTCGGGGACGTCGCCCTGTACGTCGCGTACGAGGCCCCGGCACCCGACGAAGGCGAGCGCGCCTCGATCATCCGGCGGATCCTGCTGGCCGTCTCCACCGAACCGGGATTCGCCTCGGCCGGCGGCCTGTGGATCCTGTCGAGGATCGCCGAGGCGGGGGCGGCCGACGTCCGCGGCTACCTCTCCGACCAGGAACTCCTACGGGTGTTCGAGGCTCTCGTGCGGTGGCGGCCGCCCGCGCCCGCGCCTGCCGACGGCGTCACGGCGCTCTTCGACGCCGGGTCGCTGCACGAGCACATGGGCCACCGGATCGCCGAGGCGCTCGCCGCCGCCGTACTGCCCGCGATCACGGCCGCGGAGATGGACGCGACGCGCTTGGCCGCCTTGCGCGACCTCGCGCTGGATCCGCCGACCGCCGACTACGTCGTGCTCGTGCCCCAGGCGGTCCGCATGGGCGCCCTCGACGTCGACGAGGCCGCGGCCCGGATCCAGGACGGGCTCCTCAGTCGGGACCGCCGCTCCGTCGTCGGGGCCCTCGCCGCGGTGGGCGAGTGGTCCGCCCGGCACGGTCTGGGCGAGGTGCCCCCGCCACCCGGCTTCCTCGCCGGAGAGGTCGCGGGCCTCGTCGCGCTCCGCATCCCGAGGGCGCTGCCCCAAGCGTTGCAGACGGCCGGCAAGCTCGTGGCGGACGGCCTCGTGACCGCGTCCGACGCGCGGCGACTGACCATCGGCTTGGGACATCTGCTGTCGGAGACGGCTTACGAGACGTGGGCGGGCGGCGACGAGGAGACCAGCCGGGTGACGCTCGTCAGGGCCGATGCCGTTCGCTTGGCCGCCGCGATGGGGCGACACGGACACCGGGGCGGGGCGATCGAGCGATGGATCGGGGCCGCCGCGTCGGACCCGCTGCCGGAAGTGAGGTTCGCGACCGCATGAGCCTCGTCGTGGGTTGGCGCCGCGGCCCCCCCGTCGGAGCCGGTGCGGCGCACCGCCATCGCTGACGAGATCGGGATAGGTAACAGGGTCCAGACCGGAGCGGGTCGGAACCCCGCCTCGTCTGCGTTTGTCCACCGGTCCTGGATATCCGCGTTTTCCCAAAATGGTTGCCAGTTCGACGCTTGTCCACATCAACGCCTCGACCGCCCTGGCTGTCGCAGGTAGCCGCGCTTATGGGCGGAGTCGCCCAGCCCAACCACGAACACGTCGAGGACAGGATGTCGTGCCGCCTATGGGATGGCTGGGCCGGCACGGCGTGTCGCGGGCCGTTCGCCGAGGGCGGCGCTCTGAACGAAATAGAGAAGGTTTGTAACATCAGATCCTGGGGTACTTATGTCCAGAAAGACGTCAGGATCTGATGTTACAAAATCCGCCTCGGTACTTGGTAGCTTGCGCTGGGCGTGCGTCTGCGCGACGCTCTTGGCTGCTCGCCGCTGATCGAGTCTGAACTCGCCAGCGGGCGCCTCGTGTGAATAGGGTCGCTTGCATCCTAGCTCGCATCCTGGCGCTTCATCGTGCGCTCAGGTGTGGGACGTCCCACGGATTGGTGGCCCCGCTGATGGATTTCCTGCGGTCCGAGGTGACCGGGGCAGGAGGGACTAGCTTCGTCTCATGTAGACCAACCGGTCCCAGGGCGGAGATGAACCCACATGGGGCGATCGCCCTAGTGTGGGTACTTTAACGCTTGGTACAACTGCCTTGAAAGTCCCGGAAGGGTGGGGAGCGGACCCTGCCCCCTCGTCCCGAAGCGGACGTTCCGCCTCCGACCCAACTCGGTCTTGCCAGTCGCATCGAACGCTTCTGGAAAGCGGACATGGTCGAGGTGGGCTATCGTTCGGTTCCGTCCTGCCTTGCCCTAGGTTGGCTGGAAAGGGAGGCCGACCAAGTGGAGCAGGACAGCAGCGAAAGTGACGGGCGGCCTCCCGCTCCGAAGCGGAAGTCCATTTCCAAACCTCTCGACCTCCTGAACTTCCTGCTGATCGACGTGAATGGGGCGATCAAGCCATACCTCAACGTCTACCTCTACGTGCACCGTGGCTGGGACGACGCCGCGGTCGGTCTGGTCAGCACGGTGTCGGGTATCGTCGGCATCGTGGCGCAGACGCCCATCGGGACCGCCATCGACGCGGTGCGCGACAAGCGCATGATCTTGCTCGGCGCCCTGGTCGCGCTCTCGCTGGCCACGCTCCTCATCGCGCTCTTCCCGCAGTTCTGGCCCGTCCTCGCGGCGTCCTGCGTGCTGGCCGCCGTGGGGGGCATGCTGAGCCCAGCCATCGCGACGCTCACGCTCGGCCTGTTCCCTGCCGACAGGATCGCCCGCCGCTTCGGCCGCAACGCGACCCTGGAGCGGACCGGGAACGTCGCCATCGCCGTGCTGATCGGGCTCGTCGGCTGGCTGTTCCCGGACCGGGCGGTGTTCCTTCTGGTCCCGGCCTGCGCCATCGTCTCGGCCGCGGCGCTCTACTCCATCCCGCGCGGTGCCATCGACGCGCGCCGGGCCCGAGGCGGCGAGGGTGATGGGGAGAAAGCCCCGGCCAGCTGGCGGACCCTGCTGACCTGTCGACCGCTCATGATCTTCGCAGCCTGCGTGGGGCTTTTCCATTTCGCCAACGCGCCGCTGCTGACCCTCGTCGCGCAGGAGATCGGGCAGGCGCGCCCTGACTGGTCGTCTGTCATCGTCTCCCTCTGCATCGTCGGTGCGCAGGCGGTGATGGTGCCGATGGGGCTCATCGTCGGCCGCCGGGCGGAGCGCTGGGGCTGCAAGCCCTTGCTCGTAATCGGCTTCGCCGCGCTGCCCGTGCGGGCCTTGCTCTACCTGGTCTGGCGTGACCCGTACTGGCTCATCGCGGTCCAGTGCCTCGACGGCGTCGGCGCCGGCCTGCTCAGTGCGGTGAAGCCCTTGGTGATGGCCGACATCACCCGCGGGACCGGCCGCTACAACGCCGCCCACGGCCTGATCGGAACCGTCCAGGGCGCGGGCGCTTCGCTGTCGTTCGTCATCGCCGGAACCTTGGTCCAGCAGGCGGGGTTCGATGCCGCTTATATCGCGTGTGCTGCCGTGGCTGCGGTCGCGCTTGGGGTGCTCATGACGCTGATGCCAGAGACCGCCCCTGAGAGGCCTCGGGGCGGCCCGGGTGCGTGGCTGCGGGCGGTACGGCCCGGCGTGGCGTGAGGAGGGACGGTGAAACATCTGATGTCCGGTGGGGTGCGTAAGCGGTTCATCGCGCCGCTGGCCGTGCTTCTGTCCCTCGCCCTGCCCGCCGCCGGCGGGACGCTGCACAGCACCTACATCGACCCGCCAGCGATGGCACTAGAGCACGTGCTGCCGCCACCGCCAGAAGCCGGTTCAGAAGCGGCCAAGGCGGACATGCAGACCGTGGAAGCCGCCGTCCGAGCCCGCACACCCACCGACGAGCGCCTCATCACCGCGAACTTGCCGTGCACCCTCGACCGCTTCAGCGGGGTTCTCGGC
>Ga0182232_1000481_pt1 | contig 9931 bp, 11 predicted proteins | sample G6R1MG_30_FD_155484 | JGI IMG/M metagenome (GOLD analysis project Ga0182232, IMG submission 155484) | Phyllosphere microbial comminities from miscanthus, Michigan, USA - G6R3_NF_07NOV2016_LD2 MG | ecosystem: Host-associated > Plants > Phyllosphere > Phylloplane/Leaf | place: USA: Michigan... | reverse complement strand
CGCGCGAGGGCGACGTACGGGCCTGCGTGGAGGACACCGCCCGCCTCGCCGACGGGCGCCCCGCCATCTTGGTCCTGGGCAACCACGACCTGTACGGCGTGCCGCTCGACCGGGCCCTTGAGGTCGCCGCCAGGCTCGGCGCCAGGACCGGGGTCGACGTCCTGGGGCTTGGGCCCGTCCATTGCGAGGGCATCGCCTTCGCGGGCGGGACGCTGTGGGACGACGTCCGTCCGACCGTTCGCCACCCCGACGGGAGGCGGCCTGACCTGACGGGGATACTGGCCGGCACGGAGCCGGCGTACTTCGCGCCCCCGGCGCGGATGCCGACGTCCGAGCCGCTCTACGTCGAGGGACCGGGGGGGATTCGCCCGGCGACGCACGAGGACGTCCGGCGGCGCAGGACGGGGACGCTGTCCATGCTGGCGTCCGCGTGCGCCGACGTGGTCGTGACGCACCACCCGCCGACCGATCAGGACCTCGCCGCCGCCGGGTGGCCGTCCCTGTGGATACACGGCCACGTCCACGGGCATGCCCGCACGCCGCGCCGCGGCGGCGAGACCGTGCTCAATGCCGCCTGCTCCCCGTCCTTCGACCCGGGACTGGTGCTCGACCTGGGCCCCGGACCCTCGCCGGGGAGGTAGGGTTCAGGGGGATGGCGCGGGCGCCGCGAGCGCCTCAAGCCCCTCGACGTAGCCGGGGTCGGACGCGAGCAGGCGGCCCGCCTCCGAGACCCGTCCCCTCGCATACGCAGACAGCCTGCCGCCGAGGGAACCCACCACGTCCCGCCGGCTCGCGTCCGCGGCCTCGGACGCCCCGAACATCGAGAGGAGCTCGTGCTCCTCCCACGCGCCGTCCGCGTCGGCCACGACGCCCGGGGCGACGCGGACGGCGACGTGCCCCACCAGGAGCTCGCCGTCGCGGCCCCTGTTGCCCACGTACGCCAGGGGCATCCCCGTCAGGTCGTGCAGCGCGAGGGCGAAGTAGTGGCATTGGTCCGCGAAGGACCCCGCGCCCGCGATGGCCCTGCTCAACGGTTCACCCATCTGTCCCTCCCCCGCGTCGGGCCATCCTAGCCCGGCGGGGCGCATGCGGGGAATCCTTCGCGGGGCGCTCGCGGCGGCGGCCGCTCAGGCACAGGCCCTCCTCGCCGCCCCGGGCCGCCAGCAAGCGCCAGGATTCGAGTTCCTCCGGCTGCAGCCCGTAGCGCCTGCAGGCCTCCTCCGCCGTGATCAATCCCGCGTCGACGCCGCGGACGACCTGGACCTTGTGACCGGGCATCCAGCGCCGGGTCTTCACGCAAGGGAGGTCCGCATGGGTCACGCGCCGCAGCGCGCCGATGGCCTGGTTCGTCTGGGACATGCTCGTCTCCGTGCCTCTCCGGGGAAGTTTTCGCATCGATTGGTAAACGCGCGGTTAACGCCGCCCGTGACCTGCCGAGGGCGGTTATCCACCCGTAATTCGGGCGATAAGTCGCGTCACGGGCACCTAAACGGGGGTCCCGCCCTTGGCATCGCTTGCGGGGGACACACCTGGCCGGTATGCCGCGCTTGCCTGAGCCGGGGATTCGCCCCTGCCGGAGCGTCCATGGAGGATTGCCACGATGGCAGCCAAGACCGCCCAGAAGGCGCCCGCCGGCGCCGCCAAGACCGCCGCCGAGCCCAAGTCCGAGCCGAAGTCGGCCAAGGCCCCCGCCGCCGCCAAGGCCGGCAAGGCCGCTTCCGCCGAGCCGAAGGCCCCCCGCGGCGCGGGCGCGCTGAACAAGCCGCTGACCCCGTCCAAGGACCTCGCCGCCATCGTCGGTTCCGGTCAGGTCTCGCGTCCGGAGGTCGTCAAGAAGGTGTGGGAGCACATCAAGGCGCACAATCTCCAGGACCCCAAGAACAAGCGCGACATCCTCGCCGACGCCGCCCTCAAGAAGGTGTTCGGCAAGGACAAGGTGTCCATGTTCGAGATGAACAAGATCCTGTCCGGCCACCTCTCCTGAGGCAGGCTCCGGGTTCGGGGACGTCGGGGCCGCCTTCGGGCGGCCCTTTCCGTTCCGGGTCCCCCGTTGTGCGTCTCGCCCCGCCGCCCCACCATGGGCCCGGGAGGGCGCGATGGCTGCCATGGAACGAGTCGAGGACGCCGGCGCCAAGATCGGGGGCGCCCGCAAGGACAGGTGGCGCGACGCTGCCATGACGGTCGCAGACCTCGCGGACCTCAATCCCGAGGAGGCCGGTCGCTACGTCACGAAGGACCTCGTCTGGAAGGTGGACTACAAGGCCCTGGTCGAGGCCGGCATGCCCCCCATGGTCGCCGCGTTGGTCAAGCTGTGCCGCGACCGTCTCGCCGCCAAGCCCTCGCTCAACCGCACGGCGGCCGGTACCCGGGGCATCCTGCGCGACGCCGACGCGGTGCGCAGGGACTACGTCACCATGATGGGCAAGGTCCGCGACGTCCTTGAGGCGTGCCGCACCCCCGAGGACGTCGCGGGCGCCGGGCGCGCCATCCGGTCCGGCATCGGCGCGCTGGACATGCACGGTTGCCCCCCCGCCGCGCTCGACCTGCTGTGGTCGGTGTTCAAGGACCGTTCGTGGCCGTTCGACGTCGGGTACGACGAGCGCAAGCGCGCGACCGCGCTCCTCGCCGAGGGGTGGCCGGGGTCGTCGGTGCCCGCCTGGCGCAAGGGCGTCGTCGTGCGCGACTACGGCGACGGTCATTTCCGCGCCCTGAAGGGCAGGTCCTACGTCTCGAAGGAACATCGCAGCGAGCAGGCCGCCCTCGACGAGGTGCGCGAGGCATGGGAAGCCAAGGCCGCCACCCGCAGGGCGGGTCCCAAGGTCCCGGACCGCCCGCACCTCGACGTCCTGGAACGGACGGGCCTGCCGGACCTGCGCGGGGGCCGGCCGGTGCGCTCGCGCGACTTCGTCGAGGTCTTCGGCTTCAAGGGCGTGGAGTTCGGGAACTGGGTGCCCCAGCACGAGCGGCGCCGCCTGATGGACCTGGGCTACGACGCCCTGATGGACATGGCGCGCCTGTTCGACCTCCCGCCCCGCGCCATGAGCTTCGGCGGGACGATGTCCATCGCCTTCGGGTCGCGGGGCGAGGGCGGGTCCGCGGCGCACTACGAACCCGACAGGCGCGTCACGAACCTCACCCGCATGTCCGGGGCCGGTTCGCTCGCCCACGAGTGGGGGCATGGCCTCGACCACATGGCGGGCGAGATCGGGCAGGCCTCGCCCGGGCGTGGCCAGGTCAGGTCCGGGTCGGGTTGGTACATGCGCGACGGTCCGCGCGCCAAGGCGACCGAGCATCTCGGGCCGGAGTGTTCCGCCGCGTGGGGGGCCCTGATGCGGACCGTGCACGCGCGCCCGCGGACCGCGGACGAGAGGTTGGCCGACCTTGAGAAGCGCGCCGCCGCGCAGGACAGGCGCGCCGCATCCCTCGGAAAGGACCTGGACGACTACCGCCGCGACCTCCCCGAGGGGCGCAGGGCCCGCAAGGTCGAGCGGGACATGGCATCCTCCCGTGACGGCGCCGTCGCCGAGGCCGAGGCGCTGCGGGCGGAGGCGGCGTCGGTGCGCTCCGGGGCCGACCGCGGGCCGCACGGGACGGTGCGCTCCGATTACTTCGCCGAGGCGCTCAAGCTGTCGGGCCCGTCGGGATACTACCAACGACCGACCGAGTTGCTGGCGCGCGCCTTCGAGTGCGCCGTCCACGACGGCCTGGCCCGTGCGGGCGGGCGGAGCGACTACCTCGTCCACGGCGTGGAGGCGGAACGGTTCGAGGGGGCGGGGTGGAAGGGGAACCCCTATCCCCGGGGCGCCGAGCGCGAGGCGCTCGGGGAGGCCGTCATGACGATGGTCGCCGCCATGCGGCACCACCTCGTCCACCTGGCGGAGACGATGCCGGAACCGGGCGCCGACGACATGGCGCGGGCCGACGAGGCGCTCCTCGCCGAGGGCACGCCGGAATTGCCCGGCACGGATGGCGGCGCGCCCATCCCGGACGACGCGGACGGGGAGTACGCGGGCATATCCCCAGGGCGTTGACGGGACGTGCGGGAAGGGGGCCGCGCGACGTTGCGCGCGGGCGCGCCCGCGTCTACCGCTCCGCAGCCAGCCATTCCGGGAAACCCATGATCCACGCCCTCCTCTCGGTCATTCCGCCAGAGGCGGCCCACAGGGCCGCCATCGCCGCCCTGTCGAGGGGGTACGGCCCGGCCGGCCCCTCTGCCGGGCGCCCGACGCGATTGTTCGGGAAGGACCTCCCGGGCCGGGTCGGGCTCTCGGGCGGTGCCGACAAGATGGCCTCGGCCCTGGACGGATGGAGGCGGCTGGGTTTCGCATTCGTCGAGGCCGGGACCGTCACGCCGGACCCGAGGCCCGGCAATCCCGGCAAGCGGGTCTGGCGGGTCGGCGGGGACGCCATGGTCAACTGGATGGGCCTGCCGGGACCCGGCATCGGGACGTTCAGGGGCAACCTCGCGGCGTTCCGCGCCACGCCCCTCGGGCGGGGATACTGCGTCGGCGCGAGCGTCCACGCGCCGACGGGCGGTCCCGACGCCGTCGCCGCGATGGGGATTGCCCTGGCCCCGTTGGTCGACTTCATGACGATGAACGCGAGCTGCCCGAACACCGAGCACGGCAAGGGCGCCCTCGCCGGGCTCGTCGCAGAGGCCGGCGCGCTCGTGCGCTCGGCGCCGGGCGTCCCCGTCCTGGTCAAGCTCGGCCCCGCCGTGGACATGGGTGTCGTGGACGAGGCCGTCGACGCGTTCCGGGGGGCCGGCGTCGCCGGGTTCGTCGCCTGCAACACGGTCCCGCACGACCTGCGCGGGATGCTGGGGCCGGACGCGCCGAATCCCTGGCCCACGTCCCTCGGCAAGCCGGTCGGCGGCTACAGCGGTCCGGGCCTGCTCGGCATCTCGGTCCCCATGGTCGAGCGCATCCGCGCGCGGGCGGGCGATGGCCATACGGTGCTCGGGGCCGGCGGCGTCCGGGACGCCGCCGGCCTGGCCGCCATGCTCTCGGCCGGGGCCGACGCCGTGCAGGTGTACACGGCGGTGGCCCGGGGCGGTCCCCGCGTGCTGGCGGACCTCGTCCGTGCGGACGCGGGGACGCCCTGAGGGATCAGGCCGCCGCGGCGCCGCGCCCGTGGATCACGCCCGCCATCGCGCGCATGGCCCTGTGGAGCGTCCCGGCCCTGGCGGGGGCGGCGGTGACCGCCGTCCTCGCGACCACGACGTCGACGGGGGTCGCGTCCACGACGTTCCCCGCCGCGTCGACCACGTGCCCGTCGGCGCCCAGCGCGAAGCCGCGACCGTCGGCGGCCCTGAGGAACGTCAGGCCCTTGCCTGGCGCCGACGCCTCGACGACCTCGAACGGGCCGAGCACCACGTCCCGCGAATTCTCGACCTGCCCGTGGCCGAACCGCGCCCACAGGGCCGTCAGGCCCGGGGGGAACGCCCGCCCGAGCCAGGCCTCCGCCGCGGCCACCTCGTCCTCACCGACCTCGTACGACATCCCGCGACTCCTGGCCTGACAACGGTTCAAGCGTAGCCTTGTTAACGAAATGGACAACATCGCCTACGCGGCAACCTGTGGACGCGTTCCCTCTCCCGTCGACGGATTGACCGGGGGCCCCGCGTGGGCCATCCTCCGCGGCATGGCGACCGACATGCACGCGCTGGCGAAAGGGACGTCCCTCCGGGACGCGTCCGGCCGCGCGTCCGCGGGACGAGGTCTCGGCGTCCGCGGCTGACGGGGAGGGTGCGTGCCCGTCCCGCGACCGCGGGCGAGAGGCGCGACCATCCCTTCCGCGACACCGGACACGGCCATGCTCAACATCTACGACGTCAACGGCCTCCCCTCGTGGGACGAGGCCGAGATCAACCAGCGCGAACACCTCACGGCGTCCCTCGCGGCGGGCGTCCGGGAGGCGCTGCTCGCCATGAACCCGGCGTGGTCCTTCCGCAGGGTCGAGGCACCCCTCCTCATGCCCAGGGCCCTGATCTCGGAGGCCTACACGGACGCCGACGTCTGGGCGCAGCGGCGCATGGACGCCTCGGACCACGACCTGGTCCTGCGGCCCGAGACCACCCCGGGCACCTACGCCGCCATGCGGCATGCCCTGGACCACCATACGGGGGCGCGCCTGCCGTTCTGCATGTGGCAGGCGGGGAAATCCTTCCGCAGGGAGGCGGAGCAACCCGGGAAGTTCTGCAGGTTCAAGGAATTCCACCAGTTGGAATTCCAGTGCGCGTACTCGTCCGACACCACGAACGACTACCACGCGAAGGTGTTGGAGCCGATGCGGGCGATGCTGGCCCGTGCCACGGGCCGGCGCACGCGCGTGGTCCCGTCCGACCGCCTGCCGGCCTATTCCCAGGTCACCTCCGACGTGGAGGCGTGGATGGGCGAGGACGACCGGTGGATGGAGATCTGCTCCGTCTCGCGGCGCACGGACTTCCCGGGGACGGTCACGGTGCGCAACAAGCGCAACGAGGCCGTCGAGCATGCCGTGCTCGTCCTGGAGGTGGCCGTGGGGCTCGACCGGTGCGTGCGCGCGTGGTCGCTCGCCCCCGAGCCGGCCTGACCCGTTAACCGCGGCGTGGGAAGGGGCGTTGACCCGCCCCCGCCGCGGGGGCAAGCCTGTCCCGTCCAATGACGGGAGGCACGATGTCGGGCGCGGGCGAAAACGGGGCGGGCGGCAGGCTCGCGTTCTTCCACGACGGGGGGCTTGAGGGCTGGGCCATGGCCGAGCGCTTCGCCGGGCCCGGGGGGCGCGTCGCGACGATGCCCGACATCGTCGACGCCCGCATCGCCTCCGGCCCCCGCACGTCGGCGTGGTGCCGGTACCAGACCACGTCCTCCGCGGAGTATTACGGGATCTCGCGCGCCGGGTCCTACGTGCTGGCGGTCCTCCACGGCGTCGGGCCGATGGCGACCCTGGAAGGCGCGCGGGCGGCCTATTCCTGGTCCCTCGTCGACAACGAGGACCGCAAGAAGGAGGGCGGTCGGATCTCGCGCGAGGACTTCCTGGCCGTCCTCGACGGTCGATGGGGCGAGCCTCACGTCGTCGACGTGGCCAGCTACCTCCGGCGGTACGAGTACCCGTTCTCGTCCCTCATCAGGGGGTGGGCCGAGACCGACCCCCTCGTCGCGGCCCGCATGGGCGGGTCCGAGCGCGTGGCCCGTTACCTGGAGATGCTGGACCGCGAGGACGTCGAGGAGACGGGCGGCCAGGGCCGGACGGGCAAGCCGAGCCCCGGGCACCTGCTCCGGATCTCGGACGACCCCAACAACTCCTATACCAGGATCATGGACGGCACGGGCGGCAAGCGGTTCACCTTCGCCCCGCGCATGCTGGGGGGTGGGACGATGGATGACGGGGCGATGGCGACCCTGCTGTCCATCTCCCAGCCCTGCATGACGTCCGGCAGCGGCGACCGGGCGAGCCTTCAGGTCGATATCGGCACGCACGAGTGGTGGAACGGCACCCGGTTCGTCGGGTGGCGCGCGGGCGCCCCTCCGGGGGACATCCCCCAGGACAGCAGCTACGACTGGGCCAGCAAGGCGAGGCCGGACCTCCTCTCGGCCCCGTACGACGGGCCGGTTCCCCCGGTCTGGACCCTCATGAAGGACGACGAGGGGGACTGGTGGGTCCAGCGACCCAAGGACGGCGCGCGCATGGATACCGGGGTTCCCCTGTTCCGCGTGTCCGGCATCGAGGAGGTCGGCGGGCCCGTCCCGTTCGAGACGACCGCCTCGTCCTACCCCGGCTTCTTCAAGTACGACGTCTCGGAGGTCGTGCCACTGATGCCGGAGGGCGCCAACGCCTACGCCAAGGAAGGCGAGCCGGGGCTGACCTCGGACGAGCGGCACGTCAGGACGTCGCTGCGCTTCTACCGCGTCGAGTTCGGGCGGGACGTGGCGCTCAGGCGCGAGAAGGACATGATGCGCGACCCGGACGCCATGATGGCCGTGGTCGAGGCCAGGCTCGCCGCCTAGCCCTTGTCCCAGGTCCGCGGCTGGGGGCGGCCGGTGACCCGCTCCCAGTGCGCGTCCGCACGGTCCTCGAAGGTCGCGCCGCCGCGCGCGTCGCTCTGGTAGAACTGCCCCGGCCTGACCCCCGGGGCGTGCGGTTGCCTCACCCAGCCGCGCGGGTCGTCATGGGGGAAGGCGTATCCCGCGTTCCCGAGCTTCGCGGCGCCGGCGTAGTGGGCGTCGCGCATGTTCGGCGGCACGGGAACGAGCGGACCCCTCTCGACCTCCGCGAGCGCCAGCGCGATCCCGCGGTAGGCCGAGTTCGACTTCGGCGCGCGGGCGACGTGCAGCGCCGCGTGCGCGAGCGTGATGCGCGCCTCCGGGTAGCCGACGTGCTCGACGGCCGCCAGCGCCGCGACCGCGACCTGGATGGCCGTCGGGTCGGCCAGGCCCACGTCCTCGCTCGCATGCACGAGGATGCGCCTCGCGATGTACCGGGGATCCTCCCCCGCGTGGACGAGCCGCGCGAGCCAGTACAGCGTCGCGTCCGGGTCGCTGCCGCGCATGCTCTTCACGAAGGCGCTGACGACGTCGTAGTGGTCGTCGCCGCTCCTGTCGTAGGGCACGGGCGAGGCCGCGTAGGCCACCTCGACCATCGCGTCGTCGATGACGAGGGGCGTGCCGGGCCGTGCGGCCTTCGCCATGCGCTCGACGACGTTCACGGCCCGGCGGGCGTCGCCGGACGCCCGCGCGCCCATCATGCGCAGCGCGGTCGGGGTCGCCGAGACGTCGAGGCCGCGCGCGGCCAGCGCCGCGAACGCCCGCGCCACGACCCGCTCGACCTCGGCCGGCGAGTGCGGCTCCAGCTTGTAGATGGTGGCGCGCGAGACGAGCGCCTTCGTCAGGACGAAGTAGGGATTCCCCGTCGTCGCCCCGATCAGGTCGACCGTGCCCTCCTCCGTGAGCTTGAGCAGGTAGTCCTGCTGGGCGGAGGAGAAGCGGTGGATCTCGTCGATGAACAGCAGGATGTCGTGGAAGCGCGCCTCTTCGGCGACCTTCTTGATGTCCGGCACCCCGTGCTCCGCCGGGTGGAGGACGCGGAACTCCTTGCCCGCGGCGGCGCCCAGCGCGAGCGCCAGGGTCGTCTTCCCCGTTCCCGAGGGGCCGTAGAGGATGATGCAGCCGAAGCTGCCGGATTCCGCGTCGAGGCGCAGCGGCGCGCCGGGGCCGACGAGGTGCGTCTGGCCGACCACCTCGTCCAGGGTGGCGGGGCGCGCCTCGTGGGCCAGGGGCTTCCGCCGTCGGTCGGACGCGCTGCCGAACAGGTCGCTCACGGTGCCGCCCACGCGGCGGCGGATAACGGTGTGGCGTGCAAGCCTGTGGCTCCGTCGGGCATGTGTCGCGACGGACCTTAGGGGACCGGGCCGTCCCGCGATACCGGCCCGGGCCGGAACCTTGGGCATGGATGTGGATTACGCCACGGACCCCACGCGCCGGACCCGACAGGCCATGAAGACCGCGCTCGCAGCCTCCGCAGCCATCGCCCTGGTCGCCACCGCCGCGCTCGCGGTGCAACTCCCCGTGCAGCCCGCCCCCAGGGCCCCGGTCGTCGCCCCGACCCTCCCGGCCCCCCGCGTCGAGGCCGCCCCGGCGGCCATCGCCGCCGCCACGCCCGCGCGGAAGGTGCGCGTGGTCCTGTCCTCCCCCTACGCATCCCGCTGACAGGTCGCGCAGGGGCGCCCCGGGCGCCTCAGCGCTGCGGCTTGAGCTTGTCGATCACGGGGGCGAGCGCCTCCATGCAGGACTTGGTCGGCTCGTCGTCGGCGCACTTCACCGTGACGCCGCCGTCCCTGTCGAACCTCAGGAACGTGCCCTTGCCGAAAGGACCCCCCTGCATCCGCATGCCCGGAGGCGGGTAGAACGCGTGCCTGTGCTCGCCGGGTCCACCCATGCCCGGCCCACCCATG
>Ga0182232_1000480_pt1 | contig 9935 bp, 7 predicted proteins | sample G6R1MG_30_FD_155484 | JGI IMG/M metagenome (GOLD analysis project Ga0182232, IMG submission 155484) | Phyllosphere microbial comminities from miscanthus, Michigan, USA - G6R3_NF_07NOV2016_LD2 MG | ecosystem: Host-associated > Plants > Phyllosphere > Phylloplane/Leaf | place: USA: Michigan... | reverse complement strand
TGTGGTAACCTTATTAATATTTGGTAATCAAAAATATCCGTTAAGTATAACAATAAAAAAAAGGGGGGGGGTACAGCCAGAGGGGATATAGTTTAATTGGTAAAACTGCGATTTTGCATATCGTTATTTTAGGATCGATCCCTAATATCTCCAAAAGGATAAAATAAGCTCGAGAAGCTCAACCTGGTAGAGCGGAACTCTGAAGATGTTTAGGTTGTAAGTTCAAATCTTATCTCGAGCATTAAATCTTCTTTTTTTTTCATTAATTGAAAAAAAAGAAAAAAGGTAATGATGGAATTGGTAGACATGAATAGCTTAGGACTATTTGATTTATAATCTTATCCGTTCAAGTCGGATTTACCTTAAGCAGTATAATAAATATTATGGGATTAAATTATAATTGCTATATTATACAATATATAGTATTATAGGTAGGGTAAGCTCTAATTATAACTATATTTAGTTGTTTGCTAATAAAACCAGTAAAGCGAAAAACTATCTATAACGCTTTGGAATTATATAACTAAGTAACCAGAGTATATATATAGGTGCCATGCAATTAACGTACAAAATTAATAACTATAAAATTAAAAGATCTGTAAGTTACGCAATTAACATATAAAATAGATTTCAAAAACAAGTAAAAAGGAAGGTTCCATTTGTTGGTACGATGGGTTGAGCTGTAAACTCAATAGCCGAGGCTGTCGAAGGTTCGATTCCTTTTCTTCCTATAGGTCTTTTACAGTGTATATAATATAAGTTTTTTTCTTGTTCGTTATGCTTTTTTTAAAGAGAGTGTAATAGTAAGATATTACTTTATACGAATACATAATACACGAGTTATATAAGTATATTAAACCGAATATAATTGATAATAGTGGAAATTATTAAAAAATTTACTAGTTAATTTACAATTATATTATCTTATGATGGTGTATTTCTATTAAAAATAAAAAAAAATATGTTGTGGACTAACCGGTAAGTCATAAATTTTTGGTATTTACCAATGAGTGTTCGAGTCACTCCAACATAAAGAGCCCAAGGTGGATATAGTTCAATAGGTAGAACAACTGTATGTGGAACAGTAAGTTTCCTGTTCAAGTCAGGATATACACCCTTATCGATTATCAGTACGACAGTAATGTCTATAATATACAAGGCTTATATTGCAATTATGCTTACAATAGTACACGCAATAAATGCTTACTAGTTTAATGGTAGAACAGGATATTCCTAATATTTATGTCTAAGTTCGAGTCTTAGGTAAGTAATGGATATAATTAGCTCCCCTTATTGTAACTAGGGAATTTCATGATGAGCACAAGGTAAACTGATAATATTTTATTATATAAGAATAATGTAACCGTTATTATTTATTATTATTATTTAACGTAGTGGACACAATTAGAGATACTATTAACGTAGAAAACGCTGAAGCCCGAGTAGTTCAATGGTTAGAACATTAATTTCATGCATTAAGAATGAGAATTCGAATTTCTCCTCTGGCTGATAGTCACGTCTGCGATATACTAGAGTTACTTATTATTCAGATAAATATTTTTGCTTGATTACTAAGTAATAACAAAAATAATTGTTATAAATTTTAGTGATATGACTATGCATAATTGTCTCCGGTTTTACTTAGCAAGATACAGATTCGTTTATAATGTCAAACTTAAATCGTAGTGTATTCCAAGGTCACCCCTTTCACCTTGTTTCACCTTCACCCTGACCTATCTTGACCTGTGTAAGTCTATTAGACTTAACTACATCAGGTGTTTTAAGCATGCATGGATTTACATATGCAGGTTACTGATTACCTTTAGCTTTAATACTTCTAATATCAAGTATGTTTTTCTGATTCAGAGATGTTATATCAGAAGGTACTTATATAGGTAACCATACTTTGGCCGTACAAAAAGGTTTAAATATGGGAGTATCATTATTTATAATATCTGAAGCTCTGTTTTTTTTAGCTATTTTCTGAGCCTACTTTCATAGTGCCTTATCACCTACTGTAGAGTTAGGTGCACAGTGACCTCCTATGGGTATAGAAGCAATTAACGCCTTTGAATTACCTTTACTTAATACTGTAATATTATTAGCTTCTGGAGTTACTATTACTTATTCTCATCACTCTCTAATACAAGGTAACAGAAATGGTGCCTTATATGGAGCCTTATTTACAATAGTTTTAGCATTTATATTCACAGTATTCCAATATATAGAATATTCAGTTTCTTCTTTCACTATAACTGATGGTGCATATGGATCTTGTTTTTATTTTGGAACTGGTTTCCACGGACTACATGTTATTATAGGAACATTGTTCCTAGCTGTGGGTTTTTGACGTTTAGTGGCATATCACTTAACTGAAAATCACCATCTTGGTATGGAAGGTGCCATACTATACTGACATTTCGTTGACGTAGTATGACTATTCCTTTTTCTGTCTGTTTATTACTGGGGATCTTAAGCGTATGCTTGAGTACACCACTTTCTTACTTTTTATTTGTAGCTTTTGCTTCATTATACTGTGCCCATGCTATAACTCTGCAGTTAGTTGAGTTCTTCTGTGATCGTACCTTGCATTTCTGACTTTTTGGTCTATATTCTTTTGTTGTGCTGGTTCTGTCTAACTTTTTTGGTTTGTTGTACGATACCGTCTTTATTTTGAACGTCTTAAGTACTCTTAGTTATTATTTCTTTTATTATGGGTTTACTGATTTTAAGAAAAGATACCCTTTGACTAGTAGTGTTATATTATTAGCGTTGTTATCTGTTATGTTAATTACTTCTTGTAACTTAGTGTGGAAACTATTAAGGTTATTGTGGAATCTTTATATGAATGGTGCAGCCCCTTCGAGTAATCCCGGTGGTAGTACAGGACCTTCTGGTACTGGAGGAAACCCTACTCCAGGTGGTGGACCATCAAACAATAATAATAACCATACACCTTTAAGCCAAGAGGGTATATGGAAACGTAAGAACGAAAGAAGTAATATGCAAGTGAGAGGTATTAGATTATTCAATCAGATTAGAAATGGGGCTACTGGTCCTAAGCTAGAAGAATATAAAACTAAATTGATGGAGCTAACTAGAGCATATAAATCTCATGAAGCAGCAATGACTAGGGACGGTATACTTTATGCTCGTTATGATAATGGAACATATAATGGATGAACAGTAATGGGTGAAAATCTTATTGCCGCTAGAACTAGAATTATAATGAACATAAACAATATTACTAACCCTTAGTAATAACTCTCATAGAAAAAATTAAAAATTAAATTTTAAAAAAAAAAAAAAACATAAATCTTTAGTCATAAGTAATTTGTATGACTTTTATTATAAGATTAAGGTCATAGGTTTAAACGTTTAAACTCTTATTACTCTTTAGTTAAATTTGCAAGTAGATGTTCGTTTAATATAAGCAAATAATATCTTTGTATAATTTACTTTATATTTATATTTATATATGTTATATTCACCCACAATTATATCAATCGTTGAAGTTCTATTGGTTACTGTCCCTGTACTTTTAACCGTCGCTTTTGTTACTGTGGCTGAGAGAAAAACTATGGCTAGTATGCAGAGAAGGTTGGGACCTAACGTAGTAGGATACTATGGTCTTTTACAAGCATTTGCAGACGCTCTTAAACTTATATTGAAAGAGTATGTGTCACCTACACAAGCTAACTTGGTGTTATTTTTTCTTGGTCCTGTAATAACATTAATTTTCTCTTTATTAGGTTACGCTGTTGTACCTTATGGGCCTGGATTGGCTTTATCAGACTTTAATTTGGGTATTTTATACATGCTAGCAGTTTCTTCGTTAGCTACTTATGGTATACTATTGGCTGGTTGATCCGCCAATTCCAAGTATGCTTTTTTAGGTTCATTAAGAAGTACAGCCCAACTAATAAGTTATGAACTTATATTGAGTTCAGCTATACTTTTAGTAGTATTACTAAGTGGTAGTTTAAACTTAACCGTTAACATTGAAGCTCAAAGAGCAATATGATTTGTGATGCCATTACTACCTATATTTATAATATTCTTTATAGGTTCTGTGGCAGAGACTAATAGAGCTCCTTTTGATCTAGCCGAGGCAGAATCGGAATTAGTTAGTGGATTCATGACAGAACATGCTGCAGTTATATTTGTTTTCTTCTTCTTAGCAGAGTATGGTAGTATAGTGCTTATATGTGTATTGAACACTATGCTATTCTTAGGAGGATATTTATTTGACTTTTCATTTTTATTTTATATATTTAACGGAGTACAGTACTTATTGGACTTAGTATTTTTACCAGTAGAATATGGTAGTCCTATTAGCCCTCAATACGGAGTGCAATATGAAGGACTTGAAATTTTCAATAGTCCATTGTTGGAAGGAATGGTAACAGGGCTAATTATAGGTATAAAATCATGTGTAATGATATTTATTTTTATATGAGTTAGAGCCTCATTCCCTAGAATACGTTTTGATCAACTTATGTCTTTCTCTTGAACAATACTTTTACCTATCATTATAGCATTTATAGTTTTAATACCTTGTATCGTGTATAGTTTCGATATAATACCTAGTAATATTAGTTTACTTTAACCTTATCACACCTTTATAACAAAAAAAAATAAGTTTTATGCGAATTTATACCATGTTATATTACATTTTATTATATATACATATTATACCGTATATTACTGTTGTAATCCTGCTAATGAGTATATTTATACAGCCTTTGTAGCTCAATGGTAGAGCGGAATACTGTTAATATTCTGACACATGTTCGATTCATGTCAAGGGCTTTGTATATCAGACCTAGGTTATTACAATATAAGCGTTATAAATTAGGTTTAATTACTTAAACAAACGTGTTAACTCAATGGTAGAGTGTTGTGCTACGAACACAATGGTTGCAGGTTCAAGTCTTGCACGCGTTTTATGTTACTGCGCTGGCAAAGAACAGGGACATGTAGTAAAAGGTTTTACATTTTGATTGCAGATCGGAAATATGGGGTTCAATTCCTCCTTGTCTCTTTAAGTAATATTTAGTTTTATCCATAACTGTCATATATTAACAGAATAAAACGAATTTGCTTTTATAAATGAAAAATTCTTACTAGCTTAATGGTAGAGCAGGATACTTCTAATATCTGGGTCTAAGTTCAAATCTTAGGTGAGAATTATTACCATTATGTCATTGTGTATACAGTGATATGTAATTATATAGATTGAGTAATTATATTCTAGGTGTTAATGTAAATATATATATTCTTTTTATATAGTACTTAGAGAGCTTAGCTTAATGGTAAAGCATGTGACTTTTAATCATTTTTATGTGAGTTCAAATCTCATAGCTCTTAAATCACATAAATATAGCTAATGTAATTAATAAAGCCAATTAGAGTTATTTTACTACTACCAGCATATAAACATTTATACTTGTTCCTTTAAACACTAATTTTTAGATATAAATCATAGTCGCGTACTATTTAAGGCTACTATACCTATGGGTTTAATATAGTACCTCTTCTACCATGAAGGGTAATAATTACTTGTAAAGTTAAGTCTTAGATATGCTACTGCTATTGTCACCTTCGCTTTTCTATTAATACACAAAATTACGAATATGTATCTAATATAGCCAGTCAGAATCACGGATCTCAAATAAACGAGGTACGTACATCAGGAATAACTCTGTGAACCGAACGTTGATTCCTTAGTAGTAATGCAAAAGATATAGGTACTTTATACCTTATTTTTGCATTATTCTCAGGTCTACTTGGTACAGCTTTTTCTGTATTAATAAGACTTGAATTATCTGGACCTGGTGTTCAGTATATAGCAGACAATCAACTATATAACAGTATTATAACTGCTCATGCGATACTTATGATATTTTTTATGGTTATGCCCGCTATGATAGGAGGATTTGGTAACTTCCTACTTCCTTTATTAGTAGGAGGACCTGATATGGCCTTTCCTAGATTAAATAACATTAGTTTCTGACTATTACCTCCTAGTCTTGTATTGTTTATCTTTGCTAGTACTATAGAAAATGGAGCCGGTACAGGATGAACATTATATCCTCCTTTATCTGGTATACAAAGTCACAGTGGACCTAGTGTAGATTTAGCAATATTCGCTTTACACTTGTCTGGTATAAGTAGTTTATTAGGTGCTAATAACTTTATAACAACTATATTGAATATGAGAAGTCCTGGTATAAGACTGCACAAATTAGCCTTATTTGGATGAGCTATCTTGGTTACAGCCGTACTACTACTATTATCTTTACCTGTGTTAGCTGGTGCAATTACTATGGTTTTAACAGATAGAAACTTCAATACATCATTCTTTGAAGTAGCTGGTGGTGGAGACCCTATACTGTACCAACATTTATTCTGATTCTTTGGACACCCTGAAGTTTATATATTAATTATACCAGGGTTTGGTATAATAAGTACAACAATATCTGCTAGTTCAAATAAAAGTGTATTCGGATACCTAGGTATGGTGTACGCTATGATGTCTATAGGTGTGTTAGGTTTTGTAGTATGAAGCCACCACATGTATAGTGTAGGATTAGACGTAGATACACGTGCCTACTTTACTGCAGCTACATTAATTATTGCAGTTCCTACAGGTATTAAGATATTCAGTTGACTAGCTACTTGTTATGGAGGATCGTTACAATTAACACCATCTATGTTATTCGCATTAGGTTTTGTGTTTATGTTTACCGTAGGAGGGTTAAGTGGAGTAGTTTTAGCTAATGCATCATTAGATATAGCATTCCATGACACTTACTATGTTGTAGCGCATTTCCACTACGTTTTAAGTATGGGTGCAGTGTTTGCATTATTCAGTGCATGATATTTCTGAATACCTAAAATGTTAGGGTTAAACTATAATAAAATGTTAGGTAAAGTACATTTCTGAATATTATTCATAGGAGTTAATGTTACTTTCTTCCCTCAACACTTCTTAGGATTACAAGGTATGCCTAGAAGAATAAGTGATTACCCTGATGCTTTCGCAGGATGAAACCTAGTGAGTAGTTTTGGATCTATTATATCTGTAGTGGCAACATGACTATTCTTAAACATACTATATGTGCAATTAACTGTAGGTGAAAGTGTATCTAGATACCCTTGAGCTATACCACAATTCTTCTCCGATTTCTTACAGTTCTTACTTAACAGAGCATTCTTAAGTTTAGAGTGATGTTTAAACAGTCCACCTAAACCTCATGCTTTCGCTAGTTTACCTGTACAATCTGGTATTGTAGCGTAAGATAACATTACCTTACAATTTACAAAAAAAAAACAAGTAAGAGGTAAACAATTGAACCTTATATTATCTTTTACATTTCCGGTGACAATTAAACCCGCGTGACAACTAATAATTTTTATAGGTAGTAAGGACAGTACGTATCCTGTAGTGTTATATATAACGCATGTGTTTACAAAACGTTAACGAAATTTGAACTGGTAGTTTAAGCTGCAAGGTACATCACATTTACAACTTTAAATGTAACTGTGCTTATTGTTTTTTTTATTGTTTTTTTATTGTAATTAAAGCAAATATTATTATCAAGAGTAAGTTGTTGTCTAACTCGTAAAACAAAGGTAATACTATATAGAAAGTTAATCCTACAAGGATATATAGAGCATATGAAGTTATAACTCCTGTATCTAATTTAGATATGTTTCTGCTTAAGTTCAATAAACCTTTTTCTAAACCGAATGGTCCTACTAACTCAATAGAACCTTTATCTATTACTTTAGTAGTTTGGCCTCCTAGCTTCAATACAAGATCTGTTACGTATCTGTTATAGAACATTTCGATTAAGAAACGTTGGTTGAAAAAACTGAAAATATTATACCCAAATCTAGACAGCTTAAAGCTTATTAATGCCTTAGGTGTGAATTCAGATATAATAATTGCAATTACGCTAAGTGATATGGTAAATATTAAAGGTAAGATCTTAAAAAAAGTAGGTACAGCAAATTCTGTGTCTAGCATAATTTCATGACTAGGGTGTATAAACAAGCTATTATCCTGAAAGAAGTTAGATCCTAGTCCAATAAACATATCTTTAGTTACATAACCAAAGAATATAGAAAATACCGCTAATATCATTAAAGGTGTGCTCATAAATATATCTCCTTCGTGGGCATGTTTGTAGTTAACAATAGGTCCATTAGGGTTAGTTAAGAAAGTAAGATACAATACTTTAACTGAATATAGTGTAGTGAACATAGCACCTATAGTAGATATAAAGTAAACCACTGTACTAGAAAAATAAAATTGTCCGTAAGCTGATTCAAGTATAAAATCTTTAGAGTAGAAACCTGTCATAAAAGGGAATGCCACTAAACTTAGTGAAGCTATTAGCATAACTGAATAAGTTAAAGGTAAGAAAGCTCTCAGCCCTCCATATTTTCTAAAGTCTTGGTTATCTGATACAGCGTGTATCACCGCTCCAGCACCCAAGAATAATAGTGCTTTATAGAACGCGTGGTTAACTAAGTGGAAAAGAGCGACATTATAAGATGACAACCCTATTGCCACAACCATCATACCTAATTGACTCATTGTTGAATAAGCTATAACTTTCTTAATATCTTGTTGAAATAATCCTATAAGAGAACTAAATACAGTAGTTATAGCACCTATTCACAAACATAATAACAATACAGTGTTACTATACTCTATAAGAGGAGAACTACGCATTAGTAGGTAAACTCCTGCAGTAACCATAGTTGCCGCATGTATTAGTGCAGATACAGGTGTAGGACCTTCCATAGCCATAGGTAGTCATACGTGCAATCCTACTTGAGAGCTTTTAGCCATTGCACCTATAAGTAAACAAACACCTATTATGGTAACTATATTCTCGTTCATTAACGGTGCAATAGAAAACACAGTAGAGTAGTCTATGTTACCAAATGATCAGAGTATAGCAAACATACCTATAGTTAAAAAGCAATCTCCTACCCTATTAGTTAAGAATGCTGATATAGAACTTTGATTTGCTGCTATTCTAGTAAATCAAAAACTAACCAGTAAGTATGAACATACTCCAACACCTTCTCATCCTACAAACATCAATAGATAATTGTTTGAAGTTACAAGTATTATCATCATGAAAGTAAATAAGCTAAGATAGCTGAAGAATCTTTGATTATGAGGATCATGACTCATATAACCTATTGAGTATATGTGTACTAAAGAAGAAACAATAAGAACAGGTATTAGCATAGATACAGTTAAAGAATCAAAAACAAATCCTCATGATACGTTTAATGATTCTGAGTCTATTCATGTAAATAGTTTAATATAAACTGATATATTGTTTATACCAACTTCCAGAAAACTAATAACACTAAGTATAGTTGTTAGTACAACAGATACGCATGCGATCAAATGGGATCCTGTAACACCCACTTTTCTACCAAAAAATCCAGAAACTATTGAGCTCAATAGAGGTAATATTATTATAGTTAAATACATTATTTAAATTCAATTGCAACACTTCCTCTTAATCTATAAAATGCAACAAGTATACCTAATCCAATAGCTGATTCCGCTCCAGCAATAGCTATAATATATATAGCATATACTTGCCCCACTATGTCATCAAAATTAAGTGAAGTAATTAAAATTAAAAATGTGATAGCTAGCAACATTATCTCTATTGAAATAAGCATTAATATGACGTTTTTTCTATTCAAGACAAAGCCTAGAATACCAATTAAAAACAATACAAGGGATAAATTCATTATTTATTAACTTTTTTTAGTAAAGTGAAAAAATTATTAAGCTATGTTTGACAAAGGTGCTTATATAATAAGTAACCATAGCCAAATAAATTAATATTATTATTTATTTATTTTTTTTTTGTTATTTATAAGTTTATGTA
>Ga0182232_1000478_pt1 | contig 9944 bp, 12 predicted proteins | sample G6R1MG_30_FD_155484 | JGI IMG/M metagenome (GOLD analysis project Ga0182232, IMG submission 155484) | Phyllosphere microbial comminities from miscanthus, Michigan, USA - G6R3_NF_07NOV2016_LD2 MG | ecosystem: Host-associated > Plants > Phyllosphere > Phylloplane/Leaf | place: USA: Michigan... | reverse complement strand
CTACTTCCCGGCGCAGAGACCGCGGTTCGCCAGGGAGCTGTGGTCGCGCGGATCGCAGTCGGTGGCGAGGAACGAGGCCCATTCGGCCGTCGTGCCGTAGAAGGCGTTGCGATCGACGTCGCCGCGCACGCCCGGTACCCGGCCCGTGGAGGTGAACTGCCACAGCATCCACCGGCGCTTGGCGAAGCGCTGCTCCGGCTCGGCGGCCGTGGAGCGGACCCAGTGCGGATAATCCGGAAGCTCGTCTTCGAGGACGTCCTTGTGGAAGGTGATATCGGTGTAGATGATCGGACGCTTGCCGGTGTAGCGCTCCATCTCATCGAGCATGTACCGGATCATCGCCAGCGCCTGGGCTTTCGGCAACTTCTTCGGGCAGAGCTGCGAATGGCCGTTCCATTCGACGTCGAGGACCGGGGGGAGGGCGGTGGGATCGGCCGGGACGTTCTTCTTGAACCACGCCATCTGGTCCTGGGCCGAGCGGCACCAGAACACGAAGTGATAGGCGCCACGCGGCACGCCGGCCCGCGCCGCGCCGTCCCAGTTCACGCGGAACCGCTCGTCGACGTGGTCGCCGCCCTCCGTCGCCTTAATGAAGGCGAACTGAGTGCCGGCCGCGCGCACGGAGGCCCAGTCGACGGGGCCCTGCCATTTCGAGATGTCGATGCCCTGGATCGGGTGCTGCTTAGCACGGGCGACCCCCGGATGGGGCTTCACGTCGCCCTTGGTCGGGTAGAAATCCGTGGTGCCGGAGCAGGCGGCGAGGCCCGCCACGAGGGCAAGACCGGCCGCGCGTCCCATCCAGCGGACACGGCCGGTCCGGCCGTCGCGGCGCGGGGCGAGGAGTTTCGCGGTCCCGTTCGTCAGCGACATCGATGCCCGACCCATCTCTTTCCACGCCCGCAACATGGGACCACGGTTGCCGGTGCGCAGTTAACAGAGCTTTGACGGCATTGCGGCGCTTTTCGGGAAGCCATGGCGCCACAGCCACATACGTGGCACTGCCGAGAGCCGCAGCCCACCGGGCGGATCGGCGTAAGTCTCGGTCAGCCCTCGTTGTTTGCTGAAGGAGACCGGATGCGCAAGACTGTGTTTACCATCGGATACGAAGGCCTCGATCCCGAGCGTTTCACCCTCGCCCTGACGGATGCCGGGGTGGGAACCCTGGCCGATGTCCGCGCCGTGGCGAACTCGCGCAAGCGCGGCTTCTCGAAAGGCGCCCTCAAGGCCGGACTGGAAGCGGCGGGCCTGTCCTACGAACATGCTCGAACCCTCGGCACCCCGAAGGCTGGCCGCCAGGCGGCGCGAGCGGACGACGCCGCGCTCATGCGCAAGATCTATTGCGAGGAGGTCCTTGACACCGCCGATGGCGGTCTCGCCCTCGATGCCCTGTGCGACCTCGCGGCGCGCAGCCCGACCTGCCTGTTGTGCTTCGAGCGCGACCCGGCCCGCTGCCACCGGCGGGTCCTGGCCGAGCGCCTGGAAGCACGCGGCTTCGTCACCGTGGACCTGTTCGGCATCGTGGCCTGATCCGGCCCGCGACGGATCGGATCCGACGCGGGGGAGGGCGCGATCCTAGACGATGCCGCCGCCGTCCCGCGACGGCCAAGTCTTGCCCAATCGCGCCGCGACGGCGGACGGAGCCTCGCCCACGGCAGCGACGGCGGCTTCGATCTCCTCGACGGGCACCTCGAAGTAGCGAGCCCAATAGGCACGCGTCCAAGGCTCGGCGACGTTCACGGTTTTCGGGGCGTGCGGATCGGGCGTCGGGCTGTCGGTCATCGGGAGGCGTCCAGGGTCATGGAGAGTCACCGAACCAACGCACCCGGCGCGTCACGGTTCGTGGCGACCATCTGCCATGACGACGCCGGTGTCGGTCCGATGGATCGAGCCCGCTGGGGGCGCATCCACCCAGTGCCCTCCGCCTCTCACCGGCACTGCGACCGGCCGATCCGTGCCCCTCGAGGTCGCCTGACGACAGCCGGATGGAGCGGCGGTCGACCGGCGGGGTTCGAGATCAGTCCGTCGAACGGCCGCGTGGGTGAAGGGATGGACCCGACTGTTACGGAAGGAACGACGGGGACCTGGATCCTGCTCAGGTCGGCCGGGAATACGTGAGGACGTCCGGAACTTCACCGCTGTCCGGGAGGCTCTCCCCCCGCGCGAAGTCCGCCCAGAACCGTCGAAGACGTCGTCCCTGCGTCTCGATCTCCGGCCACGTGGCCCCCGCTAGGTAAGCGGCGTTCTTCCATACGCGTTCGGTACCGAACAGCAGAGGCAGTTCGATGGCGTGAGCGGCGCCGAACATGTTGCCGGGCGCGGCCCAGGTCAGGGTGTAGAGGTGCGCGCAGCCGCCCGCCCGGGCGTGACGTTTCGCGAAACGACGGATCGCGCGGGCATAGACGATCTCGGTCACGACCCCGACGGCGAGGCGTCGCAGCAGCGGGCCGATGAGCGGGCGACCGAACCAGACCTGCAGGGACGGTATGGTCGGCAGGAACAGCCGCGCCTCTTCGGCGGTGTGTCCGATGAGCACCGCGATGCGGGGGGCGACGGCATCCCACGCCGCTTCGACATCGCGCTCGGCGACAAGCGGCGCGTATCCGTACTGCGTTCCGAAGGGCATGGCTCCGCGAAGCCCGAAGGACCTGCCGGCGCGGGCGACGGCGGGCTCCAGGGCCAGCACCTCCGCCGGTGTCATGTCGGCCGTCACCGCCGTGGCCGCACGCGCCATCGCCGCATTCATCCGCCTGCGCCCGAGGGCGATCCCCAGGGGCGGGCTTTGGATGATGGCCCGTTGAAACAGGGTCTCGGCGCCGTCCGTCGCCATGAGGTGCGCGATCGCATCGCCGCCGGCCGACTGACCGAACGCGGTCACGTTCCGCGCGTCGCCTCCGAACGCGGCGATGTTGCGTCCGACCCAGCGGAACGCCGCGATCTGGTCGAGCAGACCGAGGTTGGCCGGCCTGTCGGCGCCGTCGCCGAGATAGCCGAACAGCCCCAGGCGGTAGGTCACGCTGACGACGACGACGCGCTGCTCCGCCACGAGGGTTGCGGGATCGAAGCACCGGGCGTCGCCCGCACCGCTCGTGTAGGAGCCACCGTGGATCCAGACCATCACGGGCAACGTCTCGTCGGCCGCCCGGTCGGACGGCAGGGTCACGGAGAGGCGCTGGCAGTCCTCGTCCTGCGGCAGGCTTCCCCACGTTCCGCCCAGCGCCTCGTCGATGAAGGGGAGCGGTCGCTGCGGGCAGGCGGGCGCCCACTGCGTCGCGGCGAACGGAAGCGTCCAATCCGGCACGGGCACCGGCTGCTCGAAACGGGCGGCGCGTGCATAGGGAATGCCGGTGGCACGGAGCACGGGGCCGTCGGCCCAGCCTTCGATCGGTCCACAGGGCGGGTCGAAGACGGGCGTCCCGCTCCCTGTATTCTTTTGCAAGGCGGTGTGACCGTCGCTCGATGGGTGACGTGTCATCGGCTGACAGCCGAGTCGAGCACGACGCCGCCGATGCCGGCCTGGGCAAGGCGGAATTTTGGGGATGCGAGAACGGCAGCGTCGATGCCAAGGCCCCGCTGGGTGGCTTTCAAGCCTGCGGTCATGTGCCTATCGACGATCGGTACGAGGCGGCAATCACGACACTTTGAGAGAGTCGGCTGAAGAGGCTACGACAACGCACCAAACACATCATCGATGGGAGACGGCTTCAACGAAAATCGGAAGGCTGGTCTCGCTCCATCCAAGTCTTGCTCGGGAAGTCCCCCGATCAAGCTGAATGATCACCGGAACAAAGCCGGGATAGCATGGGTTGCGATCGATCTCGCAACAGTCGGTTCGCACCTCTAACCACATCAGCGAACCGAGTTCGAATGCACCAACTCGATCGAGTTGGTGCGGCCAAGAGGACTCGAACCTCCACCCCTTGCAGGACTAGCACCTCAAGCTAGCGCGTCTACCAATTCCGCCATGGCCGCATCGTTGTCACCTCAGTCGCGGCGCCGGCCCGTGGGGCGTGGCGTCCGTTTCTTCCGGCGCGGCGCAGCAATTAGCAGATCGATCCGGGGGCCACAAGCGCATTTCAGGCGAATTCCGCGTCTTCGAGGATGGGCACCGCGCCGTCGCCGATGGTGACGCCGGGGGTGCGGACGACCTCCTCCTTCTGGATCAGCTCCGTGACCTCGATGGAGATGCGGTTTCCCGTCACCACGATCTGGCCGCGGGCGATCGGGTGGTCGTTGGCCAGGATCTCGACCATATCGGTCTCGGTGGCTTCGAGTTCGATCACGGCGCCCCGGCCCATGCGCAGCAGGATGTGCAACGGCATGTGCCGGCGCCCAAGCACCACCTTGAGATCGACCTTGAGATCTTCGAGAACCGCCACGCGACCCATTCCTTCGTTGTGGGACAGGCCGCGCCGACCGCATCCGTCCCTTGGATCCGACTGTCATCCGCGATGGTGAAATCTTGGTAAACGAACCCCTAATCACCCGTCGCCTCGGCGTCGCATCGGGGGACTTTCTCGCGCGGCCGGGGTCGGCGCCCGTGGAATGGCGGATCAGCGACGCCCCAGTGCCCTATGAAGACGCCGTCGCCGGCATGGAGGCGCGGGCAGCAGATATCGCGGCGGGGCGCGCCGACGAGTGCGTCTGGCTCCTGGAGCATCCGCCGCTCTACACGGCCGGGACCTCGGCCAAGGCGGGCGACCTCGTCGATCCGGAGCGCTTTCCCGTCCACCGCACGGGCCGGGGCGGGCAGTACACCTATCACGGCCCAGGCCAGCGGGTGGCCTACGTGATGCTCGACCTCAACCGGCGGCGCACGGACCTGCGCGCCTACGTGGCCGCCCTCGAGCAATGGATCATCGCCACCCTCGAGGCCTTCAACGTCCGGGGCGAACGGCGCGAGGATCGCGTCGGCGTCTGGGTGCGGCGACCGGAGAAGGGCGCGGTGAACGGCGAAGCGGTCGAGGACAAGATCGCCGCCATCGGCATCCGGGTACGCCGCTGGGTGAGCTTCCACGGCATCAGCCTCAACGTCGAGCCGGATCTCACCCATTTCACCGGCATCGTACCCTGCGGCATCACCGGCCACGGCGTCACCAGCCTCGTCGACCTCGGCCACCTCGTCACCCTGCCGGAGGTGGACATGCAGCTCCGGGCGCGGTTCGAGGCGATCTTCGGCCCGACCCGGACAGAGGGTTAGGACGCGACGCCGGCTCCGGCGCGCGGCGCCTCTTCCGTCCTCCAGGCCGGGAGCGGGAAGGCCCGATCGTAGGCGAGGTTGAAGACGAAGGCGTAGGCCACGTAGAAGGCGGCGATCGCGAGATCCATCACGAAGGCCTCGCCGAGGCTGATGCCGAGATACCAGGCGATGGGCGGCAGCAGGATCGTCAGCAGCCCGGCCTCGAACAGCACGGCGTGCGCCATCCGCAGCGGAACGCTCTTGCGCGTGTGGCCGAGGCGCCGCTGCATCGCCCGGTCGAAGCCGAGGTTGTAGACGTAGTTCCACGCCGTGGCCGCAAGCGCACTGCCGAGACCGATCACCCCCATCTCCGAGGCGTGCAGGCCGAACAGCACGGTCCCGAGGGGAACGATGAGCGCGAGCCCCAGGACCTCGAACAGAAGGGCGTGGCGGATACGGTCGCGTGTGGTGCGCATGATCTGTCCCGGAAAGTCGGTTTGGGTTTCCCGCCTTCTATCTGCGATATCCGGTTGGCCAAGTTAGGACCTATCGGGAAATCAGATCGATGGCCGTCTCCCTCGACCAGCTCCAGGCCTTCGTCGCCGCGGCCGAGGCCGGCTCCTTCTCGGGCGCCGCCCGTGTGCTGCGCAAAGCACAATCCGCCGTCAGCACGCAGGTGGCGAACCTCGAGGCGGATCTCGGGGTGGTGCTGTTCAGCCGGGCGGGCCGCAACCCCGTCCTCACCCCGGCGGGGGAGCGGCTACTGCTGGAGGCGCGCGTGGTGCTCGACCGGCGGGAGCACCTGATCGGGGTCGCGAGCAGCCTGGAGCGCCGGGTGGAGAACCGGCTCGTGGTCGCCATCGACGAACTCTATCCCGAACATGCCCTGGGCGGCCTGTTCGCGGATTTCGCCCGGGCTTTCCCCTTCGTGGAACTGGAGCTGCTGTTTCCTCTGATGGAGGACGTCAGCCGCATGGTGCAATCCGGCGCCGCCGACCTCGGCGTGATGTGGCGGCAGGAGGTTCTACCCACGGAACTCGGCTTCCAGACCATCGGCTGGGTGCCGCTCAAGCTCGTCTGCGGGCGCGATCATCCCCTCGCGAAGGCGCGGGTGGAATGGGAGGAGCTGAAGCGCCACCGCCAGATCCTGGTCGCCGCGCGTGGCGACGGCCCGGAAAAACGCCGCCTGCGGGTGGCCGCCGAGGTGTGGTGGGTGGAGAGCCACTGGGTGATCCTGGAGATGGTGAAGCACGGGATCGGCTGGGCCTTCGTCACCGACCACGTCATCGCCGCCTCCCTCACCGCGCCGGACCTCGTCACGCCGGACCTGCAGTTCGACGAGGGCGATTGGCCCATCGCCCTGGAACTGGTCTGGCACAAGCAGCGCCCCTGCGGCCCCGCCGCGGCCTGGCTCCGAGCGCGGTTCGCGGCGGAGCGGATCGGGCCCCTCGCGGGAGCCGAGCGACCGCGCTCCGGTCTCTAGAGCATCGTCTTTGTCCAAAAGCCGAAGGCCACCTTTCGGGACGATGCTTTAGACCACCGGGACGCCGCGCCCCTTGGCCTGCTCGCCGGGCTCCACGTGGATCACCACCACGGCGCCCTCGATGGCGCCCTCGATGGCCGCCTCGAGGCGGTCGCAGATCTCGTGAGAATCCCGCACGGTCATCTCACCCGGCACCACGAGATGAAAATCGATGAAGGTGGCCTGTCCCGCGTGCCGCGTGCGCACGTCGTGCGCCTCCAGGGCGCCGGCGCCATGCAGCGAGATGAGTTCGCGGATCTGGTTCACCATCTCGCTCGGCGCCGCCCGATCGAGGAGGCCGCTCACCGAATCGCGCACCATGGTCCAGCCCGACCACAGGATATTGAGGGCGACGAGGCCGGCGATGACGGGATCGAGCACGGCCGCCCCCGTCAGCAGGACGAGGCCGAGGCCGACCAGAACGCCCAGCGACGTCACCACGTCGGCGAAGACGTGCCGGGCATCGGCGTCGAGGGCCGGCGAGCGCCATGCCTTGGCGCGCCCGAGGAGATAGAACGCCCAGGCCGCATTGATCGCCGTCGCGACGCCATTGACCGCGAGGCCCAGGATCGGGGCGTCGAGGGGCTTCGGATCGAGGATGCCGTGGAACGCCTCGCGCAGAATCAGCATCGCCGCCGCGATGATGAGCGCCCCTTCGATGACGGCGGAGAAGTACTCGGCCTTGTGGTGGCCGTAGGGGTGGTCGTCGTCGGCCGGGCGGGCGGCCACCCGCAGGGCCACGAAGGCGAAGGCCGCCGCCGCCACGTTGATGATGCTCTCCAGGGCGTCGGAATAGAGGGCGAGGCTGCCCGTGAGAGCGAAGGCCGCGAACTTGATGCCGGTGACGACGGCGCCGACGCCGGCGCTCGCGAGGGCGGCTTTCTGAGTGCGGTCCATGGCGGGGTTCCGAGGTTTGATGCCCCGGCCTTAAGCCCCGCGCACCCCACAAGGCCACGGCAAAGGTTGAACCCGCCGCTGAACGATTCAGGCCCGGCTATGCCGGGCCGCACCGCACCGGCGGCGGATCAAGCCGCCTGGTCGCTCTCTGCAGGCGCCGGCTCTGGGGTTTGCTCCCGCGCGGCCTCCCGGTCGCCGCTGCGCGCCGCCTGCGCGCGGGCGCGTTCGGCCTTGCGGGCATAGCTGCGGGCCATCCAGCCCCAGCGCGCGGCAGCCGCGAGGGCATCGAGGCGGGCCGCCTCCCGCTCCCAATAGGTGAGGAGTTGGGAATCGAGGGTCACCCGTCGGCGCGGCGGGCGGGATTTCCGGTCGGACGAAGACATGGCGTGGCTCGAAGACATGGCGCAACGCTCCGATGCGGGGACGAGAGGCGGGGCGCGTTAAGCCGCCGGCGGGCTCGGCGGCGCGGAAGCCGGCGTGACCACGAGGGCGTCGGGATCATTACGGAACCCGGAATCCCCGGCATCGGCCACGGGTGAGCCCGGCGTTCCGAACGGCCGGCTGGGGTAGGCCGCCGAGAACTTGTCGCGCGCCGCCTGAGGGTCGTCGGCCTTGAGGGTGATGCTCGGGCTGTCCGGCAGGGGCCAGCGCGGATCGGCGGGATCGCGGGGGCTCAACGCGTACCAGGCCATGCGAGACTCTGCTCCTACGGACGCCCACGCCCAACGCGTGGGTGAAGCGGCAACCGGAACCACGGCCTCCGGTTCCCGTGTCGCGCGCCCGGCCATTGATCGGCGGCGAAAAACCGTGCTGTTGGCGCGCCATGCGCGTCGACCTCTTCGATTTCGAACTGCCCGAGGCGAGCATCGCCCTGCGGCCCCCCGTGCCCCGCGATGCGGGCCGTCTCCTCGTGGTGCGGCCGGGCGCCCCCCTGGTGGACCGAACGGTGCGCGACCTGCCCGGCCTGCTGCGGGCGGGCGACGCCCTCGTGTTCAACGACACCCGGGTGATCCCCGCCCGGCTGAAGGGGGTGCGCCACCGTCTCGGAGCCCCGGGCCTGCGGATGGAGGCGATGCTGCACCTGCGTGCGGCGCCCGACACCTGGCGCGCCTTCGCCCGGCCGGCCAAACGCCTGGCGCCCGGCGACCGCATCGTGTTCGGCCGCCACGGCGCGAGCGACCCGTGCGATCTTGGCGGCCTCGACGCGACCCTCGTCGAGAAGGGCGAGGCCGGCGAGATCACCCTGCGGTTCGACCTCGCGGGACCGGCTCTCGACGCGGCCATCGCCGCCACGGGTGACCTGCCGCTGCCGCCCTACATCGCAGGCAAGCGTCCGACCGATGCGCAGGACGCCACGGACTACCAGACGGTCTACGCCGATGCGCCGGGCGCCGTTGCGGCCCCCACGGCGGGCCTGCATTTTTCGCAAGCGCTCCTGGCCGACCTCGACACCGCCGGCATCGAGCGCCACCGGGTGACGCTGCATGTGGGTGCAGGCACCTTCCTGCCCGTGAAGGCCGACGACACCGACGACCACCGCATGCACGCGGAGATCGGTGTCCTTTCGGCCGAAACGGCGGACGCCCTCAACCGGGTCCGCGCGGCCGGCGGACGCATCGTGGCGGTTGGCACCACGGCCCTGCGCCTCCTCGAAAGCGCGGCCGATGCCGAGGGCCGCCTGCACGCCTTCTCCGGCCCCACCGAGATCTTCATCACCCCCGGCACGCCGATCCGCGCCGTCGATGCCCTCATGACCAACTTCCACCTGCCGCGCTCGACCCTGTTCATGCTGGTCTCGGCGTTCTCGGGGCTGGAGACCATGCGGGCCGCCTACGCGCACGCCATCGCGAGCGGGTATCGGTTCTATTCGTACGGGGATTCGAGCCTGCTGTTTCCGGCCGGCCGTTAGGACGTTCGGTCTCCCGCCTGCCCACCCGGCCGATCCGGTGCTAAGGAGCGCCGATGTCCGATCTTGAGCCCCCCGAACTCCCGAAAGACTTCACCTTCCGGGTGGACGCCAGCGACGGCGCCGCCCGCACCGGCGCCATCACGATGCCGCGCGGAAACATCCGCACGCCGGCCTTCATGCCGGTGGGCACGGCCGCGACCGTGAAGGCGATGTATCCGGGTCAGGTCCGGGATCTGGGCGCCGACGTGGTGCTGGGCAACACCTACCACCTCATGCTGCGCCCCGGCCCGGAGCGCATGGCGCGGCTCGGCGGCCTGCACCGGTTCATGAACTGGCCGCACCCGATCCTCACCGATTCCGGCGGCTTCCAGGTGATGTCGCTGTCGGCGCTGCGGAAGCTCGACGAGCAGGGTGTGACCTTCCGCTCGCATGTCGACGGG
>Ga0182232_1000477_pt1 | contig 9947 bp, 11 predicted proteins | sample G6R1MG_30_FD_155484 | JGI IMG/M metagenome (GOLD analysis project Ga0182232, IMG submission 155484) | Phyllosphere microbial comminities from miscanthus, Michigan, USA - G6R3_NF_07NOV2016_LD2 MG | ecosystem: Host-associated > Plants > Phyllosphere > Phylloplane/Leaf | place: USA: Michigan... | reverse complement strand
GGACGAACAGGGTGAAGGCCCACTGGATGGCAGCCCGGTCGAAGCCGAACTTCTTCTGGATGTCGGGGACGAAGAACGTCCAGCCGTACTGAAGGTTGGCGATCATCACCATGCAGATGACGCCGATGACGAGCTGGCCCCAGCGGCCGAACGGGGGCGCACCGACGGTGGCCGATGCAGCGTAGGTGGTCCCACCGGGGACAGGCGCAGCGGTGCGCGCGGTCATGGCGTTGTCCTCGAGTCAACTTTTGGTAATGCTCGCTGGTTCTAGCCGCAATTATTTTGAATTCAAGCAGCTTTGCTGCGGCTCTTGCCTGAGCTCATCTGTAAAAATTTTGGGACTATGCGAGAAAATTTTTTAAGACGAGAGGCTTCGGAATCGGAGATTATCGATTGTCTTGCGCTGCAGCGGGCGTTGCGTGCGGCGCAGCAATGTCCCGCATGGCAGGACTGCGCAGACGGGTGCTGAGCGGAACATTCGCCGTTCCACCACCGTTGCGCTTGGCCTGTCGCGGACGTTCGCGTCCCGCGATCGAGGCCCCATTCGAGGAGGGTTCGATGAGCAGCACGACGGACAAGATCAAGGGTCTGGCCAACGAGGCCGTCGGCAACATCAAGCAGGGCGTCGGCTCCGTCACCGGAAACGAGAAGCTTCAGGCCGAGGGCAAGGCCCAGGAGCTGAAGGGCGAAGCCCAGAAGACCGTCGGCGACGCCAAGGACGGCATCAAGAACGCGGCTCAGTCGGCGGCCGATGCCGTCAAAAAGATCTGAACCGGTAATCGTCGAGGGGGGCCGCTCGCGGCTCCATCGGGTTCGGCGCGGTGGGCATCGGGCCCGCCGCCGGAGACGCAACGAACGAGGTTTGAATATGAACAGGGATCAGATCGAAGGCGGCCTGCGCCATCTGCGCGGCCGGGGTCGCACCGCCATCGGCGCCGTGACGGGTCGTCCGCGCCAGCAGATCGACGGCGCCGTGGATCAGGTCGCAGGCGCCCTCCAGCACGGGTACGGCCGTGCCCGCGAGACGGCGGATGGCCTGCATCGCGACGGATCCCAGTTCATCGACGAGACCCGCAGCCGGGGACGCGCCATCGCCGGCGATGTCCGCGAACAGGCCGAGGACCTGCGCCGGCGGGGACGGGATTACCGCGACGAGGCCGTCCGGCGCGGGCGGACCATCGCCGCGCGGGCCGACGACAACCGGGGCACGACGCTCCTGATGGTGGCCGCCGCCGCGTTCGCCACCGGCTGGCTCATGCGCCGGACACGCTAGACCTTCCGATCACGACCCGCGTCGGCCGGCCTCCCCCGTGGAGGGAGGCTTGCCAAAAAAGGGGTGACGGGCGAGAGGCCCCGGAGTCGGCGGTGATCCCCGGACGCTCCGGCCCGTGCCGGGTGGCATGATTCGGAAATAGGCCCCGGGAGACTCGTCCTATGCCCATCCGTCCATGGTTCGATCTCACCACCGACGAGATTCGGTCCCGGGACATGAGCCGCGCCATCGCCGTGATGCCCGTGGCGGCCATCGAACAGCATGGGCCGCATCTGCCCCTCTCCACCGACGTGGACATCGCCGAGGGCTACCTCGCCCGGCTCATGGCCCTGCCGGCCGAGGATCTCGATGTTCTCGTCTTGCCGGTGCAGGGCATCGGCAAGTCCGATGAACACGACGGCTTCCCCGGCACCCTGAGCCTCACCACCGGGACGGCCCTCGCCGCCTGGGGCGAGATCGGCACGGGTATCCACCGGGCCGGTTGCACCAAGCTCGTTCTCGTCACCTCGCATGGCGGCAACAGCGGCCTCATCGACCTCGTGGCGGCGGACCTGCGTGGGCGCCTCGGCATGGTCGCGGTCACCACCGCCTGGAATCGCTTCGGTTATCCCGAGGGCCTGTTCCCCGAGGCGGAGATCCGTCACGGCATCCATGGCGGCGGCATCGAGACCGCTCTGATGCTGGCCCTGTGTCCCGACCGTGTGCGGCGCGACCGCATCACCGACTTCACGCCCCGGACCGTAGCCATGGAGGGAACCTTCACGCACTTGCGGGCCGGGCGCCCGGCGGCGTTTGCCTGGAAGGCGGCCGACCTCAACCCGGCCGGCGCCATCGGCGACGCGCGCCTCGGGACGGCGGAAGCCGGGCACGCGGCCCTCGATCACGGCGCGCGCGCCGTGCTCGAACTCCTGCGCGACGTCGACCGCTTCAGCCTCGCGCCCTGAGGCAGCCTCCGCTCTTACTCTTCGGGGTCTTCGGTCTCGGGCGTGCGGGCGGGCCAGGTCACGATGCGCTCGAGGAGTTCGTCGGCGGTGAACTCCTCCTCGTTGCCCGAGACCCGGCCGCGCACGGAGATCCCGGCTTCATGGACGCTGGCGGCCCGGCCGCTCACCAGGGGATGCCAGTCGGGCAGGTCCTCGCCGTCGCGCACGAGGCGGTAGCCGCAGGTGGGGGGTAGCCACGGAATCGTGCGTACGGCGTCCGGCGTCAGGCGCACGCAGTCGGGCACCCGCTTCTGCCGGCGGGGATAGTCGCGGCAATGGCAGCCGTGCCCGTCCAGAAGCGTGCAGCCGACATCCGTGTGGTAGACCTCGCCCGTATCCTCGTCCTCGAGCTTGAGGAGGCAGCAGCGGCCGCAGCCGTCGCACAGGCTCTCCCACTCGGCGGGCGACATCGCCTCCAGGGTCTTGGTGCGCCAGAACGGTTCGGTGGAGGCCGGCGGCCCCGAGGGGCGTGCGGCCGTGCGATCCCGCATTCGGGAACCCCGGGGTGACGATGAGGGACATCGAAGGGCGGAGCCGCAGGGCCCGCTTCGGACCCGGCTTGCGCCGAGGGCCGATTTTCGAACCGATGCTTTAGACGCAAGCGACCCGGACGGGCAAGCGCCACCGGCGTGCCCCATTTCCGGCGTCAAGGTTAATCGAATCTTGATCCGCCGCGCGCGGCGACGTGCCGTGCCGTCGGTGCGTTGACCGTGGTATCGCGAGCCTCGCGGACCGACGCGGGTCTTGATAGACTGAAAGGCGCGGCGCGGGCCGGGTCGCCCTCCAGGGACGAAGAACAGATCGTGCGCCTGCCCAATGCCACCTCCCTGACGACCCGGATCAAGCGCGCGGCCCTGGCGTTCGACGCCTGGATGAACGCGGGTCTCTACGACAGTGGCCGGTCCGCCGCCGAGACCTACGAGCGGTTCCAGGAGCGCATGAACGTCTTCGCCGTGCGCGGCTGGAAGCGGGTCGCCCTCGATGCCACGAGCGAGGCGGTGACACTGGGCACCGGCGGCGCCGTTCTGATGCTGGCGCTGGCCCAATCGGCCTTCCACCTGACCAGCGACAACTGGCTCAAGACCCAGGATCTCGCTGTCACATTCCTCGACCGCTACGGCACCGAGGTGGGGCGGCGCGGGATCAAGCACGACGATTCGCTCAAGCTCGATGACTTTCCCGACATCATGATCAAGGCCCTGGTCTCGACGGAGGACCGGCGCTTCTATGAGCATTGGGGCATCGACCCCATCGGCACGGCCCGCGCCCTGGTGTCGAACTCGCGCGGCGGCGGCAACACCCAGGGCGGCTCGTCTATCACGCAGCAGCTCGCCAAGAATCTGTTCCTCACGAACGAGCGCTCCCTCGAACGCAAGGTCAACGAGGCGTTCCTGGCCCTGTGGCTGGAGAGCCACCTCACCAAGAACGAGATCCTGAAGCTCTACCTCGACCGGGCCTACATGGGCGGCGGCACGTTCGGGGCCGTGGCGGCGGCGGACTATTATTTCGGAAAGCCCCTCAAGGACATCTCGCTGGCCGAGGCCGCCATGCTCGCCGGCCTGTTCAAGGCCCCGACGAAATACGCGCCCCACGTCAACCTGCCCGCCGCCCGCGCCCGCGCCGTCGACGTGCTGCACAACATGGTCGAGGCCGGCTTCGTCACGGAAGGCCAGATCCAGACGGCCCTGCGCAACCCCGCCACCCCGGTGACCCGCACCCGCGACATCACGGCGGATTACTACCTCGATTGGGCATTCGGCGAGATCAAGGGCATGGCCGACGCGGGCCGCTTCCGCAGCGACCGGGTGCTCACGGTCAAGACGCCCCTCGACCTCACCATCCAGAGGCGCGCCGACGAGGTGGTGCAGAACACCCTGCGCCGCTACGGCGACCAGTACGACGTCGACGAGGCCGCCATGGTGATCCTCGATCCCGACGGGGCGTTGCGCGCCATGGTCGGCGGTGCCGATTACGGCGAGAGCCAGTTCAACCGTGCCACCGATGCCCAGCGCCAGCCCGGCTCGTCGTTCAAGCCCTACGTCTACGCCGCCGGCCTCGCGGCCGGCCTGTATCGGCCCGACACCCGCGTAGTCGACCGCCCCGTCTGCATCGGCAACTGGTGCCCGCAGAATTACGGTCGCTCGTTCTCGGGCGCGACGACCCTCACGGTGGCGGTGGCCAAATCCATCAACACGATCCCGATCCAGATCTCCATCGCGCTCGGCAAGGCCATGGGCATCTCCCACGAGGCCAACGCCGCCAAGGCCGGGCGCGCGAAGATCGTCGAGATGGCGCACCGCATGGGTATCACGACGCCGCTCGTCGACACGCCGTCGCTGCCCATCGGCTCGGCCGAGGTCAACGTCATCGACCAGGCCGCCGCCTATGCGGTGTTCGCCAATGGCGGGCGCAAGGCCAAGCCCTATGCCGCCATGGAGGTCAAGAACTCGTCGGGCGAGGTGATCTACCGCCATGCCGACGAGAAGGTCGAGCAGGTGCTCTCGACGCAGGTGGTCGCCGACATGAACTACATGCTCACCAAGGTGGTGGAGGAGGGCACCGGCAAGCGCGCGCAGCTCGAGGGCATCAAGGTCGCCGGCAAGTCCGGCACCACGAACGCCTACCGCGATGCCTGGTTCGTCGCCTACACGGGCAATTATGTCGGTGCGGTCTGGTTCGGCAACGACGACCACACCTCCACCAACAAGATGACCGGCGGCTCGCTTCCCGCCATGACGTGGCACGACGTGATGGAAACGGCGCATCAGGGCATCGAACTCAAAGCCATGCCGGGTCTCAAGGAGGTCGGGCGCGCCGTGGCCCAGGCCCCGGCCGCCGCGCCCGTCAACCCGGCGGCCAGTGCGGCCGGCAAGCTGTCGCGGCGCTCCTTCGAGGTGATCGGCGGCGTCAACGGCCTGTTCCGCACCGTCGAGGCGAGCGGCACACCCTCCCGCCCGGCGGGCGTCGTCGCCGAGGGAGCCCGCCCTGCCAACGGTCGCGTCGCCACCCCGTGAGCGTGGACGCCTCCACCAACAGCAAGGCCATCACCAAACCAAAGGTCCTGGCCGCATGAACGCCGCAGACAGAGCCGCGCCGGACCGGCGCGCGCGCGCGGATGGCACTCCCGGGCGCGTCGTCGGCGCCGTGCGCCGCGCGATCCGCCGGGCCTCCACGGTCAGCCTGATCCTCTACACCCTCGCCCTCGGGGCGGGGATCGGCCTCGCCACGGCCGATTACGCCACGCGGGGCGGGTATCCGTTCGGCGGCGTCACCGTCGGCGCCTGGACGGCGTGGCCCCGCACCGGTTCCGTGGGGGCCGACCCCTATGCGCGGGCAGTGAATGCCCGCCGGAGCGAGATCCCCCTCGCCGTCGGCGAGGGCATGCTGCTGACCGCCGCCCAGGACGATGCGGGCCAGGGCCTCGATGCGGCCTGCACCTATGCGATCGCCGGCATCACCCCCCCGGCCCGGGCCTGGACGGTCACGATCGCCGGACGCGGCCCGCGCGATCCGGCCCAGCCCAGCCTGCGCGAGGGCTTCACCTCGACGGAGATCCTGCGCGAGTCCGACGGGCGGTTCGTCATCACCCTGTCGCCCGAGGTCCAGCCGGGCAACTGGCTGCCGATGCCCCGCGCGAGCGGGCCGGTGCGCCTTGCCCTGCGCCTCTACGACACGCCCGTGGCGGCGAGCGCGGGGACCCTCGACCGCGCGGCCCTGCCGGCGATCACCCGCACGGGATGCGCCGCATGACGCCCCGGGGCCGTTTCCTGCTCGCCACCACCACGGGCCTCGTCCTCGCGGGGCTCGTCCATATCGGCGTGGTTCTCCTCATCCCCCGCTTGGCGGAGGCCGATTCCCTGTCGCGGGCGCGGGTCGGCGAGACCCTGGACCACGCGATGCCGGTCTACACCCTCGCCACGGGCGACACCGCGTCCCCGCCGGAAGCCTGGCTGCCGATTCCCGATCCAGCGGTGGCGGTGGGGATCTGCGCTTACGATCTCACTGAGGGGCCCATGCGGGTTTCGGCCCGCACCGGGCCCCTGATGCTGTCGCTCGCGGTGCACGGTCGACGGGGCGCGTTCTACGCCGTCACCGATCAGGCGGCCGTGCGGGGGGGACTCGACCTCGTGGTGCTCACCCGCGCGCAGTACGACGAGGCGCTGGCGAACGCCGATGAGAACGACGTCACGCGCGACGTGCGGATCGTGGCGCCCGACGCCAAGGGCTATGTCGTGGTCCGGGTGATCGCCGCCCTTCCGAGCCAGCGCCCCGCCGCCAACGCCGCGGTCCAGGCCGTCTCCTGCACGGTGGACCTGCCCGTCGAGGACAAGGCGGGGGGCTGACGGGGTACCCGGGCAGAGGTCTGCCGCGGCCGGACTCGGCGACGTCAGGACCTGATGGCGTCAGTCCTTGATGACGTCAGTATTTGGCGACGATGGGCCGGGCCGGGGCCGGAACGACAGCCATGGCCTCGACCTGCGCCCCGGCGAGGCCGCAGCGATCCTCGGCCTCCGGAGGCACCAGGGGATCGAGCATCGGACGGCGTGCCTCGAAGGCCCGCAGGGTGCGCTGGACGAGGGCGGCCTCCGGCGAGGGCACGGCGACGAGGAGATGTTCGAGGGCGAAACGGTAGCGGGTGATGCGCAGGTCCGTCTCGAGCCGCACCCAAGCGATGAGGCAGCGGTTCTCGGCCACCCGCATGTTGGCCTGCCGCGCGTCCCAGTCGTCGAGGGAGCGAGCGAAGGACATGCTGCGCAGGCGCAGGGCGTCGGCCTGGATCACCCGCGCGGCCGTGGCGACGAAGACCGGCAGCAGACGCGCATCCGCGCCGATATCCTCCGACAGGCGATGATAGCGCGACACGGGCGAGCGGAACGCACCGTCCATGAGGCCCGCATAGTAGGCCTCCGGGCTGTCAGGCCGCCAGGATGCCGGCAGGATGCGGCTGCGGGTCAGGTTGGCGAGGATGTCCGTGAAGGCCTCGTTCCCGGCCGCTGGCATCAGGAAGCGCCACGCCCGGTCGCGCAGGGTGCCCTCGTCATCCGTGAAGGGAAGCGCCGCCGCCGGTTCCCCGCGCTCGCGGGCGGCGAAGGTGCCGGCAGTGTCGATGAAGCTGTTCCAGGCCCCGGGCTTCGGCCGCCCGAAATCGCCCTGTTGGGCGCAGCCGGCGACGAGGGTGGCGAGCGTCGCCGTCAGGGCGGCGACGCGCCAGGAACGGCGGAAAAGGGAAGTGGTCGGCATCGTGAGGTCCGTCGTCCGGGGAAGGCGAGGGGCCATGCCTCAGGAGCGCCGACGCAGGCGGGGGGCCGGGGTTTGGGGGCCGACCGGCGCCGTCGTCTCCGGCATGCGCTCGTAGCGGATGCCGGTGAAAAGGAGGATCGTCCCGCGCGGGGCCTCGGCCGCGTTGTCGGTCCGGCGGAAGCGGCGCGGGCCGGCTTCCGGGAAGGTCACGACGGTGGCCGTCGGACGCTCGGGACCTCCCGTATCGGGTGACCTGTCGAAGTTCATCGGCTGCGTTCCCGTCCTCTAGCTGTCGCATGCCGGGGCCTCGCCCAGCATCCCCCCTCGACCGGAGGGAGGTCCTTGCGGAGGTGTCCGTTGGCCGTGGCGTGGGCCAAGATCATCATGAGATGGTTAATGGATTGTTGCGGGTGCCGGATGGAATGCCCCTCCCGGTGGTGGTTTAGTGTGACCGGCGGGGTAGGACGGGAACCGAACGGACGGCGAAGGCAACCCGTCGCCATCGGTGTAGCGGTCCTGCAACACCTGCTTCCAAACGTCCGTTGGATCCGATCGTCCAGAGGGGGCCGCCGGGGGCAGACAATCCCTCTCGCGCCCTCCGCGTCCTGCGTCCGGTCGAGCGAATCGCCTCGTCCGCCGGGTCGTGAACGACCCGTCCCATTCGTGACGTGCGGGAACAAGCGTGGGCTTTCGCGCGCTTGCTAAGCGCCGGGGCCGCCCGATATGCCCCTTTCAATCCTCCTCCGAACGAAGGACACCGCAGGATGCGCGTGATGACGTCACGACCCTTGAGCCTCTCGACGGCCTTGAAGATCGCGCCGCTCGCCCTGGTGATGCTGGCGGCCGCGCCCGCTCAGGCTCAGCGCGAGGACCAGGGCCTGCAGCTCGGCTGCGCCAACGACTATTTCCGCCTCTGCGCCGGTGTCGATCCCAACAGCCAGGACGCCGACCGCTGCATGGAGCGCAACCGCGCCCGCCTCTCGCCCGAATGCAAGGCCGCCATCGGTGACTACGACCGGCGCACCGGCGGCAAGTCGCAGAAGTAGAACCCCGGGCGGCTCTCGACCCGTTTTTTCGAACTTGGAGGCTTGAGAGCCATGGCCCTGACCGTCGCGGTCCAGATGGACTCGATCCGGGCGATCCGGATCGCCGGGGACACCACCTTCGCCCTGCTGCTCGAAGCGCAGGCGCGGGGGCACCGGCTCCTGCACTACACCCCCGATCGGCTGTCGCTGCAGAACGGCCGCGTGACGGCGCGGGTGGAAGCCCTGACCGTGCAGGACGTCGAGGGCGCGCATGCGACCTTGGGCGAGCCCGAGCGGATGGACCTGTCGGAGGCGGACGTGGTGCTCATGCGCCAGGATCCGCCGTTCGATATGGCCTACATCACCGCCACCCACATGCTGGAGCGGTTGCCCTCCTCGACCCTGGTGGTGAACAACCCGGCGGAGGTGCGCAACGCGCCCGAGAAGCTGTTCGTCCTCGACTTTCCCACTCTGATGCCGCCGACCCTGATCACCCGCGACAAGGCGGAGATCGAAGCGTTCCGGGCCGAGCACGGCGCCATCGTGATGAAGCCCCTGCACGGGCACGGGGGGGCCGCGGTATTCCGGGTCCTGCCGGAGGACGCGAATTTCGGCTCGATGTTCGACCTGTTCTCGGTGACGTTCCGCGAGCAGTGGGTGGTGCAGCGCTTTCTTCCCCGGATCACCGAGGGCGACAAGCGCATCATCCTCGTGGACGGCGAGCCCCTCGGTGCCATCAACCGGGTGCCGGCCCTCAACGACATCCGCTCGAACATGGTGCGGGGCGGCGCGGCGGCGGCGTCCGACCTGACCCCCCGCGAACGCGAGATCTGCGCCACCATCGGCCCGGAGCTGCGGCGGCGTGGGCTCATCCTCGTGGGCATCGACGTGATCGACGGCCATCTCACGGAGATCAACGTGACGTCACCCACCGGCATCCGCGCGATCAAGCGTCTCGGCGGCCCGGACCTCGCGGTCTCCGTGTGGGACGCCATCGAGGCGCGGGCTGGCGCGCGGCCCGACGCTCAAGTCAGCTCTCGGCCCGCGGTGTCGCGTTGAGCTCGGCCCAGTCGAATTCCTCTTCCAGCACGTAGTAGGCATCGTCGCCGATCTCCCCCGATCGCCGCAAGGCCAGCACTCGGTCGCGCGCGGCCTCGATGGCGCCGCGCCGGGCGGCGTCGGACGGCAGGGTCTCGGAAGCGAAGCCGTCCTCCTGCGCCTCGGCGCTCTCGAGGGCCATGCGGAATTCCTCGCGCAGGGCCTCCACGGGCGCGCCGGATCCGCCATCAAGGCTGTGAAGGGCGGCGCCGTAGGCCTGCGTTCGGCCGTATCCGATCTCGCGGCCCACGGGATCGTCGTCCTTCAGCCCGAGGTGTCCGAGCAGGGGGCGCAGGGTCAGGCCCTGGACCGTGAGCGTGCCGATGA
>Ga0182232_1000476_pt1 | contig 9951 bp, 18 predicted proteins | sample G6R1MG_30_FD_155484 | JGI IMG/M metagenome (GOLD analysis project Ga0182232, IMG submission 155484) | Phyllosphere microbial comminities from miscanthus, Michigan, USA - G6R3_NF_07NOV2016_LD2 MG | ecosystem: Host-associated > Plants > Phyllosphere > Phylloplane/Leaf | place: USA: Michigan... | reverse complement strand
CCGTGGGCCGACGGCAAAGCCTGAACTGTCGGCTACCTCGTTCAGTGCCCTCGGTGCGGGCAACAACGTGATCTGGGCCGATCCGGATCGAGACCTTGTCGTAGTCCTACGTTGGATCGACAAGACTGCGCTCGATGATTTCCTACGCCGCCTCGTCGGAGCTATGCGGGCTTAATCGATTATCGCAAGCTGATATGGATGGGTCGCAGTGGCAGTTCGTTTCCACTCTTCGCCTTTTCATCGGACTTATCTGCGACCGCATCGGCTTGGTGGAGTTCCGAAGCAGTTAGGTCGGAGGCCATTCTGGGAATCGCCGCGAGCAGCCCTAATGCATCGAACACATAGCTGAGATGGCCATATCGTCATGGCCGCCCGGCCTCGCACACGCGATCAGCGTTGATCCCTACAGCCATCGTGGCCAGAGTGAGCGTGGGTCACCGGGATCCCACGGTGCGATACGACCGGACGCGCTTCGTGAACCGCTTGCCGGGCGATCGAAGGCGAAGGGCTATTTGAAATGAGCGACGCAGACGCCCAGCCACAAGAGCTAGACGAGATCCTCCGTCTAGTGACGGCGCTCGCCGAGCAATTGCTGGCGTCGGGGAATTCAGAGCGCTCGATCTCCCCGGAGAGGCTCAGGGTGATGGTAAGCGCTGCCCAGTTTCTCCATGACAACGATGTGCCCTGGTCACCGGCGGTGCAGAGGATTTTAAACGAGATTGCGGGGCAAAGGGAGGCACGCCATGGACATTGAGGACCGCGAGATAGAATACGCCTTGCTCTCCGGCCGCGTGACACGCGAGGGGGGTGACGGTGGACGTGAAGATCTATCGCTACGCCGACACCGACGATCCCTGGCAACTGGAGGTCGTCGACGAGAAGGATTGGTCGACGGTTTGGGATGAACAGTTCCCGCCCCCTAAGGACGCCTATCGCGCCTTCTACGCGGCGGCTGACGAGGAGGGGATGGCTTCGTTCGTGGGCGACTCCGGGCCGACGGTTCACTGACCCTATCCCCCCTTGTGGAAGAAGCGCTGAAAGCGAACAGGTCCTAGGAAGGTGAGCATACGCATGGGACGATCGAAGCGTAGGCTGCCCGACAGCCTGACCCAGCACCTGTCGGATCCGAAGATCGTTGCCTTCAGGCCTCGAACTAATCAGCGCCGTGCCAATCTTCGGACCGAAGCGGCAAAGAGGTTCTACCTCTCGATCGTAACCCTCACCGTCATCGTGCTGGCTGGTGGTTACCTGCTGCGCCTCTGGTAGCCGCCCTTGAAGCCGCCGGCGTCATCTTCATCAAGAAGAGCGGCTGGGGGCCGGGGGTTTGCGACGGGTGCGATGCTTGGTTCTCGGCGGCCAAGCGCCGGCATCATCCAACTGCTCCAGGATGTATGAGTCGGGATCGCGGCCCATCATGTGTTGCCTTGCCCGCCAGTCGCGTTGCTGCTGCGTGAGCAGGTGAATCCAAGGCGGCGGTCCGTTGGGGTCAACGACCCGGTCCTTCTCGTCATCCATCGTGGCCTACCTTGGGTTTGCGGCAAAGCAGAGCTTACACGAGATCGGTCCGGCCTGGGTTTTGATGGGTTCGGACGGTAGTCCCGATCAGTCCGTCACCATTTCTCAGGCCCTTCCCAGCCGGATTCGATCGCTGCCGCTGTCCTGGCGAAGGAGGGCTGCAGCTACCTGCCCGCGAAAAGCATCACGTCATCCCGGGCAGCGCGAGACCGCTGCGAACGAGCTCGTCAACGCCGCTCGCTGATAATCATCTCGGCGGCGAGCGAGCAATGGGAGAGGTAGGAGGCGGTCGGCATCGTCCAGCTTTACCGCGTAGGTTCGGCCGTCGCGAGATCACGCCATTCCGGCTCTGCCCGGTGTCCACCGCGTCTGCGCCAAGTCGCAGGCGGAACGAACGTGTCGGCGGTCCGCTTTCCTCGACAATTCGAAGAACCAGGGAGAGCGCCGTGGACGATGATCGCGTGTGGTCGTTCGAGAAGAGCTTGTGGACCTGCGACGCAGATCACTACCGCGAGCTCGTCGACGAGGAATGCCTCATGGTCCTGCCACAGCCGCCGTTCGTCCTCAGCGGGACCCAGGCGATCGAGGCGGTCGCGTCCACACCGCGGTGGGCTGAAATCGAGATCTCGGACGAGCGGATCAGCCGTCCGCAGGAAGGCCTCATCGTGATCGCCTACCGTGCCAAGGCGAGCCGCGACGGTGAGACGTACGAGGCGCACTGCACCTCGACCTACCGACAGCTAGAGCACGAGGTCTGGCGCGTCGTGCAGCACCAGCAGACGCCTCCGCTCGTGACACCCGCCGCAAAAGTCAGCGGCTGATTGGTGGGATATGGGCGGCCCTAACAAGCCGCCCGCAGAACCACCGGTGTCGTCATCATCAAGAAGAACGGCCAAGAGCCAGGGCGGCCCGTCCTGAAAGGAGCAATTTATGCTGAGTCCGGTCGAAGCCCTGCGAAAGATACGCGAAGAAATGGTGATGGATCGCCGCAGATCGGTAGATCAGCAGGAAAGTATTCAGAACGTTCAGGCTGAGATTGAGGCAATTGATAGGGCTATCGTTGACGAATTGGCCATGCAGAGCCGCGCCGACTCGAAATCTGGCAGTGTCTTAATTTGAAGTCTGAGACTGGTTCTGCGTGCTCCTCGACCCCGTCTCGTACGTTCGCACGTCCAATCCCGCTGCCGTATGTTTGACGACAAACAGAAGGCCCCCATGGCCGATCAAGATCGTGCACTCATCGACACGCACGGCGAACAAGATAATGTGGCCTTGGCCCAATTAGGAGCGGCCGTGATCCTGGCGTGGCCCTTATTAGATCCCGACCTGCAACGCGATTTAATCGCAACAGCCGCCGTTGTGGATGGCGTCAAACGAGATCCGAGCTTTGAAGAGATCCTGACCCTCCTCGTTCAGATGAATAATCGGGGCGGTGGTTAAGTATGCCCGCTGGACCCATGGGCCAGCGCCGCGATGCCAAAGCAATCAGCAGCCCCATCTCGGCGATTCTGATCGCTGTCGGCGTCATCTTCATCCAGGAGAATGGCGAGGGGCCGAGGGTGCAGTTGCGGAAAGCTGCCTCAACCGATGCCCCGTAGCGTACCCCGCGCGCCGGACGTGCGGTTTTCGGTGGACCCGGCCGATATCCCGGCCGAGAAGGTCGCCCGCCGGATGCACCTGACCATCGTGCAGTTCGATGCGTGCAAGGTCCGGCTGTTCACCCGCGGCTTTCCGCGGCCGGACCCAGATACCGGCATGTACTGCCTGGAGGCGGTCGACCGCTGGCGCTTGCAGCGGCACCCAGCCCTGTTTCCAGAACTCATGCCGAGGGCCGCAGCCGCGACTGGCGCCGATCCGGAGAAGAACCTGGGAGCGATGGCCCGTGAAGCCTACGAGCGCCGCGCTGCCGAAAGGAGCACTTCGGCGATCCAATCCAAAATGAGCAGGGGCGCCAGACCGAAGAAACACCCTTGCGCAGCTGATTAAATTGCCCGGCCGCCTCTTCCTAGCGATCATGATATTTGCCCACTTCAAGGTGGCTAGTCTCGCGATTAGGGAGGCAGGCTGGCGACGGGCGCCGCTCTGGTGGGCGCCTCTGGCCGCTCCCGCTTCTCCACAATCCGGCATCGATCCCGAAGCGTGACCTCGTGCTTGGGCCACAGGTCGCACGCCACCCGGAACGCCGCTCGCGCCATATCGATCGGGTAGATCACAGCAAGCTGGGCCTCGATGCCGCCGCCCGTCTCCGTCCAGACCTCAACCGTGTAGGGGACGCCCGGCGGGACCGGGATCTCCGGCCGCATCGGCGGCGGCAGCGTGATCGCGGCCAGGCACAGGTGCTCATACTGCCGGGCCGGCGGTGATCCAGGTGTGCGCTGGTAGCGGCAGGAGGCCGTGAGGTGGCGCAGCACGTCGAGCGTCGAGATGTCGAGCCCGAACCGCTCTCGCAGGCTCGTGACGGTGTACCGGCCGGACCGCTTGCACGAGGAGCAGTCCACATACACTCGGCCCAATTCCAGATCGCGCAGACGTGCCGCCATTTCAGCCCTCGCATGAGAACAAAAGCGAACATGCCAGATCTGGTGCCGGGGTTCAGCGGGTGGCGGCCCTCCCGCTGGTCATGCCGGTGAAGTGCTGTGGATCGTACCCGGATAGACTTGAACAAGCAGGTACTTGCGCTGCCCGCCGCCTACCTGTCTCCAGCTTCTGGCTCACGGAGTCGGTGGGCGTATCACCACCACTGCGGGCGGGCTGACAATCCACTTCGGCGCGGTCGTCTGACGCGACATGTCTGGCTGCGGAAGCGTGTGGTGCGTCGCGTAGACGACATCAGGGCCGAACCGAACCAGCACGATCAGGGCGATGAGGGCTGTACGCAGGGTGGGGCAACGATCGGGACCGGCGAGCGCTCCAACCGGAGCTGCATCAACCGGCCTTCGCCTTGAACTCCCAGATCAGCGGCCCCCAGACTTGGCCGGGTTTGTCCCGCCGCGCGGCCGTCCGCTCGAACATGATGCGGGCGGCGTCGATACCCTGAACTCGGTTGCCGGCGATCATCAGCGCGCCGCAGTAGTCGACCCGGAGCGTACCGTGCTCGGGACGGACGCCGAACAGCTGGGACGCCGTCCAGCCAGATGAAAACGCCTCCGCGAAAAATCGATTTCAAGATGCATCTGCAGCGGTTTTAACTCGACTTTGACGCCATATGTGCATAATGTGCCAAATCCGGTCCCAAAACCGTAGTGATTGACCGAGTCGCAATGCTTTTTCGTATTCAAGCCGAAAATTTTTATTCAATCAAAGATAAGTTAGACCTCGACTTTCGAGTCGCTGAGAACGTGCCCGAAAGCGAAAAACAGTTTGCCCGACCTTTATTAAGCGATGACCGTATACCTCGTGTCGTTTCTTTTTTTGGACCTAATGCGTCGGGCAAGAGTACAATCTTACGCGTTTTATCTTTTGTAGATTGGTTCATAGAAAGTTCATTAGATCTACCTGCAAGTAGCATCGCTCCTTTGATGCCGTTTGCCTCAAATGAAAATTGGAACAAAAATATTGAGATTGGCATCGAGTTTTCTGCTGATCTTTTGGTCACCGGACAAGATCATCTTTTTCGATATGAGATTGTTGCATCTGGTCCGAGCCAAGGTTTCGCCATTAAATCAGAGACGCTGTCATACAGGCCAGGCAGGAAATTTCGTAAGATATTTGAGCGAATTGGCAGCACGATCAAACCCTCGAAAGAATTGGACATCAAAGATAATGACCCAAGAAGGGAGGCCATCAATTCCCGAGCAAGTGCTATCAGCGCGCTCGCGAAATTCGGTCACGACAAAGCGGATTTGATCAAGACCACGCTTGGCCTCATGCTCTCGTCAAATATTGGTCTATATGGTCGAAGACAATATGATGATAGTTTTGCCAACAATTTTTATAATGATTTCGAGTCTCACTTTGATGCTTTCCAAGGATTTTCAGGTAAATTAGACTTGGGGATATCAGAAATACGTCTTGAGACAAAAGAGAAAACAGTAGCTCCCTTTTTCGAGCATCATGGATTGGATTTCCGCCTGCCCTTGAACATGGAGTCTGAAGGAACTCAGCACGCATACAAATTTTTCCCTACGTTAAGTATCGCGCTAATGTATGGGGGTGTTGCCGTCGTTGACGAACTCGACAGCAATGTTCATCCGTACGTTTTATCAGAAATCGTTCGCATGTTCCGCGACCCGTCGATAAATAAAACTGGCGCGCAGCTAATATTTAATTGTCATAACCCATCAGTACTTGAGCATCTCAGCAAAGAGGAGGTATTCATTGTCATGAAAGGAAGAAGCGGCAGCACAAGCGTTTATGGACTATCTAGCGTGGCAGGACTTCGCCGAAATGCGAATCTTTATCAAAAGTATATCAGCGGCTCGCTCGGCGGACTGCCGACACTCGGTTGATGCCACAGAGCATGAAACAGATAATTCAACGGACCCGAGTTTTTTGGGGCTGGGAAGGTATTTCCGAGCGGAATTTTGGCGGCTATCTACAGTTAATAGCTAACGATATGGGTATCCCACTTCATTTCGATCGCGAGCACAATCTAATTGGCGGCGGGGATCCTCTAACTGTCGTGCAGCAGAGCGTTCAAGTAATGCTACAAAGCGAGCGCCGAAGGGGAAAATATAAACATCGAGCCGTTTTATTAGACACTGACAGAAGCGAAGATGATCAAGCAAAATTTGTAGCTGCGATCGATTTATGCCGAAAACACAGAATAGATCTCTTATTGCAGCGAGAAAACCATGAGGCAATGCTATGCCGTCATCATGAAGGCCATACTAATATTCGACCATCAAAAAGCCAGTCGCTGCGAACCCTTAAGAGAATTTGGCCAGATTACGAAAAATCAATGAGCGCACAGCAGTTGTTTGCAAGATTTGGCGTAAAGCCATTGGATTTTCTTTTTGAAGGCGAACAGGAAATATGCGGATTTCTTCGAAAGATTGGTCTGCCTTATCGTAATAAATGATGATCTTCAGAGCAAGTCCCGCCCCAATCTGCTCACGTGGCGGGGGAGAAGCCGGCCGATCAAAAGCGGCGCATGTAATCTCCGAGTTCGAGGCGCATCCCCGCTTCGAAGCCGATGTGCATGCCTGGACATCGGCAGCTCGCATGCCGGCTTCCTGATGCCCCCGGGCCACAATGATCCCGACTTGCTCGATCCGGCGCACGACGCCCTCAACGCTGCTTGTCTCCGGGCTCAGCGTCTTGATCATTTCGCTCGCTGCCAGCCGGCCAGCTTTTTCGCCTCGAGCAATGGGTGCGAGCGGCTTGCTATGCGGCGGCACGGGCTTCGATTGCCTCACCTCAGTGAGCCGATACGAGATGTGGCTCAGGATGCAGGATGACGCCTAGCGGTTACCGGGGCGTGCCGGCCCAGCCGATGTAGCGGTGCCAGGCCGGGATCACCGCTTGAAAAAGCCTGCGCCGGCGAACCGGGCGGGCGAAGGTTATGACCTCGAACTAGGGGGAGCCGAAAATCGCGTCGGCTATACCCGGGATGCCGAAATTGAGATGCCAACTATGGCGCCGCACTCAATGCCTCGGGCTGACACAATTGTCTTCCACACCGCTTGTGCGCCGCACGTAATCGTCGAGCGCCAGGAACCAGTTCTGGCCTGGCGAAAGGTGCCGTCGCCCTCGACCACGAGGTCATCGCTTTCCGAACACGACCGTCATTGCTTTGAGAGGGCAGGGGGCCGGGCCTGTTCCTCGCCGTCCTAGCGTTGCGATCAATCAGCCATCCTCCGTTCTGGACGGTCCTCGATCCGTTTCGCGCGCGCGAACGAGCGGCGCGGCGGCTAAGCTGCTGCGGTCCAGCCCACCACAGCCGTCAACGGATCGCTGGAGTTCCCTTCGGGCTTCAGGACATGCGTATCGACGCGCGAGAATCCTGCGCGATGCAGGTACAGGCGAACCAATTCCGCATGTCCGGTTCCATCGAGGACACCCCAGATCGCGACTGCCTTGGTCGGGAAGCAGCGGTTCGAAAAACTGATGACTACCGGTGCGCCAGGGCGCAGGACGCGCGCGAGTTCGGACAGTACTTCCACGGGACGCTGCAGATACTGCACCGAGACGCAGATCAGAGCTGCGTCCACACTCGCTGTGTCGAGCGGCAGATGCGGCTGCGCGTTGAGATCCTGCACGAAATGCTGTGCCAGGCGCGGATTGGCGTTGAGTTCTGTCGCATTCAGGCCATGGCCGATGACGCTCTCGTAAGCGACCTCGTCCGGCAGGTGGCTAATCCAGCTCGACATCAAGTCGAGGACCACACCGCCCGAGGGTACGACCGCCCTGTAAAGGTCGGTTACAGCGGCGATGGCGGCGGCATCGATATGGGTAACAAGGCGTGGCTGCGCGTAGAAGAGCGGATCGGGACTGCGATCCTGCTTGGCGAACGCCTCTGCGGGCAGCTCCGGCAGATCCTGAGCCATGCTGGGTATGCCTTCGTGTAGCGCGAAGCATCGGACTTGCGCCGTGGTGCCAGCCACCGGGGCGGGCGCACGCGATGCCATCCTCAGATAATGCCCGGTGCGCCCCGCGGGCCGCCTCGGCGCAAGATGTCGCAACGGAAGGCTATGACCGATAGCGGTTCGCGCCTCAGGGGCCAGCCACCACCAGACGTATTCCGCGCCTTGCAAGAGTTCGCTAACCGACGGTGGTCAGCGTTTAGGATATGTCCAAGCGAACGACCCGAACTGCGAGAGGCGTCCTATGGGCCGATGCCCTCGCGCTCGGTTGCTTCCCGGCCGTGATGCTGGCGAAGGCCAACCGGCCATTCGAGGCGGCATTTGTGCGCCCGGTCACCACGGATCCGGTGTCGCCGGGGTCCATCGATCGAACTCCGATTCGATGGTGCAGCGCCGCGCCATGGTGCTGCTAACCTTCGATACCCTTCATGCCGCCAAAAACCCGCTTCGGCACCGGGCTTGGTCAGGACCGTTCCGCAAGATCGACCTCACGCCCTCGGCGATGCTGACGCATGAAGTCGGCGATATGGCTGCGTATCTCGACCTGATGTCGATAGATCCGGCCGGCGGCTCGGACGAGTTCGCCATCGCGGCCCAGCTGCTCGTCGGCGAACTCCATCATGCGGAGGTTCGGCCAGGCCTTGGCACGCATGTCGAGCACGCGCGACAGCAGGTTATCCGCGCTCTGCTCCGGGTAGACCTGGGCCAGCAGCATCGTGAGAGCTGCGGTCGAGCGTGAGATCCCCGCATGGCAGTGCACGAGGAGATGGCCCTCTTGGCGGCCGGCTGCGGATGCCGCGAGATCGCGCCCGAACAACAGGATCTCGGCGACGTGCGAGGCCTCCGGCAAGATCACATCGGGCCCGGGCTCGATCGCGTCGTGGAATCGCAGGGTCGTCCGGTGATGCGGGGCAAAGCGCACGAGCGCGGCAGGTTCGGGCTCCTCTGGATCGAGGATTGATAGCACGTGCGTGACCTGCCGGGCCTCGTGCTCGACCAACTCCGGGATGCCGCAGACGGTCAAGATGGAGATCGCGATTGGCTTCATTATCCGCCGGTAGCATGAGCAGCGTTGCCGACGGTAGCGGTCCAGCGTCCGATGATCAGCCCGCGAGCCGCGGCCGTGGGGGCAGCAAAGGTTGACCGAACGCTTCCGCCGGCGTCAGGAAAGATCGTAGTCCATCGGGTCGCTTCTCACCGGTCACACGGCCAGGCCTTACCCAGCGCCTGGCTCACCACGATCGCTGCCGGGAGTGGTCGGCTCTCGGGGCGGGTTTCGAGGTAGCGCAGCACCAGCATGATGGCATCCTGGACCGCAGCGGTCTGAGGATCGCAGATCATCGGCTTATGGGCTTGGCCCTCGGGCGCTCCGGCCGCATCCCGCATCGCCTGCAGCCGAGCTCCGTCGATGAGGCCTCGGATGAAGCTGGGACAGACCCACTGTCCGGCGACCTGCCATTCGGCCGAGGCTTGATCGTGGCAGATCTCGTAGAAGCGCTCACCGGTGAGGTGCTGCGCGTGCGCTGGGCCGAACGAGCCAGCGACGATGGGGAGCGCGAGGCCGAGCGCCTTCCCGGCGCGTCGCGCCCGCGATAGCTTCACCGGGCGATACCGCCACGCAGCGCGCTGGAGACTGCCCGCCATGATCCGCCCCGTCTTATCCGCTGCTCTACTCTCCCTCGCGGCTGCCGGCTTCGCCACGCCTGCAATGGCTCTGTCCACCAAGGACTGCTCGGTAAAGTACCAGGCCGCAAAGCAGGCCGGGACGCTCAACGGTCAGAAGTGGAACGACTTCCGCAAGGCCGAGTGCGGGGCGGCTCCGGATGCGGCGACGAACACCGTGCCGAACCCGGTAGCGCCGGGCGCCACCAAGACCGCTGCACCCGCCCTGACCTGACCGGTATTTTGGACC
>Ga0182232_1000475_pt1 | contig 9951 bp, 4 predicted proteins | sample G6R1MG_30_FD_155484 | JGI IMG/M metagenome (GOLD analysis project Ga0182232, IMG submission 155484) | Phyllosphere microbial comminities from miscanthus, Michigan, USA - G6R3_NF_07NOV2016_LD2 MG | ecosystem: Host-associated > Plants > Phyllosphere > Phylloplane/Leaf | place: USA: Michigan... | reverse complement strand
CTAGTTCCTGAAAGCGATTTGGAATTAGGAGAATTAAGATTATTACAAGTAGATGAACCTGTAGTAATTCCTGTAGATACCACAGTTAGATTTATTACTACTGCCACAGATGTTATCCATGATTTTGCTTGCCCTTCCTTAGGTCTTAAAATCGATGCCATGCCTGGCAGATTAAACCAAGGTAGTGTATTAGCTCAACGTATTGGATCTTTTTACGGACAATGTAGTGAACTTTGCGGTGTATAAAAAACCTTTATCTTATTAAGGTTACACAGTTGCATGTAATATTTAATGCAAAGTCAGATTGCTCTCGTTAATAGACGTTTATGATCTTGGCAACACTAGAAGCAAACATCAGTAATAACAGATGGGTTATACTTATATAGTATAATTAACAGACTTTTACCTAGTGGGAGTACTTTTATTAAGACATTTACCAATTGATAGTACTTTTTATACAAAGTCGAATATTACTTTTATCTAGGCTAACTATATAGACCTAATCAACATACTAGAGTATGCTGAAGCTTTCTTAACTAGTTAAGGAATGTAAAGAAACGAGTAATATAGATGCATGGGTAATAAACCCTATAGTTTTTTAATGCTAGTCCTTTTATAGGGCAATACTCTTACTATTAGTAACATATAATATACTTTTATACTATTATATATCATTTAGTATTTACAGACTTAAAAAGAGTAGGTTACATATACTGATAAATGTTATAATACTTTATCAATATGAGTAACTGATTATAAAGTCGAAATTTACTTATATTCCCTAGGTTAAGATTTATAACCCAATAGGTTGCATTGGTATCCAATGTAGCAATATGAGTAGATTCGTTATGCCAATCCAAATTGATGTAGTAACTCAAGACGATTTCTTACGTTGACTTGCTACTCGTGGTTAGATTTCTCCCCCTCATTGTGAGGATCTAACCCGTTTTTGGTAATTACGTGTACAACCTTGGGTGTTACCCTAGTTTGTTTTGTTGTTTTTAATGTATGCCTTAACCTTATATTTAGACTTTTAATCACCTGTTGTGATGCTATATTGTTTTTAGGTGAATTAATTTGTATTTCAATTAAAGTATTTTACTATATTTTATTCTGATTTCTTGCTTTGGTAGCTACTCCAGCTTGTTTATACATGATGCTTTGCAATATATTGTCTTTGTCTAGTTTAGCGCTTTTCTATATATTTTTAACTGTTGTAGCATTATGCTATGGTATATTATGACTAAGCATTTTTAATATAATATACTTACCTATCTATTTAATATTTAATATAAACTTAATGGACCTTTCACTTTCAGTTTGCCCTATAGACATATCTTTATTGAATTTTAATCTTGAATTTGCAGATACTTTTGTTGTACAAGCTTCTGGGATTTCAACTTCAAGTGCCTATCTTAGTCCAGCTACACACAGTCTTTCTACTGAGTATATACCTTGGCATGAGACAAGTTCTATGTTAGAGTCCCTTGAAACCCTTAAGACTATATACAGTTATTATACTCAAGATGAAAATAGTCAGATATCTCAATTTATTAAAGATAACTGCGAGTTTTTGTTAAATAGAGATAGATTTTATAATTCTACTACTCAAGTACCTATAAATATATTTACTCCTGACTATTGATCAGACAAACCTTATCTTTCTCTAAATTTTGAAAGTTTGTCTTCTAGTAGAGGAAAAGCAGGAGTCTATGCTTTTTACATACCTGAATTGGATAAATACTATGTAGGTAGCGCTCTTAATTTAAATTCACGATTGCACACGCACTATGCAGATGTAGGCAAATCTGAGCGCTGGCACTCTGAGTTTTATGCAGACGTATTTAGAATAGGCATGGATAATGTTAAATACACTATATTAGCTCAAGTACCTAATTACTATAACGTTTTAGCTAGTGAATACCCTTCTACTTTAGAATGTGTAGACGTTCTAGATCGTAATAAACTATACCAAGCATGTAAATTCTTTTCTCAATTTGAGTCTTATTCCATTGAACAAGCTGTACAAAGTTATTTACATAGAGATATAAGTTATCATTCAACTAATGTTAAATTTCCTAAAACTTGACCAAGTGGAAATCTTCTTGGAATTAGTGGTCAATCTAGGCCTATAGTAGTAGAATTCGTTAATGGTGAAACATTAAATATGCCTTCTATTAAACAAGCTTCTAGAGAATTAGGTATAAATAGCTTTAATATAAATTCTGCTTTAAATCATAAAGATGTATTTAAAAACTGTTTATATGCTCCTAGAGCTAGATTTTATGAGATAGGAGTGTCACCTCTTGAATCTAGTCCTTGACCATCTATGGCAAGAGGACGTAGACCTGATCATCCTATGATAGATTTTAAAATGTTATCATATAATATCGTTTATGTAATAGATTCTAACTATACAGTATTTGATACTTTTGAAAGTGTCGACTCTGCTAGACAAAATGCTGGATTAGGTTTGCATTCTAAAGCAGTTAGGAGTAATATTAATACTAATTTTGTTAAATGTCCAAATTGAAACAACCAAGAATATTTATTTGCTCAAAATCCTAAAAGTATAGGTGTAAAAATTCCCATGATCAGCATAAATCAAGTAAACGGAATTGAGACATATCATGATAGCGTTAAAGATATACCTAAGGACTTGTCATTAGGTAATGTTTTTAATCTAGTTGCTTTTAAAACAGCTTTATATTCTGGAGCAGTTTATTCATTTAGTCGTTCAAAACACCATATTGATAAATACATATTTATGCCGTATTCCAAACGCCACCCTATCAATCCTTTACCTAAAGGAACATACGTAGGGAAAACCTTTATTACATCCAAATCGACGTAGTTACCTCTTTATTTTTATATAAAATAAAGAAAAGACGACTTTTTACGTTGATTAGCTACACGTGGTTAAATCTATCACTAGCCTTTAATTATAAATACTATAATCGTACATTATTTATTATTACCCCCCCCTTTCCTATTTCTAGCTATAGTTTTAATTGTATCAATATTAATACAGGTATAACACTTTATATGTAGCACAAATTAGATTATATGATGCCACAATTAGTACCATTTTATTTTGTTAATTCTATGATTACATTATTAGTCTGCTTAGGTTTAACTATCTGGGTTTTATCTGTAGTAGTACTACCTATTTTCCCAAGATTACAATTAACCAGACTATTTGTTGCAAATCTATAATTCTAGAGATGTTTCAAAATACCACTGTATACTATCATATAAATATTAGCTCTGCTAGTGATTAGTATCCTGAAATAAAAGTAGTGATATTTATAGCACGTGGCAGAAAATAAGTTTGCCTAAATCTACTCGTTTACCAACCAGTAGTCATTAAATAATTATTAGATGGGTAAACGAGCAATGCAAGTTTGACTACATCATTAAATATATTTAATTATGTCCAGCTCATACATGAGCTTAAGTAGCCTTCATCTCTATACTTATTCTTTAACTAGGCTTTTTATTTATACATAAAAAAAACCCCTTATATAATTAAAGATAAGAGGAAAAAGACTCAGTAAAGTATCAGCTAAGCTGGTTCTTAGTGTACTAAGGAAGTAACGATTATATCAGTTGGCGAAAGTCTAGAGGCTATACTCTAGCAAGCGAAAGCGAGAACTATAAAATTAGTATTCTGCTTTATAATTAAAAAAGAAAGTTGAGTACGATGTAGCATTAATATATATTTTAATATGGCCATTTCACCATTAGAACAATTTGCAAATCCCATTTTATTTTTACCTTTACCTTTAATCAGCATTGGCTTAACTAAATTAACATTGTACGGAATCTTTGTATTAATCACATTATTTGGTTTCTTTGTTTTACCATTTATGAACACCGTACCTTTTGTAGGTACCAGATGAACAGTTACTACTGAAACTTTATATAGTTCAGTATCTTCTATTTTAAAAGATCAAGTTGGAGAAGGTTTCTCTGAATACATTCCTATGACTATTTCACTATTTTCATTTATCTTATTCGCTAACTTAATTAGTAACATTCCATACAGTTTTGGTTTTACTACTAGTGTAATTGTATGTTTAGGATTAAGTGTTATTGTATTTATTGGAGTTACTATTATAGGTATTAAAACTCATGGCATTCATTGAGCCAGTTTCTTTGTACCTTCAGGATCTCCTTTAGCTTTAGTACCTTTACTAGTTATTATTGAATTCATTAGTTATATTGCTAGAGCTTTTTCATTAGGTATTAGATTATTAGCTAATATTGTTGCTGGACATATCTTAATGAATGTAATTAGTACTATGGTATGAATTATCTTAACTTCTGGTATTTTCTATGCAGTATTAAGCCTTATCCCTTTTGCCATCTTTACTGGTTTGTTTGTACTTGAATTAGCTGTATCTGTAATTCAAGCCTATTTTTCACTTTATTATTCTGTAGTTACTTAAACGATGCTATTAATTTACATTAATTTGATGTAAATTCTATCTCATCTTTAATAGTTTAACCTAACCTATGAGTTACATTTCTTTTTATCCCCCCCCCTGTTGATATTATACCCTTTATTTAGGACATCTATCAACTGTTAGTTGATTGATGTATAAAATTAATGGACACTAAAGGGTATTTGCCTAATTACATATACATAGAGGATTTGATTTAAAGTCAAAAAAAACCCCTGTACAGGGGTAATTATATAGTTGTACAAGGCGATAATTCCCATATATAAGCAGAGAACCGTAGAAAGTGATTTGCCGCCGTGGACCGCTTCCTTCCTAAATTGGTCTGGAAGTTGTTTGTTTGGGGATTATGGAGGTTGTATTGTTAGCTCCTTATGATATTGAGTGCTTGAATCCTTCTGATTGCTCATTGTTTAAATCTCTTTGAATTCTGAGACCAACTTTATTGTATTTTGTACTCCTTTATTTAATAATTAATATGTTAACCTGTTCTAATAATAATAATACTTTGACTAGTTGGGGAAATAACAACTCTTTGGTTGGATTATTTAGTGTTACTACTGTTGCTGATAATGTTATTGCTCTTGGTGTATCTAGTTTATTTAATTTATTTGATTCTTTGTACGCTTGTACTGTTAATTCCTTTAACATGGTTAAATTAATATATTGTGTTGTTATTGCTAGTGTTAATATTGATAATGTATTGTTAAGTAATACTGTGGATTACTCTAGTAGTGAGTCCACTATTATTAGTCCCATTTCGGTCGTTTCTTTTGACCCTTCCGGTAGTGATAACAATTATAACAATGAACACGATAACAATAATGATACTGATAAAGATAGCTCTTTATCATTATGAGTTATTACTATAGTTTTATAATATTATGTTATTTTTATAGATGTAAATAAGGACATAATCTCGGTTATTTGGTTGACAATTTTAATATGATAGCATAAATTTGCTATAGCAAGTATGACTACATCATTAAATATATTTAATTAAATATATTTTATTATGTCCATCTCATACATGAGCATAAGTAGTAGTAAAGTTAAATATGCCTTGTTACTAGAAACCTTACTTATCTTTATTAGATTAAAAGCTTTTTAAAGATTATTCATAACTTATCCAATCCGTCATCTCTCTGTATTTTGAACTTAAATTTTTGTGGATAAAGTATTTAATTAACGTAGATTACCTTGACGTAATTTAGTTTAAGCATTACTTTAATATGCTGGAATTTTATACTCTTTTCTCCCCTTTCATTATACACTTTTCTTTATTTCTTTATGCCCATTATTACATATCTTTATACGAGATTAAACATACATATATAAGACAATAGAGCTAGACCCTAGCGAACAAATTTATAGAGTGTATAATAAAACACATAACTGCAATGCAGATTTCTATAGGTAAACCATTGTTCTCAAAGGGAACATTTTTCAATTAAAAATCGAAGTGAAGTATCATAGTAGATTTATGAAGTAAAGCATAAGCGAAGTTGATAGTAGCGTGGAGCGAAATCAACATTGGCTAATTAGTAGTGTAATATAAATAGCTGGAATGCTATACCATAAGTAGGTGATAGTCCTTAACTAGTATACATTATTAATATATTACTATATTACTTTGGTGTTACTTAGGTAAGATTAAGGTGGTATGGAAGGATACATATCCTTAGCCAACATACAATTTGTTCAGCGATAGTGAAAAGTACTGCAAAGGAAAGGTTAAAAAAGAGTATATAACTCATCTAAACGATTTATGTTTAGATTTAATTAGTCAAACTCTATTGTCATGAGCAATACACCCATTAAAGATGGAAGTATTTACCTCTTGCTTCATGGGGCAGCCAGTTATCAGTTATAGCAACCAGGAATGGGCTATATAGTTATAATTGATAAACCCCATCCGTAGTGATCAAACGACAGCCAGGGTACAATAGCCCACATCCGTGTCTGTTGCAATAGACTGGAGAGAGTTGGCGTTAGACTAGAAAATAGTGCGAACTACGTAGTAGGTGGCAATCAGTGAACTATGTTTTCGCATAGCATCTAATTTTATACAAAAGATCTATTTTTTTTAATTCTTTACATTACCTAAGTGTTTTGTAAATATCTATCAATAAATAATAGATCTGTTTACTAGCAAGCTAGTTTACTAGTGGTAGGCCTATGTTAAATATAATGCCCGAATAACTATTGTTAATATACTATTTCTAACTTTATTTAGGACATTACTTGCTGTAGCAAGTTAATGTATAGAAATAATTATAATATAGATTAGATAGTCTGACTTTAGGTGTTAAGGTCTAAAGTCTCCCGAGAAACAGCTCGATACACTAATTAAAGGTCCCTAAATTAGATTGATTAGGCATTAAGGTGCAAGTATTTTTTATCCAGGTGAACAGTGAGCTTGGAAGCAGCTATCTGCTAAAGAACGAGTAGAATCGCATCACATAGTTATTTTTATAACTAATAACAACCAGCTTTGCTGATTGGGGAAATCTTGTGCTACAAATTCAACGGGCCTAAAATATAACTAAGGTTGTATTGAAAATCTATACCTTGAACGTGTCTTCTATAAACTTAATTTATAGATGAGTAACTGATCATGCACTTTAGCTATTAAGTTTGAATATTTTAAACTTTATAAAGTGTAGAGCCGATGCTGTCATGAGTAGCGTAACTTAGGTGTAAATCCTAAGCATCATAGTGTAAGAGTACAGATGTAAATGTTAAGCATAATCTGGTAATACGGTTTCTAACTTATTAGAAATATGTAATTTAATTAGCATTACTAAATTTAAGGATGAATTCTCTAGATATATTATCTTTTACTTTAAAATTATATCTTCCTCCCGCACGCGGGTGTAAGACGTAAGCGTCAACCTATTTGGTAGCCGAGGAGAATAATAAAGAGACTAGAAATTAATTATACCGTTTTAATCCGACACTGGTACACTTCTTGCTATAGAAATGATGAAGAATTAAACAAGTTGAATGAACTCGGCAAACAGCGGTTTGAGTCTAGAGCTGAGCCGGTGCTATCCTTTAAATGGGATAGACATTTAAAATTAATAAACGGTGCGACTGTTTAACCAAAACACAGCACAGTGCTAATCTATCGATTTGTATACTGTGTGAGACCTGTCCAGTGCTCCTAGCTTATCTCTATTTGGTAATGTAAATTTAATTATACTTGCTAGAAAAAGAAAAGTGGAGTAAACGACTGCTTTAACTATAAGAGCTTTCTAAAGTAGCGAAATGCCTTGTTCGTTAAATGCGATCCTGCACGAATGGTTGAACGATGCCGTTGCTGTATCCAACTTGTATTCTGCGAAGTTGCTAGTTTGTGAAGATGCAAACTACTTAGAACGGGGCGTGAAGACCCTAGCTTCTTTACTGTAGTCAAATATATGTATATTTTAAAATGCCCGGGTTTATTATTAGCCAGTTTATGTTTAAAATATATAATAGTAGTATTTGATGGTCAGTTTGTCTGGGACAGACCCCACCTATAAACTAATGGCGGGGAACCAAGGCTGTTATAAATCCTTGATAGGACAAAATGTAATTTTTAGTGTAATTAGTGGTAAAACACAAGCCTGACTGCTACATATACATATGTGGTAGGTATGCAAGTATGTCACAGCGACCAGCCTATAAGTTATGTTGCTATAAGCGAAAATCGGGAAAGAAACGCTAGGGGTAACAGAGTAATCTCCACAGCGAGACCAAATCAGAGTGGAGGCTTGCTACCTCGATGTTGGCTCAGAGAAGCTTACAGGTGCATAAGCCTGTGAGAGCACGGCTGTTCGCCGTTATAAAATCTCTACGTGAGCTGAGTTCAGTACGTCGTGAGACAGTACAGATACTACCTGTTCTAAGATAATGTTCTAAGCGATATGTCAACCTAGTACGAGAGGACTGGAGGGCGATGATCTCTGGTGATATCTACTATATTATTTTTATACATTAACCAATTGGTAAATGTCTAAATCTTCTAGTAGATAGTAGCTACATCATAGAGGAGTAAAGCTGAAAGCATCTCAAGCTTGAAGCCTCACGTTATGAACAATTAAATATCCTATAGATTATAGGATAAAAAGGCTAGATATGTAATACTTGTAAAAGTCTAAAGTATACTAGTACTTATTATTTCAAATGTATGTTTTTCGTATAATTCTTTTATTTTTCTCCCTATTATTATTTACATTAATTAGCCTAGCTATTTATTCTAATTAGAAATATATAATCTATCTAATCTTTAAGTTATTTTATCATTTATTTCTAAATTTAGTTAATCTTAACTATTTATATGTTCACCGCACTAGCTTTATACTCTGTAGGATTTATAGGTTTCATACTTAATCGTAGACACATCTTACTAGCTTTATTAAGTATAGAATTAATGTTATTAGCTGTTACTGTACTAATACTTATCAAAAGTCATTTTACTAGTGATGTTAATGGTACAGTTATAGGTATCTATGCTATTGTTATAGCTGGAGCAGAATCAGCTATTGGCTTAGCATTAGTAGTAAGTTATCATAAAAATCATGGACAAATCTATTTAACATAAATAATAGATCGTCTATGTATATATATAATTATATGTTATTACCCATGTTAATTTTACCATTAATTACATCTTTATTAGTAGGTGTATTTGGAAGAAAAATAGGTGTTCAAGGTACAAATATTGTAGTTATAGGTACTTTACTTATATCTGCCCTATTATCATTAACCATAAGTAATGAAGTTATATTATCAGGTAGTCCTGTATCTCTTGAAGCAGGAACTTGATTAGATACGGGTAAAACTATCATATCCTGAGGATTTACTATAGATCCTTTAAATGCTTGATTAATTAGTACTGTATTAGTTATTAGTTTATTGGTACATATCTTTGCTTCATCTTATATGGCTGGTGATCCTAGTCCACAGAAATTTATGGCTTTATTATTAGCTTTTACAGGATTTATGGTATTACTTATTGCTGGAGATAATCTTGCAGTATTATTCTTTGGCTGAGAGGGTATTGGTATCACATCCTACCTTTTAATTGGATACTGATTTGATAGAGCTTTAGCTTGTTCAGCAGCTGGACAAGCTATTATAGTTAATAGAATTGGTGATACTATGTTAACTCTAGCTATAGTAATATTTATATCTGTAGTAGGTTCAGGTACTCTTGACTTACATGATATCAATTTTAATTTTTCTACTTTACATAACCTTTCTTTAACTAATAACACATTTACAGTAATCGTAGGTGTTTTATTAGTTCTTGCTGCAGCTGGTAAATCTGCTCAATTCTTATTACATACTTGATTACCACAAGCTATGGAAGGCCCAACCCCAGTTAGTAGTTTACTTCATGCTGCAACACTAGTAATGGCTGGAGTTTATCTATTATTAAGATGTACTTCTGTATTAAATGCTAGTACTATAGCATTAATCTTAGCTGCTATTTTAGGTA
>Ga0182232_1000474_pt1 | contig 9968 bp, 8 predicted proteins | sample G6R1MG_30_FD_155484 | JGI IMG/M metagenome (GOLD analysis project Ga0182232, IMG submission 155484) | Phyllosphere microbial comminities from miscanthus, Michigan, USA - G6R3_NF_07NOV2016_LD2 MG | ecosystem: Host-associated > Plants > Phyllosphere > Phylloplane/Leaf | place: USA: Michigan... | reverse complement strand
ATGGTAGCCCGGTCGTCCCGTCCGTGCCGCATCGGTGCCCTCGAAGCCGAGCGCCCCAAGATCCAGGGCATCCACGAAGGCATCGACCACGCGGACCGGGTTGTCCTCGGCGATCCAGTCTTCAAGACAAGGCGGAAACAGCGTCGTCTGATCGCGCTCAGCGCCGACAACAAACCGTCCCATGCCCGCCTCCGGTCAACCCGGAGAGGAATACCATCTTTGGGGTTTTGACACAGCCAGGGTCGGGACCCGCCAGTCCGTTCGACGACCGGGTCGGGTGGCTCTCTGCCCATCCGCTATGGGGCAACAGTGGATAGAAGCGGGCGCAGCTGCGCCCGCTCACGTCCTATTCGCGATTGCATGGCAAGCCTTCACGGCGGTTTGCGAAGAACGCACTTCCGCTGGGATGCCGGGCATGACTACCACCCTCCTTCATACTTTGAACCACGACGGCAGCTCCCTCCTTGACTCCTGACTACGTTTCAAGGCCCCCATCCAGACGCGCTACGACGAGGAGCACGCCCGCCGCCGCGTCGCGGAACTGCAATCGGCGATCCTGATCGGGCTCGCCCTCTACAACGTCTACAACATTACCAGCGTCGTCCTCCTGGCCGATGTCCTGGGCCTGTCCGTGGCCTTGCGCCTCTGCGCCGTGACGGCAACCTCCCTCGGCCTGATCTGGCTGATCGGGCGGACGAGCCCGGCCTGGACCGAACGCCTCATCACCGGCGGCATCCTCAACGCCTACCTCGTGCCGGTCTACCTGTTCTGGGCGACGCGCGAGCCGTACGGCCTGTTCACCTTCGGCGAGCTGCCCCTCACCATCATCTTCGCCAACATGCTGCTGTCGCTGCGCTTCGCCCACGCGACCCTGTTCACCCTCGGCGCCCTTACGGTGACGCTTCTCGCCGTCGCCACCAAGGCCGGGTTGGACCCCGCGTTGCGCTTCGCCTTCGCGGTGCAGATCGCCACAGCCTGCCTGTTCGGCCTCTACGCCAATTACCGGCAGGAGTGGCGGCGCTGCCTCGACTACCTCACTGCTCTCGCGGCGACCCTCGCGGCCCGGGACGCGACGGCGGACCGCCAGAAGTTCCAGGACCTCTCCCAGACCGACGCCCTGACCCGGCTTCCCAACCGCCGCTATCTCACGGAACGCCTCGACGCCTGGCTGGCCGAAGGCCGGGCGGTGGCCGTGATGATGATCGATCTCGACCACTTCAAGCCCTACAACGACGCCCTCGGGCATCCGGCCGGCGACGATTGCCTGCGGCAGGTGGCGGACGTCTTCGCCCGCGTCGCGGCCGAGGGGGCGGACGCCTTCTGCGCCCGGTTCGGCGGCGAGGAATTTACTTTCGTCATGCCGGGCGACAGCGAGATCGAGGCGGCCCGCCGGGCGCGGGCGCTCATGCGGGCCATCGCCACCCTGGCGATCCCCCATCCGGCGCGCAACGACGGCCTCGACATCGTGTCGATCAGCGTCGGCGTGGCGCGCGCGTCGGCGGTCGCCGAGCACACGACGGACAGCCTCATGGCCGCCGCCGACCGGGCTCTCTACACGGCCAAGCGCCGTGGCCGGAACAGGTTCGTGTTCGACGAAATCCCGGAACAGGCGATCTGGTTCGGCCGCTGAGGGCAGCGCGCGACCCTCAGGCGCTGGCTAGCCAGACACCGATCAGCCCGACTGATCGTAGTCTGTTCACTCAATGTCGCGGCGTATATATCGCAGACGGTCAGAACGGCTACGAGGCAAGGCCTCTCGACTGACAAGAGGCCCGGGCCGAAGTTGCCGAGCAGCCGACGAATGTCCGCTCTCGGGAAGCGTCGATACCGGTTTATACGGCCGGGTTGGGTCGATCCTCGCCGGTCCGTTCAACGGCTGGGTCGGGTGGCTTGCCGACTGGCTGCTCCCCGGAAAATCGGTCAAGGAAGCAGACGTTCGTGCCGCATCCACGAAACAGGTACGCCCGGCGGAGTGTCGCTTAAATATAGGTTGATGCCAGTGCCGGCGAACCTTCCAGCACGTGGGCGAACACCTTCAGGCCCTGCCTGATCTGATGCCGGGTCGAGGGCCCGCCGAGGCAAAAGCGCACCGCCTCGGGCGGCGTGCCGGCGACGCAGAACGGATCGCTGGCGACGCCGCCGATGCCCACCGATCGCCCCTGGCTGGCGAAGACCGAGCGGGTCCAGAAACGGTAGGGTTTTGGCGGAAGTGATGATCGATAGAGATTGTGATTTTCACGATTATCAAGTCTTTGAATCCCGACGTTTCGGGAGCGATCGACATCATCTTTTCTCGAGTCTGTGAGCTTTCATCCGCGAGGCGAGAGTGGTTGGGCGCAATCCCAACAGAGCAGCGGCGCCGTTTGGCCCGAACACCCGGCCGCCCGTGAGGGCAAGCGCCGCCGCGATCTCGGCGCGGTCGCGAGCACGGCGGTCGGTCTCGGTCGGCGGGCGGTCCGTGGGAAGCACGGCTGGGGGGGTGGCGAGGCGCAGGGGTGGCTCGGTCTCCGGGAGATCGAAACGCAGCCGCCCGCCGACAGCGAGGATCGCCGCGCGTTCGATCACGTTCTCCAACTCACGGACGTTGCCGGGCCAACTGTAACGCGCGAGTCGGCGGGCGTCGCCTTCGGTCAAGCGCGGCTCGGGAATGTTGAGGCGGCGCGCGGCCCCTTTCAGGAAATGCTGGGCGATCAGCGCAATATCCTCGGGACGCTCGCGGAGAGGGCTCGCCGCGAGGGGGAACACGTTGAGCCGGAAGTAGAGATCCTCGCGGAAGCGCCCACGACGGACCTCCTCCTTGAGGTCTCGGTTGGTCGCGGCGACGAGCCGTATGTCGACGGCGCGCGTGCGCTCCTCGCCGACGCGTTCGAACGAGCGCTCCTGCAGCACCCGCAGCAGCTTGCCTTGAAGGTCGAGGGGAATCTCGCCGACTTCGTCGAGGAACAGCGTGCCGCCATCGGCGAGTTCGAAGCGCCCGACGCGGTCCCGCAGGGCGCCGGTGAAGGCGCCTTTGCTGTGACCGAAAAACTCGCTCTCGAACAGCTCGCGGGGCACGGCGGCGCAGTTCACCCGGATTAGGGGGCGGTCTCGCCGCCGGCTCGCTTCGTGGATCGCGCGGGCGATCAACTCCTTGCCTGTGCCCGACTCGCCGGTGACGAGGACCGTCGCATCGGTGCCGGCGACGAGATCGATCTGACGGAGCGTCGCCTCGATGGCGAGGGAGCGCCCGATGATGCCCTGGTGATGGCTCTCGAACCGGATTTCCTCCTTGAGGTAGGCGTTCTCGAGCTCCAGGCGCTCGCGCAACGAGTCCACCTCGGCGAGTGCGCTACGTAGGCGCTCCTCGGCCTCGCGGCGCTGGCTGATGTCGCGAAAGACGATGACCGCGCCGAGCAATTGCCCGCGGTCGCGGATCGGCGTCGAGGTGTACTCGACGGGAAACGCCGTTCCGTCCTTTCGCCAGAACACCTCGCTGTCGACCTGATGCACGGCGCCGTCCCGGAAGGCCGCGTAGATCGGGCAGTCGTGGTGGGGATAATGCGCCCCGTCGGGGCGGGTGTGGTGCACGGTGGCGTGCATGTCCTTGCCGACCAGATCCGTGGCGAGCCAGCCGAGCATGCGCTCGGCGGCCGGGTTGATGAAGGTGGTGATGCCGTCGGCGTTGACGCCGTAGATGCCCTCGCCGGCCGCGCGCAGGATGAGCTGGTTCTCGCGCTCGATGTCGCGAAAGATCCGTTCCATCCGCTGCCACTCGGCGATGCCGGCCCGCATGTGCTGGTCGGCCTGCCCGTCGATGACACGGCGGCGACGCGCGTCGAGGTCGGAGAGCGTCAGGAGGAGGCGGCCGTCCGAGAGGGGGCTCGCGGCATATTCGAGGCGCAGGCTCTTGCCGTCCGCGTGCCGGGGTATGAGGGCCTGCGACCACCAATGCCCCTTGGCCAGCGCCCCTTGCGTGAACACGATCAGGGCCGGGACCTGTCCCGGATGAAGGGCACTCGCCGCCATGACACGCAGGGTTTCGCGGTCGTAGCCGAGCAGCCGTGCGGCGGCCGGATTGGCATCGACGATCCGGTCTGCATTCGGGTCGAGAACGAGCATCGGCTCGGGGAGCTGCTCGAACACCGCGCCGAAATCGTCGTGACCCGTCTCAACCACCAAATCACACGCCCCTATCACGAGATGTCGTAATTATACTACGAGATCTCAGGTTACACGAAATATCGTGATCTGTCCGCTCCGATGTAATCGACTGAGAGACAACGATTTTCCGAATCTTTTTCGAGTGGCACGCCGATTGCGCTGGAGCCGCCATCACCGATGGTGCGCGAGGACCCCATGGCCCTGTTCGACAATCCCTTCGACGGAAAGCGACGCCTGTCGCGCGGCGGCTGCACCTGCGGCGAGCATGCGAGTCAGGCCGCGCACGAGGCGGCGCTCTCGCCCGACGCCGAGATCCAGCGGGTGGTGGACGGCGCGGTGATGCGTGCGCTGTTCCCCGAGGATGCCCAGCGCCGAGCGTTCCTGCGCAGCGTAGGCGCGGCGACCGCGATGGCGGCCGTCAGTCAGTTCTTTCCGACGAAGTTCGCGGCCGAGGCCTTCGCGGCCGCGGGCGTGCCGGAGAAGAAAGACCTCAAGGTCGGCTTCATCCCGATCACCTGCGCCACGCCGATCATCATGGCGAAACCCATGGGCTTCTACGAGAAACAGGGCCTGAACGTCGATGTCGTGAAGACCGCCGGCTGGGCGGTGATCCGCGACAAGACCCTGAACCGGGAATACGACGCCGCGCACATGCTGGCGCCGATGCCGCTGGCCATCTCGCTTGGCGTCGGCTCGAACCCGACGCCGTACACGGCGGCCGCCATCGAGAACGTCAACGGCCAGGCAATCACGCTCGCCATGAAGCACAAGGACCGGCGCGACCCGAAGGACTGGAAGGGCTTCAAGCTCGCGGTGCCGTTCGACTACTCGATGCACAACTACCTGCTGCGCTACTACCTCGCGGAAGCCGGCATTGACCCCGACACCGACGTGCAGATCCGCGCGGTGCCGCCGCCGGACATGGTCGCCAACCTGCGCGCCGACAACATCGACGGGTTCCTGGCGCCCGATCCGGTGAACCAGCGCGCGGTCTATGACGGCGTCGGCTTCATCCATATCCTGTCGAAGGACATCTGGGACCGGCACCCGTGCTGCGCCTTCGCGGCCTCGAACGACTTCATCACGCAGACGCCGAACACCTACGCGGCCCTCCTGCGCGCCATCATCGAGGCGACCGCCTACGCCTCGAAGGCGGAAAACCGCAAGGAGATCGCCGCCCAGATCGCGCCGGCGAACTACCTCAACCAGCCGGTGACGGTGGTGGAGCAGGTGCTGACCGGCACCTATGCCGACGGCCTCGGCAACGTGAAGAAGGCACCGGACCGAGTCGATTTCGACCCCTTCCCCTGGTCGTCCTTCGCTGTCTGGATCATGACGCAGATGCAGCGCTGGGGGCAGCTCAAGGGCGAGGTCGACTACAAGGCGGTGGCCGAAAAGGTCTTCCTCGCGACCGATGCGGCCAAGCTGATGCGTCAGGAGGGACAGATGCCGCCGACCACCACCAGCAAGACCTTCTCGGTGATGGGCAAGACCTTCGATCCAGACAAGCCGAAGGAATACCTCGCCTCGTTCAAGATCCGGAAGGCGGGCTGAACCATGGCCCGCACTCTTCCCCTACGGGCGGCCCTACTGTCGCTCTCGATCCTCGTGGGCTTCCTGCTCATCTGGCAGGTCGCGGTGAGCGGGGTCGGCAAAACGCAGGCGATGGACCCCGAATACGCCGCCCTGATGGGACAGGCCGCCACCACCGGCAAGTCGGCGATGCCGGGGCCGCTCGACGTCGGCGCCACGATCTGGAAGCACCTCAAGGATCCGTTCTACGATCGCGGCCCCAACGACAAGGGGCTCGGCATCCAGCTTGCCTACTCCATCGGCCGCGTGGCGCTCGGCTATCTGCTCGCGGTGATCGTCGCGATCCCGGTGGGCTTCCTCATCGGCATGTCGCCGCTGATGGGTCGGGCGCTTGATCCGTTCATCCAACTCTTGAAACCGGTCTCGCCGCTCGCCTGGATGCCGCTCGCGCTCTACACGATCAAGGATTCCGGATTGTCGGCGATCTTCGTGATCTTCATCTGCTCGCTCTGGCCGATGCTGATCAACACCGCCTTCGGCGTGTCGGGCACCCGCAAGGAATGGCTCAATGTTGCCCGCACTCTTGAAGTCGGGCCGATCCGCCGCGCTTTCACGGTGATCCTGCCGGCCGCCGCGCCCACGATCCTCACCGGCATGCGGATCTCCATCGGCATCGCGTGGCTGGTGATCGTGGCGGCCGAGATGCTCGTGGGCGGGACCGGCATCGGTTACTTCGTCTGGAACGAGTGGAACAACCTCTCGATCAACAACGTGATCGTCTCGATCCTGGTGATCGGCCTCGTCGGCATGATCCTGGACCAGCTTTTGGCCCGCGCCCAGCGCCTCGTGACCTTTCCGGAGTGAGGCGGGTGAGCATCCTTCCCTTCGCGCGGCGCGAGCCCGCAGCCGAGCCCGCAGCAAAGACCGCCGGAACCCGCCCCATGTCGTCCGAAAAATTCATCTCGATCGAGGGAATCGCCCGGCGCTATCCGGCCCCCGGCGGTAAGACCTCGACGGTGTTCGAGGATATGTGGCTGCCCATGCGCCGCGGCGAGTTCGTGTGCATGATCGGGCATTCGGGCTGCGGCAAGACCACGGTGCTCAACATCCTGGCCGGCCTCGAAGCCCCCACCGAGGGTGTCGTCATCGCGGCAGGCGAGGCCATCGAGGGCACCAGCCTCGATCGCGCGGTGATCTTCCAGGGCCACGCCCTGCTGCCGTGGCGGACGGTGCTGGGCAACGTCACCTACGCGGTGTCGTCGCGCTGGCGGAATGCCCCCAAGGCCGAGGTCGAGGAGCGGGCGCGCAAGGCGATTCGGACGGTGGGTCTGGCCGGCTCCGAGCACAAGCGCCCGTCCGAACTGTCGGGCGGCATGAAGCAGCGCGTCGGCATCGCCCGCGCCCTGTCGATCGAGCCCAAGATCCTCCTGATGGACGAGCCGTTCTCGGCGCTGGACGCGCTCACCCGCGGCACCCTTCAGGACGAGGTCCGGCGCATCTGCGTCGAGACCGGGCAGACCGTGTTCATGATCACCCACGACGTCGACGAGTCGATCTATCTCGCCGACCGCATTGTGCTGATGACCAATGGCCCGATGGCGAAGGTCGCCGAGATCGTCGAGAACCCGCTGCCCAAGGACCGGGACCGGACGCAGCTGCACCACGCGCCCGGCTACTACGCCCTGCGCAACCACCTGATCGACTTCCTCGTCACCCGCTCGAAGACCCTGCGGGACGCGATGCCCGCCGGGTATGACCAGCGCAACCCGCCCGTGGTGCGCCCGACCCTGAGCGAGGCCGACGCGGCCGCGATCGCGCCGACCGACCCGGTCGGCAGGCGCGCCTGATTTTTTGAAGATTCCAACGGAGGCCCCCCATGAAGCGCGAAGACCTCACCGAGAAGCTCCTCGACATCAAGCGTGAGAAGGGCTGGACCTGGAAGCACATCCAGGCCGAGATCGGCGGCATCTCGCCGATCCTCATCACCGCCGCCTGCATGGGCCAGATGAAGCTGCCGAAAGCCCAGGCGAAGAAGGCGGCCGAGCTGTTCGGCCTGACCCAGGCCGAGGAGCGGATGCTCAACGAGGCGCCGTATCGCGGCTCCATCCCGCAGATGCCGCCGACCGACCCGCTGATCTACCGCTTCTACGAGCTTGTCATGGTCTACGGTACCACCTGGAAGGAGCTGATCCAGGAAGATTTCGGCGACGGTATCATGTCGGCCATCGACTTCAACATGACCATGGAGCGCGAGCCCAACAACAAGGGCGACCGGGTCAAGATGAACCTCTCGGGAAAGTTCCTGCCGTACAAGTATTACGATAATGAAGACGGCGTGCCGGAATATGGCTTCAAGGAGGGCTGAGAACCCATCGCAACGACTCCCGCCGCTTGGGTCGGCGGGAGTTTGAAGCGAAGCGGGGTAGCCGTAGCGCCCGTACTGGACGGCCAATGCGATGATCGCGGCCGTCAGAGCGGCTTCGTCCTCGACCACCACGGCGGTCTTGCGTTGGGTCGAACGATGCTGGCCCAGAACACGACAGGCGAAGCGTTCTGATACGCCATGCTCGGCAACGACGTCGTCGACACACGCCCGGCAGCGAGCCGGGCTCAGAAGTTTCCCGAGGCAGCTTCCTTCAGGATAAGCTTCTCCAGGGTCAGATCAGAGATAGCCCGGCGAAGGCGTTGATTCTCAGTCATCAGGGACTTCAGCCGCTTCACCTGATCCCCCTTCAGCCCACCATATTCGGAGCGCCAGCGGTAATACGTAACCTCGGTGACCTCAACCGACCGGATTGCTTCGGCAACCCTGCGCCCCTGCGAGACCAAGACATCCACCTGACGCAGCTTGGCCACGATCTCTTCTGCCGTATGCTTCTTCCGTCCCATGAAAACATCCTCCACATAGCCCGAAGCCATACCTCAAGGAGGACCACTTTTTAAGGAGGCAGGCCAAACGCATCACAACTCTCAAAAGCGCCCAGGTAGTGCTAGGCGACGCGCCTCCGACCCCGTTTTCTGAGGATCGACCATGCCCACCTGTCAGCCCATGCCCACCTGTCAGCCATTGCCGCCCTCGCCTGCAACGTCGATGCTGTACCCTATGTTCCCCCGGTCACCTCGGATTGGGGAACATACCAATATCAGGATAAAAACTTCGTTAAACAACTACTTATCAATACCGTTCCCCCCCTTTGCCCCGTGTTCCCCTTCAGAAACGATAACGACTGGGACGTTGCGGACTGGCAGGCGGCGTTCGATGAGCGCGCTGGTATCTTGAAATTCGACGGCGGCATGAGACGGAAGAAAGCCGAGGATCGAGCCCTCGCCGAGACAATCGCACGGTGAATGGCGAACGAAAAAATGCGTCGACGATTCTTAGTAGCGCCCTGACCCATGATACCAGTGACACTTTGGTGACACCAGCGTCAGGATGACATCACCGAAGTCAGCTAAGTCATTGAAAAGATTGGCGCACCCGACACGATTCGAACGTGTGACCTTTGCCTTCGGAGGGCAACGCTCTATCCAGCTGAGCTACGGGTGCTGACCGCGACGGTTACCTAGCCCATACGGCGCTCGTGCGCAACGGGTTTGCGGAAGCCGCTCGCTCAAAAGAGTGACCGCGAGGGCTCCGATGGCAAAGCTTACGGGCTGGGGTGATGTGTGATCGCGTGGACGCCGCGCGAGGCCTTTGTCTGCGCGGGGAGAATGCGGCAGAAGTGGACGCGGCCCGGGTGAAGCGTCCGATGCGTATCGCTGCCATGGCTCGTCGAGCAGGCTGCCCCCCAAGCAAAGCATCTGACGTCATCGCTGCCGCAGTTCGTCATGTACAATGTTTGAGGTTCATTATCGAAACTCACCCACCGCGCTCAATACACTTTGGTCCGTTCACGAGCCTAGAGTTTGAATCAGAACGCGTACAGGCGAAGTCGTTGTAGAAAAACGCACAAGCCTTCGACGGCATCGCCCACCAACTTATGCGGTCGAGCGGCCGGCGGAGCCTGTTGCGTGAGCGTGGCGGATGATGGCGGCGGAGGCTGAACGCCTCCGGGGTCGAGGTCGATCGCCAAGCGGAGCGTGTGGACGTCAGTGTAACGTCGCCGCCTCTCCATCACGATCTGTGCCTCCTTGGACCTGCAGACCATCTCGCCGTTCAGCAATTCGCTTCGCAGTCGTGCGCTGAAACCCTACACAGGCCTATTCCGTCACGTCGCGCCGGAAACCGTGGAGGGTGTTCTGGTGCCGAGAATGAAGCACCGTCGCAGGCCCAAGGTGTCAGGTCAGCAGGGTGT
>Ga0182232_1000473_pt1 | contig 9971 bp, 9 predicted proteins | sample G6R1MG_30_FD_155484 | JGI IMG/M metagenome (GOLD analysis project Ga0182232, IMG submission 155484) | Phyllosphere microbial comminities from miscanthus, Michigan, USA - G6R3_NF_07NOV2016_LD2 MG | ecosystem: Host-associated > Plants > Phyllosphere > Phylloplane/Leaf | place: USA: Michigan... | reverse complement strand
CGTCCGACCACCGATCCCGCCGCCGCCCTCGACGGCACGATGGCACCGCTCGGCGACGCCAAGGGGACGGCGCTGGCTCTGATGGTAGAGCTTCTGGCGGCAGGGCTCACGGGCGCACGCTTCGCCGCGGAAGCCAGCTCGTTCCTCGACGCCGCGGGCGACCCGCCCGGGACCGGTCAGCTGGTTCTGGCGATCGATGCGTCCGCCTTGAGCCCGGGGGCGCCGGAGCGCTTTGCCGTCCTGGCCGCCGCGATCGAAGATCAGGACGGCACCCGCCTGCCGGGAAGCCGGCGCCTCGCTCTGCGCGCCCGCGCCGTGGTGGATGGGCTGATGCTACCGGACGCTCTTTTCTCCGAGATCGCGAAGCTGGGGTGACGAGGCCGGATGGTTCCCGGGAGCCATCCAGGCTGCGGGCCAAGCCGGTTCGACCAGAAGAAATTCTGATACACCGCCAGAGTAAGAGCCTTCCCGGGGATCGCCGCCTCACAAGGCGTCCGCACAGGATCGCTCGGCTCCCCCGGGGCCGCTGAACAGGGACGCGGCGATGGCTCATCTCGACAGGCGCCGGGTGCTGCGGGGCGGCCTCGGCGCGCTCGCGGCCGCCGCGGCGCCGTTGCGTGCCCGGGCCGAGGAGGTCGCACTTCCATTCGGCAACGGCTTGCGTCCGTTGGTGACCTATCCGGGCAAGCGCCCGCTCCTGCAGACCACGGCCCGGCCCCCTCAGCTCGAGACGCCGTTCGCGGTGTTCGACGAGGATGCGATCACCCCCAACGATGCCTTCTTCGTCCGTTACCATCTGGCCGACATCCCGCTGGAGATCGACCCGGAGACGTTCCGGCTCGGCGTGACCGGCCATGTCGAGCGGCCGGTCTCGCTGGCTCTGGCCGAGATCAAGGCGCTGCCCGGGCGGACCGAGATCGTGGCGGTCAACCAATGCTCCGGTAATTCCCGGGGCTTCTTCGAGCCGCGCATGGCCGGTGGCCAGCTCGGCAACGGCGCCATGGGCTGCGCCCGCTGGACCGGCGTGCCGCTCAAGAGCGTGCTGGACCGGGCCGGCGTGAAGGCCGGTGCCGAGCAGGTCACATTCGATGGGCTGGACGGGCCGGTCCTGCCCGAGACCCCGGATTTCGTGAAGGCGCTCCGCCTCGACCACGCCCGCGACGGGCAGGTGATGCTGGCCTGGGCCATGAACGGCGCGGATCTGCCCTGGCTCAACGGCTTCCCGCTGCGCCTCGTGGTGCCGGGCTTCTACGGCACCTACTGGGTCAAGCACCTGACCGCCATCACGGTCCGCGACACGCCGTTCGACGGCTTCTTCATGAAGAGCGCCTACCGCATCCCGGACAATGCGTGCGCCTGCACGGAACCCGGCCAAGCCGCCGCCGCCACGGTGCCGATCGGGCGCCTCAACGTCCGCTCGTTTCTGACCAACCTCGCCGACGGGGCGGACATCAAGGCCGGCCCGGTGCAACTGCGCGGCATCGCGTTCGACGGCGGCTCCGGGATCCGGACGGTGGAGGTGTCCGCCGATGATGGCCGGACCTGGACGAATGCGGAGCTCGGCCAGGATCTCGGCGCTTACGCGTTCCGGCCCTGGTCGCTCGGTCTCGATCTGACTCCCGGGGCATACGTGCTCCGGGTCCGGGCCACCGCCAACGACGGGAGCACGCAGCCGATGGGCGCGCGCTGGAACCCGTCCGGCTACATGCGCAACGTGGTGGAGACCACCCGTGTCCGGGTGGCGTGAGGAGAACGGGATGCGCGCGCTCCTGCTCGGATCGCTGGCTGCCGGTCTGGTCGCCGGCTCCGCTCTGTCGGCGCCGCGAAGCTACGCGGTACCGGACCCCACGGCGCAGCTGAAGGTGCCCAAGGACGGGGAGGGGGGCAGCCAGGGTCAGGGATTTGCCGCGGCGCAGGCCAATTGCCAGACCTGCCACTCGGTCGATTACCTCACCACCCAGCCGCCGGGCCGGGGCAAGGCGTTCTGGGACGCGGAGGTGACCAAGATGATCAAAGTCTACCACGCCCCGATCGATGAGGCGGATGGCCACGCGATCGCAGCCTATCTGGCAGATACCTATTGAACGGTGCCCGCGCCTCAGCGCAGGGCCACGACCTGCGCTGCGTAGCTGGCGACGCTCTGCACCGCCGGCATGTCGTAGGCGTAGATCCGACCGGCCAGGATCACCAGAGCCAGCGTCCAGAACACGGCACCCCCGACCCGACGGGCCGTCCGATCGCCAGAAGCAGTCGGGCATGCCTCGACGACGCCCTGGGCGACGGGCTCGCCAAAGGGGTCGAACGCCATCGTCGTCGACCGGCTGTCAGGGGTGGTGCGCATAATCGTGTATGTCGCGCTCCGAACCCCGCGCTGCAATGGACAGGTCTTCCGAAGTTTTCTCGCGTCGTAGAGTGTCCTTCTCTCTTGCGCACCTGCGGCAAACGTTTTCTTCCCTTTGCTCGGATGTCGATCGCGGAGCGACCCTTGTGAGCCCCAGAACACCGTCCCGGACGGGCGAAACCGGCGCGGCCGTGCGGGCCGGGGCTTCCGCCTCCGTGCTGCCGGGCATCGGTCTGTGTGCGGCGATCACCGCCGTATCCATGGCGGCGCAGGCGTTCGAGGAGCGCGTCGCCGGCCACCCCTATGTCGAGGCCCTGGTGCTGGCGATCCTGATCGGCATCGCGGTGCGCACCGCCTGGACGCCGGATGCCCGCTTCCGCACCGGCATCGCATTCTCGGCCAAGCAACTTCTGGAGGTCGCGGTGGTCCTGCTTGGCGCCTCGCTGAGTCTGGGGGCGATCCTGGCTTCCGGCCCGGCCCTGCTCGCCGGCATCGTCGGCACCGTGGTGATCGGCATCGGTGCCAGCGTCGGCATCTGCCGAGCGCTCGGCCTGCCGCCCCGGATGGCGATCCTGGTGGCCTGCGGCAACGCGATCTGCGGCAACTCGGCCATCGCCGCGGTGGCGCCGGTGATCGGGGCTCAGCCGAAGGACATTGCGGCCGCCATCGCGTTCACCGCGGTGCTCGGCGTGCTGATGGTGCTCGGGCTGCCGTTGTTCGTGCCGATCGCGGGCTTGAGCGACAATCAGTACGGCGTGCTGGCCGGTCTCACCGTCTACGCGGTGCCGCAGGTGCTGGCCGCGACCGTACCGGTGAGCCTGCTCGCGACCCAGGTCGGCACCCTGGTCAAGCTCGTGCGCGTGCTGATGCTCGGACCCGTGGTCGTGGCCTTCTCGCTGATCGCCCCGCGCCTGCCGCAGGAAGCCGGAATGGAATTGACGGGCACGAAGGGGCGTCCCGGCCTGACCAAGCTGGTGCCGTGGTTCATCCTGGGCTTCCTGGCGCTCGCCACATCCCGCTCCCTCGGGCTGATCCCGGACGCGGCTGTGAAGCCTCTGACGCAGCTGGCGGGCGTGCTCACGGTGCTGTCCATGGCAGCCCTGGGTCTCGGTGTCGACGTACGCGTGCTCGCCCGGGTCGGGGGGCGCGTTACCCTGGCGGTGACCGCGTCGCTGGCCGTCCTCGTGGCCGTCAGCCTCAGTCTCATCCGCTTCCTCGGGATCGGGTGAGGATCTCGCTCGGCGCGGACTGCGTTCTGAGTTTCGTATTTAGAATTTTCTGTAAATTTCATCTCATCTGGCCGAGCAGAACGATCGATACGCTGGGCCAAGACAGATCGATAGAAAACTGGTTTCCTCGGAGATGCATTAAAGTGCTGACCATCGGACTAGGAGGATCTAGAAAACATCTTGACACTGGGATGATTTTTGCTTTGGAAACGTAGTGTCTTCAACGAAAGCTTAGACTGGATCTTGCGTCGTGTCCGAAACGATTCCTGAGAGCAGCACCGAATTGGCCGTGCTGGTCGGCGACGTCGTCGCGGCCTATGTCTCGAACAATCCCGTTCCGCCGGCCGCCCTGCCAGCACTGATCGCCAGCGTGCATGGTGCGCTGGTCAATCTCGACCGGAAGATGCCCGTCGAGGCCGAGCCCGTGATCGAGCCGCCGACCGCGGCGCAGATCCGCAAGTCGGTCCAGCAGGACGGCATCATCAGCTTCATCGATGGCCGGTCGTACAAGACGCTGAAGCGCCACCTGACCGCCCACGGCCTGACGCCGGAGCGGTACCGCGAGCGCTACAGCCTGCCGGCCGACTATCCGATGACGGCCCCCGGCTATGCCGCGCAGCGTTCGGCCCTCGCCAAGGCGATTGGCCTGGGCGTGCCCGGGGCTCGCGCCGAAGAGCGCAGGACCGGCACGAACGGCTGATCAGCCGGCAGACGCTGGGCGCGGGCGGAATGGCAGCACGCTCGCGGTCATTCCGGGCCACCCAGCACGGGGCGGGCGGCCGAAGGTGTCGGCCCAGCTCAGATAGATGATCTGAGCCCCGACAACCTCAGTGACGGCCTGCGGTTTCGGTAAGGGGCGGGTGTCGGCGCTCGGCCTACGCGTAGCCCGGTGCGCCGATCCTTGGCGCTGGGACGGCTGCCCGGCCGGCAGAGACCGCTTGCGCGGAGACTGGGGATCATCGGGCTTGGCTGAGAACGACACGTCAAGAGTCCCCGTTCGCATTCGAGGCGCGAGCGGGGACGGACGTTTCGCTCGGCCGTAGATCCGCCGGGGCGCTCGGCCCTCGACATGGCGGACATTCTAACGGGTGGCCCGAAGCGGAACAGATCGAGTTCGTCCAAAAAACTTGTCTCTGTGTCCCACGGCGTTCCCTGGCGTCCCAGAGAGGGGACAGGACGTTCCAGCCCGCCCACTACGAGGCTCGCGCACCGGGCACCGCGGCCAGCAGGCTGCGCGTGTAGGCGTGCTCCGGGGCGGCGAACAGGTTCGCCGTCCCGCGCATCTCCACGATGGTGCCGCGATGCATCACGGCGATCCGGTCGCAGATTGTGGCCGCCACCCGCAGGTCATGCGTGATGAACAGCATCGCCAGGGACAGCCTCTGCTTCAGGTCCTCGAGCAGGTCCAGCACCTGACGCTGCACCGAGACGTCGAGCGCCGAGACCGCCTCGTCGGCCACCAGCACGTCCGGCTCCATGGCGAGCGCCCGGGCGATGCCGATGCGCTGGCGCTGGCCGCCCGAGAAGGCGTTCGGGTAGCGGGCAGCCGCTTTCGGGTCGAGGCCGACCAGATCGAGCAGGCTCCGGGCACGCTCCCGCGCCTCCGCGGGCGGCACGCCGTGGGCGATCGGGCCGGCGATGATGATCTGCTCCACGGTGCGCCGTGGATTCAGGGACGCGAACGGATCCTGGAAGATCATCTGGATGCGGCTGCGCTGCTGCCGCAGCTCGGCACTTCGGAGGGCGGTGTAGTCCAGGCTGCCGAGGCGGACGGTGCCGCCGTCGGGCTCGATCAGCCGGATCGCCAGCCGCGCCGTGGTCGATTTGCCGGAGCCCGATTCGCCGACGAGCCCCAGGGTCTCGCCGCGCCGCACGTCGAAGGCGACCTCCTTCACCGCCGCGACCACCCGCGGCTTGCCGAACAGGCCCGCCTTCGTGGTGTAGGTCTTGGACAGCCCGATCACCGACAGGGCCACCGGGGCCGCCTGCACGGGAGCCCGCGGCGGCGGAGTCAGGCTCGGCACCGCGGCGAGCAGCGCCCGCGTGTAGGGCGCCTGCGGGTTGCGCAGCACCGCTTCGGCGCTGCCCGATTCCACAAGCCGGCCGCGCTGGAGCACCGCCACATGGTCGGCGATCTCGGCGACCACGCCGAAATCGTGGGTGATGAACAGGACGCTCATCCCGCGCTTGCGCTGCAGGTCGCGGATGAGCTTCAGGATCTGGGCCTGGGTCGTGACGTCCAGCGCCGTCGTCGGCTCATCGGCGACCAGGACCGAAGGCTCCAGGGCCAGCGCCATGGCAATCATTGCCCGCTGGCGCTGGCCACCGGAGAGCTGGTGTGGATAGGCCCGCACCGCCTCCTCGGGATTGGGCAGCCCGACCTCGGTGGCCAGAGCCACCGCCCGGGCGCGTCGCTCGGCCCGGGTGAGCAGGTTATGCGCCTCAAACATCTCGGCGATCTGGTCACCGATGCGCATCACGGGATTGAGCGCGGTCATCGGCTCTTGGAACACCATGGCGATGCGCCGGCCACGCAGGGTGCGCCAGGCCGGCTCGTCCAGCGTCAGAAGGTTCCGTCCTTCGAACAGGATCGAGCCGGCTTCGGGTTTCAGCGCCCGGGGCAGCAGGCCGGTGAGCGCGTAGGCGCTCATCGATTTGCCCGAGCCTGATTCGCCGACCACGCAGAGGATCTTGCCGGGCTCCAAGTCGAGGTTCAGGCCTTCGACGGCATGCGGACGGTCGGCGCCCTTCGGGAGCGCGATCGTCAGGTCACGGATGCGGACGACCGGCGCGCTCATGATTCAAGCCCTCGCTGCGCGGCGGCGCAGAATGTCCGGACCGGACTCGCCGAGATCCCAGAACAGCCCCGCCATGATCGCCATGCCTTCGCGGGTGCTGGAGGCGAGCATGTGCTCGTCCGGGCCGTGCTGGCGGCAGGCCGGGTAGGAATGCGGCACCCAGAGGGTCGGCAGGCCCAGGATCTCCGAGAAGGCATCGTTCGGCAGCGAACCGCCGAGATTGGGCAGCAGGGCCGGTTTTTTTCCGGCGCTCGCCTCGATCGACAGAAGCGCCCATTCCACCCAGGGATCTTCCACCGGCAGGCGGGTCGCCTGGAACACCTCCGCGGCCCGCGCCGGCCGGACCTCGATCATCGGAAAGCCGTTCGCGTCCAGATGGGCGCGCACGTTCTGGATCAGATTCTCCCAATCGGTGCCGACCACGAAGCGCAGCTGCAGGGTCGCCTTGGCGTGGGGCGGCACGGCATTGAGCGGCCCGTCCGGATCGCCGGTCTTGAAGGCCAGGACCTCCAGGGTGTTCCAGGCAAACACCCGCTCGGCCGGGGTCAGCCCGGGCTCGCCCCAATCCGCGTCGATCGTGGGCGCGGTCGGGTCCTCGCCGACCCGGATGTCACGGAGCGCCGCGCGCACGCCCTCGGGGATGGGCGGCGGCCGCAGGGCCTCGACCAGGATGCTGCCGCGGGCATCGACCATCGAGGCGATCGCCGAGGCCAGCACGGTGCCGGGGTTGCGCAGCAGACCGCCCCAATTGCCGGAATGGTGTGGCCCCTCGCGTAGGGTGAGGCTCAGCTCGAAATTGTAGGCACCGCGAGAGCCCAGGAACATCGTCGGGCGTTCGGCGCTGAGCCGTGGCCCGTCCGAGGCGATCAGCACGTCGGCGCGCAGAGTCTCGCGCTGCGCCCGGCAGAACGGGCGCAGGCCCGGCGAACCCGATTCCTCGCCCATCTCGATCAGCAGCTTCACGTTGAAGCCGAGACGGCCGTCTCGGGCAGCGATCACCTGCTCCAGGGCCGCGAGGTTGAGGACGTGCTGGCCTTTGTTGTCGGCGGTGCCGCGCCCGTACCAGCGGTCGCCTTCGACCACGATTTCCCAGGGGCCGAGCCCCTCGCGCCACTGCTCGGGATAGCCCCGCACCGTGTCGCCATGGCCGTAGATCAGCACGGTGGGCAGATCCGGCCCCTCGTGCCGCTCGGCGATCAGGAACGGACCATGCACCCCGTCGGGGTTGGGGAAGATCTGGGGCGCCGCGAAGCCGAGGCGGGCGACCAGGGGCGTGATGAACGCGTCGAGATAGGCGTGCAGGGCCGCCTCCTGCCCGGGCGCCTGGCTCTCGGTTGGGTAGGCGACGGCGTCCCGCAGGAGCGCGAGGAAGGCGCCGGAGTCGAACGTCTCGGTTGCGCGCGCGATGGCGTCGTCTCGCGTCATGGTGTGTTTCCCGTGAAACATTGCGGTTCTGCACCGGAAAAGTTCAGGCGCTGCCTGGTGCACGTCAGCCGGTGGGGGCGCTCCCGGGCGCCTTATCCATGCCGACCCTCGGGGGCGGTGATGTCCCGCAGGCCATCGCCCAGGAGGTTGATCGCCAGCACGAGGAAGAGGAGTGCCACGCCCGGGATGGTGATCACCCAGGGCTGGAAGAACATGTACTGCTTGCCCTCGGCGATCATCAGGCCCCAGGACGGCAGCGGCGGCTGCACCCCGAGTCCCAGGAACGACAGGGCGGCCTCAAGCAGGATCGCGTGTGCCATCTCCAGCGTCGCCACGACGATAAGGGCGTTGAGGATGTTGGGCAGGATCTCTTGGAGGACGATGCGCAGGTCGGTGAGGCCCGAGGCGCGGGCGGCCGAGACGAAATCCTGGTTGCGGATCTGCTGCGTGGCGGCCCGGGTCACCACGGCGAAGCGGTCCCAGAGCAGGAAGCCCAGCACCAGCACCACGACCTTGAGCGAGCCGCCGACCAGCGACGCCATGGCCAGCGCCACCAGCACCACCGGCATCGCCAGTCGGGTGGTCACGATGTAGCTCACCACCGAATCGACCCAGCCGCCGAAATAGCCGGCGCAGAGGCCGAGTACCGTTCCGATCAGCCCGGAGATCAAAGCCGCCGAGATCCCGATCAACAGGGAGATCTGGCCGCCGTAGAGCAGGCGGCTGAGATAGTCGCGCCCGAGCTTGTCGGTGCCGAGCACGTGGTCCCAGGTGCCTTTGGCCTGCCAGATCGGTGGGATCAGGCGGCGCGAGACGTCCTGCGCATAAGGGTCGTGCGGGGCGATGAGCGGGGCGGCGAGCGCAGCCAGCACGATCAGCCCGAGGATGCCGGCCCCGATCAGGAAGCCGCCATGGCGCAGACCGCGCCGGAGCATAAGGCTGGTGGGCGAGCGCACCGGCGCCAGGGCGGCCGGGACCGCGATGTCCGGAGGGAGGACGGGCGCGGCGAGCGCCGCCGTGTCGGGGGGCAGGCTCATGGGGCGAGCGTCCTCACGATTGGCGCAGGCGCGGATCGAGGAAGGCGTTCAGCAGGTCGGCCGCGAGCGTCAGGGCGATGTAGATCATCGCCAGAACCAGCACGATCGCCTGGACCACCGGGAAGTCATTGCGGGCGATGGACTCCCAGGCGAGCTGGCCGAGTCCCTGGAGCGAGAACACCGCCTCGATCACGATCGAGCCGCCGAGCATGAAGCCGAACTGCACCGCCGCCAGGGCAATCACCGGGATCACGGCGTTGCGGAGCGCATGCCGGATCAGGATTTTTCGCGGCGGCAGTCCCTTGGCCCGGGCGGTGCGGACGTAATCGGAGGCCAGCACCTCGAGCATGCCGTTGCGGGTGAGCCGCATCACCGCCGGCATGGCGTAGTAGCCGAGCGCCACCGCGGGCAGGACGAAGTTCTTCCAGCTCGCGTTGCCGGAGACCGGCAGCCAGCGGAGGTTGACGGAGAAAATCAGGATCAGGGTCAGCCCGAACCAGAAGCTCGGCATCGCCTGGCCAAGTACCGAGATCGACAGGGCGAGCCGGTCGATCCAGGTATCGCGCTTGACCGCGGCGATCACCCCGAGCGGCACTGCCACGAACAGAGCCACCGCAAGGGCGATCACACCGAGATAGAGGGTGATCGGCAAGCGGGCCGCCAGCAGGTCGATCACCCGCTCGCGGAAGTAGAAGGAATTGCCGAAATCGAGGTGCAGCGCCTTCCAGGCCCAGGCGAGGAACTGGGCCAGCAGCGGCTGGTCCAGGCCGTAATCCTTGCGGATCTGCACGATCTGGGGCCCCGTGGCCTCCGGCCCGGCGATGGCCGTGGCGAGGTCCCCCGAGAGGTGGAGCAGCATGAAGCTCGCCACCGAGACCGTGAACGCCACCGCCAGGGCGACCAGGATGCGCCGGAGCGTGAAGGCCAGCACGGTGCCGCCCCCTTACTTCCAGGACGCCGCGTAGAAGCGCGGCACCTCGTCCGGCTGGGCGGTGAAGCTCAGGTCCGACGTGAAGGCGTAGTTGGTCGCATAGGAGAACATCGGCAGGGCGTAGGCCTCTCCGGCGATCCGCTGGAGCGCCTTGGCGTAGGCAGCTTTGCGCTTCTCCGGATCGGTGGAGCCGTCGCCCGCCTGCAGGTC
>Ga0182232_1000472_pt1 | contig 9981 bp, 6 predicted proteins | sample G6R1MG_30_FD_155484 | JGI IMG/M metagenome (GOLD analysis project Ga0182232, IMG submission 155484) | Phyllosphere microbial comminities from miscanthus, Michigan, USA - G6R3_NF_07NOV2016_LD2 MG | ecosystem: Host-associated > Plants > Phyllosphere > Phylloplane/Leaf | place: USA: Michigan... | reverse complement strand
GGCGGTGCCGTCGATGGTGTTTGTCTCGTCGCTCATCGGTGTCGTCCTCTTGAAGGGTTCGGGACCCGATCGGTCCGTGGCTCCTTCGTAAGGCGCGCCCGCCAATCCGGCCTGAACCGCCCGGTTCAGCCCCGGTTAAACCCGCCCCCGCAGAGGAATCCAACCCGTAGGCGGAGCCGAAGCGCATGTCATATCAGGAGTTTAGCCGCGAAAGCTGTCATGCGTTGTGCACTGGACCGCATCCGAGCCGGCGGACAACATGATCCGCCGGCTCTAAATCCTCGCACCGTCGATCTCAGCAATAAGAGCTCAAACCGACAAGGATTTTTGCGTCTGACGAGGGTCCCCTGTCGTGAATGCCACGAGAGCAGGGGATGAGATCCACGGCAATCTCGTCGTGCGTTCCAGGACGAGATCGTAAAGGCAACCTGTTGCTGTCTGATCCTCGATTATGAATCAGTTGCCCAACATCTGTATCATCCGGCAGAAGCGCCCAACATATAGGCGGTGTTCACCTCGCGCCGTCCCCAAGCACGAATATCGCGTTGTTATGAATCAGCCCATCATACTGATACCCCATCTTTTCGAGATCCCTGATTAGTTTCCAAACATCATTATGGTCATATTCAATACACAACACACGCGGCAATATCGGCGAATCTTTCATACCATCGATCACTGCACTTTCTTCGCCTTCGACATCAAGAATAAAAAGATCGACAGATGGCAACGGGTTCTGCTTCAACAGAGTTCGATAAGTCATCGTGGCAACATTAGAAATTTCAAAATGACAACCCTGGTCCAACAGGTCGTCGAGGTGTTTTTTCGTATGATTTATCGAGCCATTATTGAAGTTTCGACCGTAATATGGATGAACTGCCTGCCGGAATTCTGACCAGCCATCGCGGTCGGACAGAGCCGCATGCACGTTAGTTGCTCCCGGGCGATTGCCACACAGCGCTTTGAAAGCATCGGGAAACGGCTCGACGTTTATGCCCGTCCAGCCCAGTGTCCTTTCGAAGAACAGGCCAGACGATTCGGTAACACCGTCGGAGGCGCCACATTCGATGAAATGCCCCGGGCGCCCCTGCATATCGCTAAAATAACGCCGGAAAAGCAATTCGTCCTGAGGTGGATTCCATTGCCCGTAAAATCGGGCAGTCGCGGGCAGATTGGGAGCGGGACGCTGAATCTCGGCTAGGCGTCGCTCGAAAAACGTTACGTAGCGGCGAGCCACTTCGCCCCAATTGGTATCGGTCAGATGTTGGCGGCCAATCTCTGTTTTAGTTTTAAGATTATCGATTTGCCTGATTGTCGCTTCAAGCTTTCGCGCGATATCATCGCAATCATGCGGGTCAAACAAGACAGCATTTCCCCCGATGCGCGATAATTGTTCACGCAGAACCGGGATGTTTGAGCAGGCAACGGGAATACCCACCGTTAGCGCCTCCGCAACGGGGAATCCTCCGCCTTCGGCCAGCGTTGGGAAGACCACGAGATCGGCCCGCCGAAGCACTGCATTGAAGATGTTGTCTGGCAACATGCCGAGACCCAAAACGTCCCTGCCCCAGACGAGGCCAGCATGAGCAATAGCACTATAGATATGCCACCCGTGATGCCCAGCGGGGAATTGCGGCAAGGAATTGGTGTAAGGTCCTGTTAGTACCAAGGGCAACCGGTCGCGGCATCGGCCGAGCGCGGTGATGAGCGCAATATGATTTTTATGAGGGAATATAGTTGCCGGGCATAAGATGTAGCGGTCGGGGAGCCCGTTCAGCGAAATATCACTATCAGCTTGCAATGTTTTGTGAGACCCCGGAAGCGGAATTACAGTACTGTTTCCGGCTCGTTCAAAGAGACGTATAAGATCGTTCTGGACCTCGTGGGAAAGCAGCGCCATAGGCACACGCCAGTCCAACAGCCTCGACGCAATTACGGTTTCAGCCTTCACGATCTTGGCAACATAGTTTCGAGTATTATCATCCAATTGGGGCATGATGTGGGGCAGATGCCGGAGCAAAATAAAGTCTAGAATGGTTGCGACCGTTTTATTTGCCAGCCCCTCTGAAATCAGATGGCGGTGAGCCCAAGGAAGCCAGATGAGATCTGCGCCTTCTCCGACCACATCCGGCACTGGAAAAGGAGAACCGTCGACGCCTTTGAGCGCTGTTTCCTCGTCCTTAAATGCTCTAATAGAAATTTCTGCCTTACTAAACTCCTCGACATACCGTGTCAGTGGCTGACCGCCGCTGACCAAATCGAAAGAATACCCCGGCATGATGGAAAGTTCGCGCATCAATTCCGTGACATAGCGCAACCCCCCTCCTTCATTTGCAACATAGTCGACAATTCGAATGTGCGGCATTGGAAAAACTCATATCCGTGTGATGTTCAGGGCACCTTCAAATTGATAGGCAATCGACTCCCTGAATTGTCTCGATTTTATTCGCACCAATCCATCGATCGCAGCGAGATTTTGGTCGAAAATTGGGCTTAGCACAAGAGATCCGGCGAGTCTCAGCGGTGACACTTGAAAAATTAACATGGCACGTCAGAAGAAATACTTAAAATTTACATCTAAAATAGCAAAATATAGAAAGATGAATAGATTTGTCCGCTTGGTTTTGCGGACAAATTGAATATCTTAAATGTAGTTTTGAAATTGTTCGTCCAGTTTTTGGGAGAGAAAGCGTATGATCCGGTCAGAAAGGCGGGGATGATCGTTCTTGATCTGTCGTGCGACAACCAAAGCACTTCTTCACGAGCAGCCAAGCGTCGACGTGTCCGACGATGGCCCTGACCGCGCCGAGGCCGGAACCGTGGGGGGAGTCGATCTTGCAAATGTTGGGTCGAATACCTTGGTGCATGCGCAGGGCGCGGTTCAACCGGGCGGCAGAGGACGGACGGGTGAAGATCCTGCTGGTGGAGGACGACACGGCCCTGGCCACCGAACTGGCCAAGGTCCTGCGCGCGGAGAACTTCGTCCTCGACCGGGCCGCCACCGGCGAGGACGCGCAGCATCTCGGCGAGACCGAGGGCTACGACGCGGTGGTGCTCGATCTCGGCCTGCCCAAGGGCGACGGCGTCTCGGTGCTGCGCGCCTGGCGGGCGGCCGGGCGGACCCTGCCGGTGCTGGTGCTCACCGCCCGGGACGGCTGGAGCGACAAGGTCGCGGCCTTCAAGGCGGGGGCGGACGATTACCTGGTCAAGCCGGTGCGGGTGGAGGAGCTGGTGATCCGCCTGCGCGCGCTGGTGCGCCGGTCGCAGGGCGGCGGCGCCAGCCGGATCGCCTGCGGCCCCTTGAGCTTCGACACCGGCCTCGGCGCCTTCGAGCACGAGGGCCTGCCGCTCAAGCTCACCGGCCTCGAATGGCGGGTCCTGTCCTGCCTGATGCTCAACCGCGACGCGGTGGTGCCGCGTCCGCACCTGATCGAGCGGGTCTACGAGGGCGACGCGGATGTCGATTCGAACTCCGTGGAGGTGATCATCACCCGCCTGCGCCGGAAGATCGCCCCGGCCCGGATCGAGAGCGTGCGCGGCCACGGCTACCGCCTGCACGCGGATCCGGCCTGATGCCGCCGACGAAGAAGCCCCCGCCGCCGCACCGCTCCCTGCGGACCCGCCTGCTGGCCGCCGCCGCGGTGCTGGTGCTGGCCGCGCTCGTGGTCGCCGGTCTCGCCATCGGGGTGATCCTGCACCGGTTCGTCCGCGGGCAGATCGAGGGGCATCTCGACGCCCAGATCGTCGCCCTCCGGGCCGGGCTGGAGGCGGGGCTGCTGTCCCAGAATCGCGACGCGCCGCCGTTCGACCGGGACGGGCCCGGCTGGGCCTGGGAGGTGCGCCGCGGGTCCGAGACTTTCGTCTCGGACTCCCTGCGGGGCGGCCACATCACCGTCACCGCGCCGGGTCCCGACGACGATCCCGGCCACCCGCACCCGGCGGACGGCACCGGGCCGCGGGGGGAGCGGCTGATCCTGCGCGTCCTCACCGTGCCGGGCACGCCCCCCGCCACGATCGTCGCGGCGGCGCCCCAAGCGGCTCTCTACGGCCCTCTGCGCGAGGCCCTGACCAGCCTCGCGCTGGCCCTCGGGATCCTCGGCCTCTGCCTGATCGCCGGTCTGGCGCTGCAGGTCCGCCTCGGCCTGGCACCTTTGCGGCGCCTGCGGGCCGACCTCGCCGCCGTGCGCGCCGGGCGCCGGGAGCGGGTGCCGGAGGAGCAGCCCGCCGAGATCAAGCCGCTGGTCACCGAGCTCAACGCGCTGCTCGACCAGAACGCGCAGAACCTGGAGCGCGCCCGCGGCCACGTCGCCAATCTCGCCCACGCCCTCAAGACTCCGCTGGCGACCCTGTCCATGGCCCTGGCCGATCCCGCCCGCGACCCCGACGGGGCGCTGCGCCTGCAGGTGGACGACATGGACCGGCGGGTCCGCCACCATCTGCGCCGGGCCCGGGCGGCGGCGCTCGCCGGCTCGGCCCGGGGACGGACACAACTGGCCCCCCGGGTCTCGGACCTGCACGACGCGCTGGTGCGCCTGTACGCCGAGAAGGGCGTGGCGATCGATCTCGCCGTGCCCGACGACCTGTCGGTCCCCTGCGAGGGCCAGGATCTCGACGAGATGCTCGGCAATCTCGTCGACAATGCCTGCCGCTGGTGCCGCACCCGCGTGCGGGTCACGGCCGCAAGCCGGGCGGGCGGCATCGTGGTGCGGGTCGAGGATGACGGGCCGGGCCTCGACGACGCGGCCGCCGAAGCGGTCATGGCCCGCGGGCGCCGCCTCGACGAGGGCGTGCCGGGCCACGGCTTCGGGCTGCCGATCACCCTCGAACTCGCCGAGCTCTACGGCGGCGGCCTCACCCTCGGGCGCTCGGAGCTGGGCGGGCTGGAGGCGGAGCTGACCTTGCCGGCTTGAGGCCGGCGGCGGGTCGATGGCGCCTGTCCGCTGCGCCGCGCGTCGTCATCACGAGCAGGGGATGTGACCCAGGGTCTGAACACGATCCGCCTGGCCCCGGTGATGTCTCAGGAGGGTGGAAAACGGCCCTTATCGCCACGGCCGCAACCGGACATTCACGCCTTTACCCAGTTCTCGGGCGGCTCTCTCCTAAGCCTACCGGCAAGAAGACTATCGGCGCACTTGCGCAGGAAAAAGCATCACCTTATCGAACAACATCTCTTGTTCCTTAGATTATTTATAGAACTCCAACGAAAAGATTAAATAGAAAAATTAAAAACTAGAGCCCCGCATCTTGAGCGTGACTTCCATGCTCTTGCTTTACGGTCCATCGTCGCGATACGCCGAGGTATAGCCAAGCCACCCCAGCCGTCTCTCACAGGCAAAGGTCCATGCCTGCCGTCGATCCCGCCCATGATGGGCCTGCGAGCCGATTGGCGAGCCTCTATCGCAGCCATTGCGAGGCCTTGCTGCGGTTTCTGAGCCGAAAGGTCGGCCGGCACGAAGCCACCGACCTCATGCACGAGGCCTTCATCCGGGTGGCGCGGTCCGAGCAGGGGCGGACCATCTTTCACAACGAACGCGCCTTCCTGTTCCAGATCGCGGCGAACCTGGCCGTGGATCACAACAGAGCGCAGATGCGCCAGTCCCGGTTGCTCACGCCCGTCGAGATCGACGATCTTCTGGCTGTCGCCGACGAGGGACCGGGCCCGGACCGGCAGGCACAGGGCCGCCTCGACCTGCAGAGGCTCGGTGCGGCCCTGCGCGAACTCCCGCCCCGGCGCGCCGAGGCCTTCCGCCTCAGCCGGATCGAAGGCTTGAGCCACGCCTCCATCGCGGCGCGCCTCGGCGTATCACTCCGAACGGTGGAGGCCGAGGTCAGGATGGCGCTCGATCATTGTGCGGACCGTCTCCGAACAAGCCGGATCCCGGATTGATTGCGGGATGCGGCACATCGAAACGTCTTGCTGCAGGATGCTCTTTCCGTGCGATGGCGCGAAACGGATCCGCCGACCGGCGAGAGAAGAATGAGCGAGCCGAACCAACCGGACAGGACCACGAACGGCGACGATCGCAGCGTCCGGCAGCAGGCGCACGCCTGGGTTGTCCACCTGACCTCCGGAACGGCGACGCAGGATGACGCCGAGGCCCTCGCAGCCTGGCGCTCCCTGCCCGCGCACGACGCCGCATTCCGGGCTGCCGCCGGACTTTGGCGGCGGACGGGCGACGCCCTCGCGGTCACGTCCGGGCCGGCATCTGCCCGGGAGGCGCCCCGCGGGATGACCCGGCGGCGCATGCTGGGCCGAGTGGCCGCGGGCGGGGTCGCGTCGGCCTCCATCGCAGCCGCGGGCGCGACGCTTGCGTTGCGGTGGCCGACCCTGCGGGCTGCATACCGGACGGGAACCGGCGAGATCCGGACGGTGACCCTGCCGGGCGGCATCCGCATCGAGCTGGATGCCGAGACGGCCCTGGACGCTCACCGCAAGGACATGCGGCAGGACATCGTTCTGCATGCGGGCTCGGTGGCCGTCACCGTTCCGGCCGCCCGCGCTGCCCTCACCGTGGTCGTGGGCGAGGCGCGCCTCGTCACTGAGCCGAGTGAGCCGGCGGAGGTCGTCGTTCGGTGCAGGCCTCGCGGAGGCCTGTCCGGCTGGGTCGGCGGCCAGGATGCCGACATGGCCTGCCTGGCCGGGCAAGTCACTGTCGTTCCCGCACCGGGCGTTGCTGCGACGCGCCTCGTGGCCGGACAGGAGGTCGGGATCGGACCGGATGCGCGCGGTCCCCACGCCATCGACGTCGCCACCACGGCTGCCTGGAGGCGGGGCCTGCTTGTCTTCCGTGATACGCCCCTGTCGCAGGTCGTGGACGATCTCAATCGATACCGGCCGGGACGGATCGTCGTCGCCAGTTCGGCTACGGCCGCCCGGCGGGTGACGGGCGTGTTCCACCTCGCGCGACCGGAGGAGGCTCTCGGCAGCATCCGCACCGCCCTCGCCCTATCGGAGGTCAGGTTCGGCGACCGCCTCGTCGTCCTGCGCTGAGCGCCGCACGGTCGCGTCGGGCCGAGAAAGGACACGCAGTTTTTTTGCGGGCTCGCCACCCGGCGCGCGTCTGAGGAGTCAGACGGGCGATCACGACCCGTCGGACAGCGGTGACAAGCCGCAGGATGACGTGGGGCACGACGATGGCGCGAGGATGCGGGCGGCACCGGACGGGAGACGGCTTTCGGATGGTGACCGGATTGAGTGGGGTCGCGGCGCTCGTGTTGACCCTGCCGACGCAGACTTCGGCAGCCATCGCCCCCGCGGACCTGAGCGGGGCGAGGGTCGAGGCGCGGATCGTCCGCGTGACATCGCCCAATCCGGATCTGGACGAGGCCCTCGACTTCGCGATTGCCGGGCAGCCCCTCGACGAGGCTCTGGCATCCTATGGCGCCGTCAGCGGCGTGCAGCTGATCTACGACAGCAACGCCAGCCGCCGCCTGCGCTCGACGCCACTCTCCGGACGGTACGACCGGATGGGAGCCTTGCGGCAGCTGCTTGCGGGCACCGGCTTGGTGCCGCACTTCACGGCCAGGCGCGCGGCCACCATCGTCGGTCTCGTGGCCCAGGCCGACGTCGCCGGCCCTCAAGACGGCAGCGTGACCCTCGATGCCTTGGAGGTGACCACCGACACGGCTCTTGGGCCGGTCAATGGCTACGTCGCCAGACGCAGCGCGACGGCGACGAAGACCGGCACGCCGATCCTGGAAACGCCGCAGGCCATCAACGTGGTCGGCCGGAAGGAGATCGAGGATCGGCAAGCGCAGACCGTGCGCCAGGCTTTGCTCTACACCCCGGGCGTGCTCACGCAGTACGGCACGGACCTGCGCTACGACTGGCTCTACGTCCGCGGTTTCGTGCCCGGACGCTACCTGGACGGCCTGCGCCTTCCTTACGGCGCACGGGGCTACTCGCAGCCACTCGTCGAGACGTACGGCCTGGAGCGCATTGAACTGCTGAAGGGCCCTGCGTCGGGACTTTACGGGCAGAACTCGCCAGGCGGCTTACTCAACCTCGTCAGCAAGCGTCCGAGCGCGGTGCCGCTGCACGAGATCCAGCTCCAGACCGGCAGCTTCGGACGTGCTCAGGCCGCCTTCGACCTGTCCGGCCCCGTCGATCCGGAAGGCCGCGTCCTCTACCGGCTCACCGGGCTCACCCGCACCACCGGAACCCAGCTGGATTACCTGGAGGAAGACCGGGTCTTCCTCGCACCGAGCGTCACGTTCCGACCGGATGCGGACACGTCCTTCACGATCCTGTCGCAGTACCTGCACATCGACTCGCCCGGTGGCGGTGCGCCGCAAGGCCTCCCGACCCTCGGCACATTGTACACGAACCCGCGCGGACGCATCTCCACGAACCGCTTCATCGGCGAGCCGAACTACGATCGGTTCAAGCTCGACCAAAGCTTCATCGGCTACGCGTTCGAGCATCGTTTCGATGAGATCTGGACACTGCGCCAGAACCTGCGGTTTGCGCATGTCGAAGCCGACACGCAGCGCGTCCAGGCGAGCGGGCTTGCGGCCGACGGACGGACGCTGTCCCGCTACGCTTGGGCGTTCCCGGAACGCTCGAACCTCTTCAACGTCGACAATCAGGCGGAGGCACGCTTCCTCACGGGACCTTTCGCCCATACGCTCCTGTTCGGCGCAGATTATCTGCGTGAGGATGCACGCTACGACGAGTCGGACCTGAGGGGCGTCCCTTCGGTCGACATCTTCGCCCCGGTCTATGCCGGGACCGTCACCCGGCCGCCGCTCGGCATGCGGATCACACAAGGGCGCAACCAGACCGGCCTGTACGTGCAAGACGAGATCCGCTTCGGCGGCTTTGGTCTCACCCTCAGTGGACGTCAGGACTGGGCCGACGCCATCACCCGGACCCGAACGGTGTCGACCGGCGCGCTGGCGCAGGTGAAACAGGACGATGCCGCCTTCACCGGCCGTGTCGGCCTGAACTATCTTTTCGACGGTGGCTTGTCTCCATACGTGAGCTACGCGACGTCGTTCCAGCCGACCTCCGGCACCAACCGCTTCGGCGCGCCCTTCGCGCCGACCACCGGTGACCAGATCGAGGGCGGCATCAAGGCCCAGCCGACAGGTACGAACCTCTTGCTGACCGGTGCGGTGTTCGATCTCACGCAGCAGAACGTGCTGACGCCGGACGCCCTCAACTTCCGGTTCAACAGCCAAGCCGGCGAGGCAAGGGTCCGCGGGCTGGAACTGGAGGCGAAGGCCAGCCTCACCGACAGCCTCGACATGGTCGCCTCCTACGCTGCGATGACCAGCAGGTTCACCAAGGCCAACGCCAACGCGGCCGGTGTCAGCATCGTCGGGAACGAACTGCCCTTCGTTCCACGCCAACAGGCCTCGGTCTGGCTCGACTACACGATCCGAACGGGGGAATGGGCCGGCCTCGGCCTGGGCGCAGGCGTGCGCTACATCGGCGTCTCGGTCGGCGACAACGCCAACCTCTACCGAACACCTGCGGTCACGCTGGTCGACGCGGCTGTCCGCTACGATTTTGGGTATCGCTATCCCGTGCTGAAGGGCGTCGATCTTGCGCTCAACGCGACGAACCTCTTCGACAAGACTTACGTCACGACGTGCATTGCTGCGACCGGCTGCTTCTACGGAAACAGGCAGACGATCCTCGCGACACTGCGCTATCGCTGGTAACGATCGAAGGACGTCGCCGCGAATGAATGCGGAAGGGTGAGGTGCCGAGCACGGTTTGGGACCCTGATCACGCAGGATGCAGCGAGATCTGGGGCCATAAACGTTCGCCCGTTTCGTCGACCGCCGGCGGGAGGTGGACGGGCTGCAAGAAACCAGTTGCTGTAGGACTATGCCTGCTCGGCCGGTCATTCGCCCGGAAGCAAAAGGCGGCACCTTACCTCACGCAATCGTAGGTCTTTGCACCTTATGATCCCCTGAGCGGACCTTCCCAATGTCTATAAACGGTCGAAGGCAGCAAATCTAAGCTCAAGC
>Ga0182232_1000470_pt1 | contig 9999 bp, 6 predicted proteins | sample G6R1MG_30_FD_155484 | JGI IMG/M metagenome (GOLD analysis project Ga0182232, IMG submission 155484) | Phyllosphere microbial comminities from miscanthus, Michigan, USA - G6R3_NF_07NOV2016_LD2 MG | ecosystem: Host-associated > Plants > Phyllosphere > Phylloplane/Leaf | place: USA: Michigan... | reverse complement strand
ATCGTCGCGACGGGGGGGCCGGGCGCCGTGCCGCGGGGACTGGACTACCTGCCGCGACCCTTCTGCGACGGGCGGGCCGCCGCCGCCCTCGGTCTGGGCCGGCCGGACGCCTGACCCCTCACCCCTCACCAGTTCCTGCACAGCGCCTGCGTCACCCTGTAGTTCTCGACCGTGTCGATGGCGCCGTGGGCCGTGCCCAGTGCCTTGTTGAACTCGCGCGTGACGGTCTCGACCGCGTCGGTCAGGGCCGCGTTCGTCTCGGCCTCGCTCTTACCGGTTGATTGCACCGCTGCGTTCCAGACCACTTGGCGCATCCGCTCGGCATAGATCTGCCTCCCGCGCCTGAAGATGTCGACGTGCTGCATCTCGTGCGCGGTGATGACCTGGTGCTCGCACGTGCCGGGGGCGTACTTGTCCGCGACGTAGACCTTCACCGGGTCCTCGTACGTGAAGATGACCTGGACCCGGGTCACGGAGAAGCACCCCGATCCCGTCAGGCTCTCGATGCGATAGGTCGAGACCGGCTTGGCGACCGTCAGGCCGTTGATGCTCCAGCCCGGGGCGAGCTGGTTCTGGGTCTGCCAGGGGAAGACCGTGTAGTCGATGACCGAGCGGACGTCCTGCGACGAGACGGAGACCTCGGGCGTCTCCACGTCCACGGTCGGCATGGAGGCGCGGCAGGAGCCCGCCGCGGCGGGCGTGGGCCCGCCTGCGAGGGCCGAGGCGGCGATGATGGCGATGACGCCCGCCAGGACCGTGGGAGCCGCCCTCATCGGACGCGCGTCTGCATGCGGCCGAACGTGGCGCGGGACGGCCATTCCCCGGTCAGGGCGTCGTACATGGAGACGTCCTGGTTGGCGTAGGCCGTGAGATAGGCCGTCGTCTCCGCCTTCATGTCCTCGAACAAGCGCGCGTCCCTTGCCCCCTCCTCCCGCCCGGCGCGGGGACCGGTGTAGAGGTTGCGCCCGGCATCGTCGAACCACGCGAGGTACTTGTGCCCGGGGGGCGAGCGCTTGAAGGCATCGATCTTCGTCCCGGGCGATTGCCCCGTGAAGTCGGATTCCCTCCCGGCCTGCACGAACATCGTCGGGCGGGACAGCCGTTCCCACGACCCGTCCGACAACCCCATGATCCCCGGGCCCTGTGGCGACAGCAGGAGGCCCGCGTACCAACGGGGGTCCTCGAACGACAGGCTCTTGCCGACGTCGTTCAGGACCGACGCCCCCAGGATCAACTGGGCCGTGTACGCGCCGAACTCGTGGCCCGCTATGATCGGCCTGTCGGTGCTGACGTTCACGCCGACCGCCTTGCCGATGATGTCGGCGTGTTCGAGCGGCACGCGGCAGGCCTCGACGCGCGCGTCCCATGCGTTGGCGTCGTTGAGCACCCTGTCGACGTCCCAGGTGGACGAGCCGTTCGCCGACGAGGTGCGCGTCAGCAACCCGCGTTCGAGGATGGAATCGTCATGCTTGGGGGCGACGACGACGAAGCCGTGGGACACCCAGTGCTGCAGGAGCGGCCTGTAGGCGATGGGGTCGGTCAGCGCGCCGTGCGAGAAGACGACCAGCGGCGCCGACTTGAGGCCGCGGGGTGCGTGCACCAAGGCCTTGCCCTGCCCGAGGGGCATGAGGGCGGGTTCGGGCTGCGCCTGGTACGGCCCGCTCTGGGCCAGGTCGTACCATCGCTTGTCCTCCGTCGGCCCGATGCGGCGGCGCAGGACGGGCGGGTCCCCGTCCGCGGGGGTCGCGCGGCCGGGGTGTAGTCCCGCGATCCCGCCGGCAAGGCCGCCGGCCAGGAATTCGCGCCTGTCGATGCGCATGCTCGGGTCCCGTGGGGCCGGCCCCGGGGGGCCTAGAATCGCCTTGTTGGCGACCGATGGTATCGCGGGGCCGGGACGCGGGCCACACCGCTTGCCCGAGCCCCGGCGCGCCGTCAGGATGGCCCCGAATCGCGGGGGGTATCCATGCGCGTCGGACGTGGGGAACTCATGGCCCTCCTGGGCCCCAAGGGCGCCGTGGGGCCGGGGGAGGGGCGCGCGTTCCTGCTGCCCGGCGGCGGGCGGCTGGCCAACGTGTCTTGGTCCGGCGACGGCCGGCTCGTCGCCGAGGTCGGGGAAACGGTGGATGGCGAGGCATCGGACCTCGTCGTAGTCCTCGATGGGGTTTACGACGGTGAGGACGACGCCTTCGAGGCGACGGGGGTCGACAGGTCCGGCGAGTCCGGCGACGGGCGCGACCCCCGGGAGGCCGCCGCCGCGTGGCGACGGCTCGTTGGACCGATGAGGGAGGCGATGCCAAGGTGATGGACGAGGAAGCTGAGCTCCGGCTCTTCAACAAGCTCGACGAGCAGCAATCCGCCGTCGTCCGCCACATGGACGGCCCGGCCCTGGTGGTAGCGGGCGCGGGGGCGGGCAAGACCACGACCCTCGTGCGCCGGGTCGCCCACCTCATCCACCGGGGTGTCGACCCGACGACCATCCTGCTGCTCACCTTCACCCGGAACGCGGCGCAGTCGATGACCGACCGCGCCCGCAGCTTCGACGCGGAGGCCGGCCGCATCGCCAGCGGCACGTTCCACTCGGTCGCCTCCCGGCTGATCCGGGACAACCACACGATCTTCGGCCTCGCCCCGCACTTCACGGTGCTCGACCCCTCCGACGTGGAGGACACCTTCAAGCGCCTCCTGGCCGAGAACCCGATGGAGGGCGCGAGCCCGCGGGCCTCGACCGTCGCGAAGGTCGTGTCCTACGCGGTCAACACCATGAAGCCCGTCGACGCCGTCGTGGCGCGGCGCTGGCCCAAGTGGCAGACCTGGGCCGGTGACATCGACCGCCTCAAGAGGCTGTACGACGCCTACAAGCGCAAGCACCAGTGCGTCGACTTCGACGACCTGCTGCGCATGTTCGTTGCCCTGGCCGAGGATCCCGCCAGCGGCCCCGACCTGCGCCGCCGGTTCCGCTACGTGATGTGCGACGAGGTCCAGGACTGCAACGCCCTGCAGATGCGCATCCTCTACGCGCTCGGCAGGGACGGCGGCAACGTCATGGCCGTCGGCGACCCGTCCCAGTCCATCTACGGGTTCCGGGGCGCGGCCCCCGGCACCATGTACGAGATCCGCGACGCCTGGCCCGACACCAAGCTGCTCCTCATCGAGACGAACTACCGGTCCACCCCGGAGATCGTCGGCTGCGCCGACTCCGTCGACCGCTCGATGGCCCGCCGCATCGAGCGCCACCTCGTGGCCAGCCGGAAGTCCCACCGGGTCAAGCCCACGCTCGCGACATGCGCGGACAAGCCCACCGAGGCGTGCCACATCGCCGACCTCATCCTCGACAAGCGCGACGAGGGCGTCCCCTACAAGGAGCAGGCGGTCCTCGTCCGCTCCATGCGCAACCTCCGGCACGTCGAGTTGGAGCTCGCGGCCAGGAATATCCCGACCGTCGTCCGCGGCGGCATCCGCATCCACGAGGCCGGGCACGTCAAGGACGTGCTCGCGCCCCTGCGGCTGCTCGCCAACCACGAGGACGAGCCGGCCTGGATGCGCCTGCTGTCGATGATGCCGAAGATCGGCGAGAAGTCCGCGCTCAAGGTCGCGCGCGAGCTCGTCCCCCAGCCGAACCTCGCCCGCGCGGTCGACGCCCTCGCCAACATGGCCCTGACCAAGCCGACCCTCGCCCTGGCCGTGTCGGTCCTGCGAGACGTGCAGGGTCCCGGGGAGCCCGCCGCCATGCTCTACGCGGCCAGGCGCTCCATGGAGGATCTCCTGTCCGAGCGGTACCCGGAGGACTGGGACGCCCGCAAGAAGGACATCGACGCGCTCATCGACATCGCCGCGGGCCAGACGGACCTCGACGAGTTCCTGCGCACCCTGACCATCGACGTCAGCGTCGACCAGCGCGCGACCTACGAGGGCGAACCCCCGGACGAGGAGGGGGTCGTCACCCTCGCCACCATCCATTCCTCCAAGGGGCTGGAATGGGACTGCGTGTACATGCCGTCCTTCATCCAGGGGCACCTCCCCTCCGGGTTCGCGGACCCGGACGACGACCCGGACGAGGAGCGCCGACTGATGTACGTCCTCGTCACCCGCGCGAAGAACGAGCTCGTTCTGATGCGCCCGCAGATGGCGCTGGTGAAGGGACGCCCGATGATGGTGGACGGCTCCGGCTTCGAGCACATCGTCCGGCCGCACTGCCGCGAGACCCAGGCCGGCCCGTCCAGCGAGCCCCAGACGATGGGCCTCGGGCTCAGGGGGATGCGGATCAACGCCTGGTAGGGCGCAAAGGAAAGGGGCGCCGACCCTGGCGGGTGGCGCCCCTGAAAGAAGTGGAGGCTTCTGTTGCCAGGTGCCTCCGGACCCCGCCGCACCGGTGCTACCCGGGAGGACTTAGGGTGGATACCCGCACCGCTTACGCGGCGAGAGCCATCCGAGCATCGTTGTTGTTGGCAACTATGCAGAGCCCGATGACGGCGGAACAATACCGGACAGTGGGCAGTACCCGTCAGCGCTTGTCGATCCTGTTTCGCCCCCAGCACCACGACACCCGGGATTCGAACCCTTTCCCCGGTGGCCACGTCGGGAGGGTGTCGACCCCCTCCCGCGTCCGGGTGCGCCCGCTTGCGCGATGTCGTGATGGTGGAGGCGCCGGGTATCGCACCCGGGTCCAATACGCCTATCTCGTACTTCCGTTTACCATCGTAGTCGGCCCTCGCGGGCCAGCACGTCACATATATCCTTCCGGCGGTCCCGGCGCAACGGCACCGGGTTCGCAGGGCTGTGGACGGCGTCGCGGGTCCTCAGAGGACCGCCATGGCCACGCGGGCCGTTCCACCCATGCCGATTGCCCGGGCGGCGCCCTTGGACAGGTCGATGGAACGCCCGTGCACGAAGGGTCCGCGGTCGTTGATGCGGACCACCACGGAGCGGCCGGTCTTGGCGTTGGTCACCCGTACGCGGGTCCCGAAGGGCAGGGTGCGATGGGCGGCGGTCAACCCGCCGGGGACGAACCGCTCGCCGTTGGCGGTGCGGTGACCCGAGCCGTACCAGGAGGCGTGGACGAGGGAGTCGGCAGATGCCGGGCGCGGGGCGAGCGAAAGTCCCAGTGCGATTGCGGCGTAGGCGACGACCTTGTTGCACGTCATGTCCGGCGAATCCCTCGCTGTTTCAGGAAGGGCGTGCATACGGACCCGGAACGGCGGCGTGAACCCGCCCAGGGTCGTGGCCGGCCGGGCGTTGCGGTCCTGCAACACAGGGGTTGCCACGGGGCGCCACCCGGCGGGTGGCGGATTCGCGCCTTGCCGGCGCGGGACCTATGCTGCCCCGTGACGGAGGAGGGAACGACATGACGGACCAAGGCAATCCCGCCGACGCGGCCGGGTGGGACAGGGCGCAGCCCTACCTGGATGCCGCGGAAGGCCAGGCGGAAGGTGTCGCCCACGAGGCGTACATGCTGGGATGCCTGCTGGAGTCGGCGTGGGAGAAGATGGGACCGGCGTCCCGCGGCGCGCTTCTCGCTCACCCCGACGTGCTGATGACCCATGCCGCCGCGCAGGGATGCGACGAGGGGGACGAGGAGTTCAAGGCCCCGACGTCCCTGGACGATCTGAAGTCCGTGGCCGCCCGGCATGGATCGGACAGCGAGGAAGAACACGAGGTCGGCGACATCCAGGCATACATCGTGGCGGCAGCGGAGACCGCGACCGATGCCGAATGGGATGAGATCACCGGGTCCGCGCAGGTCCAGGCACTGCTGTCGGGCGCCGCGCCCTCCCCCTAGGCCGCGGGGGATGTTGGCGTCCCCGACTGGAGTCGAACCAGTGGCCCGCGGCTTAGAAGGCCGCCGCTCTGTCCGCTGAGCTACGGGGACGTCCCCTGTTACGCCCTCGCGCCGCCCATGGCCAGCGCCCTGCGAAGTCACTGGTTCGAGACCGGCTCATTTAAACCAATTGGTGCCCCCGGCAGGATTCGAACCCGCGACCTTCGGTTTACAAAACCGCTGCACTACCACTGTGCTACAAGGGCTTGAGGGAATGGTTGCGCCGACCGGCCAGGGAACGCAACCCATAGCCCCCGTCACTGGTTCGATTGGCGAACGCGCAATATTATACCGCCATTCGCGGTGGACATCGTTGCGACCATAAACCGAAATTCTTGCGTTCAATAAATTATGACGCCGTATTGTTTAGGGGAAATTCGAGGTAGTCTTTTATATTTCTAGAATTCTTTATTTGGTTGTTTTTCGTGTTCTCGGCCCTGAAAGTTATGCCATATTTCTTTTCGGCCTCAGACGATTTGATAAATACAACAACATCAATATCTTCTATGCACAACGCGAACACATCAATTTCATTCTGACTATAAAAACAATTATACCTTTTATCAAGGCAGGATTTCCTCAAGCTGAATTTAGCAACACCGTTCACAAGCGATGTGGTTTTAACTTGAATCTTATATGGGCGATGATTGCTATCAAGGATAACTATGTCGGTGCGGGAGTGTGCGTTTATAGATTGGAAAACGCTGAATCCCATGCGCGTAAGCTTGGCGCAAGTGAGAATCTCTCCATAAGAACCCTTGGCGGAACGATTAAGCATCACTCGCAGAAATTGACCCCATACGAATGGAACATATGGGGAACAATGATCAATTGCAAATCATGGAGGATTTGTCGGCGACGAAATGTGGTGGGCAAGGAGGGGTTCGAACCCACGACCCGCTGATTAAGAGTCAGCTGCTCTACCAACTGAGCTACTTGCCCTTTTGACGTAATTTTGCGTGCGATGGTGGAGCCAGGCGGGATCGAACCGCCGACCTTCTCATTGCGAACGAGACGCTCTCCCGGCTGAGCTATGGCCCCGGGGTCTTGGTCACCGCCACGTGGCGGGGACGAACGGTGGTGGTGGGCGCCGCGGGGCTCGAACCCGCAGCCTCCAGATTAAAAGTCCGTTGCTCCACCTATTGAGCTAGGCGCCCAGGAACGCGATGGCGGCGTCGAGCCGCCCCGGTTTCGGGCGCAAGAACATGGTCATGTCTCGCTCCTTGATTTCCTGGACACCGGCGATGCGCCGGATGGTGGAGGGCACTCTGGGGTTCGAACCCAGGACAACCGACTTAAGAGGACGGCGCTCTACCAACTGAGCTAAGTGCCCGATGCGGGACGGCACGGGTCGCGGGCCGAGACGCGGACGCCACCGGATGCCCGTGCGATAAAGGGACGTATCGTTGGTGGCAGGGCAACGCTTCGGACGGTCGTCCCGCGGCCGCGGGGGTCCTTCCGTCCTCGCTCGTCTGTCACGGGGGATGTTACCTAGGATACCCCGAGTCCCTGCCTTTGGCGTGCCCGGCTGACCGGGGTGGTGTTCGCGCCGCCCGGGGGGCCAGGGTCGCGGATATGGTGAACCAGGGACGACTCGAACGTCCGGCCTCACCCTTATCAGGGGTGCGCTCTAACCGACTGAGCTACAGGTTCAAGGGGGGGGAATGCGCGACTTCGCGCCGAACGTGGTGACGGTAGCTGGGCTCGAACCAGCGACACGCGGATTATGATTCCGCCGCTCTACCAACTGAGCTACACCGCCGGTCAGAAGTAAGGTTCCGTCGAGTCCAAGTGACTTCAAGACGGAGGAAAGATTTGGTGGAGCCTAACGGGATCGAACCGATGACCTCTTCCATGCCATGGAAGCGCTCTCCCAGCTGAGCTAAGGCCCCACTAGCACCTGAATACCCGATTCCCGGGCCGGTGCAAACGCGAATCTTTGGTGCGTCCTACAGGATTTGAACCTGTGACCCCTTCCATGTCAAGGAAGTGCTCTCCCGGACTGAGCTAAGGACGCGTCGCCCGCCACCAGGCGGTCGAAGGGATGCCGGCCAGGGCCGGAAGGATGGTGCCCGGAGAGGGACTCGAACCCCCGACCTCCGCTTTACGAAAGCATTGCTCTACCGACTGAGCTACCCGGGCGTGCCGGCCATAAGCCGGCGGGGCCTGCCCCCGCGGCGGATCTCGGGACCATCGCGGGGCGGGTGAGACATACCGGCCGAGCGACGTTCGTCTCCCCGAGACCCTCCGGAGGGGCAGGATGGGAATGGAGCGGGTACCGGGAATCGAACCCGGGTGGTCAGCTTGGAAGGCTGCTGCACTACCATTGTGCTACACCCGCATGCCGCCTTGCGGCGGGTAAAGTCCCGGCAGGGTCGCCCATGGGGCGCCGCCGTCGGCCGGGATATCCTGCTGCGCTTTGCCGGGACCGCGCCGCTTGCGGTCCACCTGCCGGCCCCGAAGGCGCCGTGAGGGGGTTGCAGCCCACCCTTGGGAATGGTTGCGAGAGGCAGGATTTGAACCTGCGACCTTCAGGTTATGAGCCTGACGAGCTACCGGGCTGCTCCACTCCGCCTCGTTCGTCCCGGCGCGGGCCGGGGCGATGAGATGGCCCGGGCGGGGGCTGCGCTCGTGGCGCGCCTCGCCGTCCGGACGAAACTTGGTTGCGGGAAGCGGATTTGAACCGCTGACCTTCAGGTTATGAGCCTGACGAGCTACCGGGCTGCTCCACCCCGCGACACTTGTCGACCGCATGCTCGCACTGGGCCGGCATGGCGGTCGGCACGGCGGCTTTCGCCGCCCCGCCGGATCACCGGCGGATCGTCTGGTTCCCTCCCCTGCGATAGGGGCGACTTAGCCTGCCCTAAGAAGGGCGGGACCACATTTTCAACGCTCGAAGTTCGACCGGCAGGTTGGTGCCGGGCAAGTAATGCTGGAGCGGGCGAAGGGATTCGAACCCTCGACCCCAACCTTGGCAAGGTTGTGCTCTACCTCTGAGCTACACCCGCAATCCGCACTACATCCACCTTACTGAGTGAGAAAGGCGGAATACTTTAATTCTGTGGTGCTGTCAGAGAGGATTGAACTCTCGACCTCTTCATTACCAATGAAGTGCTCTACCACTGAGCTACGACAGCGTCGAGCGCCGTGAGGCGTTCGGTCCCGGGCGAACCCGGCGACTGGTTTGACGGTGGACCGATTCCCTCGACCGCGCAAGCGGGAAGGATGGTGGGCGCTGCAGGGATCGAACCTGCGACCTTTCCCGTGTGAAGGGAACGCACTACCGCTGTGCTAAGCGCCCAATCGGTCGTACTCGTCTCCGGGCATGGTTCTCCCGGGTGTTTCTGGCTCGGGCGACAGGACTCGAACCTGTGACCAAAAGATTAACAATCTCCTACTCTACCAACTGAGCTACGCCCGAACATGGCGAACTTACGCCAATACGAAGATCTTGGTGGTGGACCCGGTCGGAATCGAACCGACGACTTTCTGCTTGCAAAACAGACACTCTCCCCCTGAGTTACAGGCCCATTCCACTAGGGACGCCGTTCTTCCCGCTTGCCTGGAGCGCATCGCCGCGGGTTGCCCGGCGCGGGGCAAGCGGTGCGCACATGGTCGCCAACGATGTCAAAGAGCACCGGTCCCTGGGGACCGTCGGGTCGTTGGCGTCTCCGTCCTCGACCGTGACCAAGTTATAGGCCAGGGAATTTCGGGAGTCAACGGGGGAAATCAGTTTTTCTTGTTTTATTTCAATGGCTTAGTGCATCAATAGGACAAGGTTCGGGCGTTCGCGGAATCGGTGTTTCCGCGCCTGGCATGCCTGGCCCTGGGGTCGTGGTCGTTTCTCTCCGTCGGCCGTGCCGACGTTGTCGTCGTCCATCTCCGTTCCTCCGGCGCCGTCTCGGGCAATAAAAAAGCCGAGGGCCCCATTCCGTCTCCGGAAGGGGCCCTCGGCTTTTAAGACCGACACTGCGGCGGTTTCTATCCCGTCACATCCCCTTCCGCATCGACGCGCACGACCGCGGCCCCGGCCATATTGGCCGTGGTCTTGGTCGTACCGGCGATGATGCGTACGGTGCGCATGTGAAGGGCGTAGGTCTCCGCGCGGGGGGTCCCCGCACCGTGAGAGGATATTGCCGCCGGGGCGGCATCGTCAAGCCTCGGCTCGAACCCGAGGCACCATG
>Ga0182232_1000469_pt1 | contig 10016 bp, 9 predicted proteins | sample G6R1MG_30_FD_155484 | JGI IMG/M metagenome (GOLD analysis project Ga0182232, IMG submission 155484) | Phyllosphere microbial comminities from miscanthus, Michigan, USA - G6R3_NF_07NOV2016_LD2 MG | ecosystem: Host-associated > Plants > Phyllosphere > Phylloplane/Leaf | place: USA: Michigan... | reverse complement strand
GACACGAAGGCCGAAATCAGCACCGCGCCCGCCACTACCACCCCAAACTCGCGGAACAAGCGCCCCGTGAAGCCTTCCAGAAATATCACCGGCAAGAACACCACCGCCAGCGTGAGCGAGGTCGAGATAACGGCAAAGAAGATTTCTTTGCTGCCTTCCAGCGCCGCCCGCTTGATGTCCATGCCCTCTTCGAGCTTGCGGAAAATGTTCTCCGTCACCACGATACCATCGTCCACCACCAGGCCCGTAGCCAGCACGATGCCCAGCAGCGTGAGGATGTTGATGGTGAAGCCCGCCAGGTACATGATGAAGAACGTGGCGATAAGCGAAATCGGAATGTCGATGAGCGGGCGCAAGGCCGTGAGCCAGTTGCGGAAGAAAAAGAAAATCACGACCACCACCAGCCCGAAGGAAATGAGCAGCGTTTCCTCGACTTCCTCAATCGAGCCACGCACGATTTTGGTGTTGTCGATGATGACGCGCATCTCGATGTCCGACTTGTTTTCCTTCTGCACCTCGGCCAGGCGCTTGTAAAATTCGTCGGCAATGGCCACGTAGTTGGAGCCCGGCTGCGGCGTGATGGCCAAACCCACGGCGTAGGTGCCGTTGAGCTTCCAGGCCTGCTCGTAGCTTTCGGGGCCGAGCACCACGCGGGCCACGTCGCCGAGGCGCACGATGCCGTTTTTGTCTTCGCGCAAAATGAGGTTGCGAAACTGTGCCTCCGTGGTGAAGCGCGCCATCGTGCGGATGGTGAGCTCGGTTTGACCGCCGTAGATTTTGCCGGCCGGCACCTCCACGTTCTCGGCGTTGAGGGCCTGCTGCACGTTGGTAAACGACACCTGGAAGGCATCCATCTTGGCCGGGTCGAGCCATAGGCGCATGGCGTAGCGCTTCTGCCCGAAGATGTTGATGGCCGACACGCCATCGATGGTCTGGAAGCGCTGCTGCAAGTTGTTTTCGGCAAAGTCGCTGAGGTCCATCAGGCTTTTGCTGCGGCTTTGCACGGCCAGAATCAGGATGTTGTCGGAGTTGGCGTCGGACTTGGCTACCACCGGCGGCGCGTCGATGTCCTGCGGCAGCGAGCGCACGCCCTGCCCCACCTTGTCGCGCACGTCGGAGGCGGCAGCCTCCAAGTCCACGTCGAGGTTGAACTCCACCGTGATGTTGCTGCTGCCCAGCGACGAGCTGCTGGTGATGGATTTGATGCCCGGAATGCCATTAATCTGCTTTTCGAGCGGCTCTGTTATCTGGTTTTCAATGACATCGGCATTGGCCCCCGTGTACGAGGTGCTCACGCTGATAATTGGCGGGTCGATGGCCGGGTAGTCGCGCAGCGCCAAAAACGAAAATCCCACCGCCCCAAACAAAATGAGCAGCAGGTTGAACACCGTGGCGAGCACGGGCCGCTTGAGGGATAATTCGGATATGTTCATAAGTATAATCGGAAGCCTAAAAGAACGGTCATGCTGAGCGGAGCGCAGCGGAGTCGAAGCATCTCTACCGCTTCGTTGCTGACGACAGAAATTACTATGCTAAAGAGATGCTTCGACTCCGCTGCGCTCCGCTCAGCATGACGGACGCTTTGTGCTGATTTGACACGTTCCTACTGCACCCTCCGCACCTTCACCGGCTTGCCCGGCTGCGTAAACAGCACGCCATTCGTCACGACCGAGTCGCCGGGGGCGAGGCCGCTCACCACGGCGATTTTATCGTCTTGGCGGTCGCCGGTTTTCACGTCCTGCATCTGGGCTTTGCCGTGCTTCACCAGCACCACCTGGTCCGATTTGTCACCGGGCATGATGGCGTTGGTGGGCAGCACTACGCGGCGGCGGGCCGCGCCGGTGGCCACCTGCACCCGCGCAAAGGTGCCGGGGCTAAGCTGCGTGCCGGCCGGCAGCAGGGCGCGCACCGTTAGGTTGCGGGTAGTTTGGTTGAGCTGGCTTTCGAGGGCCTGCACCGTGGCCGGGTAGCGGCGTGGCGGGGTGCCGGCGAAGTTTACCGTCACTTTCGTGCCGGGCTGCACGAGGTTGTTGTACGCCTCGGGCAGGGTAAAATCGACCTTCAACTTATTGTCGGCCTGCAAGGTAGCAATGATGGTAGTCGGCGTCACGTAAGCGCCCGTGCTCACCTGGCGCAGGCCCAAAACCCCGGTAAACGGGGCGCGCACCACCGTTTTGGCGATGAGCGCCTGGGTGTAGGCGGCATCGGCCTGGCCGCTCTGCACCTGGCTCACGGCCAGGTCGTAGTCGGCCTGGTTTACGCCCTGCACCTTCAGCAATTTCTCCAGGCGATTCACCGAAAGCTGGGCCACGCGCAGCACGGCGGTGGTTTTCTGGAGCTGGGCGCGCAGGTCGGCGTCGTTGATGCGGGCGATGATGGTGCCTTTAGCCACCCGCTGGCCCTCCTGCACGTTGAGGCTGGTGAGGCGGCCGCTCACCTCGGGGTGAAGCTCCACGAAGTCGTTGGCCACCACGGTGCCATTGGCCTCAATAGAATCGCTCACCGACGAGGGGCGGGCGATGAGGACATCGACCAGGGCGGGGCCGTTATTTTTTTTGCCGTCCTTGCCTTTTTCGCCGCCCTTGGCCTCGTCGGGCTTGGCGTGGCAGGCGGCCAGCAGGGTCAAAATTCCGCAGGCCAGGGGCCGGCCGGCCGGGATAGAAAAGCGCATAAGGGAGAAAAGGAAAGTAGGCGAGCGGGCTTGTCGGCCAGGCGGCGATAAAAATTTGCCGCTCAGCTAAAAGCCAGCCCGTCAGGCAAGCAGGGCGAGCTCCGCACAACGGCCCGCGTACACATTGGGTTCAGCAACTGCAAAGGACGCGGGCGCGCCGCCAACGTTGCACCCGCCGCCCATTACCTTGCCTTTATGAAAAAGCCCGCCACCCCGCCGCCCGCCGCCCCACCCCAGGAGCGCAATTTCTTCCACGACGTGCACCAGGTTACGCGCCTCGTGCCGCCGGGCCGCGTCACGAGCTACGGGGCCATTGCCCACTACCTGGGCAGCGGGCGCGGGGCGCGCACGGTGGGCTACGCCCTCATGGCCGCCAACCTCGACGCCATTACGCTGCAAAACGAGCCGCCCGTGCCCGCCCACCGCGTCGTCAATCGCCTGGGGCAGCTCACGGGGCGGCACCACTTTCCTACGCCCACCGCCATGCAGGAGCGCCTGGAGGCCGAAGGCGTGCGGGTGGAAGACGACACTGTGGTGGACTTCGAGAAGCTATTCTGGAACCCGGCCACGGAGCTGGAGTAGGGCCGCGCCGTGGGGCAAAAACCCAAAGACTGCCGGTGATAAAATTACCAGCAGCCTCTGGGCAAGCGTGCGTGTCGGCGACTGGTGGGGCTTCTGCACAAGAGCCCCAGAGAAGGGAAGACGGGTCAGCTTCCAGCCGTTTTTACTGTCCTTGCGCGCTACCAGCACGTAGGAGCCCGTGTCAAGGCTGCCCTTGAGGGGCGGTAGCCTCGGCCGGCGGCGGGCCAGCATTGCCGGAGTGGGGCCGGGTAGGGCGGCCAGCGGTAGCAGGGCGGTTTTTATGCCTGAAAGGCGGGTTTTGCGGGTTGTAGAGAATGGAGCCGGCTTATTTTTGGCGGCCAAGCGAAAGCGCAGGCCAGGCGGCCGCAGCCCCCATAGCGGCTGGCAGGCGGGCTCCCAGCCGCTTGGGGGGCTGCGCACAAGGCGACTAGTACTTATTGGCCCGGGCGGGGGCTGCGGCTATGTGAACGTAGGTAAGCTGCCAGGTAGCGCCTTCCTTGCGGGGCAGCGTTATGTAAGAGCCGTGGCCCCCGCCGCCTTTCGGCAGGTTAGCCATTGGCTTGATGTCGTAGGTGTACTAGCCCGTTTCGTAGCCCATGGTGGCGGCGCTGCCCGATGGCAGGTGCGTAAGCGTTAGGGTACTACGAAGGCTAACTGTCTGCTTCAGCCAGGCCGTGCTTACCGAATCGCGGCCACTTAGCACGGCCTCCGTGGTGACGTGAAACCGCACGTTCTTGGCCAGGCAGGCGGTGGCGGTGACCAAGTTTTGCTGCGCGAGGGCAGCCGTGACCTGCTGCGTGAGGGCGGCCATACTGGCCGGGCCAGCCGCAGCGAGGCGGGCAGCAGCCTGGCGGGGCAGCGTAGTCCTCATAGGTGGCGGAGGGGGTAGGGGGCGCGCCAGAACTACCACGCAAGCAAGGTGCTACTTCGCCTCGCAAAGCATACTATGCTAAAACCCGTATCACTACCGGCCTGGGCCGCGCGGGGTGGCGGCGGCCGCTGGGGCGGGCACCGCCGCTGGGTGGGGCGGGGCGGGCACCCAGCGGCGGTGCCCGCCCCGCTGCTGGGTGCCCGCCCCGCCCCTACGCCGCCAGCGCCAGGTGGCAGTCCTTGTACTTCTTGCCCGAGCCGCAGGGGCAGGGCGAATTGCGGCCCAAAACCCGCTTTTTGGTGCCCAGCTGGCGCAGCCACTGGCGGGGGCCGGGGGCACCGGCGGGGGCGTGCAAGGTTTGCTCGGGGTGCTGGTGCAGGGCCTGGGCCAGCAGCTCAAACAGCGCGGGGTGGTGCTCCTGAAGCTTTTCGGGGCGCTCGAAGAAGTACTCGTTCACCACCGCAAAAAACTCGGCCTCGTTGGTGCCGGCGTAGGGGTCAATGTCGGGGGCGCGGCCGGCCCGCACCGCCGCCAGCTCGCGGTGCAGCACCTCGGCCCAGGCCCCGCGCAGGGCCGGGGGCAGCACGGCGGTGGGCACGCCGTCTATCTGGCCGTCGGCCTCGTCCACGAGGTGCGCAAACTCGTGCACGCCCACGTTGTGGCGGTCGTCGGCATTGGCAAAACCCTGTACCAGCGCGGCGCGGCTCAGGCGCATGTACTGGCTGGTCTGGAAGCCTTGCACCGAACCCAAGAGCGTGCCCGGCAGGGCCTGCACCTCTTGGTCGGGGCGGGTTTCGAGCTGCCAGGCGTCGGGCACGATGAGCACCTCGTGCAGCGTGGGATACTCCCAGCCCGGAAAGCCAAACACCGGGATAACGGCCGCCGCCGCCACCAGCACCCGCACCAGGTCATCGACCTCGGTGTGGATGCCGGTGAGGCGCGTGCGGGCCAGAAAAAGCTGCATAGCTTGCTCAAAACGCCCCTTTTCGGCCTCGGGCAGGCCCGCGTAAAAGGCCACGTGCCCGGCCAGCAAAGCGCGCCAGCCCGGCGGGAAGGGCGCGGCCAGCGCCGCCCGGCGGCGGCGGCCCGCAGCGGTGAGGTAGCGGTAAAAAACGAAGAGCAGGGCCAGCAGCGCGGCCCCGGCGAGCAGGTAGGAAAGCGGCATAAGCTCCCCTAAACGGGCGGGCGGGTTTGCCGGTTGGGGGCGGGGGGCTGCGCAATTGCCGTTTCGGGTGCATTTTTGCGCTTTACCTTCCCTTCATACCCTGCGCCAACCGCCTGCCCTTATGAACGCCGCCGCCCTAAACACCGCCCTCGTGGCCCTTATCGAGAAGAAAGCCGAGCTGCAGGAGCTGACCTACGACGACTCGCGCTACGACGACGTGGAGGAAGCCCTGCACGACCTGGAAGACGATTTTAACGACGACTATGGCCCCGACCTGGAGGCCGCGCTGGAGAAGGTGCACGCCGAGCTGAAGTCGGACACCGACGTGCTGCTGCCCACGGCCTACCTGCCCGCCGCCCTCACCCCGCGCAAGGAAGACGGCGTGTGGATAGACTCGGAGAAGTACCCCGGCCGCGTGCGCCTAGTGCTGCGCCCCAACCCGGCGCGCTTTATCCTGACCATGAGCAAAGGCGAAGTAGAGGTGTGGACGGCCTAAGTGCCGCCCAGGTGGCGCAGCTGGCCCAGGTGCCCCGCGGCAATACCCAAAAGCACGTGAACCGCGACGTGCTGGCCTACCTGCTGCGCCACGAGGCCCCGCGCCTGGCCCGCCCCGCCCTGCGCTGGCTCGACGCCCCCTGCGGGGCGGGCGAGTTTCTGAGCCAGGTGCGGCACTTCTTTCCGCAGGCCCACCTCAGCGGTACCGATGTGCGCCCGGAGGCCCCCGCGGTGCCCGGCGAGGCCGTGGCCTACGTGCGGGGCGACCTTAGCCAGGGCGTGCCCTTTGGCGAGGCCGCCCCGTTTGATGTCGTCACCAGCATCAGCGGCATCATGTGCTTTGCCAATACGGCGCAGTTTGTGCAGGGCTGCGCCCAGCGGCTGCGGGCGGGCGGCCTGCTGCTCGTCAGCAACGACAACTGCCTGACCGTGCGCGACCGCCTCTCGTACCTGTTTGGCGGGCGCGTGCGCAGGTTCCGGCTCCTGTTCGAGCCCGCCGAGGGCAACTTCCAGCTGGTGCAGCACCAGGAGCTTAAGCGCCTCTTCGACATCAACGGCCTGGCCCTGACGCGGGTGGTCTACACCTCGTTTTACACCGAAGACCTGCTGTACCTGCCCCTGGCCCTGCTCTTGTGGCCCTGGCAGTGGTGGCAGCTGCGGCGCGCCCGCAGCAGCACCGGGCACGCCCTGCGGCGGCAGCTTTTTGGGTTTAAGTCGCTGCTGTACCGCCATTATTTTTTCGTGGGCGAAAAGCAAGGGTAGGGGGGTGCCCCTCGGCGAGCCTGGCAAACGGGGCGCCTCACCCCCCGGCCCCCTCTCCGAAAAGGAGAGGGGGAGCCTGACGCTAGCAAACGTCCGCTTACGGTCGGCTCCCCCTCTCCTTTTCGGAGAGGGGGCCGGGGGGTGAGGCGCCCCGGCCGCCGAGCCGCGTAAGGGATACTAAAATACTTTAGCGGGCAGGCAACCATTGCCTGAGCGTGTGCATCTTGCGGGCACAAACCTTCTGCCCCTGCCCGCTATGCCTACTCGCTACCTTCGCCACCTGCCAGCCCTGCTGCTGGGCCTCGCGGCCAGCAGCTGCGCCCCCACCTACCAGCTGGCCGTGCAGCCCGCCGAGTCGTACACGCTGCGGCCCAGCGGCCACGAGGCCGCCGAGGCCACGGCCGACGGCGTGGCCCTGCGCCTCCACTTTCTGGGGTATGAGCCGGACTACGTCATCTTCAACGCCGAGTACCACAACGACTCGCCGCACCCCGTAGAGGTAGTGCCCACCGCCTTTGGCTACGCGCCCGTGCGCCAGGAGGCGGTGGTGGTGCCCGGCCGCCGCGTGCGGCGCGGCGAGCAGGTGCCCGCCGCCGTGGCCGCCGCCACCCAGCACGCCCCCTGGCCCGCCCTGCCCGCCGCCCCGCTGCCCGCCCTCGACCCCGAGCCCGCCATCGGGGCCCTCGAAACCGGCGCGGGCCAGGAGGCCGCCAAGGCCAGCCGCCCCGACTGGGTGGGCGTGGCCCTGTTTGCGGTGTCGCTGGGTATGGACATTGCCAGCAGCACCCGCAGCCGCGAAACGCTGGCCCAGGCCCAAACCCGGGCCGTGGTGCACGACGCGGCCGTGGCCTACAGCGTTGTGGCCAATGCCAACCGCGTGCGCCACGCCGCCACCGCCGAGGCCCTGGCCCGCCGCGCCACTATGCTGCGCGAGTATGCCCTGCGCCGCGTGGTGCTGCAGCCCGGCGAGCAGGTGCGCGGCTACGTGTTCCTGCCCCGCTTCGACCACGCCGATGGCCTCGACGTGCTGGCGCCCGTGGGCCAGCAGCTCCTGAGCTTCCGCTTTGTGCAGGCCCACCAGCGGCGGTGAGTCAGTGAAGAGTTGAGCGTGAAGCGTGAAGAGTTAAAGGGGAAGGGGGGCGCGCCGCAGAGTCGGCGCGCCCCCCTTTTGGTTGGCGAGGCGGGCGGCCGGCGTTGAGCCGGCTGCCCGCCCCAGCCGCTGCGGCCAACGGCTTCCCCAGCCCAAGCCCCGCCTGGGCACGTGTCCCTTCCCCGATAAGCAAAAAAGGCCCGCCGAAACCGGCGGGCCCAACGCTTACCTCCTAACTCTTCACGCTTCACTCACCCTACCCTGGCCGGCTGCCCACCACCAGGCTCACGGTGGGGCTTTGGGCGCCCACCTGCTGGTCGCGGTCCACAAACACGGCGTAGTAGTCGCGCTGCTCGGGCTGGGCGGGCACCAGGTTGGGGCGGCGGTCTTCCCAGCGGCTCATGTTGAAGCGGCCCAGCAACGTAAACTCGCTCTCGCCAGTGCGGCAGCTATAGAGGTCGATGCCCTGGTGGCTGTGCTTGGTGTAGCGGCCATACACCACGCCCAGCTCGGCACTCACCACCAGGGCGGGGGCCTGGGCCGCCACTTTGGCGAGGGGCGTGGCGGGGCCGCTTTCGAGGTCCAGCATCACCAGCACCTCGGGGTTGATGTTTTGGGTATTGCGCAATTGCTTGCCAGCGGCGCGCACCGTGCGGCTCATGCTGCGGGTTTGCTCGCCTTCCAGCTTGCGCAGGCGCGCTAGCTGCTTCTGGGCTTCCAGCACCTGGGTGCGGGTTTCGAGGTAGGCGGCGGCATCGCGCTTGGAGGCCAAAAACGTGTCGCGGTTGAGGCCCGCCAGCGCCGAGGCTTCCTCGATTTTGGCGACATAATTCTCCGCGAATAGAAATAGCTTCGAGGATTCCTGCGGGTACCAATCTCTATACTGTGGCATACTATATGGAAATAAATAAGTGTTCCCAAACTTACTGCGCATCAGCATAGCTAGCAAGCCCAATACCCGGGCTTTGGGGCGCAAAGCCCCGCTTGGCGCTGCCAAGGCCGTTTTTTAACTGAAAATATTTTTTGAAGCCGTGCCCACTGCTCCGTAGCCTGCGCCTTGGAGTAGGATAATACCGTAGATAATTAGGCGGTTAGCCTAAGGCCATTCGGGTAGGCTACCCGCCCCAACGGCTCTCGCGTTGGGCTCCCGGCGCGCCACGCCGAAGTTCCGGCGTAGTGCGCCGGGCCCCCGGCGTGGCGTGCCGGGACTTCGGCGTAGTGCGCCGGGCCCCCGGCGTGGCGTGCCGGGACTTCGGCGTGGCGTGCCGGGACTTCGGCGTGGCGTGCCGGGCCCCCGGCGTGGCGTGCCGGGACTTCGGCGTGGCGCGCCGGGACTTCGGCGTGGCGTGCAGGGCCCCCGGCGTGGCGTGCCGGGACTTCGGCGTGGCGTGCCGGGACTTCGGCGTGGCGCGCCGGGACTTCGGCGTGGCGCGCCGGGCCCCCGCCGGCTAGCGCCGCCCCTTGCGCACCGCGCCCAGCACGGGGGCGCTCAGCTGCTGGTAGAGGCCAAAGAGAAACTCCAGCCGCGCCAGCTCGGTGGCAAAGGGCTGCGAGCGGTAGCAGCGGTCTACGGCGCGGTCGAGGGCCTGGTGGGCGCGGGCCAGGGCGGGCGGCATGGTGCCGGGGTCGTAGAGGGCGGCCAGGGGCTCGCCCCCAAAGCTGGCGCGGGCGGCCAGCACCCCCTCGGCGGCGGCGGCCACCGCCTGCCGCTGCGCCTCGGTCGGGGCCGGGGGGAAGGGGTAGTTGTTGTAGACTATATCCTTAGAATAGCGGAAGTCCGACTTCATTCGGCCGCACACCTGCCTTACCCAAGCCATGTGCATGTCTGAGGAAAGCATTCCAAACAAGTAAGGCGTAGCATTTGGGACAGTAAAGAGTAAATCACTAGGCACTACGTTGGCTGTCATAAAGCCAATAGGAATATACCTTCTGTTCTCAGAAGAAACCTTGGGAATCGCTAGGTAGGTTGCCGGTAGTTTTCGGTCCCGAAACAGGCTTGGCGTAGCGGCAAACTTCTGAGTGGAAGGCGCTATGCTGGCTTCGCGAAATGCCTTCACTTTCTGAACGCGCTCCAATACCAATGGCAGGGCCTTTAGGGTGCTGGGCGCAATATCTTCGAGCCATAGGCACCAGCGCGGGATACTATGCAGGAACTCCTGCGCGCCCATGAAACGCTTGATGAAGGGCGCAGCAGCAGGCTCGGCAGCTACTAAGGTTTCTTTCTCTTCATCAGACAGTAACAGGTTGCCGCCGTCGAGGGGCATATTGCCAAAATTGATGTCCGGCACACCCGCGCTAAGTGGGTTGCTCCTTTTAGTAACCACTACCTCCGGCCCATCGACCAGATACGGGTTGATAGCCTTGGCCGGAATTTCCTGCG
>Ga0182232_1000467_pt1 | contig 10058 bp, 8 predicted proteins | sample G6R1MG_30_FD_155484 | JGI IMG/M metagenome (GOLD analysis project Ga0182232, IMG submission 155484) | Phyllosphere microbial comminities from miscanthus, Michigan, USA - G6R3_NF_07NOV2016_LD2 MG | ecosystem: Host-associated > Plants > Phyllosphere > Phylloplane/Leaf | place: USA: Michigan... | reverse complement strand
CATCATCGATACGGCACCCGTTGGCAAGGTAGCAGACGCTTTCACCCTGCGCAACTACGTCAATCAAACCATCTACGTAGTGCGGAGCCGGTTTACGCTCAAGAAACAGCTCGACATTGTCGATAGCATTTTGAAAAGCGGCAAGCTTCCTAATCCGCTGATTGTTCTGAATGATATGCCCATCGATACGAAAAATGGCTATGGGTACGGGTACGGCGAAGAAGGTAATCAGAAGAAGCGGCTATTCAGCCGAGCAGCTACGCAATAATTGTTTATACAGATATAAGGAGTTATTTTTATGGTCCGATTAACTATAAAACTCCTGCAATTCAATGAGCAAAATTTCTGTTGTAATCACCACGTATAAGCGGCCAGTACTCGTTATCGACGCTATTAAGTCTTGCCTTAATCAAACTAGCCTACCTTATGAAATACTCATTGGAGATGACTCGCCGGATAATTTAACGGCTGATGCCATCGCCAATCTTCACAATGACACTACTGTTTTGATTAGGTACATTCATAATGTACCTTCTTTGAAGCAGTCGCGCAATGTGAATATGCTTTTCAACGAAGCAGCAGGTGATAAACTAGTACTGCTGCACGACGATGATTTGTTACTGCCAGAATCTTTAGAAACACTGGCTAATGTATTCGAGGAGCACCCTTCAGTATGCATTGCATATGGTAAACAACATATCATATCGGAAAATGGCGAAATAGACCCTGTTTCTTCCATTTCGTTTAACGAAGACTTTTATCGCAGAGCAGAATTGGAAGGCTCGGTAATGACGCCTTTTGAAGCTGGGATGAGCCAGCAGATTCCCAATAATGGCTACATGATAAGAACCGAAGTAGCTCGGCAGCTCATGTGGCGTACTGATATTGGGGATGGCTGCGAGTACGATTTCGGATTCCGCTTAGGGGTGGCAGGATATCGCACCTACTTCGTAAATAAGTTTCTTGGCATGTACCGCTTATCGTCCCAGTCCATTTCGGGCGCTGGCGGTAGCGATATGGCGTACCAGTCATTCCGAATCATGCGCGACTGCCAGGCCGAAACGCCATTGGCACAAAGTGTCCGAAGCCGGCGGCTTTATGAAAGAGCGCCCATTGCGATTACCGAATGTGCCATGCGCGGATACCGAAAAGAAGCGTTATCCATCTTCTTCAGCAAGTGGTACCGCAGCAAGATTCTTTCCCCACGCGGTATTAAAAGGATGGCATACATCCTATTTTTTCCAATATTCAATAAAGTAGTCAAGTAGCACCCTGCATAGGCTGGCTCTTGGCGATAGTTATAATATGCCTCTTCAACTTCTTAATTCATCACCAAGCCGGGCCAAGCTAGTTGAGTGGGGGCGTTTAATTACGATTACAGGCACAGCTCAGATAGCAGTACAAGCACTCGGGTTTGCCGGCGGCGTATTAGTAATCAGAATACTACCTACGCAAGAGTACGCGCTCTATACGCTGGCCAACACAATGGTAGGCACTATGCTACTGCTGGCCGATGGCGGAATTGCTACGGGGGTAATGTCGCAGGGCGGCCGCGTATGGCAGAGCCGGGAGCGGCTAGGGGCAGTACTTGCCACAGGCCTGCACCTGCGGCGCAAGTTTGCGGTAGTTAGCCTGCTGGTAGCGCTACCTGCCCTACTATACCTGCTGCGGCACCACGGCGCCAGCTGGCTTATGGCGGTTTTCATTACGGCGGCTCTCATTCCAGCCTTCTTCACTACGCTGTCGGGCACGCTCCTTGAAATCGCGCCCAAGCTGCATCAGAATATCGTACCGCTACAGCGCTACCAGGTAGAGTCGTCGGTGGGGCGCGTAGCCTTGCTGAGTTTGAGCCTGGTTATCTTCCCCTGGGCCAGCCTGGCAATATTAGTTGCTAGCCTCCCCCAGGTGTGGTCTAACTGGCGCCTGCGCAAGCTGACCAAGACTTATGCCGACGACGCGCAGCCGGTAGACCCGCTCGTTCGGCAAGAGATTTTGGCGAAGGTAAAGCGATTGCTACCCGATGCGCTGTACTACTGCTTCGCGTGCCAGTTCGCCATTTGGCTCATCTCATTTTACGGCTCTACGGCCGCAGTAGCCCAAATAGGTGCCCTAGGGCGCCTAGCCGTAGCTCTTAGCCTATTTACTGTCCTTTTCTCCTCTCTAATACTGCCGCGCTTTGCTCGCTTGCCCGATCAAGCTGGACTGCTATTTCAGCACTTTACGCGGCTAGTAGTGGGGCTGCTGGGCCTGAGTGCCGCCATAGTGCTTGGCACCTGGGTATTGGCCAACCCTATTCTGTGGGTGCTGGGCAAGCAATATGCGGGGCTCCAAACCGAACTGACGCTGATGATGGTTGGCAAGTGCCTGAGCATGGCGGCGTCGCTAACGTTTCTGCTCTGCACTAGCAAGGGATGGATTATCAATCCCCTGATTTCGATACCCCTCGGCATTGTGTCTACCGGTCTCGGCGTCTTCTTTTTTGATTTCTCCTCCCTGCAAGGGATATTCCGACTAGACATTTTCGTCGCTCTTGTTCAGCTACTAATGCACGCCACCTACGGGATTTATAAAATCAGGCAGCTGGCCCGCACCACTACGCTCGCCCCACTTGACGCCGTACTTGAGGCACAACCTACTCATTCTTAATGGCTGCTTCGCATAAAAAATTATTAATTGTAGGTGCTTCGCAAGGAGGCTACGGAGGCATCGAGGCCTTTATGATAGCCATGGCCGAAGCAGCCGAAGCGTGGCCCGAGTTTGAAGTACGATTGTGCTTTAAGCTGGTAAAAGGCGCTACATTTAAAACAGAGCTAAAGGAGCTGGCTGAGAACGTGTGCCGCCAAGTGTACTACGTAGAGCGGGGCTCATCCAACTTACTGGGCCTGATACGGTGGGCCGATGTTCTGCATGTGCAAAATATGCCGCCGGATATCGTTTTCCCGGGCCGATTGCTTGGCAAGAAAATTTTTCTGACGGTGCACAACCGGCGCCTGCCAGGGGCCAGCCTACACACGACCATTTGGGGTATCACGATTAAGCTGGCCAACCAGCGCTGGTACAACTCACGCTTTGTGTGGGGCACCTGGGAGCCGGGGGCAAAGTCGAGCAAGAGCGACTGCATCCCCACCGTGTGCCGGCTGCCACAGCAGCAGTGCCCGCCCGAGCAGCGCAAAGGTTTCATCTTCGTGGGCCGCTGGATTACGAACAAGGGCCTAGAAGAGATACTGCAAGCCTACTCCCTAGCCAAGTTTTCGGCGGCCGATTGGCCCCTAACGCTGCTGGGCGACGGCCCACTGAAGGAGAAGGTACTAGGCCTACAAGCCGAGTTAGGCCTAACCGATGTGCACATGCCAGGCTTTGTCGACGATGCTGCCAAACAGCGGTACGTTGCCTCTGCTCGCTGGCTGCTAGCCCCAGCCCGCACCCAGGAAGACATGGGCCTGACTCCTATCGAAGCCCGCAGTGTAGGGGTACCCGCCATCGTCACGCGCGACGGGGGCTTACCCGAGTCGGGCGGGCCGGCCGCCTTCGTTGCCGAGCCCGGCAATGTGGCCGACCTGGCGCGGTGCATGCAGGAAGCCGCCGACATGACCAGCCAAGAATATCAGCAGCGTAGCGAGCTGAGCCGCAGCTCCCTGGCTCAATATCTGAAGCCCATGGAGTTTTACCGAACAGCCTTTTCAAAATAATGACTGCTGCGCCGCCCCCTTTTGCTATGACTGAGCTGCTTAATAAGAAACTAATCGTCATCGCCCCAACTGCCCCTCCGGAGGTGTGTGGAGTGAGCGACTACGCCTACAAAGTAGGGCAAGAATTGGGCAAGCAATATGCCGATGTAGCTATCGGAGCTGACCGCCTACCCACGGCCCCCGTACCTGGGCATGAGCTGCCGCTAGCGCACTGGCAAGAGTTGCTACAGCAGGCAGCGGTGGCGCCGCTGGGCACTGATGTGTTTTTGAACTACACTCCTACCAGCTTTGCCCGCTCAGGCTTGCCCATTGGGCTACTGAAAGCGCTCCGGCATTTTACGCAGAGCCGCCCCGATAATCGGCTCTTCGTTTTCTTTCACGAAACTTGGAACGACAGCCGCGACCTACGGCTGTACCAGCAGGTGCAGCAGCGCATTGTGCGCTCGGCCATGGGCCGCATCGGCCAGCTCGCCACCGGGGTAGCCGTCGTCAACGGCGAGCAGCAACAGAAGCTAGCCAAGCTTTTGCGGCGCACAAACATTCGTGTGCATCCCATCGGCTCTAACATCGTGCCGGCTCACCCTGAGGCAGGCTTCCTGAGCGAGCGACAGCCGGGCGAGTGGCTGGTGTTTGGATTGTCGCACACGCGGCTGTGGTCGCTCGAAGCTAACCTACCCCTGCTCAAAGCGATGCATGCGCAAGGAGTACTACGCCACATCCGGTCGGTAGGGCCTAGCGACACAAAGTTTGCCCGCCAGGAAAAAGAACTGATAGACAATACCCTAGGCCCCGATGTGCTGGTGCAATTGGGGGCACTGGCACCCAACGAAATATCGCAGCAACTCCTGAGCGCCGAAGCCGCTTTGGTAGGACTGAATGCCAACGGCCTCAAAAAATCGGGTACCTTTGCTGCCATGGCCGCGCACGCAGTGCCGGTTATTTGCGAAGCAGACAAGGACCTCGACTACCCACCCGGAATGGCCCTATTTCAGCCTAGCGAAGTGCTGGCCGACCCCGGCGTGCTGACCAGCGCCGCTGGCGAGAGCCGCCGCCGCCAGCTGCACGAGTGGTTTTGGGCCACACGCAGTTGGGAAGCCATTGGCCAATCGCTCCACACTTGGTTGCAAGAAACGCCCTGCTAGCTACCCTAGGCTGGCCAGCGCGGCCCTTATCACTTCACTTATATGAAAGCTGTTCTTTCGCACCCTACTGGCAACCGCAACGTCCGGGCTATCCTGGCCTCGCTTCTAGCGGCTGGTCAGCTGGCTGAGTTTGATACAACGCTGGCCATCTCGCCTCAGGCGGCCTGGCTGCGCTTGCTACCGGGCAGCTTGCGCCAAGAGTGGCTGCGCCGCACGTATGAGGTACCGGCGCAGCAGTGCCACTCCCGCCCTTTCCGCGAGCTTAGCCGCCTACTGCTGCCCAAGCTAGGCATGCGCTCACCCCTGCGCCATGAGCACGGCTGGGCCAGCATGGATGCTGTGTACCAAGACTTTGATGCGGCCGTGGCCCGCCGCCTAGATTCATTGCAGGCGCAGCACGGGGCCGATACGGTGTATGCCTACGAAGATGGAGCCTTGGCTACCTTCACGCGGGCCAAAGCATTGGGTATGCGGTGCGTCTACGACTTGCCCATCGCCTACTGGGAAACTGGCCGGCAGCTTATGCAGGAAGAGGCGGCCCGGCTGCCAGAGTGGGCCCCCACGCTGGGCGGGGGAATTCAAGACTCGGCAGCAAAGCTAGCCCGCAAAACACGGGAGCTGGAGCTGGCCGATGTGGTAGTAACTCCCAGCCTGTTTGTGCGCGACTCGCTGCCCACCTGGGCGCGCGAGAAGCCCACTATTATGGTACCCTTCGGCTCACCAGTTAGTGCTACTACTGCACTACCTACGGCCAGCCAGCGCGCTGGGCGGCCACTACGTGTGCTGTTTGTCGGCGCCCTAGGTCAGCGCAAAGGCCTCGGTGACCTAATGGCTGCCGTGAAGCAGCTCAACCGCCCCGACCTAGAGTTGGTGCTACTGGGCACCCCGCTGGCGCCGCTTGAGTTTTATCGGCAGCAGCTTCCGCAGCTCACCTACGAGCCCGGCCGCCCCCACGACCAGGTCCTTGCCCTCATGCGCACCTGCGACGTGTTCTGCCTTCCCTCCATTGTGGAAGGGCGAGCTTTGGTCATGCAAGAGGCTATGAGCCAAGGCCTACCGCTGCTCATCACGCCCAATACTGGTGGCGAAGACCTTATTGAGGAAGGGCGCACGGGCTTTTTGGTTCCTATTCGCTCGCCTGAAGCCATTGCCGAAAAGCTCAACTGGTTTTTAGACAACCGCGCGGCCATTCCCGAGATGGGGCGCCTGGCCCAGCAGCTAGCGGCTCGCTACACCTGGGACAGCTATGGCACTCAGGTTTTTAATGGCCTTACTGAGCTAGCTAGCAACCACCTACTCACCACCTAGGGGCTCCTGAGCACCTTTTTCTGCTATGTCACACTTTGCCACTACCCTGCCTGCCCCTGGTGCCTACCCGGCTACTCGGCCTGCCCGGCCGGTTGTGGCCGCCGACCCCAACCAATTGCTTAAGCGCGGCATTTGGGCGTACTTATTACTCCTGATTTTTGAAGGAGCGTTGCGGCGCTGGGTGCTACCTGGCCTGGCTACCCCTTTGCTTATAGTGCGCGACCCACTGGCGCTGTGGCTGATAGCAATGACCTGGCGGCGTGGCCTGCTCCCGGCTAACCCGTATATGACTACTACGGTGATTGTTAGCGTCCTAGGCATTATTAGCGCCTTGCTGCTGGGGCATGGTAACCTAACGGTAGCGATATACGGCGGCCGCATCTTGCTACTGCACTTCCCAATGATATTCGTGATTGGGCGTGTATTCAACCGCGCTGATGTGGTGAAAATGGGTGCCGCGCTAGTGTGGATGACCGCGCCCATGGCTCTGCTCATCGCCGTGCAGTTCTACAGCCCCCAGTCAGCCTGGGTAAACCGGGGCGTGGGTGGCGACATGGCAGGGGCCGGCTTCGACGGAGCCATGGGCTTTTTCCGGCCACCAGCCACCTTCTCTTTCACCAACGGCACGCACCTATTCTTCGGAATGGCCGCTTGCTTTATTTTCTACTTCTGGCTGCATCCTAAGGGTATTAATCGGCTGGCTCTGATAGCTGCCACGGTTGGCCTGCTGTCGGCTATCCCATTTTCCATCAGCCGTAGCCTGCTGCTCTTCACGGCCGTGGCACTGCTTTTCACAGCCCTAGGGATGCTGCGCCACCCCAAAAATATTGGGCGGCTGCTACTATTGGGCATGGGGGGCGTGTGCGTATTGCTGCTCCTGAGCCGGGTGAGCGTGCTGCAAACTCCCATCGAAGCTTTCGTGAGCCGGTTTACGGCGGCATCCGACGTAGAAGGCGGCCTGAAGGGCTCGCTGGGCAATCGCTACCTCGGCGGCATGCTCGAAGCCTTAGCTAACTCGGGCCAGCAGCCTTTTTTCGGCTACGGCATCGGCATGGGTACTAATGCGGGCAGCGCTATCCTGACAGGCGGCGGCCGAGCCTTTCTGATTTCGGAAGGCGAGTGGGGTCGGCTCATCGGCGAGCTTGGCCCGTGGCTGGGGCTCTGCATCATCTTCGTACGCATGGCGCTGTGCGTCAAGCTCACGGTAGCCTGCTACCAGCGCTTGCGCCAAAACGACATTCTGCCCTGGATACTGCTCGGCAATGGCCTGCTGATGATACCACAGTCGCAATGGGCGCAGCCCACTGCCCTGGGCTTCTCTACTCTGATTGCGGGCCTCATCATCGCTGCGCTGCGCCCTGCCCATTCTTAATCTGCCTTTGATTTTGCCCCGATGCGCGTAATTCTAATTGGTAATTATCTGCCCGACCGTCAAGAGAGTATGCTGCGCTTTGCGCAGATGCTGGAGGGCGGCTTCCAGCAGGCGGGGCTTAGTGTCGAAACTTGGCTACCAAACGTAGTGCTGGGTCGCTTCACAACCAACACGTATGCTGGCTTGGGTAAGTGGTTGGGATACTTGGACAAATGGGTACTTTTCCCATTGGTGCTGCGCTGGCGCCTGCGCGGGCGGCGAGCCGATGCTACCTACCGCTACCACATCTGCGACCACTCCAACGCGCCTTACCTGGCGCACTTGCCTGCTGCCTACACTGGCATCACCTGCCACGATGTACTCGCCATTCGCGGCGGCCTAGGCCACGCCGATGCTTTTGTGCCTGCTTCTAAGCTAGGGCGCCTGCTCCAGACCTGGATTTTAAATAACCTGAGCCGCGCGCGGCACTTGGCGGCGGTGTCGCACTTCACGCTGGGCCAGCTACGCGAGCTGGCACCCACCGCTACCGCTGCACCCGCCTGGCGCGTTATTCACAACGCTTTCAACGCTAAATTTTGGCCCATGCCCGCTGCGCAGGCCTGGCAGGCTTTGAAGGGTACCATCTTGCAGCCCGATATTCCTTTTTTGCTGCACGTGGGCTCCGACCTGCCGCGCAAAAACCGCACGCTGCTCCTCGATATGGTAGCCGCCCTAGGCAGCCGCTGGGCGGGAGTTATCTGCCTGGCCGGCGATGTACCTGAGCCCGCGCTGCTGGCCCGGGCCGAGGCCCTAGGCCTGACCCACCGCCTGGTATCCGTGGCCCGGCCCACGCATGAAGTGCTGGTGGCGCTGTATAGCACGTGCGCGGCGTTTGTGTTCCCGTCTTATTCCGAAGGATTTGGCTGGCCGGTTATCGAAGCGCAGGCCTGCGGCGCCCCGGTTATTGCCAGCAGCATTGCCCCCATGCCTGAGGTTAGCGGGGGCGCGGCCCTGCATGCCTCGCCCGACGATGCATCAGCTTTTGCCGAGGCCTTTTTACGGCTCTCAACCACTTCGCTAGGGGCCGAGCTAGTGCAGCAGGGCTTTGCCAATTGCCAGCGTTATGAGCCTGCGCTTATGACGGCGGCCTACCTCGATTTGCTGGCCCTGCCGGCTGTTCCCTCACCTCTTCAACCAGCATAGCCTTGATTTTAAAGCTACTTTCCTTTTTGCTGCCATGGCCACTGCGGCGGCGAGCGCTGGCCTGGTGGTTTCGATACGAAATTGACCCCACGGCGCGCATCGGGCTAGCCTGGGTTTTTCCAGATAAGCTTGTGATGGGCCCTCATGCGCACATCGACCATTTTACCGTTGCCATTCACCTCGACCGGCTTGAGCTGGGCCGCCACGCCACTATCGGGCGCAACAACTGGATAACCGGATTTCCCCTAGGTAGCGATTCTCCCCATTTTCGCCACCAAACTAACCGGAGCCCCTCCCTACTGGTAGGCGAATCCGCCGCTATTACCAAAAACCACCACCTCGACTGCACGCACACCATCAGCATCGGGCCGTTTGCCACCGTGGCGGGCTACCAGTCGCAGTTTCTGACGCACTCCATCGATGTGTTTGAAAACCGGCAAGACAGCGCTCCCATCAGCATTGGTGCCCACACGTTTGTAGGCACCAACTCAGTAATACTGGGCGGGGCCGTGCTACCCGACCACTGCCTGCTTGGGGCTAAGTCGCTGCTCAATAAAGCCCTGGCCGACGAGTGGATGCTATACGGAGGCGTGCCAGCCAAACCCCTGCAACCACTGCCGCGAACGGCCAAATATTTTACCCGCACCGAAGGCTTCGTGTACTAATCCTGGTCTATCCGCTCGTTTCTTCCGGCGAAAGCAAATGCGTATTCTCCTCATTGTCCCTTCCTATAAACCGGCCTATATCTACGGTGGGCCCATCGTGGTGATTGCCCGGCTGGCCGAAACCTTGGCTGCTATGGGCCACGCCGTAACGGTATACACTACCACCGCCAACGGCAAAACTGAGCTGCCGGTGGCGGCCGGCACTCCGGTACCGGTAGATGGGGTAACGGTTTACTATTTCAAGCGCCTCACCGGCGACCACACCCACGCCTCGCCCGCACTATGGCGCCACCTAGGCCAGACCGTCCGGGACTTCGACGTAGTACACATTCATTCGTGGTGGAATTTCCTGGTTATCGGCGCCGCCTGGATTTGCCGTCGGCACGGCATCACGCCGATTGTGTCGCCGCACGGCATGCTGAGCAACTACATCCTGGATACGAATAATTCTGCCAAGAAGAAAATTGTTCACTCACTGATTGGCAAGCAGTTGCTAAAGCAATCGGTAGTTCACGTTTCTACGCAGCTCGAATGGGAAGAGTCGCAGGCCATCATTCCGGGGTGGCCCGGTCGGATAATTCCCAACTTGGTAGCCCTGCCCGAGAAGGCTACTTCGCGCGCTGATAACGACGTATTTACAATCGGCTTCCTGTCGCGGGTTGACCCTAAGAAGGGGCTCGACGTTCTGTTTAAGGCCCTC
>Ga0182232_1000466_pt1 | contig 10066 bp, 6 predicted proteins | sample G6R1MG_30_FD_155484 | JGI IMG/M metagenome (GOLD analysis project Ga0182232, IMG submission 155484) | Phyllosphere microbial comminities from miscanthus, Michigan, USA - G6R3_NF_07NOV2016_LD2 MG | ecosystem: Host-associated > Plants > Phyllosphere > Phylloplane/Leaf | place: USA: Michigan... | reverse complement strand
ATCCTCACTCGGCTTCGGGATGCGCAGGCGGCGGAAGCTAAGGTCTGGGAGAGTGACCGGCCGGCGCGGGAAGCAAGGGTCCGCGCGCAGGAGCAAGAGCTGGCCAATCTACAGCGACGAAATCGGGATCGGGAAGCCGAAGCGGCCGGCGAACGCGAGCGCGCGGCACGGATGGAGGCGGAGCAGCAGGCCGAGGTCCGACTGCAGGCCGAACGGCAGGCCATCGAGGTAGAGAGGGAGCGGCAGCGCGACGCGGCCAAGCGAACAGTGGATCGGCAGGCCCAGGAGATAGCGAACGCCGAGTTCCTAGCTCGGATGCAGCGCGACGAGGACGCGGCGCTCGCGACCGACCCTTGCAATCGGGTCGAGGTGCGGCGGCAACTGATGGATGCGGCGAACGCGATAAACCGTGGGCGGCTCGACGGGGGCAGGCTAATCGACCTTACGCGTGGCCGCACCATCCCGGCGGAGCCGAACGCACTGCGGGCGTGCCTGTTCACTGCGGATTGGTCGTCGGGTCACCGCGGGCTCGTGACCATCACCGTGCGCAAGAACTCGTTCGGCGATAAACTCATCGAGGTTCGGCCGTTCTAACGTGGCGTTAGCTCCGCATGGATGTTTGGCTGAGCGCGGCCTCATTGACGAGACCCATTGCCGTCTTCAGGCAAGACACCGTGGCATCGAGATCGAGCAGGCCATCGGCGTCGAGCTTTATCCAATCGTCTCGTTCGAGCCGCGCCACCGTCATCCAGGTCCCAGACGCAATGCGCCGTGGTTGCCGGACAGTCTGTCCGGTGCGCTGCGCCGTATCAGTCAGCGTTGCACGCCATTCGTCGCGCGGACCGACCTTATCCGGTCCGTCCTCGACCGCGATTTTGAAGCACAACGGCCCCTGCTCGATCTGGAGATACACATCGTATACGCGGCTAGTCTTCAGATAAGTCCAAGGGCGACTGTGCCACCAAGCAGCGAGGAAGCCTCCGCTCGGATTTGGAGTGTATCGCCAATTCAGGTCGGCAAACTCTGCCTGCAGGCCGATGTACAGGCCGATCCAAGGCCATGCCCCTTCCCAGTTGGCAGGGGGCACAGATCTGAAGGCCTGTACAGCCGCCTCCATTTCCTGCAGCACGGCGACGAAATCGTGCAGAATAGGATGATTGCTCGCGGCGCAAGCCGGACGGAGGAAGTCCAAGAGCTTGTCCCGACCGACTCGCTTGAATCCGGCTGCTTCGACCGCGTCGTACCGGGCTTGGTCGCCCGTCTTCAGAAACACAGGCGCGATGTGTCGTCCAGGAAACGCCTCAAGGATGCGCTCCTTGTACCGCGTAAGCTGATCTCCGTGGATACCGGCGTGGACCTTGTCCTCGATCAGCAGCACTAGATCGTCGCCCACCTCAACGAGGATATCGACGTAGCTGTACTGTCGGTGAACCCGAACCCGTGTCGGACCAATCAATACGAGATCGTGCTCAGCGAGCAGCATATTCACGAAGCCGGAGCCAACCTTATGTAGGGCAGCGTCGATAGCGGCATACTCATCGTTGGCCCACGCGAGAAGCCAGCAGAAGAACGCGTCCTGCGAAAGCTCTTTCGTCGCATATCTAAAAAGATTTGGCGCCGCCAACGCAGCCGACGTGGCAATCTCCTGCAAAACCGTCTCCCTCTAGATTCTCAATGGTAGACATTACGAGTCAAAACTGGCCACTCTGCCTCAAGCCCGCAAACGGACGTCCGCCCCAGCTCGCTCCTGAGCCTCGTGCCGCCGTCCCACTTCTCCTAAGCAGCGTACGTAATCCTCCGAGATGCTCTCGAAGGTACTGCCCTCGACGATCCCCAGTAAGCACGGTACGGGCTGAACAGGTCGCAGCAGGGGTCCGCTCCGAACGCTCCGCAATCCCTGGGGTTTGCTCAACGAGTGAGACCAGATACGTAACCGCTTCGCTTTCGTTAGAAGGGATGTATCTGCGGCGGCGGCCCGGCAGGGTCGCCCAGGCGGGCAGCGGCAAGCTGGCGCCCGTGGGCGGCTTCCTGTTCGCAACGGTCGAGGGGCGTCTGGACATCACGATGCCGAAATTTGCCGAAGTGTACGGTGCCAGTCGAGGATAGGAGGCTCGGACTGGGCCGATGCCACCATGTGTGACCCATCGGACCATCGAAGCCGGCTGCGTCGCGCTGGATAATCCGCTCACGTTAAGAGCTTTCTGACCACGGGATAAAACGTTTCCCGCCGGTTCAATTGAGGAGGCGTTCGCACACCGCGGTATCACAAGGCGACGAGGCTTCGCCGAACTCGCCTGATGATTGCAGCGCAAGCCCTCAGTCATCTGATGAGTGGTTGTCTTGATAGTTGGCCTACCGGTAAAAATTCGATCGGATTTGCTGGAGGGAGGAGACGCATTCGTTCGATTTTTACTCAATATGCTTTTTGTTCCGATCTTGGTGGGTATATTATACTGGTTAAGGTGTTATTTATCGAATGTCGTTCTGCAGTCTCGCGAGACGGCTACGATCGAAGAGAAGCCGTATAATTATAAATATTTACTGCTTGATTTGTTATACATTTGGCGTAGGGCCGGGGGTAGCCCCGTCCCTCGCTACGTGTGATTTTTGCGTTATTCTATGCGCATTTGAGTGTTCGCGCCCGCAAGAATTGACGCGTAGGCCGAGCTGTTCACCATCCAATCGAAGAAGGCCACCAAGCGGTCATAGATCCAGATGCCATCCTCGGGTGCCCCGTCCATGCCGTCGTTGTGGTTGATTGGCGTCGGGCAAGTTTCGCGGCGCAGGCAGAAGGCGATGCCCTCCGGCGTCATGCTGAGATCATCCGCCATTTCGATGAGATCGGAGTAGGTGACGAGGATCGGCGTGTCGCTGGTGATCGTCACGCGGTACTTGTTCGTGTTGAGCTTCTGGTGAAAGATGTTCATGGATGCTCCCTGGTCGTGTCGCGTCATGCGTACAGGATAGTTGCCGCCCAAATAGATGTATTCGAACGACGGGAGATCAGGTATCACCGGCTTCGCGCTGTAATAGGCAAAGGCCCCATTTTAGCGTGCCGATTGTGCCGATTGGTTAGGTGGTTCGGGCTCGGGTTCGACGGGCGGCACCTGGGCCGAAACCTGCCTTGAACCCATCGTGGAAAGGAATTCACCACGCCATGGCCAATGAGGCTTTCGTTCCGCTGCGTCTCCCTGGGAGCCCGATCGAAACGCACGCCCAATACATCCGGTTGGAGGACGCGCTCAACGCGCTCGGGCAGCAGGACTATGCGACCGAGTGGGGCCGGCTGCCAGGCTGGTCGCAGATGCCGTTCCGCTGGCGGCCGAAATCACGCGCGTACGTGCGCCACGAGTTGCGATTGTTTGGCCAGCGAGCCCGGCTGCAGCGGGTACCGGTCACGCTGGAGTTGACGAAGGTGGAGAAGCGGGCGTGCGTCCAAATTTACAAGGGGGTGCGGAAGATCATCCGCGAGGCGCTGGAGCAGAGTAAGCTCCACCCCCACGCGGTGCACCACGCGACAGGCGATGTGACACGCATCAAGGCGCCATGCGTCTGGCGCAAGCAGACCGGCCCGATCTTCTTCACGGGCCGCACCGTGCTGCGCGAGCCGGATCAAGCCGATCGCATCGCCGACGTAGTGCTAGAGCGCAAATCGTTTGAGCGGTGGCTGGGGGATCGCGCGAAGACGCAGAGGAAGATGGCCACCGGAGCAATGTTGAAGAAGGCGCACGCGGTGATCGCCGAGCACAGCCGGCAGCACAAGTATGAAATAATCCGTCCGGAGGCGAAGAAGCTTGTGATGGATATCGCGCGTGAGCATGGGAAGAAGGTGTCGAATACCCAGTTTAAAGAGTATGTGTGGAAGGGGCTTGGGGGGAAGGCTGGTCGGAGAACGAAGGCGCAGCAGATGCGCTACAAGCAGTACGAAATGGACCTGAAAGAATATCTCACCGTCGTGTTTGGAGCGGTGCCTAAAACGTGAGACGCGAGAGACGGTGAGATACTGAAAAACGATCGCGCAGAGGGTATGCAGATTCGCAGGCGACGATCGCACGGGAGGAAATCTGCTGAGGTATGAGAAGGCGGGAAGCGACCTGATAATCGAAACGCCCATTTACGGGCGTGCCTATTAGCTCGCTGCGGTCTCGGTAAATGAAACGGCTTCGCCACTAGCAGCGAGGCCGCCCTTGCCCCCTGGTTCTTCGATCGACCCCCCTGACGCCGCCTGTGAGCGCCTCGCCGCCCTTGGGCTCGACAACTTCGAAACCGCCGCCGACGTCGCCCGGCGGCAGCACGCCATGGTGCGTGGGCTGGCCCGAACCGACGCCCCGCCCAACCTGATCCGCGGGCTTGGCCAGTGCACCCCGGAGGCGTGCGGCCTGCGCCGCTGCCGGGATGGTTGCCACGAGGCTCAGCGCCGCCTGCGCGCCCCCCTGATCCCGCAGGCTGATACCTTGGTGCGCGCTCAGCCTGGGCCGTTGCTTGCGCCTACCCTCGTCCACCCTCTCTGGGAGGTCCCTTACGAGGCGGGCCCGGGGGCGGTTTCGATCCCGGCCGTCAAGCAGCATGTGAAGCGCGCCTTCATGCGTCTCACGACTCGTACGGGCAAACGCCCGACCGCTGTTGGCGCCTTTGAAGTGTGCCTCAATTGCGATCTCGCGGGCACAAAGACCTGGGCGGGCCAGATCCACCTCATTGTGGCGGGCGCGACGCGGGACGAGCTCCATGCGGCGCTGGGAGTTGGGGCTCGCTACCCCCTGCCGCCCTACGCCAAGCCCCTCGTCGTCGAGGAGGTCGGCAACACGGCGCGTCAGCAGGCCTACGCGTTGAAGCGGTTCGCTGAGCAGCGCATCGCCTACCTCGGCAAGAACGGCCGCCAGGCCCGCAATCACCTGCCGCTCGATGGCCATGACCAGCGTACCTTCGATCGCTGGCTCTCCGAGCTCACCCTTGGTGAGCGCCTGATCCTCGTGGGCTGTAAGCGCCTGAATGGTCGCCTGGTGAGTGTGCTGCCATGAGCCGTGTACTCACGAAAGTACGGCTGAAGCCGCCCTGAAACATGAATCCCAGCTAGAAATGAATAGTATTGATCGAAATTAACAGCATATTTTGCTAAAGCTGCAAAGGAACACTCGATGCCTACTTATAAGCGGCACCTCAAACCTTCGTCATCCCCGACCGGCCACGCCAAACGCGTGAGACGGCGAGACGGTGAGACCGGCCTGTCTCACGCGGCTCACGCGGACAAGCGCATGGGCGTGACCATCAAGGCCGCCCGCCGCGCGCGGCGCGCCATCGCCAGCACGCCTAACGCGCCGATCCGTATGATCCGCATCCGCAAGGAAGGCGACCACACTCTGCACTACCTCGTGACCGTCGATATTGGCTCCGGCCGCACGACGACGCTGACGATCAGCCAAACCAGCTCGATCAGTGAGATTGCCAAAGAGATCGGCGGCGTCTCCGAGCATTTCTCCCGCGACCCCAACGTGGCCAAGGAACAGGTGGCGGCGCTCATTACCGCCGCCTCCGGCGAGACTACGACGGCGGTAGAGCACGGCGGCTGGAAGGAGCGCGAGGCCTACATCGGCCCCGACCTGCGTCGCGGGCGCGGCTGGGACCGCTACGTCTGGACCGGCACGACCGCGTTCGGCACCCTCCGGGCGGCGGGCACGTTCGGGGGGTGGCTGCATACCGTGGCCGTTCCGTGTGCAGAGTCGAGCTATCTGGCCTTCGCGCTGCTCGTGGCGCTCGCCGGCCCGGTTCTCGCTTGGGCCGACCTGCCCGAGGCGGCGGTGTTCCACTTCGCCGGCGAGTCCTCGACGGGCAAGACTACGACCGCCCGCGTCGCCTCCACCATCGATGGCCCGCCCAACAGCCACGCGGACTGGCGTCAGAGCGACCGCAGCTTCGCGGAGACGACCGCGGTACGCTGCGACCGTGTCGCCATCTTTAACGCGGCAGAGAAGGCCAAGCGGAAGGACGTCAGCGAGATCCTCCCGGGGATCACGCATGGTCTCGTGGAGGGCGGCAGCAAAAAATACGCGGCTGCGGTCAAGGCGAGCCTGCCGAACCTGCGCATCCGCTCGCCCATCCTCAGCAATGGCAACCGCTCTGGAGCGGAGATGGCCCGGATTGCCGGCTTGTCCTGGGACGAGCAGGAGGCGGCGCGCTTCATCACCATCCCCGTGCCGTCGCGCGAGGATGGCGGCGTCGTTGACCGACCGCGGGGCACGGGACCGGACTACTCCGCGGACCTCATCGCGCGCGTGGATAAGGGCATGAAGCGTCACCACGGCCGCGTATTGGGCCGCTGGCTCGATCACGTTTGGGCCCACCGTGAGCTGGTCAACGAACTGATCGAGGACTTCGTAAGGGCCGTGCAGCCGGCGAACGCCTTCGAGGGCCGCATTGCCCGTAAGTTCGGGATGATCTACGCGACCGGCACCATTGCGGTCGACACCGGCTTCCTGCCCTGGGAGGCGAGCCTGCCGATGGCCGTCGTGCAAAACCTCTATCGCCGCGCCCTATCAGCTCTGCAGGTGGGTTGCCCGGTCGAGGCGCTCGTGGCGCTGCGTGACGCCCTCGACGACGCCGAAGTGTTCCCCGCCATCGGCAAGGCTACTGAGCTGATCCTCGACGACCGAATGGCTGGTTTCCGCTTCAGCCGAGCGAGCGAAGATTTCGTGGCGATCCGTCAGGAGTGCCTCGGCGCGGTGTTGGGCGAGACGACGGAGCCGGCGGTTCTGATCGATGCGCTGGAAGAAGCCGGTGTAATCGAGGCGGGGCATGGGAACCGCCGCGGTAAGCAGGTCCACGTCCGCCTGATCAACCGGGAAAACGGGCGGATCATCGCCAAGCCGCGTTGCCTGGTGATGACGGCGGGCGTGCTCGCGGCCTTCCTCGAAGCGGCTGGCCAGGGGCGGCGCAGCGGCGAGGACGCCATCGTCGTGGCCTGATGGCCGTATGTCCCGAGCCTCCCGCGGTCGCAGGGCCGCGGGGGGCTCCCCGTCATCTTGCCGGCAGCGGCATGGTGCTCGGATCAACCAGCATCAAGGCCGCGACCACTGGCAGGCTCCCGCTCGCCTGTCATACTTAAGCTTCGGCGGGTCAGGGCCGCCGCATCGTTAAGCGGGGCGCGTCGGCCCCCCCTCGACGCCGGCACGCCCTCGTGCTGAGTGACGGCCATGCGCCCGACCGGATCGCTTGCCCTGGCCCTTCCCGCTATGGGGGTCGTCCACCCGAGATAGGTCTGCCGGGCCTGCAGCGATCGACAACCGACGGATGCGGCAGCTGCAACTTTTGGCTAAAGCGCAGCAACTGCTTGCCCCCACACTGTGGTTCTGTAGGGTCTCAGCATGGAGCCAACATCTAGCAATTTCACGTTTTTGGCCAATGCTGCGCCGAGGCTCGCCCGCCTCGGTGCGCTAGCAGAACGGTACTTCGTCGACGATGCCGCGACGGCCCTGGTCAAGCTACGCCAGCTTGGTGAATTCCTAGCCAAAGACGTGGCGGCGCATCATGGGCTCCTGCCGTCCACGAGCGCGAGCTTCGATGACGTGCTCCGTGCGCTACGCGCCGCCGACGCCTTGCCGCGGCAGGTGGCCGACCTCCTCTACCACCTCAAGCGCCTTGGAAACGTCGCCGTCCACGAGGACGCCGGCACGACCGCGCAGGCCCTACAGGCGTTGAAGATCGCCCGAGCGACCGCGATTTGGTTCCATCAGACATACCACGGCCCGGCCGCGCGACGCATTAAACCCGGACCCTTTGTTCCGCCTACCTCGCCTGCGGACGCCACCTCAGCCCTCCGCGATGAGCTCGAATCCCTGCGCCAAGCCGTGCGGGCGAGTGGTGACGCGGAGGCACAGGCGCGGCTCCGGGCACAAGAAGCCGAGGCCGCGCGCTTGGCCGCCGAAGCGCAGGCGGGCGAGCGCGAGCAGGAACGGCATTTCTGGGAGCGTTACGCCGCCGAAACAGAAGCCGGCCGCCGCGCAGCCGAGCGCGCCCTAGCGGAGGTTCAAGCGGCGGCTCAGGCCGCCCCTGACGCTCAGCGTCTGGGTCTCGCTCAGGTCGCCTTCGCGCAAGCCGCCGCCGTCGAGCTTGATGAGGCCGCCGCGCGTGTTCTCATTGACGACCAGCTGCGGGCTGCCGGCTGGACTGTCGACAGCCGCGCCCTCCGACACGCCGCCGGCACGCGTCCGCAGACCGGCCAGGCCATCGCCATCGCGGAGTGGCCGACCGCGAGCGGCCCGGCCGATTACGCCCTCTTCGTCGATGGTCGCTGCCTCGGCGTCGTCGAGGCAAAGCGAGGCGCCACGGACGTGCCGGGACGCCTCGGCCAGGCTAGGCGCTACGCCCGCGACATACGCCTCAGCGCGGATGAAACACCCTTAGGCGGCCCCTGGACGCACGGCCCCGACCTCCTGCGCGTGCCTTTCGCCTTCGTTACCAACGGCCGGCCCTACGTTAAACAGCTCGCTACCAAGTCCGGCATATGGTTCTCCGACGCACGGCCCAGCGCCGGCGCGCCGCGGGCGCTGCCGGAGTGGTTCAGCCCTCGCGACCTGACCGCGCGGCTGGAACAGCAGCTCGATACCGCGCCCGGGATGGCCGACCGTGAGCTAGGCATCGGCGGCCTGCGCCCTTACCAGCGCGACGCCATCGCCGCGGTCGAGGCGGCTATCGCGGCTGGCCAGCGCGACGTCCTCCTCGCCATGGCGACGGGCACCGGCAAGACGCGCCTCGCCATCGCGCTTATTTACGAGCTTCTCCGCCGTCAGCGGGTCCGCCGCGTCCTCTTCCTCGTCGACCGCAACGCGCTCGGCCGCCAGACACTGGACGCTATGAGCACGACGGAGACCGTCGGGTTCCTGAAGTTCGACGAGGTATTCCCGGTCGCGGACCTCGCGCGCAAGTTCCCGGAGAGCGCCGACCGCGTGCAGGTCGCCACCGTCCAGGCCATGATCCACCGGCTGGACGGCGAGCCGGGCAGCGAGCGGCTCAGCCCCGGCACTTACGACCTCGTCATCGTGGACGAGGCGCATCGTGGTTACACGCTCGACGCCGAGCTGCGCGAGGAAGACCTCGCCTTCCGCAACCTCGCTGACTACCTCTCGGCCTACCGCCGCGTCCTCGACCACTTCGACGCCGTGCGCATCGCGCTAACTGCGACACCGGCGCTGCACACACGCGAGATCTTCGGGCCGGCGGTCTACCACTACGGCTACCGCCAGGCTGTGATTGATGGATATCTCATAGACCACCGACCGCCGCGCCGCATCACTACGGCGCTCAGCCAGACCGGCATCCGCTTCGAGGCCGGCGAACAGGTCGACGTCCTCGACCCCCGCACTGGGCAGGTCGACCTCTTCACTCTGCCGGACGAGGTCGACTTCGAGGTCGCCGAATTCAACCGTAAGGTCTATACGCGGTCGTTCAACCGCGCCGTCGCCGACGCCATCGCGCTGGAGTGCCCGCCCGACGAGCTCGGCAAGACGCTCCTCTTCGCTGCTCGTGACGACCACGCCGACATCTTGGCCGAGGAGCTTCGCACCGCTTTGGAGGAGCTGCACGGGCCGCAGCCGCCCGACCTTGTTGAGAAGCTTACCGGTTCGGTTGACCGGCCGCTTGACCGCATTAAGGCGTTTAAGAACGACCCCCGCCCAAAGTACGTCGTCACCGTCGACCTGCTCACTACCGGTGTCGACGTGCCGGCTATCGCCAACCTCGTCTTCGTCCGCCGGGTGAATAGTCGCATTCTCTACGACCAAATGATTGGTAGGGCGACGCGTCTTTGCCCTGAGACCGGCAAGGAGTTCTTCCGCATCTTCGACGCTGTCGACCTCTACGCCAAGCTGCAGGAGGTCAGCGACATGCGGCCCGTAGTGGTCGATCCGGCGCTAAGCTTCGCGACCCTGCTCGCTGACCTCGACCGTGCACCCACCGATGTGGACGCTCGGTTCGTCCGAGACCAGCTTGTGGTTAAGTTGCGCGCTCGCCTCAAGCGCCTCAGCACGACACGCCGCAATCTGCTTGAGGCCGCGCTCGGCTCCCTCGACGCCCT
>Ga0182232_1000465_pt1 | contig 10074 bp, 11 predicted proteins | sample G6R1MG_30_FD_155484 | JGI IMG/M metagenome (GOLD analysis project Ga0182232, IMG submission 155484) | Phyllosphere microbial comminities from miscanthus, Michigan, USA - G6R3_NF_07NOV2016_LD2 MG | ecosystem: Host-associated > Plants > Phyllosphere > Phylloplane/Leaf | place: USA: Michigan... | reverse complement strand
TCGCCGAGTTGACGTCCAGCACCCGGGCCGCGGGCGCCGCGGCCCGGGTGCTGGCCGCCGGTGCCGGATTGGTGGTCATCGCGGGCGGCATCGGAGCCTTGGACGGGGCCGTGGCGGGGGCCTGGGCCATGGCGGGGGCGGCGAGGAGCACGGCGGCCGCGAGGCCGGCGAGGAGGGTCTTGCGCATTCGGGTCGTCCCTTTGTCCATCCATCCCGCGGTCGCGGGCCCGCGCACGTTCCTCCCTGGGCATTTAACGCCGAGTGAACGCCCCGGCCCGCGCGCTTCACGGTTGCGTGCGCCGGGGATAGGGTGAAACCGTTCCTTTACCCTGCCACGAACCGGTGCCAGACCGGGTCCCCGGTTCGTGCTACGCCGTCCCGGACGTCCCGATTCGAAGCCGGCCCCGGCCGACAGAGGCACGATGCTGCACCTCGTGATGTATTCCGCCGGCGGCGGCTCCTGGATGACGGCGCGCCGGGTGGCCGAGCGGCACGGCACGGCGGACCTCCGGCTGCTGTTCACCGACACCCTCTACGAGGCGCCGGACACCTACGTGTTCCTGGCCATGTCCGCCGCCCGCATCTTCGGCATCGCCCTGCCCCCCGGCGCGGTCCCGTCCGTGTCCGACTTCCCGCCATTCCGCGAGCGAGAGGCCTACAAGGCCTACCTCGTCGCCCTGCGCGAACGGATCTCCCCGCTCATCCCGGGCCTGGTATGGATCGCCGACGGTCGCGACATCTGGGACGTGTTCCGCGCCGAGCGCTTCCTGGGCAACTCCAGCATCGACCCCTGCTCGAAGATCCTCAAGCGACAACTGGCCGACCGCTGGATGCGCGAGAATTGCTCGAAGGAGGACACGCGCGTCTACGTCGGCATCGACTGGTCCGAGGCCCATCGCTTCGACGACGGGGAGGGCCGCGGCGTGCGCCCCCGGCGCGAGAAGGACGGCTGGACCTACGAGGCGCCGCTGACGCAGCCCCCCTTCGTCATGAAGCCCGAGATCATCGAGGCGATGAAGGACAACGGCCTGCCGGTGCCGATGGCCTACACATTGGGATTTGGGCACAACAACTGCTTCTCGGGCGATACCCGCTTCGTCACCGACCGGGGCGTCAGGACCCTGCGCGCGATGGCCGGGCGCGAGACGCTCGTGGTCGGAGCCGCCGGACGCCTCACGCCGGCCTCCGTCAGGAGCTTCGGCATCCAACCGCTGCTGGCCCTTCGCCTGGCCCGCGGCTCCGAGCGCCGGACCGTCCACGTCACCGCTGGCCACCGCTGGTTCGTGATGCGGGACGGGCTGCGGGCGGAAACCGTCACCTCCGACCTCGTCCATGGCGATGCCCTGGCCTCGATGCGGGCCCGTTCCGCGATGCCCGTTCCCGTACCGGCGGAGGGACTGCTCGGCCGCATGGCCGACATCGTCCTCGCGCGCACGCCCCTCGCCCTTGCCACGTCATCCGTCAAGGCGCCGTCGCCGGGTCGCGTCCCGTCACCCTCGGCGACTTCCGGGGACTGGACCGTCGTGGACGTCGTGCCGACCGGCCGGACGGAAGAGGTATTCTGCGCCGTCGTCCCGGACGGCGAGGCGTTCACGCTCGACGGCGACCTCCTCACGGGGAACTGCCGCAACTTCTGCATCAAGGCCGGTCACGAGCACTACCGGAACATGATCCTCAAGGACCGGGACCACTACCTCTACATCGAGGAGGAGGAGGAGTCCCTGCGCAAGTTCCTCGACGCCGACGTGTCCGTCCTCACGGACCGGGCCGGCGACGGGAAAAAGAAGGTGCTGACCCTGCGCGAGTTCAGGCGACGCATCGAGGAGGCCCCGCAGATGGGCTTCATGTTCATCGAGGAGTACGCGCCCATCAAGCTCGGCGAGGGCGGGTGCGGCTGCATGCTCGAATCCGACGAGGACGACTGGACGCGCGCCCTGGACGAACGGCTGGCCGAACTCGTCCGCCAACTCGGCCTGGGGGACAACGCGGTGAAGGCCATCGCCGCCGAGCTCGGCATCGACGCGGCGAAGGTCGACCAGCGCGTGCGCACGCTCGGTCTCGCTCCCGGCGACGCCCTCGTGGCGGCGGAGTAGCCGATGGGGCACGTCCGCATCACGCCGCTCGACGGCAAGATCCCGAACCTCGCCCTGATGCGGCTGGCCGCGTGGCACCGCGCCCGGGGCGACGTCGTGCACTTCCGCCCCAGCATCGAGCGCACGTTCGACGAGCCGGAGTACGAGCGCGTCTACGCGTCCGCCATCTTCAAGACGACCGCGAAGAAGACCGCCCTGTTCCTCCAGCACTTCCCGGGCGCCGTCGTCGGGGGCACCGGCTCCGGCAACCCCGTCACGGTCGAGGACATCACCGGCGCCGAGTTCGAGGGCGTCGATTACCTCTCGTACATGGAGACCGTGACCAAGCGAAAGAAAGGCGAGAAGATCGTATTTCAGCAGCCTTGGTCGCCATCCATAGGATTTACCCAACGCGGATGCAGACTAAAGTGCGGGTTCTGCGTCGTTCCTAAAAAAGAAGGCAAGAATAAGTCAGTAAATACCATTAACGAAATCTGGCGTGGCGATCCGTGGCCGCGCAACATCCTGCTGCTCGACAACGACTTCTTCGGCCAGGAACTATGGCGGGAGCGGATCGCCGAGATGCGCGAGGGCAGGTTCAAGGTCTGCTTCTCGCAGGGCATCAACGTGCGCAAGGTCGACGACGAGGTCGCCGAGGCGCTGGCCAGCGTCGAGTACCGCGACGGCAAGTTCAAGGAGCGCCGCCTCTACACCGCCTGGGACAACCTGGGCGACGAGCGCGTGTTCTTCGACGGCGTCGACACGCTGGAACGGCACGGCATCAAGGCCAACGACCTGATGGCCTACATGCTCATCGGCTACGACAAGCGCGAGACGTGGGACAAGATCCACTACCGGTTCGACAAGATGGCGGAGCGAGGGATAGAGCCATTCGTCATGGTGTTCGACCCGAAGGACGTCGCGCGCAAGAAGTTCCAGCGCTGGGCGAACATGGGCCTGTACCGGCTATTCCCGTTCGCGGAGTACGACGCCGGTCACAAGACCAAGAACCAGATGCCGGACCAGTTGTCGCTGTTCGACACCGCGGGCCCGGGCTTCGGGCCGGGCGTCGCGTCGTTCGAGGAGCGGGACGACGACGCCATCACGGCCATGGCCGTCGAGATGGGGACGGAGGACAACGCGCTGGCCGTCATCGCGACGAGGCTCGGGCGGTCGAAGCACTCCATCGCCAACCGCATGCGGACGCTCGGCCTGCTCGGCGACGCGGAGGACCGGGCCGCCTGAGCGGCCCCTCCGTCACCGGGGGCGGCCCCTCCGTCACCGGGGGCGGCGACCGGTCCCCCGGGGCGGGACGGGGGCCGGCTCGGCCACGGGCTCCGCCGGCTTCCCGGCCCAGGCTTCCTCCAGCCTCGGCAGGATGCTTGCGAGGATGCCCAGGTTCTCCCGGTGCCCCTCGAAGATATCGTACATCCCCTCGGCGAACAGGTCGTCGCTGTAGTCGAAGCGAGCCCGGACCTCGTCGGGAAGGTCCCACAGCGCCTCGCGCAGGGCCGTCATGACGCGCTCCTTGCGCGCCTGCTCGTCGAGGTACCGCAGGTGGCTTTCCGCGGCCGCGTCCGTCTCGTGGCGGCGCCCGTCGGGCGTCGTCCGGAACGTGACGGTCTCGGTCTTGATCCGCGGGTCCATGTCGGCCTCCATCCAGGGACGCATCCTCGCACGTGGCGGTTGACGGGCGGTTAACGCGCATCCCGTACAGGGGTGTCGACCCGACGGATGACGGGATGGCGTGGGAATGGGACCCCCGGGGGATTGCCACCGAGCCCCGCATGGCCGATGTTGACACGGATGGCCTGACCGCCGGACAGGCGGTTGAGGGGATGACGAACGGCTCGATGCCGCGTTTTGCCATCGGGACCGCCGCACAGGCGGTTGTGCCTTTCGCCTGATGGACTAGAATCTACCCACGAACGGTTTTTGGGTAGATTCTCGTCCGGTGTCCCTTTCCCGCCTCCAGTCCCTGCTCGTCGAGCGCCCCCTGTGGCGCACCAGCGAACTGGCGGCCAAGGGCATAAACTCGCGCTCGATCAAGGAGGCGCTGGACCGCGGCATCGCCATCCGTCCGGAGATGCTGTCCTCCGAGGGGGCCATACCGGGCATCCTCGCGAACGCCGACGCCGACCTGGACCCCGACTTCGACGACGCCCTGGCGATGATGATGCTGCCCCAGGGGGTGATCGCCCGCCACACGGCGGCGCTGCGGCACGGCATGGGGGACGGGATGCCCCGGGCCATCGAAGTCATCGTGCCCCACGAGGTGGCCCACCTCCCCCGCCAAGCGAACGTGAAGCTGCTGCGCACGCGCCGGGCCGAGGCGCTGACGGAGGGCGTCGCGACCCGCGCCACCGCGCTCGGGGTGGACATCCGCATGACGACGCCGGCCCGGACGGTGGTCGACCTGTTCCGGAGCGGGCACAAGGTGCCCGGCGACGTCGCGGCCGCCAACGCGGCGCTGGCCGCCTACATCGCCAAGGGCGGGGCCGGCGGCGAGGTCAAGCGGATCGCGCGCCACTTCGAGGACGTCGTCCTCGCCACGGTCGAGGCGGCGGTCGACGCCGCCACGGAATCGCTCACCAAGGGTTACGCCGCGTGATCAGGAATCCCGAGTTGTCCTGCCCGGCGGGCGAGGTGGCCTTCCGCCGCCTGCGCGCGGTCGCCCGCGAGCGGGGCGTGGACGTCCACGTCGTTGCGCTCCGCTACGCCCTTGAACGGTTCCTGGCGCGGCTGTTCTCGGGGGACGGCCCGGGCCGGGTGGCGCTCGACGCCACGGCGGAGCACGCGGTCCGGGCCGACACGCTGACGCTCAAGGGCGGTCTGACCATGTTCCTCGCCGAGGACGTCCCGCCGCTGGACGGACGCTCGACCTCGGACGCCGACTTCCACGTCCCCGGCTTCGAGGCCGACGTGGAGGCCTTCGCCGAGATCCTGCGGCGCATCCTGGCCGAGCCGCCGGAAGGTCCCGACGACGGGGTGCGGTTCGACCTGCCCTCGCTGGAGGTCGCGCGGGTCAAGGAGGGCAAGGTCACGGGGGGCACGGTCACGGTTGGATGCCAGATCGCCCTCCTGCCGCTGAAGCTGCGCTCCGACCTCGCGTTCGACCACCGGCCGGTGCACGCGCTCGCCAGGCGGATCGAGTACCCCTCGGTCCTGCCCGAGGCCGGCCTGCCGCCCGTCCACGTGCGCTGCACGCCGTTCGCCTACACCGTCGCCGACAAGCTGCAGGCGATGATCCGGCACGGCGGGGGCAACTACAGGATACGGGACTACTACGACCTCTACGTGATCCTGTCCCGGGGCAAGGCCGACGCCGCGCAGGTGCCGCGGGCCATCGTGGAGACCTTCGCCCTGTACGGGTCCGAGATCCCGGGCTCGGCGGGGGACATGGAGGCGCTCTCCGACGCCTTCGCCGCGGAGAAGTCCGCGCGGTGGGACGAGGAGCGCAAGAAGAAGCACTACGGGACGGAGGTCCCCTCGCTCCCCGAGGTCGTGGCGTTCGTGCGGGAGGCGGTGGAGCCGCTCCTGGCGGAAGCCAGGGCCGACGCGCGGGCGACGCCGTTCTGATGGCCGCGCGTCCCGGCGAGGCGTCGCTCCGCGCCCTGGCGCTGGCGGCGCGTCACGGCGGGCTCGTCCTCCATCCCTCGTACCGGGGCGGCTGGTGGACGTATCCCGGCTGCCCCGTCGAGCGCCGGTGGAAGACCCGGTACGACCCGCCGGCCACGCGGGTGTCGCCGGCGACGGTGCGCTCCCTCGTCGGCCTGGGGCTGCTCGCGGCGTCGGGGGAGGGCAGGCTCGCCGTGACGCCGGAGGGCGAGGCGGCCCTTGCGCGGGCGGTGGCGGCGGCCGGGTCGCGGGCCAGGTCGGCCACGGTGGCCTTCCCCTCCGCGGCCCGGGTCTTCCACGCCGACGGCACCGTCTCGTACGCGGGTATCGTCCGCGCGGGGGAAGCCTACGATGGCGGCACGGAACCCGAAGTGCACGTCGCCCTCGACCCGTTCCTCCATCCTTCGGCGGCCTCGGCGATGCTCCAGGTGGCGGGACCGAGGGAGGACGTCGTCTCGGATGCCCCGGGGGCCCCCCGCGTGCCCCGCGCAGGGCCCTGCCTGTCGCCGGCGGTCGTCTGCCATGCGGGGGGCCGCGACCTCTCGGCCGCCGCGGAGGACCTGCTGCCGGTCGTCGTCGAGGCCCGGTGGCAGGGGGAAGACGGCCCGGGCGCCTCGTGGTGGGTCGGGCTCGCCCATCCGCACCTGGGGCTGCTGTTCGAGGGCGCCGATGGCCCGGCCGCGCCTACGGATGCCGTGCGGGGCCTGTTCCGGCCCGATGCGGACCTTCCCGGCGTGCCGGTGACGGGACAGGCTTGGGAGGCGTCCTGGGTGGCGGCGGGGCTCGCGTCCCTGGACGTACCCCCGGACGTGGCGCAGTATATCGCCATGGCAGGAAGAGACGAACCATCCCCCACGATGCTCAAGGCGCTGCGGCTCGCCTCCGAGGGCGGCTTGGTACGCTTCCGCGGTGGGTTCTGGTCCTACCCGGACTGCCCGACGCGCAAGGAGATGCTGGGCGGCCCCCAGCCGTGCGACGTGCCGGAGCGATACGTGGACATCAGGACGGTGGACGCCTGCGTGCGACGGGGGCTCCTGGCACGGGGCGGCCCGGCATACGATGCCCCGGCCGCCCTGACCGGGGCGGGTGCCGATCTCGTCCCATCGGATACGGCGCCGCCGGGACCATAGGGAGGCGCGCCCGCCTCAGTCGTAGGCCCCGATCATCTCCGGCGTGCGCGCCTCCTCCGCCCGGGTGACGGGGTCCGGGGAGCGCGCGGCGAGCCACTTCTCGGCCTCAAGGGCGGCCATGCAGCCCATGCCGGCGGCGACCACGGCCTGGCGGAACACCGGGTCGCTCACGTCGCCCGCGCTCCACACGTTCGGGCGGCTGGTGGCGGTCGACCACGGGGCGACGCGGATGTAGCCGGCCTCGTCCATGTCGAGGTGCCCGCGGAACAGCGCGGTGGCCGGGTCGTGGCCGATGGCGACGAACAGGCCGTCCACGGCGAGGTCGAGCGTCACGCCGTCCCTGACGCCCCGCAGCCGCACCCCGGTGACGGCGGGGGCGGGCCCCCGGGTGCCCAGCACCTCGTCGACGACGTGGTTCCAGATCACCTCGACCTTCGGGTGGGCGAGCAGGCGGTCCCTGAGGACCGGCTCGGAGCGGAGCCTGGAACCCCGGTGCACCAGGGTGACCTTCGAGGCGAGGTTGGCGAGGTAGAGCGCCTCCTCGACGGCGGTGTTGCCCCCGCCGACGACGGCGACGGGCTTGCCGCGGTAGAAGAAGCCGTCGCAGGTGGCGCAGGCCGAGACGCCGTAGCCGGAGAACGCCCGCTCGCTGTCGAGGCCGAGCCAGCGGGCCTTGGCGCCGGTGGCGACCACGAGCGCCTCGGCTTCCCAGGAATCGCCGGAATCGCACGTGACCACGGCCGGGACGCCGGACAGGTCCACGGACGTGACGGTGTCGTTCACGAGCCGCGCGCCGGCACGCTCGGCCTGCTCGCGCATCTGCTCCATGAGCTCCGGGCCCTGCACGCCCTTGCCGAAGCCGGGGTAGTTCTCGACCTCGGTGGTGATGGTCAACTGACCGCCGGGCTGGATGCCGGTGAGAACGACCGGCGAGAGGTTCGCCCGCGCGGCGTAGATGGCCGCGGTGTAGCCCGCGGGGCCGGCCCCGACGACGAGGAGCCTGGTGCGGTGGGTCGTCATGGCGTCCGATTCCCGTGTTGTCCGGGGCCTCGATACGCCAGGGGACCGCCGCGGGCGAGCCCCCGCGGCGGTTTTCGGGGGACGGCCTAGTGCCTGGTCGCCCTGGGCACCTCGCCCTCGATGGCGGCGACCACGTCGGCCACGAGGTCCGCGGCCTCGGACAGCGAGCGGGGCGGGGAGACGAACAGCACCTCGTCGTCGCCGTTCGCGTCGACCCGGGCCACGCAGACCAGGATCACCCCGTCCGAGGCGCAACTCACGTAGACCGGCAGGTCGCCGGCCTCGGAATCCTCGTCGGCGGGCCTGAAGGAGACGGGCCGCTCGCGCTCGTCGGCGTCGGGCGGTAGGAAGTCGTTGCAGGAGTCGTCGGCCCGCTCGGTCGGGGCGTGGTGTGCCTCGTAGGTCTCGTCCAGGCCGACGTAGGCGAGCGCGAGGCTGACCTGGACGGTGACCTCCTCCACGAACGCCGCGAACTCGCGCGGGCCCATCGGGGTCTCAAGCGGGCCCTCGAACCCGGGCCCGGGCTCGCGTATCCCGCACGATGCGGCCGCGGCGGCGACGAGCGCCTCGTCGGCGGGGGCGTCCGGGGCGGCGGCGGTATCGTCCGTGCGCGTCATGCGTGACCCCCATCCGGGATTCGTCCCCGTCCCGTCCATTGGGCGGTCCGGGACGGAAACCCACAACGGAAGCCCACGCGATTCACGCCGTGGCCGCAACGCCCTCCGCGCTTCCGTCCACCGGCGCTACCGCCTCGTCGACGTATCCGGCGACCCGTTCGCGCACCTCCGCGGCGAATTCGGGCGGGAACCCCTCAAGGGCGGCGTCCACGGCCTCGCGGAGGGCCCGCATGTCGCGTGCCGCCCCGCCGCGCGTCGTCCAGACCACCGCGCCGTCGATGAAGGGCTTCCGGTCTCCCAGTGACCGGACCGGCGACATGTCGTCGTATCGCTCGTCCCCGAGCGCCATCCAGGCCGCGACCGCCCCGACGTCCGCGTGACCGATCCAGTCCCGGGGGACCTGGCGGTAGCGGCGCGGGGTCGAATCGGTGTCCCACCGCTCGGGCGGGAGGGCGATGCCCGGGACGTCGCGCACGTCGAGGAGGATCTCGACGGCGAAGGGGCCGGCGCCGACCCCGTGATCGGTCGCCAGCCCCGTGGCGGATTCGAGCGCGGGCTCCAGGCATCCCAGGAAGCCGCGCGCGTCGCAGAAGGCGGCGGCCTGGTCGACCTCGCGGCCCGCGCCGTTGACCAGGCGCACCCGGGTCCCGGCCTCGCGGGTCCACGTGACCTCGCGCTCGAACGACAGGGCCCTCCGCAGGCCCAGGCCGTCGACGTCGACGATGCGGCACCACGTGCCCGCCTCGACGCGGACGACCGGGTCGTGGGTCATGAAGGTCTCGTTCACCGCGCTCACCTCGCCCTTGCGTTCGCGGGCACGATAGACGAGGGGCCGGCGGAATCCAGCGGCGGCGGGCGGGATGGTGAACGCGCGACCGCGGGCCCGGCACGGCCATGCCTCCGGGATCTCGGCGGCGGCGGGTCGCTGCAGGCCGGTCCCGTCCCGCCCTGACCCCGGGTCGGGCCGGCCGCCATGGCGGGACGGGACCGACGCGGCCTCAGGGCGCCGGGGGCGCGGGAGGCTTGTCGTAGTTCACCCGTTCCTCGTCGCGGTCGTCCATGTACTGGCCGCCGAACGCCTCGGCCAGGGCCTTCATGACGGTGGGCCCGCCATCGAAAGACCCCATGACGAGGTAGGTGTAGTCCTCGCCCTGGATGCACGCGACCGGGTCGTTCTCCCGGTCTACGCCGACGCCGTGGTGCATGCGGACCTCGCGGTCCTGGCGGCGCTTGGTCGGGTCCCTGAGCGCGAACACGCCGTGCATCGGCAGGGTCGGGTCGGGGACGTCGAACTGGGTTCCCTTGAACGAGACCGGCCCGCACCCGGCCGCCTCCAGCACCTCCGCGACCGCCTCCGCGGGCACGTGCCCCTCCGTCATCAGCCTGACTTCCACCGACATGTCGAACCCCTCCATACCCGCACGGACCCTAGCGCGCGCCGACGCCAGCCACGACCCCCCCCGCGCCGCCTTCCTCGCCGGGCGGGGCCGTCGTACCCTACGGCCGGATTCGGAGGCTTCCCCATGGCGGACGCGGGCTTGGACGTCATCACCCGGCACCGGTACCTCCGGCACCTCGTCGAGGCCGAGGGCGTGACCCGGGAGGAAGGCATCGCCT
>Ga0182232_1000464_pt1 | contig 10075 bp, 7 predicted proteins | sample G6R1MG_30_FD_155484 | JGI IMG/M metagenome (GOLD analysis project Ga0182232, IMG submission 155484) | Phyllosphere microbial comminities from miscanthus, Michigan, USA - G6R3_NF_07NOV2016_LD2 MG | ecosystem: Host-associated > Plants > Phyllosphere > Phylloplane/Leaf | place: USA: Michigan... | reverse complement strand
GCCGAAGGTCTGCTTCCGGTACGAGAGACCGCAAAGCAGACGCTATCGAATGGTTGATGTAGGTCGACAACGCTCGTCCTGCGTTGCGCTCCTGCGCGCAGTCTGTCTGGCTCGTGCGCGCAGGTATAGTTGTTGTGTATCAGCGGATACCGCCGCTGGCGGTAATGTTCTCGCCGGTAAGCCAGCGCGCGTCATCGGACGCGAGGAACGTCACGACGCCCGCGATGTCATCCGGGTGGCCGGCGCGGCCGAGCGGTGTCTGCGCGACCATCCCGGCCTCCATCTCCGAGCCAGAGATGCCGGCCGTGTGGGTGCCTTCGGTCACCACGTAGCCGGGGCTGACCACGTTCACGCGTATCTTGCGCGGGGCCAACTCATTGGCGAGGACGCCCGAGATCGCGTTCACCGCGCCCTTCGTACCCGCGTAGACCGCCGCCGCCGGCGTATGCACGTGCGTGATCGCCGATGAGATGTTGACGATGCTCGCGCCTTCGCCGAGATGCTTCGCGGCCGCTCGCGTCGACAGCAGAATGCCGAGCACGTTGACGTCGAACTGGCGGCGATAGTGTTCCTCGGTGACCTCCTCGATCGCCGCAAACTCGTAGATGCCGGAGTTGTTGACCAGCACGTCGAGCCGCCCGAACTCTCGCACCGCCGCCTCGATCAAACCCTGCGCCTCAGAGGCTTTGGACACGTCGCCCTGGACAGCGATGGCCCTGCCGCCGGCCGAGGTGATTGCCGCCACGACGGCGTCAGCCCCGGCCCTGCTGGACGCGTAGTTCACCACCACAGCGGCGCCTTCCTGTGCCAACGCTTTGGCGATCCCCGCACCGATGCCCTTGGATGCTCCGGTCACGACGGCGACCTTGCCCTCAAGCTTCGACATGTGTGCTATCTCCGACATGGGGGGCTCCCGGATGGCAGCCCTTGACCCATAGTTCGGAACTTCGGAACTAACGGAGCGTCGTTCAAGACCCCATATGGACGAAATATGAGACCCCTGTTTCACCCAGCTATCGAAGACGTGCGTCCAGAGGCGATCCTGCACGCGCTCGCCGATCCGAGCCGCGCGGCCATCTTCGCCAAAATCATGCAGGCTGGCTGTGTCGAGGCCTGTTCAGCCGTCTCGGCCGTCGGGGACCGGGTCATCCCAAAATCCTCGTTGTCCAACCACTTCAAGGTTCTGCGCGAGGCCGGTTTGATCCGCAGCGAACGTCACGGCGTCGAGGTGCGCAACCATTCCCGCTGGATCGAGGTGGAGGCACGCTTTCCCGGTCTGCTGGCCGGGATCATCAATGCCTATGCTTCAGACGTCGGCCCCGACTTGCGTGCTGCGGAGACGAGGACTTCTCGATAAAGACGCGACCTGGATCCGCTTCCGAGAATGCTCCGATCCACCGACGGCGACCGGGTTGGGTCGCTTCCGGCATGGCGGCTCGGGGTGGTTTCAGGACGGTCCGCTTGCCAGCACCAAAGGGTTCGAAGCGGACGTCGCGCAACGCACTCTCATGACCTTTGGCCGATCTCGGGAGCAGCCTTGCGCGTCGGCTCCTCGCGCCTGTCAGTCATACCCGGATGCGGTCATCACGTTTCGCGCAGCCACTTCCAGACATGTTGCTCCGTCCCCTGAGCGCCGACCCGTTGGGCCACCCGGCGCTCACCGCGCCAAGCCCGGGGTGGGACGCCGTAGCGGTTGCGGAAGCTGCGGCTGAGCTGCGAGATCGTGTTGAAAGCGAACACCTCGGCCAACCGGCTGATCGTGCGCTTCTCCATCGGATCGGCAAGGGCGTCCCGCACCGCCTCCAGGCGCTGGCCTTGCACGAAGTGCATCACGCCACCCTCCGGCTCGAACAGCCGGTAGAGTGTGGTCCGGGAGATCTGCATCTGCCCGGCGATGAACTCGGGCGATAGGGTGGGCCGCGACAGGTGTTCCTGCACGATCGTCCTGGCCAGCGCGAACAGGCCGCCGTCGAGTTCGCGGCCTTCCAGCACATCCGAGGCCTGCGAGGTATCGAGGACGCGGTGCAGGAGGGCCACGAACGCATCGGCGAGAGCGGGCGCCGCATCAGCGCGTGTCGTCGGCAATTGGCGGTAGATGTCCAGAATGCGTGCGGCCAGGAGCCGGTTTCGGGCCGCATCGAAGAGCAGATCTTGCTTCTCCAAGGGCAGCCCGTGGAGGCGCGTGCGGGGTACGGCGATGCCAATGAAGTCGGCTCGGTCGATCATGCCGTCAAGCACTTGACGGCGACCGATGAAGGTTACGGTGCCCCGCGTCGCCGAGAGCGCTTTGGCGCCGACATCGCCCTGGAAACGGCCGGATCGGTAGAGTTGGACCATGTAGTGGTCGGGACCGGCGTCGACGCGTCGGCGGTCCCGCCGGATCCGCTGGGTCGAAAGGAGCGAACGCTGGGTGACGAGATCGCCGATCTGGTAGGTGATGTTGCTGCCGAACGGCAGCGGGGCGGATGGTGTGGTCGGACTGATCTCGTACATCGGCGCACAGAGCGTGCGCCATCGCTCGAAGGCTTCTCCGGGGGGCAGGCCTGAGGTCTTCAGAAAGAAGTACGGCAGGCCTTTTTCAGCCGTCGTGTCATCCGCACTCAACGAGCCAAATCCTGAATCAGCCAGCTTATTCAAGGACGAGTATTGTATAGGTGCACTTGATAGGGCAACCCAAATGCGTCTGTGCGGTCTGCCAAGTGCGAAAACGTCGCAAGCGAAGCGAATGACCGCTTTGGCCCCCCAGATGAGCCTTTGACGCGCCGACGTCGATCGACATGACCACGGACGGGTGGCTGGGCCGCGGTGCGAGGCGGGGTTGCCTGCATCGTGGCCGGACTGCTTTCAGGATGCGCGTGCCGTCGCTGGAGCGACCGAGTTGGGTCGGCACCGGATGGGACCAGGCGCCGGATTTCGTCCACCGGATCGCTTCGCGGCACGTGTACGGACGGTGAGGCCCCTCACGCAGGCCGCTCAATGGAAATCCCGGCTCGGATACATCCGCCGGTCCGGGGGCGCGCCGAAATCCGTGGTCTCGGGGGGCAGCCGCATCCCGGCGGCGCGCAGGTCGCGCAAGGACTCCGTGAGGTCGCGAAACCCCTCGGCGACCAGATGGACCACCCCCTCGGCCCGCTGGACCCGACCACGCACGGCGAGAAAGCGGGCCTGCATGGCGGCCCGGCGGTTGGCCTCGAACACCGTCTTCCAGATGATCACGTTGGCGATGCCGGTCTCGTCCTCCAGGGTCAGGAACACCACGCCCTTGGCGGTGCCCGGCCGCTGGCGGATCAGCACGAGGCCCGCCACCGTGACCCGGGCGCCCTGGGGCAGGGCTGGGTCGCAATGGGCCCGGGCCGGGATCGCGCCGATCCGGGCCAGCCGGCCCCGGAAGAACGCGACCGGGTGCCCCTGGAGCGACAGGCCGGTGGCGGCGTAATCCTCGGCCACCGCCTCGGACAGGGGCAGTGACGGCAAATCCACCGCCGGCTCGTGCCGGAACAGGCCGTCATCGGCGTGCCAGGCGAAGAGCGGCAGCGGCGCATCGAGGAGATGGCCGCGGCGCTCGGTCCCGTCCGCCTTGGCGGCCTTGCGGGAGGAGGTGCCCTCCAGCGTGCGCACCATCCACAGGGCGGCGCGCCGGTCGAGGCCCAGCGACCGGAACGCGTCCGCCTCGGCCAAGCGCTCTAGGGCGTTGCGGGGCAGGGCCAGGGCCGCCTGCAGGCCCTCGATGCTGGCATAGCCGTTGGCGCGCAGCCGGACGAGCCGGTGCATCGCGGCCTCGGGCAGGCCGCTCACCTGTCGCAAGCCGAGGCGCACCGCGTGCCGCTTCGGATCCCCGGCCGGCTCCAGGGTGCAGTCCCAGGCGCTGGCATTGACGCAGACGCCCCGCACCTCGACCCCGTGGGCGCGGGCGTCGCGCACCAGCTGGGCCGGCTGGTAGAAGCCCATCGGCTGGGCGTTGAGGATCGCGGCCAGGAACACGTCCGGGTGCCGGCACTTCATCCAGGCGGAGGCGTAGACCAGGAGCGCGAAGCTCGCCGCGTGGCTCTCCGGAAAGCCGTAGGTGGAGAAGCCCTTGATCTGCGCGAAGCAGCGCTCTGCGAAATCCGCCGGGTAGCCGCGGCCGGTCATGCCGCCGACGAATTTTTCCTCGAAGCCGCCGATCGAGCCGACATGCCGGAAGGTCGCCATCGCCCGGCGCAGGCCGTCGGCCTCGGCCGGGGTGAAGCCGGCGGCCGTGATCGCGATCTGCATCGCGTGCTCCTGGAACAGCGGCACGCCGTAGGTCTTGTGCAGCACCGTGTGCAGCTCGTCCGCCGGCCCGTGATCCGGATGCGGGGCCGGATAGACCACCGGGTCGATCCCGGACCGCCGCCGCAGGTAGGGATGGACCATGTCGCCCTGGATCGGGCCGGGGCGCACGATCGCCACCTGCACGACGAGGTCGTAGAACTCCTTCGGCTTGAGGCGGGGCAGCATCGACATCTGCGCCCGGCTCTCGACCTGGAACACGCCGACGGAATCGGCACGCGCCAGCATCGCGTAGGTGTCGGGATCCTCCCGGGGCAGGTCGGCGAGGGTCTCGTAGAAGGCGCCGTGGTCCCGTTCCAGAAAATCGAGGCCGCGCTTGAGGCAGGTCAGCATGCCGAGTGCCAGCACGTCGACCTTCATCAGCCCGATCGCGTCGATGTCGTCCTTGTCCCACTCGATGAAGGTGCGGTCCGCCATGGCGCCGTTGCCCACCGGCACGGTCTCGTCGAGGCGCCCGCGGGTCAGGATGAAGCCGCCGACATGCTGCGACAGGTGGCGCGGGAAGCCGATCAGCTGGTGCGCGAGATCGAGGGCCTGCCGGAGCATCGGGTTGTCGGGGTCGAGGCCGGCCTCGCGCACGTGCTTGTCCGGCACGTCCTTGCCCCAGGAGCCCCAGACGGTATCGGCGATCGCCGCGGTCACGTCCTCGGTGAGCCCCAGGACCTTGCCGACCTCGCGGATCGCCATGCGCGGGCGGTAATGGATCACCGTGGCGCAGAGGGCGGCGCGGTCCCGGCCGTAGCGGTCGTAGAGGTGCTGGATCACCTCCTCGCGGCGCTCATGCTCGAAATCGACGTCGATATCGGGGGGCTCGCCCCGGTTCTCGGAGATGAACCGGGCGAACAGCAGCCGGTGCTTGGACGGGTCCACGGCCGTGATGCCGAGGCAGAAGCACACGGCGGAATTGGCAGCCGAGCCGCGGCCCTGGCACAGGATCCCCTTGCTCCGGGCGAACTCGACCACGTCGAACAGGGTCAGGAAGTAGCGGGCGTAGTCCATCTTCGCGATGAGCCGCAGCTCCTCATGGAGCGTCGCCTCGACCGCGGCCGGGATGTCGCCGGCATAGCGCCAGAGCGCCCGCTCCCAGGTCTTCTCCTCCAGGTATGCCTGCGGCGTGCGCCCCGGCGGCACCGGCTCGTCGGGATATTCGTAGTGCAGCTGCCCGAGGGAGAAGCTGCAGCTCTGGGCGATCTCGACGGTGCGGGCCAGCGCCTCCGGATGGTCGGCGAACAGCCGGGCCATCTCGTCCGGCGGCTTCAGGTGGCGCTCGGCATTGGCCTCCAGGCGGTAGCCGGCTTGCGTGATCCGGCAGCGCTCGCGGATGCAGGCCACCACGTCCTGGAGCGGGCGCCGTTCGGGATGGTGGTAGAGCGCATCCGAGACCGCGACCATGGGCGCCCCGTGGCGCTCGCCCAGTTCGGCCAGCAGACCCAGGCGGCGGCGCTCGTCGCCGCGCCGCGCGTGGCTCGCCCCGAGCCAGGTCCGGCCTGGGGCGGCCGCGGCCAGGGCTTCGAGCCGGCCCAGAAAGCCGTCCGGGGGGCGCGGGCGCCGGCCTGGTGGCATGACGATGAACATCTGCCCCTCGGCCGCCTCCAGCATCTCGGCGAAGGTGAAGCGGCATTCGCCCTTGCGGCTGCGCCGGTTGCCCCGGGTGAGCAGCAGGCAGAGGCGGCCCCAGGCCTGCCGGTCCGCGGGATAGGTCACGGCCTCGAACCCGTCCTCGGTGACGAGGCGCACGCCGGGCAGGACGCGGATCTTCAAGCCTTCCGCCTTCAGCGCCTGCGCCGCCGCATGCGCCCGCACCACCCCGGCCACGGTGTTGCGGTCGGCGATCCCGATCGCCGCAAGCCCGTAGGCCGCCCCCTGCACGACGTATTCCTGCGGATGCGAGGCGCCGCGCAAGAACGAGAAATTCGTGGTGAGGGCGAGCTCGGCGTACCGGAGTCCCGGCTCCGCGGAGCCGGTCATGGAAACAGCCCGTGGACGAACCAGGCGGCCGGGCGGCCGGGGGCATGCGGCCCGTCCCGGTACAGCCAGAGCCTGCGGCCGGCCTCGCACTCGACCCGGTAATAGTCCCGGGCCTGATCGGAGGCTCCGCCGGACTCCCCATCGGCGGCCGTTCCGGGCACGCGCCACCACTCCGCCGCGATCCGCTCGGGTCCCTCGGCATGGGCGACCCGGTGGATCCGGGCGCGCCAGAGGAAGCGCCGGGGTGGTCCCTCCGGCACCGTGGAGAGAACGTCGAGGGCGGCCTCGCCCCGGGGGAACAGCACCAGGGGCCGGGAGGGGAGGTGGTCCGGCCAGGGGGGCGGATCGGCGGTCCACGGGAGGGTGTGGACGGCCCGCTCCGGGATGTGGCGCGCCTGTGCCCCGAGGCGCAGGAGCGGCCGGCCGAGACGCTGTGCCAGGGCATCGGCCAGGAAGCCGATCCCGTCCCCTTGGGGCGACGCGCCGAGCTCCGTCTGGCGGGCCGACAGGGCGCCGGTCACCGTGACGGTCAGGTCCACGGTCTCGAAGCCGAAGCCGGCATCGAGACCGGCGCCGAGGCGGTCGAGGCGCAGGGAGACCAGGGCGGCGACGCGCTCGGGGCAACGCTCGGGCCGGGACAGGCCGAGATCGAGGACGCGCATCACCCCGTCGACCCGGTGCAGCACGAGGCGTAGCGCACAGGCGCCGACCCCGTCCCGCTCCAGCCGGGGGGCGATCTCCGCCATCAGCAGCCGGGCGGTGATCACAATGTCCGATTGCCGGCCGATCGGGTCGAGGAAGCCCCGGGCGGCCCGGTACGCGGCCTCCTCGGTGAGCGGCGCCACGGGCTCGGGCCGCCGGCCCATCGCCTGATCGAGGCGGAGCAGCAGGGCTTCGCCGAAGCGGCGGGCCAGCGGCCCCCGGGCCAGGGCATCGACTTCGCCGACCCGGCGCAGGCCGAGCCGCCGCAGGCCCGAGACCGTGCCGGGATCGAGGCGCAGGGCCTCCACGGGCAGCCCCCCCAGGGCCTGGGCGGCCTCACCGGGGGGCACGACAACCCGGTCGGCAGCTCCGTAGCGGGCCAGCGCGAAGGCGCCGCCGGGGGTGTCGGCCAGCGCGATCCGGGCGGGAATCTTCGACCGCGCCAGACGCCCGGCCAGATCGTCCACGAGGGGTCCCTCGCCGCCGCGCAGGTGGCTCGCCCCGGCGATGTCGACGTAAAACCCGTCCGCCGCCTCGGCCGGCCCGAACGGTGCCACCACCGGGGCGTAGCCCTCCGCCCACCGGCAGAGCCGCAGGAGCGCGGACCGATCGGATTCGGCATCGGCGGGGTAGACTTGGATCGGCACGCCGACCCGCGCCCGGACCCGGCCCAGGAGCTCGCCGGGCCTCAAGCCCAGGGCGGACGCCTCCGGATCGACGGCTAGGAGCCGCAGGCCACCGGGCCCCTCGGCCGCCACCGCGAGCGGGCCCCGGTCAGGCGCGAGACCGGCCCGCCGCAGCCGCGTCACGGGCCAGTGGCTCAGGCAGACGCAGACGATGCGCGGCATGGTCCCACTCCAGAAGCCAGTCGCCGCCGCGGCCGTTGCGGCAGCGCTCGAGCCGCACCTGCCAGCGCGGGTTGTCCAGGGTCCCGAACCGGTCCCGGGCGGCCGGAGCCGAGGCGATCCGCCAGCGGGTGGCGGCACCGTTGGGCAGCCCGGCCTCGGCGGGCCGCAGGATCAGCAGGAGCGGCGGCGCGTCGCCTTCGGCAGCGAGTTGCAGGCGCCGGCCCGGCTTCAACGGCAGGCCGTCCGCCAGGAGGCCGACCAGCACCGGCAGGGCCCGGGCGTGGAGCGCCGCCTCGAGCGCGCGAAACACCTCCGCGTCGCTGCCTGCTTCCAGCAGCAGCAACCGGGCCGGATCGAGGCCGAGACCGGCCAATCCGTGGCCGTGGGGCAGGGACTGGTTCGGCGCCGCGGCGATCAGCGCCGCACCTTGCGTCCGGGCAAGCCGGCCGGCACAGAGCGCCAGGGCGAAACCCAGGGCCGCGACGGCGTCCGCAGGCTCCATCGGGGCAATCTCGTGCGGCGGCCCGAGCGCCAGGCCGCCGCCGGGCAGGTGTGCGTCGATCGCCGACAGTCCCAAGGGCAGGACCGGGGGCGGCGCCGCCGGGCCGCCCGGACCCGCGAGGCGCGCCCGCAGGGCCGCCAGCCGCTCCCGGGGGCTTCCCAAAGCGGGATCCCGCCCGGTCTGGTTCGCAGGGTCCGGCCCCATCTCCGCGTGCTCCGATCATGCCGGACGATAGGAACATAACAGGAACATGTTCAAACCGATTCCGTGGGGTCGCGGAATCGGACGCTGGGGCAGCGGCTTGGCCTGTGGATGAATGTGGACGCCTGTGGAATCGGCCGGGCCGCCCGCGACCAAAGCCACGGTTGACCGTCTCCACGGCCCGGGACCACAAGTCGGTGGCCGCGCGCCAGACGCGGCGGACACGGTCCGAGCATGCGCCCAGCCCTCGCCTTGACGATCCTGCTCGCCCTCTCCGGAGCGGCCTTCGCCCAGCAGCCGTCCGATCCCGGCCCCGCCCCATCCTCCGAGCCACGCCCGCGCCAAGCCAGGCCGAGACCCCGGCAGGCCCCGGTCCCAAGCCAGCCGATCATGGTCTACGACGCCCGGATCGAGGCCGGCGACCTGCGAGTCTCGGGCTCTGTGCGCAAGCCCGGGGCGATCGTGGTCCTGGACGACGACATCTCGATCCAGGCCGACCGGCGCGGGCGCTTCACCTTCCGGGTGCCCTACCGGCCGCCGACCTGCGTGGTGACCCTCAAGGCCGAGCCGGACGAGCGCGAGGCCGTGGTCGCCAACTGCGCCGCCGAGGGTCCCCCGGGCCCGCCCGGCCCTCAGGGTACCGCGGGGCCGCCCGGGGAGGCGGGTCTGAAGGGGGAGCCGGGCCCGAAGGGCGATCAGGGGCCCAAGGGTGAGCCGAGCGCTCCGGGCATCCCGGGCCCCAAGGGGGATCAGGGTCCCAAAGGGGATCAGGGCCCCAAGGGCGAAGCCGGGGTCCAGGGCGAGCTGGGACCTAGGGGTGAGCCAGGCCCCAAGGGCGATGTCGGAATCAAGGGGGAGCCCGGCCCGGTCGGCGCGGCAGGGCCAAAGGGCGAGGCCGGCGCGTCCGCCCTCCGGGCCGTGCGCAAGTCCGACTGCGCGGGCGGCTGCACCGTCACATGCCCGGCCGAGGAGATTCTGGTCACCGCCCACTGCCTGAAGGCCGGCACCCCGGTCTATGACGGGGAGGGGGCCACCTGCCCAGCGGAAGCCTCGGGGATCGTCGGGTTCTGCACCCGGCCGTGATGGCAGCAGGTGGCACGTTCCTCCTCTTGAAGGACGTGGGCTCACCCCTCTCCCCGCATGCGGGGAGAGGCCCGCACGGACCTCGTCGTCCGTGCGGGAAGCGAGAGGCGCAGCCGAAGCGGCGGTGAGGGGGCGGTTCAGAACGGGACGCGCGTCCTGAACCGCCCCCTCACCCTCGGCTGCCGCCTCGTTCCGGCGACGACGAGGTCGCCGGAGCCCTCTCCCCGCGAGCGGGGCGAGGGGTATTCCGCCTGCACGCCCGAGTGAAGGCTAAAACCTGCGCCACCGTGCAAACGATCGGAAACCCGATAGGAGCGGCCCCGATCAGCCGCCGGTCTCGTGCAGCCAGTCCAGCATCCCGGCGGCGGCGGCCCGGCCGCCTGCGAAGGCGCCCTGGAGCAGGTAGCCGCCGGTCGGGGCCTCCCAGTCGAGCATCTCGCCGGCCAGGAACAGGCCCGGG
>Ga0182232_1000463_pt1 | contig 10100 bp, 11 predicted proteins | sample G6R1MG_30_FD_155484 | JGI IMG/M metagenome (GOLD analysis project Ga0182232, IMG submission 155484) | Phyllosphere microbial comminities from miscanthus, Michigan, USA - G6R3_NF_07NOV2016_LD2 MG | ecosystem: Host-associated > Plants > Phyllosphere > Phylloplane/Leaf | place: USA: Michigan... | reverse complement strand
TAGCTAACAGCTTAAAAAAATGGCCTCTTTAAAAGAAGTTCGCTCGCGCATCCAATCGGTTTCGAGCACGCAGCAGATTACCAAAGCCATGAAAATGGTGGCGGCGGCCAAGCTGCGCCGCGCGCAGGACAACATCATCCGGATGCGCCCCTACGCGCAGCGCCTGACCAGCATTCTGGCCAACCTGACCCGCACCACCACCGACGAGGTAGTGAGCGAGTATGGCGAGGTGCGCGCGGTAAACCGGGTGCTCGTCATCGCCATTACCTCCGACCGCGGCCTGGCCGGCGCGTTCAACGCCAACGTCTTCAAGGGGGTGAATGCGCTGATTGCGGCCCGCTATGCTGGTTTGCCGGTGGGCAACATCTCGGTGATGGCCATCGGCAAAAAGGCGCACGACTACTACGGCCGCCGCAACATGCTGGTGGGCAACTACACTCACGTCTTCGCCAAGCTCTCGTTTGATACCGTGCGCGAGGCTGCTGAGGAAGCCATGCGCGGCTTTACCGAAGGTACCTACGACGAGGTAGTGATGGTGTACAACGAGTTCAAGAACGTGGCCACGCAAGTGGTGCAGGCCGAGCAATTGCTGCCGCTGGTACCCACCGAGGTGCCCGCCGGCACGCCCAGCGCCACCGCGCCCGAGAACAGCATCGACTACATCTTCGAGCCGAGTAAGGAAGAGATTATCAAAACCCTCATTCCGCAAAGCCTGAAAATTCAACTCTATAAGGCTGTTTTGGAAAGCAACGCCTCGGAGCACGGCGCCCGCATGACGGCGATGGACAAGGCCACCGACAACGCCGGCGAGCTACTGAAATCGCTAAAGCTGACGTATAACCGGACGCGTCAAGCAGCCATCACGACCGAGATTCTTGAAATCGTGGGTGGGGCCGAAGCGCTGGCCGCCAGTCGCTAGTACAGTTTGCCAAACGACGTAAAAGCGCCGGAGCCGTTAGTGGCTCCGGCGCTTTTTTGTGCGGTGGGGCTGGTGCGTGGCTGGGTAGGGGCCCGAAAGGCAGCATTTTGGGGCTGATACCGGGGGATGGTAGGCGCTGGAAAAAAAGTAGTATAACTATTGAATAACCAATGGGTTATGAGGTGAAATATAGCTAAGCTGGCGTGCCCCGAATAGTAAGCGGTTAATTTTTACGCTGGTATGGCTGCTGCTTGGCCGCGCGGCGTGGGCGTAGGGGTTGCCGGTACCACTGGCCCGCGTAGCTGCCGTGCGCGATAGTATCGGGCGCCTGCTGGTGGCCGACCCCGGCCCGACACGCTGCGCGTAGGCCGCCTCACTGCGCTGGCCTTCCTCTTGCGTACCAATGAGGCCGCGTGTGCGTAACGCCTAGCGCGGCAGGCACTGGCGCTGGCCCAGCGGCTACGTGCAAAGCGCGCTCGGCGACATCAGCCGTCAGCAGGGCCAGTTGCGGGCCGCCCGCCGCTACTATACCCAGGCCATCGCAAGCTACCAGCAGGTGTATAACGAGCGCGGGCTGCTGCCCACCCAGCTAAGCCAGGCCGAAATGATGGACCACTTAGGCCACCACCTGGCTGCTCGCCGCGCCGCCCGTGGGGCTGCTGCGCCGCACCCGCCCCACGGGCACTCCCCAGCAGGTAGCCCAGGCGGCCCTGCTACTGGCCCAAACCTGGCTGGCCACGGGCCGCCCCGCTACTTCGGGCCCTGGCCGGTGAGCCCGTAGGCGGTCCTCACGGCCCGCGAGCGCGAAATCGAGCAGGGCATCGAAGACAGCCTCAGCTACAGGCTTATCGCCGACCGCCTGCACGTGAGCCTCGACACGGTGCGCTCGCACATCCGGCCGGTGGCCGGTATACCGCAAGCTGCACGTCAATTCGAAGGCCGAAATTATTGCCCAGGCCCGGCCCCGGCTGCCGCGCCCCTGGTAGCTGGCCCGGCCCGCCGCATCCCGCTCCTTTGCCCCACCCTTTCTAAGCTATGACAAAGCCCTCGCTTTCTGCTCCGGAAGGGGGGCTTTTGGCAAGCCGGTGCTGAGCCCAAAACCGGGCGTGCAGGGCGAACGCCTGGCTGCGCGCTTCTAACGCCAATGCCAAGCTGCAGGCAAGCCAAAACATTTAGCGCAGCGTTAATTCCCGGCTATTTTTTTGTGAAAAGACAGGCTCACCTGCCAGCTGCGCGCCCGGATAGCCTGTCGGCCAGCGCGCTGTTACTGCTGTGCTAATTAGTAGCAAAAAATAAATAATTTTTACTTTGCAAAGGCTAGGTCTAGTATTATTCGACTACCGTGCTGACATTTGCCGCGGGGTTGTATTTAGCAAACTGGAAAAGTACTAGCGTCGCCCCAAAAATGCGGTACGCTTCCAGAAACGCCTGTTGAGACAATCCTGGCCAGTTAATAACGGCTGGCGACTGCTCTGTCTCTTCTTTTCTGCCTCTATGAATACGCTGGCTTTCGCTTCAGTTCCTTCCACGTCTACTTTGCCAACCTCGGCGCAAGCGGCCCGGCAGCGGGAAGTTGATAACGCCTTACTGGTGCAGGCGCTGTGCGAGCGCCAGCCCAGCGTGGGCGTAGTAGCCCGCCTCATGCGCTACGTAAAAGGTGAGCTAAGCCGCGAGCAGGCATTTGCCGAGCTCTACACAGGTTCGTACTAGCCTACTGAGGAGGTTTTTTGGCCAAAGGGTCTCGCGCCGCACCGGCCGCTACGCTACCGGCGGGGTACTTTTGTAGCCTATGCGCTACTTTATCCACTTAGCCTACGATGGCACGGCCTACTGCGGCTGGCAGGTGCAGCCCGGTGTGCCCACCGTGCAGGCTGCCCTCGACAAGGCCCTCAGCCAAGTGCTGCGCCAGCCCGTTTTTTCGCTAGGTAGCGGCCGCACCGATAGCGGCGTGCACGCCAGCCACCAAGTAGCGCATTTCGAGGCTGAACTGCCCGAGGGCATGACCTTCGACCTGCTGCGCTACCGCCTTAATCGGGCGCTGCCGCCCGATGTGCAGGCCTTCCGCATTCACGAGGTAGGGCCAAAAGACCACGCCCGCTTTTCGGCTGAGGCGCGCACCTACGAATACTTCGTGAGTTTGCGGCCCGACCCGTTTCGGCGCGACCAAGCGCTGTACCTCGACCGGACGCCCGACGTGGCGGCAATGAACGAAGCGGCCGCCTGCCTCGTGGGACAGTTCGATTTCACGGCTTTTTCGAAAGTGAAAGGCGCCGAAACACACTACGTATGCTACCTCTACGCGGCCGGCTGGTACGCGGCCCCCGGCGGGCTGGTGTTCCGCATTCGGGCCAACCGCTTTGTGCGGGGCATGGTGCGGCTAGTAGTGGGCACGCTACTCGATGTGGGCCGGGGCAAGCTTACGCCCGCCGAGTTTCAGCAGGTGCTGCACCGCCAGCAGCGGGTAGCAGCCAGCGGCGCGGCACCCGCTAAAGGATTGTATTTGAGTAAGGTAGAGTATGCGCCGGGTATCGTGCCGGGCGAAATTGACGGAGATAAGTAGCTAGCTATTTGGCGCAAAAAAGTACGCTTAGTTCATTTTTGTTCTACCAGCTAGTATAAAAAAGTCTATAAGTTAGCAGCGTTATTTTATCGGTTTCTCACTCCGGCAATTCCAAAAGCGTAGCCTCGAAGCCCATGCCCACGTTGGGAAACTTTAGCCAAGGGCCATTATTGGGCTGTTTTTCTTCGCGCACTTTCGCGTCCATCATGCCCTTCGGGATGATATTGAGCGCATCGAGCGGGCCGGGTGTTTGCTGAATTTGGTAGCTGGGGCCGCCGCCCGGCCAGTTGGCCAGCAGTAGCAGCGTGCCCTTGCCCAGCGAGCGTACTAGTTCTAGGCTCACTACTACGTCTTCGGTGAGCCAGAGCTTGTAGGGGCGGAGGTTGACGTAGATGCGGTCAGCGGTCTGCTCGCGGCTAATGCGCAGGTACACGGGTTTGGGCAAGATATTTTCATCGGGAAAGCCGTTGGTGAGCCGATACACATTGAGGCGGAAATACAGCGTGTCGTAGGTGCAGTGCGTTACCTTAAAAGACATTTCCTGCAAAAAGGCCGGGCGCTTCACCGCTAGCTGCTGCCCCGACTGGTTGCCAGCCATGTTGTATTTGTAGTCTTCCAGCATGCCCTTGCCCTGGTTGCCCACCACCACCCGCCTGAGGCCCGCCGCCTGCACCCGCGCCGCCCGCAGGGGTACGGCCTGGGCGCGCAGCAGCAACGGGCCGCCGCGCGCCAGCCGCCGCAGCTCGGCCACCGCCAGCGTGCGCGGCGCATAGCCCAGCAGCGAGAAGCGCACCGAATCGGCGTCGTAGCGGGCGGGTAGCGTGAGGGCAAAGCGGCCCTTGCCATCGGCCACGGTACCAAAGGGGTGGCGCAGCACGCCCACGCTCACGTAGCCCAGCGGCCGGCGCGTGGCCTGGTCGAGTACCTGGCCCGCGAGCCGAGTATCGCTTACCGTTTGGGCGCGGGCGCGGGAGGCATTGCCTAAAAGCAGTCCCAGAAGCAAAATACCTGGGTGAATACCTGCGCATTTCATAGCACGAAAGCAAGAAAACTGGTCGGTAAAAATAAGCGTTGGGGTATATTTGCCGCGCCACGGTCGGCCGTGGCAATGTCCTTTTTATTTTCGACAATAGCAGATGCTTCGCTGCCTTAGCTGGGTGCCCAGCCGCTGGAAATTCCTAGTACTTAGCATGGGGCTGCTGCTGGGGGCCGCTGCGCACCCGGCGGTGGGCCAGGCAGTATTGGTGGCGGCCGACACGGCCGCCCCGCCAGCTGCACGCCTCGACACGGCCGTGGTATTGCGGCGGCTGTTTGCGGCCCAGCGGCGCGGCAACCAGGCCCGGCTGCTGGCGGCCGGGGCAAGCGTGCTGTTATTCAATTACTTTCTGGCTTATTCGAAGCAGGAAACCACCTGGCAGCGCGTTTCGACCGGCCTTCTGGCAGGCGTGCTGGGGCAGGGCGTGTACAACCTGGGCGAGGCCGTGGTGCGGGGCCGCCGCTACCGGCCCGCCCGCGAAAAAGCAGTGCTGGCCGCGCTGGCCCAGGGCCGGCCCATGCCCCGGCGCATCCGCAAAAAGCTGGTAGCCGAGTACCTCAAGCCTAAGCCTACTGCGCCGTGAAAAGCCTCTTTTTACTTATCCTCAGCCTGCTGCTAGCCCAGCTACCGGCGCGGGCACAAACCACGCCCGCCGCCCTAGCCGATAGTCTGGCCGATGTCGCCCACGCCGACACCAGCATTGCCTTGCAGCGCCTGTTTTTGGCCCAGCGCCGCACTGGCCGCACCCGGCTGGTGCTGGGAGCGCTGGTGGCAGGTAGCGGCAGTGTACTGCTGGCCAGCGCCCGGCCCGAAACTACTTACCAGCGGGTATCGGGTGTGGGGCTGGGCCTGGCCTCGGGCTACTACCTCTACCAGCTCATCGATGGCCTGGTGCAGGTGCGGCGCTTTCGCCCCCGGCGCGAAAAGCAAGTGCTGGAAAACTTTGAGAACGGCCAGCCGCTGCCGCGCTGGGTTCGCCAAAAGCTGCGCCCCAGCTATTTTAGTGTTAAAGTAACTGCCTATTAACCAGTCGTAATCAAGAGCCTTACTTGGTCGCGGAAGGCACAGGCTGGGGCTTGGCATACTTGCGGGCCAGTTGCTGCAGGTAGCGCACCGACGCGGCAGAAAAAACGGGCGGGTGCTGGTGGTGCTTGTCTTTCTGCGCGGCTTTCTGGTAAAGCAGCGCAAACGCGATGGGGTCGTCGGCGTGGTCGAGCAGGGGCTCACGGTAGCCGTTTTGCAAGATGGTATAGGCCATGAAAAAGCCTGGCAAGTGGCCGTTGCTGCCGCCCGTGAGGCGGCGATAGAACCGCTCGGTAGCGGCCGGGCCGCCCGCTGCCTGCACCTGAATGGCTGAATCTGCCTGGTGCAGTACGCGGGGGGCCGGCCGGAAGTAGCGCTGGCGCATCTCGGCCGAATCGGTGGGGGCCGCCAGCTGCACCTGCTTGTCGGTGAGGTCGGCCAGGCCTTCTATCAGGGCCGAGCGCAGCAACCACAGCAGGCCTTCGTCGCCGGGCTGGGCCGGGCGGGTGAGGTTTTCGGCGGGCGTGAGCGCGTAGCCCAGCAATTGATGGTGCAGCTCGTGCGCTTCCAGAATACCGAGGCGCACCCGCTGGTAGCTATAGGCATCGTATAAGCTGAAGACAATGCCGGCCTGCTGCGAAGTAGCATCGTCGCCCAGGGCTGTGTAACACAGCTGAAGGGCTGGCTGCTTGCGGTGAGCACGGGTGGGTAGGTATTCGTAGGCGTAGGTGTACATTTTTTCCAGATAAGCGGGGTTTTTGGCCGTTTCGGCCAAAAAGGCTTGGTGCTCTTGCTCGTGCTCTTTGTAGTTGTTTACCAGCACGTAGTACCAGCGCCCGGCCTTGAGCTTCGCTTGCCGCAGCGAGTCGTGGCGCGGCATGTACACTACTTCGATGGCCCGCCGGTACGCCGCTAAGTCGGCCGTATCGCTGCCAAAAATGCTGCTTACGTACACCTTATTGGCCGGTAGGGCTAGAAACTCGCGCCACTTGGCATCGGTCAGCGGCTCGTTGTGGCGCAGGGCGTCGGTTATCTTCCAATAAGCCGTCGCGGCCTCAGTATCGATGGTTTGGGCGCGGCCGGGGCCGCCGGCTAGCAGCAGCGTCAGCAGCAAAAGCAGCCGGGTGAAAGAAGCAGGCATAATGGGCAGAAAAAGAGTGTGTGGCGAAGATAGGCTGCGTGCCCGCTTGCTACTTAGCCCGCGCCGTAGACTTTCCCTGCCCGACCTTTGTTAGTAGCCCGACTTACTTATGGACCCAACTTCTGCTACCAAAACCGGCCAGGTATTCGACTGGCAGGTGCTGCGCCGCCTGCTTGCCTACGTGCAGCCCTACCGCGGCGTGTTTATCGGCCTCATTGTGCTGACCGTGGCCGCCGCCGTGCTGGGCACGGTGCGCCCCGCCCTCATCCAGCGCATGATAGACGTGGACATCAGCACCAACGACTGGGCCGGGCTGAACCGCTCGACACTGTGGCTGCTGGCGCTACTGGTCGTCAATACCTTGGTGAGCTACCTCCAGACCTACTACGGCGGCTGGCTGGGCCAGTACATCGTGCGCGACATCCGCACCGACCTTTACCGGCACTTGCTCAGCCTCAAGCTCAGCTTTTTCGACCGCACGCCCATCGGCGTGCTCGTCACGCGCAATATCTCCGACGTGGAAACCCTGGCCGACGTGTTCAGCGAGGGCTTGGCCGCGATGGTGGGCGATTTGCTGCAAATCATCTTTCTGATGATTTTTATGTTCTACACCAACTGGCAGCTGGCGCTCATCAGCTTGTCGGTTATTCCGCTCTTACTCTTTAGCACTTACGTGTTTAAGGAGAAGGTAAAGGGCAGCTTTCAGGAGGTTCGCAACGCCGTGGCCAAGCTCAACAGTTTTGTGCAAGAGCACCTGACGGGCATGAACGTGGTGCAGATTTTCAACAACCAGGAGCGGGAATACCGGAAGTTTGAGGCCATCAACCAGGAGCACACTAAGGCCAACATCAAGTCGGTGCTGTACTATAGCATCTACTTTCCGGTGGCCGAGGTGCTCGGGGCCATCGGCGTGGGGCTGCTGGTGTGGTACGCCGCGCAGGGCCAGATTGCGGGCTCCATCTCGAAGGGCGAGTTGATTGCCTTTATCATGTACAACTCGCTGTTCTTCCGGCCTATCCGGCAGATTGCCGACCGCTTCAACACCCTGCAACTAGGCCTAGTGAGCACCGAGCGCCTGCTGAAGCTGCTCGATAACAAAGACCTGGTGGCCACCTCCGGCACCCAGCCCGTGCCGCAACTGCAGGGCGACGTGCAGTTCGACCACGTGTCCTTCGCCTACAACGAGCCCGAATGGGTGCTCAAGGACATCAGCTTCCACGTGAAGCCTGGCCAGACCATCGCCTTCGTGGGTGCCACTGGCGCGGGTAAAACTAGCATTATCAACCTGCTGAGCCGCTTCTACGATATCCAAAAAGGCCACATTCGCGTCGATGGCCAGGACTTGCGCGAGTACGACCTCAGCCAGCTGCGCCGCCAAATTGGCGTCGTTTTGCAGGACGTATTCTTGTTTGCCGGCTCCATCCGCGACAACATCACGCTCGGCAACCGCGACATCAGCGATGCTAAAATCTGGGAGGCGGCCGGGCTCGTGGGCGCGCAGCGCTTTATCGAGCGCCTGCCCGGCGGCCTCGACTACCCCGTGATGGAGCGCGGGGCTACGCTCTCGGTGGGGCAGCGCCAGCTCATTAGCTTCGTGCGGGCGCTGGTGTACGAGCCCAGCGTCATCGTGCTCGACGAGGCCACGTCGTCCGTCGATTCCGAGACCGAAGAGCTGATACAAGAGGCCATCGACAAGCTCATGGAAGGCCGCACGGCGCTCGTCATTGCCCACCGCCTCAGCACCATCCAGAAGGCCGACCGCATCATCGTGCTCGACCGCGGCGAAATCAAGGAAACCGGCACCCACGACGAGCTGCTGCGCCACGGCGGCTACTACGCCCAGCTCTACCGCATGCAATACGCAAGCACTGAGCAAGTAGCCTTGGGCAAAGAGCAGCTGCCGGCTGGCGACAAGCTCAATCACTAGTTCGGAATCGGCTCCTTGCCTCTCGTTACTTGCTCGTTAAACAATGCGTTTTTTCTTTCCGCTCGTCCTTCTTTTTACCGCCATTGGCCTGGGCATCTACGCGTATCTGGGCGGCCTGCACGCGCCCACCGTAGCCCTCGAAACCACTGCCGCGCCCGTGCTGCTGGCTGGCCAGCCCTACGCCGGCAAGGCCGATAACCAGCGTTTTGGCGAGCTATTCCGGGAGGCCAGCACCTTGCAGCAAAGCGGGCGCCTGGGCAGCGCCCGCGCCCTGGCCAACCTCTACTACAACGACCCCAGCAGCGCCAGCGATACCATCCGGGCTTTTGTGGGCCTGCTGGTGGCCGATACGAGCGCTACGCTGCCCACCGGCTGGCGCTACCGCGTGGTGCCGCCCGGCCGGCGCGTAGTGGCCGCCCGCATCAGCAGCACCAGCTTCATGCTGTCGCCTGGCAAGCTCTACAGCGCTGCCGAAGAGCTTATCAAAGCCCAAAAGCTTACCAAGCAGCCGCCTTACCTAGAGCAGTTTGGGCCGGGCGAGGCCAGCGAATTACGAATGGGCGTAAACTAAACAAGGCCCGGCATGCGGCCGGGCCTTGTTTGAAGGAAGCGAGGCAAGGCCTAGCGGCCGAAGAAATACGTGCCGCTAAAGGTCAGCTGAGCCAAGCCAAAGCTGGCTCCAAAGGCCGATGTTGTGTTGGTGTAGTTATTAGCGCTGCCATCAGGCTTGACGTTGAGGCGCGTGTAGCCGAGCCCGCCAATGGAAGCCCCGATGCCCAGCTTCGGGATAGGCAGAAAAATAATGCCGGGCGTAAGCGCCGCATAAAACCCGTCAGATTTAGTAGCTGCGGATGCGCTTGTCGAGCCGGGCTGCGTATCGTGCTCATAGCCACCGCCCAGCGTGCCGGTGAAGCCAAACTGGTCGTTCAGCATCCGGTAGTAGCGCACGAAGGGGCCAACGCGCACGCCAGTGGCACTGCGGGAGCTGTTGCCCGAAGTGCCAGGGGAGGATTTGACGTTAATTTCTTGGGTGTTGTAGGTCAAGGCTACGCCAACGGATAGGTTATCGACTACGAAATAGCTTACTTCTGGGCTGATGCTCAGAATATTATTGCTGAAGCTGGACGAATAGCTACCGTAGCCATAGTTGGAATTGCTGCTGGACTCTTCGCCATTGTGCGAGTAGTTGATGCTACCACCCAGCGCCACGGTGCCAGCTTTGATGGGGCTTTGCGCGTGGGCGATGGAGGCCGTGGCGCACAATAAAAAGATAGAAAAGGATTTTTTCATTTATGAAAAAAATAGAGTACTGAGCCGACAAATGTAGTAGTTGGCGCTGCGCTAGCCTGAATAATGAATGAAAAAAGCCAGCCTTTCCGCAAAGGAAAAGCTGGCTTTTGAGTCGGGGTGGCAGGATTCGAACCTACGGCCTCGTCGTCCCGAACGACGCGCGCTACCGGGCTGCGCTACACCCCGAAAGGTTGCGAAACTGAG
>Ga0182232_1000462_pt1 | contig 10108 bp, 4 predicted proteins | sample G6R1MG_30_FD_155484 | JGI IMG/M metagenome (GOLD analysis project Ga0182232, IMG submission 155484) | Phyllosphere microbial comminities from miscanthus, Michigan, USA - G6R3_NF_07NOV2016_LD2 MG | ecosystem: Host-associated > Plants > Phyllosphere > Phylloplane/Leaf | place: USA: Michigan... | reverse complement strand
GCAGCGTTTGCTTGTCATTCTTGAGTAGCACTACCGACTCGCGGGCCATCTTGAGGGCGTGGGCCTGGTGCGGCGCGCTTTCCACTACGCTCAGCGGAATCTGGGCGTATTTCACCCGCTCCACCGGGTCGAACATGCCCAGCTGAAACCGGATTTTATAGAGCCGCTTCACCGACGTATCGAGCTGCTGCTCGCTGATGAGCTTTTTCTGCACCGATTCCAGCAGCGAGTTGTAGGTAAAGAGCTTACCCGTCGCGCACTCAATATCAGTGCCGTGCAACACGGCATTGGCGGCGGCGGTGGCCGCGTCGGGGTCGGTTTTGTGGTGCTGCCAGAAGTCGTTGATGCCGTCGCAGTCTGAGGTCACGTAGCCCTTGAAATTCCACTTCTTGTACAAGATATTGGTCATCAGGATGTCGCTGCCGCAGCAGGGCTGGCCGGCGTAGGCGTTGTAGGCGCACATCACGCCCGCCACCTTGGCATCCACGATGAGATCGCGGAATGCCGGCAAATACGTGTCCCACAGGTCGTAGTCGCTGATTTGAGCGTTATACTCGTGGCGCGACGACTCGGGCCCGCTGTGCACCGCGAAGTGCTTGGCGCAGGCCGTGATTTTCAAGTATTTGGGGTCGTCGCCCTGGAAGCCCTTCACCAGCGCCGAGCCCAACTGCCCGGTCAGGTAGGGGTCTTCGCCATACGTTTCCTGCCCCCGGCCCCAGCGCGGGTCGCGGAAGATATTGATATTCGGCGTCCAGAAGGTAAGCCCCTGGTAGATACCCCGTTCGCCGCGCCGCACGTACTCCTGGTGCACCGCCCGCGCCTCGTCGGAGGTAATGGTAGCCATCTGGAGCATGGCATCCTTATCAAACGTAGCGGCCATGCCGATGGCCTGCGGGAAAACCGTGGTTTTCAGACCGGTGCGCGCCACGCCGTGCAGCGCCTCGTTCCACCAGTTGTAGGCCGGGATGCCCAGGCGGTCGATAGCCGGCGAGGCGTTCAGCATCTGCGATACCTTTTCGGCCAGCGTGAGGCGGCCCACCAAGTCATCGACCCGCTGGTCGAGGGGCAGGTCGGGGTTCTGGAACGGATAGTCGGCCCTGGGAGCCGCCACGACGGCAGCTGGCGCGGCTGGGCGCGAGCCACTTACGGCCGTGAGCAGGCCGAGGCCCAGGAATAAGGAAAAGGTCTTCATGGGGTGGGGAAATAGCGTAATAAGTCAACAAAAAGTCCGTCATGCTCATCTGGCGTCCGCGCAGCGAAGCATCTCTACCGCTTCGTTGGGTAGACCAGATGAAACGGTAGAGATGCTTCGCTGCGCGGACGCCAGATGAGCATGACGGACGTGGGACAGCCGCCTACTAGCGCGTGCCTAAGCTACCGGGCATCGGCTGGTCTTTGCTCTTGCCAGCCTTGTTTTCGGGCGGCCCGAGGTAGGTGGCGGGCAGCGGGCCGGGGCTCACTACCAGCTTTTCGAGTACCACGCCGGGGTCCACGCGCCAGAACTTAAGCACGTGCGCGCCAGCGGCGGCCACGTTGTGCTGCGAGGTTTTCAGCACGATGTTGTTAGCCACTGCCTGCCCCCAGGTGCGGCTACCCTTCTCAGGATTGAGGTCGGCATTTAGATTGACGATTTGGGGCGCTTCGTCGTCGATAGATACGGCGTAGCGCAGGCCGGTGGTACCCGTAAAGTCCAGGGTCGGCGCGAGGTAGGTGCTCACCGTCACGGCGCCGGCCTGCGGTAGCGTAATACCGTACTCCAGATGCGGGCTGCTGCCGCCCGGCGTGGCCGTGGGCGCGGCCGTGACGGGCATCGTCGTAACGGCCCCGGCCGTGCGCCCCAGGTCGGGCAGGCGCTGCCAGGTGATGGGGCCGGCATTCACGGCCTGGGTATAGTGCTCGGCGTCGAGCGACACGTAGGCGGGGCTTTCGGCCACGGTAGGCTTCGGCGCGGTTGCCGGGGCGGTGGCACCGGCGGGCAGCGTCACTACCTCCGGCATTTTGTCCACCTCCGGCTGCTGCCAGTAGGTGTAGCCAATGTGCGTCTGGTCCATCATGTGGTGCCATTTGCCACCGGCTACGGCGTGGTAGCGGTTCTTTATTTCCGCGTCTTTGGCGTACAGCGCCTTGGCTTTTTCGGCCAGGGCGTTGGTGTTGGGCTGGCCCGTTTTGGCGGCCTCGCGGTTCTGGGCCACGGTGTAGTACAGCTCGTTGAGATTGGCGCAGGCCTGCACCGGGTGCAGCACCAGCTCGTAGTAGGCGTCGCGGTCGGCGGCGGGCAGCTTCTGGTTGATGGCTTCGGCACGGGCGAGCAGCTGGTTGTACTCGGCTACCACCGTGGCCCACTCGCCGGTGGCCAGGCTGTAGGTAGTGGCGTCGAGCAGCTCGGGCTTGCGGCGGGCGTTGTACTTGGCGTACTTGGCCAGAATGTCGGCAATGTCGGCCGCGTGTTTGGGGCCAAACTGCTGGGCGGCCCAGCGCTGGGTGTAGGCGGCCACGCCGTCGGCGGGCAGCGCGTCGGGGTTCCAGGCGTAGTTGAGAAAAAAGCTAATAGGAAGCTCCATGGGCTTGAGGTCGCCCACGTTCACTACCCAAATCTGATTGGCGCCGTACTCGTGGGCCAGGTGCATCTGCTCCCAAATGCGCGGCAGCGGGTTCGTGTTCAGCCACTTGTAGTTCCTGGGTCCGCCCACGTAGTCGAAGTGGTAGTAGATGCCGTAGCCACCCTTGCGGGGCGCGTCGCCGAGCTTGGGCAGCTTGCGCAGGTTGCCCCAGTTGTCGTCGCACAGCAGCAGCGTCACGTCGTCGGGCACGCGCATACCCTTGTCGTAGTAGTCCTGCACCTCCTTGTAGAGCGCCCACACCTGCGGCGTCTGCTCGACGGGCTTGTGGGTTTCTTCGGCCAGAATCTGGCGCTGGTCGGCCACTATTTTTTCGAGCAGCTTGATGTTGCTGCCCTCGCTCATGGGTTCGTCGCCGTCGCCGCGCATGGCCAGGGTCACGATGCTTTCGTGAGTGCCCATGTTGCGGATGCCCTGCCGCCAAAACTCTTGCAGCACGGGCGCATTGGTCTGGTAATTCCACGCGCCCTTGCCGTAGCGCTTCCACTCCTGCTGGGCACGCTGCATAGGCTCGTGGTGCGAGGTACCCATCACGATGCCGTAGGTGTCGGCCAGTTCGGGGCTGCGCTTGTCGTCGTCGTTGAAGGCATTGCCCCACATGGCGGGCCAGAGGTAATTACCTTTTAATCGGAGAATTAGCTCAAAAACGTGCTCATACATCTTCGAGTTGATACCGCCAAACTTCTCCTTGGCCCAGCCACTCAGCGCGGGCGCTTCGTCGTTGAGGAAGATGCCGCGGTACTTGACCTTAGGCGCGCCCAGGGTGTGGCGGCCGGCAGCCACGTAGAGGCTCTTTTGGGGCGGGGTCGGCACGTCGGCCCACCAGTACCAGGGCGAAACGCCCATCTGCTCCGACAGGTCGTAGAGCCCGTAGATGGTGCCGCGCTTGTCGGAGCCCGCCACTACCAGCGCCCGCGCCACGCCCGGCAGCGGGTTGTCGATGGCCTGCACCACGAAGGTTTCCCAGCGCCCGGCCAGGTTGCTCACATCGAGCTTGCCGGCCTGCACTAGCTTGTCAATCAAGGGGCTGTGCCCGAGGGTGCCCACCAGTACCACCGGCTCCTGGCTGGCGGCAGGCGCGTCGGTCAGCAGCTGCGGCTCGCGGCCGGTTACGCGCTTGATGTCGGCCTGCACGTCGCGCAGCGTGCGCAGCACGCCGGGCCAGTCGCTCTCGCTGGCGTAGAGCGCGGCCGCCTTACCGCCCGCTACGAGCGGGAAGCTGCCGGTGGCTTTTTTGGCCGAGATGTAGTGCTCGGCGAGCGGGGCGGGTACTTGCTGCGCGTGGGTGAGGGCGGGCGAGAGCAGCAGCAGGGCGAGGGAAAGGCGGGAGAGGATAAGACGCATATTAGTTTGTATTAACGTGAAGTTCAGGCGTCTGCTTGCGTGAACTTCACCCCCTAGCCCCCTCTCCAAAAAAGAGGGGGGCTAGGGGGTGAGGTTCACGGGCGGCGAGCCTACGCTAAAACTTCACCACTTCTTCGTAAGCCTGCTTGGGCTTGAAATTCTCGTCAAACAGCAGCGGGTGGTTTTTGCGACCGGCCACGGGATAGGTATCCAGCCACGAATAATGGTCGGAGATATTCCAGAACGTGATGCCCGTCAGGTACTTCTTCTCATCGCGGAAGACCTTGAAAAACATTTTGTACTGCGCGGCCTGCTTGGCCTGCATTTCGGGCGTGTAGGCGTCCGACTCGTCGGGGCGCTTGGCGCGGCGGTCCTTCTCCCAGGGGTAAACGGACACGTCGAGCTCCGTCACCTGCACTTTCAATCCCAGCGAACCGAAGCGCTCGATGGTGGTGCGCAGCTCCTGCTCGGTGGGCTCGACCAGCGACCAGTGCCCCTGCAAGCCCACCGCGTCGATGGGCACCTTGGCGTCTTTCAGCTTCTTGAGCAGCTTGTAGATGCGCTCCATTTTTTCGGGGCGCTCGGTGTTGTAGTCGTTGTAAAAGAGCACGGCCTTGGGGTCGGCGGCGTGGGCGTAGCGGAAGGCCTCGGCGATGAAGTCCTCGCCGCAGATTTTATACCAGTCCGAATTGCGCAAAAACTCGTTGGGGTTGTCAGCAATGGCTTCGTTCACCACGTCCCAGGCGTAGATTTTGCCCTTGTAGCGCTTCACCACCGCGTCGATGTGGTCGTGCAGGCGCTTCAGCAATACCTCTTTACTTACTTGGCTGCCGTCGGCGTTTTTGAACAGCCAGCACGGCGTTTGCTCGTGCCAGCAGAGGTTGTGGCCGCGCACCTTTAGCTTGTGCGCTTGCGCAAAGTCCACGATGGCGTCGGACGGGCCCCAGTTCCAGCGATTTTCTTCGGGGTGGATGGGCCCCATCTTCATGTCGTTCTCCGGCGTCAGGCTGTTGAACTGCTGCAAGATGAGCGCTACCTCAGCCGGATTTTGCAAGGCCCGTGGCGACACGGCCACGCCGATGGGAAAGTAGTCTTTGTAGTAGTCTTTGAGGCCTTTGTCAGCATCGGGGCGCTGGCTGCTGGTGAGGGTGAGGCTGCCGAGCAGCAGGGCACCTAGGGCGAGGCGGGTGGGGTTCATAGAAAGAGGAAGTAGGATAAAAGGATAAAAAACGTCCGTCATACTGAGCTTGTCAAAGCATCTCGCGTGGTGCACTAACCTGAAACGTTAGCAACGAAGCGAGCAAGATGCTTCGACAAGCTCAGCATGACGGACGTTTTTGTCAGCTGTTGCTTACGCAGGCCGAAGCCCGATTAAGCTTAAATATACTGGTTGATAATGCTTTCCAACCACTCCTGCTTGCCGCTGCGCGGCGTGGGCTCGCCCGACTCGTGCGCGATTTTGCGCAGGTCTTCCAGCGTCAGCCCACCCTTGGCAAACTCGGCGCCCGCGCCCGAATCGAACGAAGCGTAGCGCTCCTGGCGGAATTTCTTGTACGCCGACTTCTCCAGGATGGCATCGGCCGTGACAAGGGCACGCGCAAACGTGTCCATACCCGCGATGTGGGCCACGAAAATGTCCTCCAAATCGGTCGAGTTGCGGCGGGTTTTAGCGTCGAAGTTGATGCCGCCCGGCTTGATGCCGCCGTGCTCCAGGATGATGAGCATCGACTCGGTGAGCTCGTTCAGGTTGTTGGGGAACTGGTCGGTGTCCCAGCCGTTCTGGTAGTCGCCGCGGTTGGCGTCGATGCTGCCGAGCAGGTTGGCGTCGGCGGCTACTTGCAGCTCGTGCTGGAAGGTGTGGCCGGCCAGCGTGGCGTGGTTCACTTCCAGGTTCAGCATGAAGTCGTTTTCCAGGCCGTGCTCGCGCAGGAAGCCGATGACGGTGGCCGAATCGAAGTCGTACTGGTGCTTGGTGGGCTCGGCCGGCTTGGGCTCGATGAAGAACTTACCCGTGAAGCCCTGCTTGCGGGCGTAGTCGCGGGCCATGCCCAAAAAGCGCCCCAGGTGCGCCTGCTCGCGCTTCATATCCGTGTTGAGCAGGGTCATGTAGCCCTCGCGGCCACCCCAGAAAGTATAGCCCTCGCCGCCCAGCGCGATGGTGGCGTCGATAGAGTTTTTCACCTGCGTAGCGGCGTAGGCCACCACCTGGAAGTCGGGGTTGGTGCTCGCGCCGTTCATGTAGCGCGGGTTCGAAAACACGTTGGCTGTGCCCCACAGCAGCTTCACGCCGCTCTCCTGCTGGTGCTGCTTGAGGTAGTACACCACGGTGGCCAGGTTGCTTTCGTACTCGCTCAGCGACGAGCCCTCGTCCACGAGGTCGATGTCGTGAAAGCAGTAGTAGGGCGTGCCGAGCTTGGTAAAGAACTCAAACGCGGCATCGGCCTTGTCCTTGGCGCGGCCCACGATGTCGCCCTTCGCGTCCCAGGCAAAGTTTTTGGTGCCGGGGCCAAACGGGTCGCCGCCGGTGCCCACGAAGGTGTGCCAGTAGGCCGTGGCGAAGCGCAGGTGCTCCTTCATGGTCTTGCCGGCCACCACGCGGTTTTCGTCATACCATTTAAAGGCTAGGTGATTATCGGAGTCGCGGCCTTCAAACTTAATCTTGTCAATGCCTTTAAAAAATTCCTGGTTAGCCATGGAGTAGGTAGATGATTGGGGGTAATGAGGAGTGGTAAAAAGGTAGTCACCCAAAGGGCGCTTTACCCTAGCCTTCGCTTCAAAAAAGGGAGGAAATGGCTTTTGGTCACAGCGACTAAAAGCCGGCTTTCCTGCTTCTTGAAAATGCGTCCATCGCAGTTCGCGGGGCTAGGGGCAAGTTTAGGCCAGCAGCAATTCGGCGGGCCGGGTCTCGCGGGTCAGCAGGGCCTGCCAGTCGCTGTATGTCTGCTGATACTGGGCCTGCAAAGCTGGCGTCGGCTCCAGGATGCTGATGCGGACTAGGCCGTTAAAGGCTTCTTTCGGGCCAGCATAAATACCGGCCCCGATGCCCGCGCCGCGCGCCGCGCCCTGGGCCGCGTCGGTGTCGTACAGCTCCAAGGTCACGTTGCCGCAGTTCACGAAGGCCTCACGGAAAACCGGTGAGAGAAACATGTTGGCGTGGCCAGCGCGCACGGTTTGCACCTGCACGCCCGAGGCGCGCATGATGTCCATGCCGTAGTTGAGGGCGTACACGATGCCCTCCTGCGCCGCCCGAATCAGGTGCGCCTGGCCGTGGATGTTGAACTGCAAGCCGTGCAAACTGGCAGCAGCGGGCCGGTTTTCGAGGATGCGCTCGGCGCCGTTGCCGAAGGGTAAAAACAACAGGCCCTCGGCCCCGACTGGCGCCTGGGCGGCCAGCGTGTTCATCTGGTCGTAGGGCAGGTTGCCCACCGCTTTGCGCAGCCAGCTATTGAGGATGCCGGTGCCGTTGAGGCACATCAGCACGCCGTTTTTGGGCTGCTCGCGGGTGCTGTTCACGTGCACAAACGAGTTGACGCGCGAGCGGGGGTCGGCCGTCGTGGTTTCGTTGATGCCGTAGACCACGCCGCTGGTACCGCCGGTGGCCGCCACTTCGCCCGCGTTCAGTACGTTGAGCGAGAAGGCGTTGTTGGGCTGGTCACCAGCACGGTAGCTAATGGGCGTGCCCGCCGCCAGCCCGAGGGTCTGCGCCGCCTCGGTGGTGAGGCGACCTTGGATGGCGAACGTATCGACCACCTCGGGCAGCAAATCAGCGCTGATACCGTAGTAATCAAGCAGCTCCTGCGCGATGGCCTGCTGCTTGAAATTCCAGAACACGCCCTCCGATAAGCCCGACACAGTGGTCTGCATCTGGCCCGTGAGCTGGTAGGCGAGGTAGTCGCCGGGCAGCTGAATCTTGTGGATTTGGGCGTAAATCTCGGGCTCGTTTTCGCGCACCCACTTCAGCTTGGAAGCGGTAAAATTGCCGGGCGAGTTCAAAAAGTTCTGCAAGCAAAATTCCTCACCTAGGTCGGCAAATGCCTCGTTGCCAATCTCCACGGCGCGGCTATCGCACCAGATAATGGCGGGGCGCAGCACGTGGCCGGCCTTGTCGAGCAGCACCAGCCCGTGCATTTGGTACGTAATGCCGATGCCGGCCAGCAGCGTGGCATCGAAGCCGTATCTGGCTTGCAGCTTTTTGGTGGCGTTGATGACTTCTTGCCACCAGCGCTCGGGGCGCTGCTCGGCCCAGCCGGGCTGGGGCACGGCCATTTCCATCTCCGTCTCGGGTGAGGTAGCGGCCGCCACGCAGCGCCCAGTGGCGATGTCGAGCAAAGAAGCTTTGATAGAAGAGCTACCGATATCGTAGCCGAGGAGATATTTCATACGGAGTAACTACTTGATAGTTAATACTGCTGATGCGGGTTTGGCCGCCCCTAGGGCCAGGCTGCGGGCCGAAGGCAGCGCGCCCCCCACCCAGGCCGTGACGGGGCCACTGGGCGCGTAAGCATTGCCGTCTTTGCCAATGAGGGCCAGCATGTCGGGTGTGAGCGTGAACTTGACCGTCTGGCTGGCACCCGGCGCGAGGCGCACGCGCTGAAAGCCTTTGAGCGCGTAGAGCGGCGTTTGCACGCCGGCCTTGAGCGGGTGCGTGAGGTAAAGCTGCACCACTTCTTCGCTCGCCATGCCGCCGGTATTGGTGACGGTGGCCGTCAGCTCAACGGGCTTGCTCTTAGCTGCTTTCGCAGTAGAAAGCTTGGCCCCCGAGTACGCGAATTTGCCGTAGCTAAGGCCATAGCCGAAGGGATACATGGGCTCGGCCTCTAGGTAGCGGTAGGTGCGGCCTTTCATGCCGTAGCTCTCGTAGGCGGGCAGCTGGGCCAGGCTTTTGGGGAAGGTGACGGGCAGGCGGCCCGAGGGTGAGGCCTTGCCAAACACGAGGTCGGCCACGGCGTTGCCGCCTTCCTCGCCGGGGTACCAGGTTAGCAGTACGGCGTCGGCTAGCTCGTGCACCTCGCTCAGGTTCATGGGGCTGCCGCCGGTCACGATGGCGACGATGGGCGTTTTACTGCCCTCGCGCAGCTTGCGCAGGAAGTCGATTTGGTTTTGGGGCAGGTTGTAGTCGAGACGGTCGCCGGCGTGGGCCGAGGCGATAGATTCACCTTCCTCGCCTTCGAGCACGCCCGTGATACCTAGGACCACCAGAATGGCGTCGGTCTGCTTGGCCTCGCCGGTGGTCCAGTCGATGGGGTTGATGTTGGGGCGGTCGAGCAGGGCGCCCTGCTTGTACTCAATCTGCGAGCCCGGCTGCACCGCCCCCACCAGACCTTCCAGGATGGTGGTCATCTGGCCGTTCACGCCGTAGTAGTTGCCGAGCAGCGCCTCCACGCTGGTGGCGTTGGGGCCGGTCACGAAGTACTTGCCGAGGTCGGGGCGTAGGGGTAGCACGCCATTGTTCTTGAGCAGCACCATCGACTTGAGGGCGACTTCCTTGGCCAAGGCGCGGTGGGCGGCGCTGTTCACTACTTCCGGCCCGAGCTTGTCGTAGGGCGTCGCATTCAGCCCGTCGAACAGGCCCAGCTTGAAGCGCGTGCGCAGCAAAATGGCGAGCGCGCTATCCACCTGGCTTTCCTTGAGCAAGCCCTGGCGCACGGCCTCGGGCAGCTTGGTGTAGGTGTCGCCGCAGTTCAAATCTACGCCCCGCGAGAGGGCCAGCGCGGCAGCTTCGGTTTTGGTTTTGACGGTTTTATGGCCCTGGTACAGGTCGTCGAGCGCCCCACAGTCACTTACTACGTGGCCTTTAAAACCCCATTCCTTGCGCAGCACTTGACTGAGCAAGAACTCGTTGCCGCAGCAGGGCTCGCCGTTGGTGCTGTTGTAAGCGCACATCACGGCTTCCACGTTGGCATCCTTTACCAAGGCACGAAAAGCGGGCAAATACGTCTCGCGCAAGTCCTGCGGCGAAGCCTCCGCGTTGAACTCGTGGCGCAGCTTTTCGGGGCCGCTGTGCACGGCGTAGTGCTTGGCGCAGGCCGCTACTTTAAGGTATTTAGGGTCGTTGCCCTGCAAGCCCTTCACGAAGGCCACGCCGAGGCGCGCAGTCAGGGTGGGGTCTTCGCCGTAGGTTTCCTGGCCCCTACCCCAGCGCGGGT
>Ga0182232_1000461_pt1 | contig 10118 bp, 6 predicted proteins | sample G6R1MG_30_FD_155484 | JGI IMG/M metagenome (GOLD analysis project Ga0182232, IMG submission 155484) | Phyllosphere microbial comminities from miscanthus, Michigan, USA - G6R3_NF_07NOV2016_LD2 MG | ecosystem: Host-associated > Plants > Phyllosphere > Phylloplane/Leaf | place: USA: Michigan... | reverse complement strand
AGCCGGGCCAGTGGCGGCCGTGCCATTGGGCAAAATGAAGCCGACGGCAGGGAAGGCAATTCGGGCCCCGGCACTAGTAGTAAAGGTTTGCACGACCTGCGCCGTCGAGCCCAGCGCCAGCGAAAAAGTCTGGACGGGTGCCCCGTTGCGCCGCGCAAAATCTTCGAGCGTCATCGCGGCCGGCATGGGCGCGCAGTCTAGTACGTCATCTTTGCGGCAGCCGGCCGCCAGCAGCAACCCGGCCAGGCCGAGCAGGAGAAATAAGCGATTCATAAAAAATCAGGAAAAAGGGAAGAAAAAAGGCAGTAGCACCAAGTAGAAGCAGCCGGCCGGCCTACCTCAAAGCTTAGCGCATGTCCCAGGAAAAACCAGTCAATAAGCCCAGGCTAAACGGCTGGCGCTGCGTGAAGCCCACGGCCTCGCTGCGCACGAAAGGCGTGGCCACGTAGCGCCCGGTGGGCTGCACCAGCCACTGCCAGCGCGCGCCCGCGCCGCCCAGCCGGTAGCGCAGGTCGAGCCCCAGGCTAAGGGCCACCGTGAGCGGGCGGTACGGGCTGCCAGCGGCCGCGCTATACGCCTGCTGCTCGCAGCCGCAGCCGCTGCCCTCGGTGCTGCGGCCGCCCAGGTACCAGCCCGGCTCGGCCCCCAGCAGCAGGGCCGTGCTGAGGCGGCTTTTGGGCACCCCAAAGGCGTAGCCAAGCTGCACCGGCACCGTGAGCAGGCGGTAATTATCGCGCTGATGAACCGAAGCATAAGCCGAATCTTTGAGGCTGAGCGCCAGGCGCGTGGCGTACTCGTGGTAGCCCAGGCCCACGGCCAGCGCCCAGCGGCCCGAGAGCACCCGCCGCACCTGCACCTGCGCGCCCAGCCCCAGCGCCGGCCGCTCGAGCCGGGCAAAATCGGGGTGCCTGGCGGCCAATACTGGGGCCGGCCCCAGCGTGCGGTAGCTCACCGTCGGCCCCGCCAGCACTTGCAGCGCCCAGCGCCGCACCGGCGGCGCGGCCGGGGCCGAGTCGGGCCGGGCGGCCAGCGTGGCCAGGGCAGCCGGCGCGGGCAATAGCAAGCCCGGCTGCTTCAAAGCCAACAAGCCGACGGGGCCAAACGGGAAAAAGCCGCTGTCCCCGGCCTGTGCCCGCGCCCCAGCCGCCGTGGCTGTTTCGGCCGTAGCCGCCGCAGCTTGCGAGGCAGTCGCTTCTAAAAGAGTAGGAGTAAGCATTTGGTCAGAGCGACCAGCCAACGGCCAGGCCGGCGCGCCGCGCCGGGCGGCCCGGCGGCTGGTCGCGTCGGAAGCGGTGCGCTGAGCATCGGGAGCGGCCGAAGCGGCCAGGGACGCCGCCTGGCCACGCCGGGCGCGGCTGGCCAACTGGCCGCCAGGCGCCCGACCAGCAACTAAAATAGAGCCCACCGGCTCGGACTCGCCGGCGCGCCCGCGCCGCCCGGCCAGCCGGTGGCTGGGCGGCCGCTCCTGGTAGCGCCGAGGCTGGCGGCTATCGGCGAGGGCTAGCGCTTGGCGAATCGTTTTACGCTGCGGAGTACCCGTTGTCGCGTTGGCATAGGCGTTAGTTTGCGCACTAGGTTCAGTAATGCCAGCAAGCGGTGGCTGCCGCAGGGTTTTGGCCCGGCCGGCCGTGGTGTTGCCGGCGGGTTCTCTGCTTCCGCCTACCGTTTTTTCATCAAGCTCCTTATCAGCATAGCGCAGCTGCGAATCAGCGCTTTCGGGCTTGCTTTTCAGAACAGGGGCCGCGCTTCCCGGCGCAACCGGCTTTGGGGGGATATTCTGCCCAGCCACTGCCGTAGCTTGGAGGCGGCGGGCGCCGCGGCCACCCGGCACCTCAGCCAGTGGGCTGGCAGCGGACGTCGTGTGCGGCGGCTGGCCCACCGCTGCTTGCCCCCGCTCGGCAAGGCGCAGGCTAGGCAGCTCGCTTAAAGTGCCGGGCAGCAGGCAACAAAACAGCAGCCCCAGCACCGCCAGCAAATGCCGCCGGCGCCACCACGGCTGAGGCAGGGCCGCCGGCGCCACCTGCCGCCGAATGGCCGCCCAGGCCCCCGGTGGCGGGGCGTGGCCGTAGTCGCCCAGGCGCTGCCGCAACGCGGCCAGCAGCGGGTCGGCGGCGTCATCGTCGGGCGAGGGTGGAGGGGGAGAACCGGGTTTCATGAGTGACAGGGAGCATGGTTGTGGAGGCGCAGGCGCTGGGCCAGCGCCTGCCGGGCGCGGGCCAGCTGCGACTTGCTGGTGCCTTCCGAAATGCCCAGCATGTCGGCGATTTCGGGGTGCGAGTAGCCTTCGATGGCGTAGAGATTGAGCACGGTGCGGTAGCCGGGCGGCAGCGTAGCCAGGCAGCGCAGCAGGTCGTCGGCGGCCAGGCTTTCGAGCGCCGAGGGGTCGGCGCTGGGCAGGTCGGCGGCGTGGTCGTCGAGGTCGGCGGCCCCGGCGCCGGTGGGGTGGCGCAGGCGGTGCTGCTCCACGGCGTGCAAGGAGGTGTGCACGGCCACGCGCCGCGCCCACGCCTCAAACGGGCCGTCACCCCGGTACTGGTCGAGGCGGGTAAAGAGCTTGACGAAGGTGTTTTGCAGCGCGTCCTCAGCTTCGGCCCGGCTGGGGCAGTAGCGCAGGCACACGCCCATGAGCTGATACGACAGCAGGTTATAGAGCCGAAACTGGGCCGCTTCCTCGCCCCGGCGGCAGGCCGCCAGCAAGACCTCAGAAACAGCGGTACCAGTCACAGCCATACAAATCGGGTTCGCTGCCAGCCCCAAAGCAGCGGCATTCGGGGGCTTGACCGGCGCGCGCGACCAACGGTTGCGCGCTCAGTAAAAATAAGTGCGCGGGCAGGGCTTTTTAGCGAGGCATATAATTGAGGTAGCGCCGCCTACGTGCGCCGCCCGCCGGGCGGGCCAAACGATGCGGAAACGCACGTAGGCGGACGCTACGCCAATTACACGAACCCCAAAACCCCTCCGCAACAGCGGCTGCTAGAGTTTTTCTTCCAGCCACAAAAAACCAGCCGCCAGCAAGAACAGGGCAAAAAACCAGCCGGCCGGCCAGGGCTGCCGCGCGGTGCCGGGCGCAGCGAGCGGCAGCGCCCGCCCTGCCCGCTGCGCCAGCGCCCGCTGGCGCTCGGCTAGCTCGGGCCCGCGCCACGCCGCCAGGTCGAACACGAAAAAAGCGTAGCGCACGCGGCCCGGCCCGCGCACCTCGTGCCAGCCCGGCCGGCCGGGCCAGTACTGCGCCGTGCTCCACTCGGGCAGGCGCGTATCTTGGCTGAGAGCCAGCTGTGCGGCCGGGCCGCCGGCCAGCGGGTGCACGGTGGGCAGGCTGGCAGCCGGTGGCAAAGTCCCCGCCAGGCGCAAGTTCAGCGGGTACGGCGGGCGGGGCCAGCGGGTAGCCAGCTGCCAGGTGGCCGCCGGGGCCGGGGGCGGCGTGGCGGCATCTAGCAGCAGGCCCCAAAAGGAGGCGTAAGCCGCCCCTTGCCCGCCCAGCACCCAGCGAAAAGTTTCGGCTACCGTGGAAACCACCACCGTGCCCACGCCCGCCCGGCTGCTTGCGGCGGCCAGGGTGCCGCCGGCACTCGTGACCAACGGCCGCAAGGCGGCGCCCGGCCGCAGCCGGGCCGGCAACGGCGCCCGCAGGCCCGCCGGGGCGGCGGCCCAGGCCAGCGGCTGCGGGCTCGCCGCGCTGCCCGTAGCAGGCTGAGCCACGACCCCAAATGCCGCCCGGCCCGGCGTATTGGCCGGCAGGGACGCGGCCTCGGCCAGCACCACCAGGCCCAGGCGGCCCGCCCGCACGGCCGCTCGCAGGGCCTGGCTTTCGGCGGCGGGCAGGGCGGCCAAGGTGGCGGCATCGGCCACGGCCAGCGGGTAGCGCGCCAGCAGCGCCGGCGTGAGGTGGCCGAGCGGCTGCGCGGGCTGGTTGAGAAACTCGGTTTGCACCAGGCCCCGACTCACGGTGGTGCGCAGCGCCACGGCGCGGCCTTGCGCGGCTAGGCTGTTTTTCAAGAATTTAAACTCGAACGACGGCACGGCGGCCAGCAGCAGCACCGCCGGCTTTTCGGCAGCAACAACCTCAACGGGCACCGGCTCGGTGGCTAGTACGCGGCCCGCCTGCCGCAGCACCAGCGTGGCCACCAGCCGCCCGGCCACTTTGGGCACGCCGCGCAGCCAAAACGCGCCCCCGGCGGCTGGCAGGCGCACCGAGTCGAGCCCGGCGCCGGACAGCCGCAGGCTCACCCAAGCGGACCCGGCACCGCCTGGCCGCACCACCGCACCCGCCACTTGCAGCGGCTGCCCCAGGCGCAGCGCCTGGCTCCAGTGGGCATCCCGAAACCCGCTAAACGCCGGGGTTTGATGCGGTTTGACCGCTACCTGGCCCAAAATAGGCAGGTCGGCCGCCGGCAGGCCGCGCCCCAGTAGGTGCAGCTGGCGCAGTGCCGGCCGCCGCTCGGCCAAGCCCAGCAGGCTGCTCAGCCGGCGGGCGCCGGCGGGCGCCGGCACGCCGTAGCTCCACACGGGCGTGCCGGGGCCTAGCTGCTGCCGCAGCTCGTGCAGGGTATCGGGCTGGTAGCCTTCGGTAAGCAGGATGCCCGTGGCCGAAGCCAGCGGCACGGCCCGCGGCGGCGGATACGCCACCAGCCACAGCGCCACCGGCAGCAGGGCGCTGGCCAGCAGCCGGGGCAAGCGCCGCCGCTGGTCGGGCCGCCGCCAGGCGGCTAGCAGCAGCCCCGTGCCCAGCAGCAGGCAGCTGGCAAGCAACAGGTAATGAAAGAGCAGATAAGCAGGCACTTAGGATGTAATTAATTTATGACTGCACCAAAAAAACGTCTGTCATTGCGAGCGCAGCGAAGCAATCTTTCCTTCGCGCATGGCAGACGGTCGCAGGCGGCGTAAGGAAGAATTGCTTCGCTGCGCTCGCAATGACAGACGTTTTTTAGCATTATGAAAATAGTAACCCCTAGCGGCCCAGCTCCTCGAAATAGCGCCGGGCCAGGCGGTCGGGCGCGGCGGGGCGGGCACTCGCTGGCGTGGGCATCGGCAGCAAATCGGTGAGGGCACGCTCGGCTACGGGCAGGCAGCTGGCGCACGGCGGGCGGCCAGCGCGCGCATCGGCGGCGAGGGTGCGCAGCGCGCGCAGGGCGGGCAAGTAGGCGCCCGGCTTTTGCAGTGCGGCCTGAGCCAGTATCTGGCCGGCTTGCTCCAGCGCGGTGGCCTCGGCGGGGCGGCCGCGCTGGCCGGCGGTGGCCGCCGCCAGCCAGCGCAGGGCCGCCCGCACGGCGGGCTGGGCGGCGGGCGCGGGCACCGTGGCCTGGCGGCGCGGCGCGGCGGCGTCTTTCAGCTCGCCGGTGAGGCGCAGGGTGGCCTCGGGAAGCGGCGTGGGCGTGAAGCCGGCCTTGCGCACGTAGGCGCGGGTTTGCTGCTGCACCTCTTTCAGCAGGCGCAGGGCGCGGTACTCGTAGGGGCGGGCCGCCGCGAGCTGGCCGGTGCGCAGGCGCAGCTCGGCGGCCCACATCTCGTCGAGCACGGCGTGCAGCTTGGCCTTCACGGCGGGCTCCAGAAAATCAGCGGTTTCGGCGTCGTCGTGCTTGTGGATGTAGGGGTCCATCAGGGCATCGGTTTCGGCCGTGGGCGAGGGCAGCGCGCCCGACTTGAGGGGCGCGGCGGCGTGGTCGTGACCATCGTGGTCGTCGTGCTCCTCGTGGGTGGCGGCCCCGGCGGGGTGGGCGGCGGGGGCATCCTCGTCTTCGGCAATGGGTAGGGGCGGCGCGCTGGCGCCCATGCCTTTCTCATTTTCCTCGCCCAAAAACTTGCCGTAGCGCAGCCGCAGGCTTTGCTGGTCGAAGCCCAGCGCGTTGGCCCGGTTGGCAAGCTCGGCGGGCGTCAGCTTTTTTTGCTCCGCGATAAGCTTTTCGGTGTCGATAATTAGCTGGCGCTGACTGCGGAAGTAAGCCGGGGCGGTGTTCACGCCCATGCCCATATCGAGGGCACTGGCGGCGGCGGCCGTGTCCTGCCACTGCACCAGGTAGGTATCGGAGCGGGCGCTCTGGCCATGGTTGTCGTGGGCCTGAATGCAGAAGTACAGCTCGTCGCCATACGTCAGCCCGAGCTGGGGTAGGTTAAGCAGCTGGCTGACGGCATTTTGGGTGGGCTGGCCGCTGAGGCCGGCGCCCAAATCGCGGCGTATCTCCTTGAATTTTACCGCCTCGCCCTGGCCCTGCGCCACGGTGATAACCAGCTCGGCGCGGGCCAGGCCGTAGTCGTCGCGCAGGGTGGCGCGCACCGGCACCTCGGGCCGCGTGCCCACGGCCGCGATGAGCGTGTAGGGCTTGGGCGACTGCACGCGCACCACCGGCACCTCATCGGCCTGCACCTCAATGGCATAGTCGTCGGACACCTGCCCCGCGTAGCGCAGCCGGTACAGCGCCGGCGCCCCCAAAACCTGCTCGGCGGCGTAGGTGCCCGCCCGGCCCGCCACGGGCCGCAGGGCCAGCTTTTGGGGGCCAATTTCCAACTGCGGACTCGCCTCATTGGTGCCGCTCACGCGCACCTCCCAGCGCACCCGCGCGCCCTGCGTGCACCGAAACGACGCCTGCGCGGGCACAAAAGCCGGCCGCCGGGTGTAGGCCGGGGGCGTTACCAGCAGCCGCACCTGCTCGATGCGGGCTACGGCTGGCTTTGCCGCCTTTTGGGGCTGCTCGGGGCTGAAACGCACGGCCACGGCGGCCGGCGCGACGGCTTTTTGGGAAGCTGGCAAAAACCAGCTAAGCAAAGCCAAAGCAAGCAAGCCGCCGCTGAGCAGCAGCGGCTTGCTGAACCGCACCGGCAGCAGCGCCGGGCCATTGGCCATAAGGCTGGCTAGCTGCCGGGCCACCCGCTCTTGCTGCAACTGGCCCAGCAGCGGCAGCGCGGCGGGGTCTTGCAGCAGCAGGCCCGCGCTGTCTTCGAGCGGCGGGTGCTGGCGGTCGAGCAGGCGGGCTACCGTGCTTGGGCTAATGCGCCACGCGGGCCGCAGTTGCCACAGCGCCAGCAGCAGCGCGGCAACGGCCATTGCCGCCCATAGCAGGCCCGCCGTGGGCCAGGCGCGGGCCAGCACCACTAACAGTATGCCGGCTGCCAGCGCCGGCAGCAGCACGGCGGCTGTCCGGCGCCAGGCGTAGCTGCGAGCCACTTGCGCCAACTGCTGCCGGGCGGCTAGCAGGCTGGCTTGCTCAGAAATATCCAGTATCTGCATCAGGCTGGCGAAAGTGAAGGGGAAGCCGGGCGCCGGCTGGCCAGCCAGCGCTCTAGGGCCAGCAGCAGGCCGGCCAGCAGCACCAGCCAGGGCCGCAGGTAGAGCAGCCGAAAAGCCGGGGGCGCCGCTGCTACGGCCGCTCCGCGCCCCGGCGCGGGCAGCTGCGCAGCAGCGAGGCGGCGCTGGTCGTGGGCTTGCAGGCGGGCTAGCTCGGTGCCAGTTGGCGCGGGCCGCAGGGCCGCAAGCAGCAGGGTGGGCAAAGCCGGGTTTTCGGCCAGCGTGCTCCAGCTGGCAGCAAGGCGGGTAGCGGTTTGGTAGCTAGCACCTTTTCCCAAGGCCCGGCGCGTGAGCACGGGCCGGCCCTGCGCATCGGCCCACAAAACATCCGTGCCGCTGAGCGCGGCCAAAGGCGTGCGCCGCCAGCTGGTAGCCGGCATTTCGCCCGCCAGGCCCGGCGCTACGAGCAAAGAGGTATCGGGCGTGCCGGGGCCAGCCGGCGCTTGCCAGAGGTGCAGGCCGCGCGGCACTTGCGCCCGCCAAGCGGCGGGCACCGGCGCGGCCGGCAGCCAAAATAGCCAGTCGGGCGCGTGGGCCGCAGCGGGCAGGTTGGGCGACACCGTGAGGGTTAGCGGGCCGGGCAGGCCCACGCTGGCTGCCCGCAGCGCGGCGCGCAGGTAGCGGGCCTCGACGGCGTAGGCGGGCGGGGCATACACCCACACGCGCAGCGCGGCCTGCTGCACCGGCACGGTTGGCTCAGCTGTGCTTTTCGGAATTAAAACACTGTCATTCAAAGCATAGACCAGCGATGGCCGGCCGGCAAAGGCTACTTGCCGGCCCGGCTGCGGCCGGGCTACTCGCACAGCCTCAAAGGTGGTTTGGCGCTCATTGCTGCGGCCTAGTACTAGGTGCAGACTGTCGCCGATACTGGTGGCGGCTTGCAGCCAGGTGCTTTCGGAGGGCAGCGGTAGCGTTTGCCAGGTAACGCCGGGCGGCAGAGGGCGGTGCGTGCCCTGCATGGCCGCCAGCCGGGCCGAGGTCAGCACGTACAGCGGCTGCCCGGCAAAGGTGTCGGCCGCCAGTTGGATGCGGGGCCAGTAAAAAGCCTCGGCGGCGCCCGCCGCGCTATCGGGCGCGGACTCGCCCAGCGAGTCGGCCCGCCACGCGGCCGCGCTTAGTAGCGGCCAGCCCGGCCGCAGCCAGCGCACGGCGTAGCCGCGCCGCCGCAGCGAGTCGAGGTGGGGCCGCACGGCCGCCAGCACGCCCTGGCGGGCTAGCGCGGGGCTTATCAAGACTTGCCCCCGGCCAGCTGGCAGCGGCTGCCGCCACGCGGGGCCAGCCACCGCGCCCACCAGCACGGCCAGCAGCGCGGCCCGCAGCAGCAGCAGCCCCAGCTGTTCTAGGCGCAGGTTGCGCAGGCGGCGGTTGGCCCCGGCGGCCAGCCAGCGCAGGCTGCCCACCGCCACCTCGCGGCCGGGCTGGCGGTTCCAGAGGTGGATGGCCAGCGGCACCAGCAGGCCCAGCAAAGCAAGCAGCGCAGACGGGTTGAGGAAGGTGAGCATTTTGGGGGAGCGCAGCTAGGGGAATTTTACCGCGGACGACGCGGAGGATTTTCGCGGACGGGCGCGGAGGCTGTTCTTCCGCGTCCGTCCGCGAAAATCCTCCGCGTCGTCCGCGGTAAAAAGTACTTACCCCATCGCCTGCCGTCGTTTCAAAAATTCGCGCAGCGCGTTATCCAACGGCTCAGCGGTGTTCAAGAGATGATAATCGAGCCCTTGGCGACGGGCCTGCTGGGCGGTGTCGCGCAGCCAGGCTTGCAGCTGCGCCTGGTAGGCCGGGCGCTGCTGGTCGGCATCGACCTGCACAGTTTGGCCGGTTTCGAGGTCGCGGAAGGTTACGGGGCCTTTGTGGCTAAAATTCAGCTCATTGCCGGCTACCAGGTGCAGCAGCAGCACATCGCCGCTGGTGGCGCGCAGGCGGCCGAGCAGGCGCGTTATCTCGTTGGTTTCCTCGTACAGGTCGCTCACGCACACGGTCAGGGCCCGCTGGCGGCGGGCCGTGAGCGGAGCCAAAATAGCGGCCTGGGGGAAGGTGCCGGCGGCGGTGGCCGCTTCGAGGGCGTGGTAGAGGCGGGGCAGCTGGCGGGCGTCGGCGCGGGCGGGCAGGTGCTGCAGGCCGGTAGCGCCCAAGATGCTCAGGCCCACGGCGTCGCCCTGCTTTTGGGCCAGGTAAGCCAGCGACGCCAGCAGCAGCCGGGCGTAGTCGAGCTTGGTGAGGCCATTGGCGTCGCGGTGGTTCATGCTGGCGCTGGCGTCGAGCACGAGGTTGACGGTGAGGCTAGTATCGACTTCTGACTCGCGCAAATAATATCTATCGGAGCGGGCGGCCAGGCGCCAGTCGAGGCGGCGCAGGTCGTCGCCGGGCTGGTAGGGGCGGTACTGGCTGAACTCCATGCCCGCGCCGTGCCGCCGGCTGGCGTGCGCGCCCGCCAAAAAGCCCTCGGCCGCCTGGCGGGCGGCGAGGGGCAGGTTGCGCAGGGCGAAGAGGAGTTCGGGCGTTAGAAAAGGCATTTCTCGCAGAAGTACGCAGAGGTTTCCGCAGAGGTAGGCAGAGGCTCGGTTGGCAAGCTCTGCTCACCTCTGCGAAAACCTCTGCGTACCTCTGCGAGAAAAATTACACGGAAACTGCCTTCAGCAATTCCGCCACAGCATCGTCGGGCGTGATATTCTCGGCTTCAGCATTGAAATTCAGCAGCACGCGGTGGCGCAGCACGGGCGGGGCCAGCGCCCGAATATCGTCTAGCGTAGCGGCGAAGCGGCCTTGCAGCAGCGCCCGCGCCTTGGCGCACAGTATCAGCGCCTGCCCGGCGCGCGGCCCGGCGCCCCAGCGGCCGTAGTCC
>Ga0182232_1000460_pt1 | contig 10128 bp, 5 predicted proteins | sample G6R1MG_30_FD_155484 | JGI IMG/M metagenome (GOLD analysis project Ga0182232, IMG submission 155484) | Phyllosphere microbial comminities from miscanthus, Michigan, USA - G6R3_NF_07NOV2016_LD2 MG | ecosystem: Host-associated > Plants > Phyllosphere > Phylloplane/Leaf | place: USA: Michigan... | reverse complement strand
GAGCTTATTGGGAAATGCGTGCAAAGACTATCAATTAGTAATAAGCAGGTAACCTTTGCAGGCATCCGGCTACGGTATATTATCAGCCATTACCCCGAAGAAGGTAACCTCGACCTCCCAGACGCGGCGCAGTAATTTGCGGGCGATTCCTACCCCGTATGACCATCCGCAACCGCCTTACCTGGCTATTCGTGAGCGTAGTGGCCGTGCTGCTGCTCGCCGTGCTCACGGTCGTGTTCCTGCTGCAGTTCAACTCCTCGCAGCGCGAGTTTCGGCAGCGGCTGCGCGAGCGGGCACAGGTCACGAGCTACATCTACCTCGAAAAGGACGAGATGCGCGCCAGCGCTTTCCGAGACTTTGAAAAAAAATACCTGCAGCTGCTTCCCAACGAGATTTTACAGGTCTACGACGCGAACGGCCGGGTGCGCTTCGTGGCCGAAGACGAGCGTGTGCGCCTCAGTGATGGCGTGCTGGCGCGCATCGTACTTAATAAAGAAGTATACTTCAAGCTGGGCTTGCGGCAGGCGGTGGGCATTTTTTACCGCGACAACCAAGGCGACTACGTGATAGTGGCCGCCGCCGAAAACGTGTACGGCCAGCGCCGCCTCCAAAGCCTGGCCAGTATCATGGGGATAATCTTTGTGGTAAGCCTGCTGCTTATCTATGCCGTAGGGCGGATTTTTGCCGGCCGGGCGCTGGCCCCCATCGCCGCGCTCAACGACCAGGTCGACCGCATCACGGCCCAGGACCTGCACCTGCGCGTAGACGAGCCGCTGCGCACCAGCGAAAAAGACGACCTGCGCCGCCTGGCCCGCACCTTCAACCGCCTGCTCGGGCGCCTCGAAACCAGCTTCGATGGCCAGCGCACCTTCGTGCGCAACGCCTCGCACGAGTTGCGCACGCCCCTCACCAGCAGCATCGGCGAACTGCAAGTGCTGCTGGCCCGCGAGCGCTCGGCCGAGGCCTATAAGGAAGGCGCGATTTCGGTGCTAGGTGAGTTGCAGCAGCTCAAAGGCTTGATTAACAATTTGCTGGACATGGCCCAGGCCGACGCGGCCGTGCCCCTTACCGAAGACATCCGCCTCGACGAGCTGCTGTGGGAGGTGCGCGAGGCCGTGGCCCCCGCCCAGCGCAGCCGCGTGCAGGTAGACTTGGGCGACCTCAGCGAGCTGCCCGACGACCCGGTTGTGTTCGAAATAAAAGGCCACCGGGCGCTGCTGGCCCGCGCCTTCGGCAACCTTCTGGACAACGCCCTGAAGTACTCCAATGCCGAGCAGCGCGTCACGCTCAGCCTGCGGCACCTAGCCGGGGAGGGGCTGCTGGTGCGCGTGGCCGACGCCGGCCAGGGCATCGCCGAGGAGGACTTAGCGCAGGTGTTCCAGCCATTTTTTCGGGCTGCAGGCGTGCGCGGGGTGGTGGGGCACGGCGTGGGGCTGCCCCTGGCGCAGCGCATCGTGGCGCTGCACGGCGGCAAGCTGGCGCTGCGCTCCGAGGTAGGCCGGGGTACGGTAGCCGAGGTAGCGTTTGGGTAAGAGCTCGACTTGCGCGAGTCTATCTCAGAAGAAAATATGCATAATTATTCCGTTTTAATTCTCCTCTAATACACTTCTAACACCAGCCTAATACCGCCCCAGGAGCTTTGCAGCACCCTATTACTTACGACCAGCGCAAGCGGCGTAACCTGCACCGTGCAGGCCGCCGTCCGGCTGGGAGCTAGTCTGTTTATGCAAGCTCCTTTTTTCACCCTGCGAACCCTCGCCGCCACGAGCGGCCTAAGTTTGCTCTCGCTGCTGGGTCTGGCCCAGAGTATGCCCCAGTCGGGGCTGGCGCGGCCCAGTACGGGCGCGCCACTACCCGCTGCTGCGGGCCAAACTACCACCACGCCGACCCAGCCCGTGCCCGGCCAGGGTAAGGTGGGCAGCCCGGTTCCCACTACCACTTCGCCACTCGGGCAGCCCGGACCGGCGCTGGGTAGCCCGGCGGGCATGGCCCCGGCCACCGACGCTACGCCTGGTGCGGCGAGCGCAGCCAGTGGTACCAGTTTCGGCCAGTACCCGGTGGCGGTGGGAATACCCGCCGGCGGCACGGCCAATACCCTGCCCGCCGACACTGTGCGCCTGACGCTGGACGAGGCCCAAGGCCGGTTTTTGCAGGCCAATTTTCAGCTCCTGGCCCAGCGCTACAATGTGGACGTGGCCAACGCTGCCATCCGGCAGGCCCTGCTGCGCGATAACCCCAATTTGCAGCTGGAGGTCAACGCCTACAACCCGAATACGCGGAAGCTGTTCCCCTTCGAGCACCAAGTGGATGTGAACAACCCCACCGGCGGCACGGTGGTGGCCCAGGTGCAGCAGCTGATTGACATTTCGGGGCGGCGCTCGCGGCTGGTGCAGCTCTCGCGCACGGCGGTGGGCGTGCAGCAGGCGGCCTTTGAGGACTTGCTGCGGCAGGCGCGCTACCAGCTCACGCAGTCCTTTTATAATGTGATAGCCGAGCGCCGCAAGCTGGGCTTCGTGAACCAGGAACGCACCCAGCTGGGCCGCCTGCTGGCCAGCTACCGCGAGCGCCTGCGCCTGGGCGTGGTGGCCAGCTACGAGGTCACGCGCCTCGAATTGGAGCAGCAAACCCTTGACGCTACCCGCAGCGACCTGCTCAACCAGCTCACCCAGGATGAGGCCCTGCTGCGGGTGTTTCTGGCCGCGCCGGGCACCGTGTTCGTGTCGCCCATCGACGAAGACCTGCTGGCCCCGGCCCCGGCCACGGTGCCCGCGCTGGCCGACCTCACGGCCCAGGCCTACGCCCTGCGGCCCGACCTGCGCGCCGCTACCCAGCAAACTACCTACGCCCAGCAAAACCTGGCCGTGCAGCACTCGCTGGCCGTGCCCAAGCTGATGGTGGGCGCCGACTACGCCAGCTACGGCAACTCGTACCCCAACTACTTCGGCCTGCAATCAGCCATCGACCTGCCGGTGCTCAACCGCAATCAGGGCAACATTCAGGCGGCCAAGGTGGGCATTTTGCAGTCGAATGCGGCCGTGAATCAGGCCCGCCTGCAAGTAGAGCAGGACGTGGCCGCCGCCTACGAGCAGCTCCAGCGGGCCAGCGCGCTGCGCCAGGCCATCACGCCCGACTACCTAAGCCGCATCGCCAACGTGGGCCGCGACGCCGTGACCGACTACAACCGGCGGCTCATCGACATCGTGAGCTTTATCGACAAGTTTCGGGCATATAAAGACGCGCAGCTCAACCTGATAGACATCAGCAACCGCCTGCGCCAGGCCGAGCAGCAAGTCAATTTCGCTACGAATGCCAAGGTGTTTTAATAGCTAGTAAACAAGAAAAGAACTGTCGTCATGCTGAGCGCAGCCGAAGTATCTCTACCGCACTATTGAGCGGCCTGAATGAAGCGGCAGAGATGCTTCGGTTGCGCTCAGCATGACGATTGTGTGTTCTGATTCCTCCTTAAAAAACAATGACTACCCCTCTTAAAACGCCTTTCCGCCTGCTCATTGCGGCGCTGCTGGCCGCCCCGGTATTAGGCCTGACCGCCTGCGGCGGCGACAAAAAAGCCGAGCTACCCGTGAACACCCGCGACAACGCCTCGACCTACCGCACCGATACCGTGATGACCCGCAATGTGGCCGAAAACCTACGTTTTACGGGCAAAGTAAGCTACGACCAGAGCCGCGTCGACCGCGTCTTTCCGGTGGTGAGCGGTACGGTGCTCGACGTGACGGCCGCCCTGGGGGCCCGCGTGAGCAAGGGCCAGGCCCTGGCCCGCGTGCAAAGCGCCGACGTGAGCGGCTTCCTCAACGACTACAACGGCGCCAAAAGCGACTACGCCATTGCTAAGCGCACGGCCGACAATACCGAGCAGCTCTACAAAACCAACTTCGCCTCGCAGTCCGACCTGGTGGCCGCCCACGAGGGGTTGGTGAAAGCCCAATCGGCACTCACCCGCGCCGAGCAGGTGGTGAAGCTCTACGGGGCCAACACCGGCGGCGGGGCCAGCCCGATTTACCAGGTGAAAGCGCCCGCCAGCGGCTTCGTAGTGGAGCGCAGCGTGAACCCCGGCGTGCAGCTGCGGCCCGACAATGCCACGCCGCTCTTCACGATTTCGGACCTGAGCCGGGTCTGGATTATGCTCAACGTGTACGAAACTGACATTGCCCAACTCAAAATGGGTCAGCAGGTTAGCATTCAGGCGCTGGCTTACCCTGACAAAACTTTCACGGGTACCATCACCAACATTTCCAATGCCGTGGACCCCGACACGCGCATCCTGCAAGCCCGCGTAGAGCTGCCCAACCCCGACGGCCTGCTCAAGCCCGACATGTTTTGCACCGTCAGCCTGAACCTGACCAACACGTCGTCGGCCGGCAAGCAGCTGGCCGTGAACCCCAAGGCCGTGATTTTCAGCCAGGACAAGTACTTCGTCATCAAGCAGAACGGTCCTAATAAGTACGCTATCGTGCCCGTGACGGTGGTGAGCTCGACCTCGAACTACAGCTACGTGGAAGTCAAAAACGGCCAGCTCAAGCCGGGCGACCAGGTCGTGACGGAAGGTAGCCTACTGCTGTACAATGATTTGAGCGACTAGGGTTTGCGCCGCTCCGGCGCGTTTACCCCACCCCGGGCCCCTCCCCTCCGGGATAGGGGAGCCTTTCGTCCTCTGACGTTAGCGAGCGTCCGGCTCCCCTCTCCCGAAGGGGAGGGGCCGGGGGTGGGGTAACACGGCCGGCGAGCAGTCTACTATTTGACAACCAACTAGCAATGAACAAGATAATCAAAGGCCTCATCGGCTTTTCCCTTCGCCACCCTTACGTCGTGTTCTTCGTGACGGCGCTGGTGGTGGTGGCCGGGGCGTTCAGCTTCTACTACACCCCGGTGGAAGCCTACCCCGATGTAACTAACACCGAAGTAGTTATCATCACGCAGTGGCCCGGCCGCTCGGCCGAGGAGGTCGAGCGCTTCATCTCGGTGCCCATCGAAACGGAGATGAATTCGATAAGCCACAAAACGGTGATTCGCAGCATTAACCTCTTTGGGCTTTCGTTCATCAAAATCGTGTTTGAGGACGGCACTGACAACTTCAACGCCCGCATGGAGGCCGCCCAAAAGCTGGCCAACGTGAACCTGCCCGACGGCGTGGACCCCGAGGTGCAGCCGCCCACCGGCCCCACCGGCGAGATTTACCGCTTCACCCTGACCTCAAAAACCAAGTCGGCCACCGAGCTTAAAACGCTGGAAGACTGGGTGATTGAGAAGAATCTGAAAGCCGTGCCCGGCGTGGGCGACGTGGTAAGCTTCGGCGGCAAGGTACGTACATACGAGGTGGCCGTGACGCCGCCGCTGCTCACCAAGTACGGCCTCACGGCCCTCGACGTGTACCAGGCCCTGCAACGCGCCAACGTGAACGTGGGCGGCGACATTGTACGCGAAGGCCAGCAGGCCTTTGTGGTGCGCGGCATCGGCATCGTGAAAAACGTGGCCGACATCGAGAAAATCCTAATTAAGAACGTGAACGGCGTGCCGGTGCTGGTCAGCAACATCGGCACCGTGCGGAAGGGCTCGCTGCCGCAACTCGGCATTGTGGGCCGCGACAACCACGACGACGTGGTAGAAGGCATCGTGCTGATGCGCAAGGGCGAAAACCCCGGCGCGGTGCTGCCGCTGCTCGAAGCCAAGGTAGACTACCTGAATACCACGGTGTTGCCCGGCGACGTCCGCATCAAGGTCTTCTACGACCGCTCGGAGCTCAACCAGCACACGCTGCACACGGTGGGCGAAAACGTGCTGATGGGTATCACGCTGGTTACCATCATCTTGCTGCTCTTTCTGGCCGATTGGCGCACGACGGTGACCGTGGCCATGGTAATTCCGCTGGCCTTGCTCTTCGCCTTCATTCTGATGCGCTGGAAGGGCATGACGGCCAACCTGTTGAGCATCGGGGCCATCGACTTCGGTATCATCATCGACGGGGCCGTGGTGATGGTGGAAGGTCTCTTCGTAATGCTGGCGCATTGGGCCGAGCACGAGGGCATGGAGAACTTTAACAAGCGCGCCAAGCTCAGCAAAATTCTGCACACGGGCACCGAGATGGGCAAATCCATCTTCACGTCTAAGCTCATCATTGTCACGGCGTTGATTCCGATTTTCTCCTTCCAGAAGGTCGAAGGCAAGCTGTTTTCGCCGCTGGCTTATACCCTCGGGTTTGCGCTGCTGGGGGCGCTGCTACTGGCGCTCACGCTGGTGCCGGTGCTGTCGAGTATCCTGCTGAAGAAGAACGTGCGCGAGCGGCACAACCCTCTCATTGAGGGGCTTAACAAAGTGTACGCGCCGCTGCTCGACCTGTTTATGAACAACCCGCGCCGCTCGATGATAGGCGCGGTGGTGGCCCTGTTCATCGGTATCGGGTCGTTCCACTTTGTGGGCACCGAGTTTTTGCCCCACCTCAACGAAGGCTCTATCTACGTGCGCGCCTCGTTGCCGCTGAGTGTCAGCCTCGAAGACTCGTATTACTACACCAAGCGCTTCCGGCAGGTCTTCGATGACTCGGTGAAATTCCCCGAAGTGCGGGGCGTGATTTCGCAAACCGGCCGCCCTAACGACGGTACCGACGCCACGGGCTTCTTCAACCAGGAGTTTTTTGTAGACCTCAAGCCCGCCGACCAGTGGAAGCGCAAAATCACGAAAGATGAGCTGATTGCCCAGATGCAGCAGGAGCTCAAGCAGTTCCGGGGCGTGGACTTCAACTTCTCGCAGCCAATTTCGGATAACGTGGAGGAAGCCGTGTCGGGCGTGAAAGGCTCGATGGCCGTGAAAATCAACGGTGACGACCTCAACTTCCTGGATAAGAAGGCCGATACCGTGTTCGCCATCCTCAAGAAAGTGCCCGGTATTGAGGACCTAGGGGTGTTCCGCAACCTCGGCCAGCCCGAGCTACACATCACCCTCGACCCCGACAAAATGGCCCAATACGGCGTAAGTTCGGCCGATGCCAACGCCGTGATTGAGATGGCCATTGGCGGCAAGGCCGTGAGCCAAGTGTATGAGGGTGAGCGCAAATTCGACATGCGCTTGCGCTACGACCAGCCCTACCGCTCGACCCCCGCCGAAATCGGCGACCTACTGGTGCCGACCCTCAACGGCGGCAAAGTGAAGCTTCAGGAGATTTCGAAGATTGAGAACGTGGCCGGCCCGGCCTTCATCTACCGCGAAAACAACTCGCGCTTCATCGCCGTGAAATTCTCGGTGCGCGGCCGCGACCTGGGCTCCACCATTGCCGACGCGCAGCAGCAGGTAGCCGCCCGCGTGAAGCTGCCCAAGGGCTACAGCATCCAGTGGAACGGCGAATTTGAAAACCAGGAGCGGGCGCAGCATCAGCTGGCTATCGTGGTGCCCATCAGTATTTTGGCCATCTTCTTCATTTTGTTCGTGTCGTTCGGCAACGTGCTCGACTCGGTGCTGGTGCTGCTCAACGTGCCGTTTGCCCTCATCGGCGGCATTGCGGCGCTGCTGCTCACGGGCGTCAACTTCAGCATCTCGGCCGGCGTGGGCTTCATCGCCCTCTTCGGGGTAGCCACCCAGGATGGCGTGATTCTGGTCAACAAATTTCGCCAGAACATGCGCGAAGGGATGCCGCTCGTACCCGCCATCAAGGATGGCGCCCGCTCGCGGCTGCGCCCGGTGGTAATGACCGCGCTCATGGCCTCACTTGGACTTTTGCCAGCCGCCCTTAGCACTGGCATTGGCTCCGAAACCCAGAAGCCATTGGCCATTGTGGTCATCGGCGGCCTTATCACGGCCACACTTTTATCGCTACTTATTTTGCCAACTGTATACGAATGGGTATATAGCAGCAGGCAGGAGCGCGAGCGTCATAAGTAACGATTTGGTAGAGAATTTGAAGTGAGCCTTCAGCCCCCTGGGCTGAAGGCTTTTTTTTTGGCTTCTAATCTCATTCTAATGCGTCTCTAATGAGTTTTTAATGTGCAGCTAATGAGTTTAAAATGAATCTTCATAATTGATGAGTGAAGTACGAAAACTTCATGTTAGATTTGCTCGACTACCTCTGTCAGGCTTCAAAGCAAAAAAGTGATTTTACAAAGATTCTTAGGTGTAGCTGTTCGCTACCTGCTCACGTCTGTGGTGCCCACCGCACCCCTTGCCCGCCGCCAGGCTGCCGGCTGCCTGGGGCTGGTGCTGGGCAGCCTCGCGCTGGCGCCCGCCGCCCACGCCCAAACGCCCCTGGCCACCGCGCCGGCCGCTTCCGACACCCTACGCCTGAGCTTGCCTGAGGCCGAAGCGCGCTTTGTGCAAAACAACCTGCAAGTGCTGGCTCAGCGCTACAACATCACGCAGCAGCAGGCGCTGGCCGTGCAGGCGCGCTTGATTGATAATCCGACGATTACGCTCGACCAGAATGCCTTGCAGCAGGCCATTCACCGGCAGGGCGCGGTGGGCGACAACCCCGATCTGCGCCGCAACCAGGTAGCCATTCAGGCGCAGCAACTGTTTGCGCTGGCGGGCCGCCGCAAGGCGGCCGGCCGCGCCCAGCAGCAGGCGGCCGTAGTCGAGCAGTTTAACCTCGAAGACTTGGTGCGCAACCTGCGCTTTCAGCTGCGCACCACGTTCTACGACATTCACTACCGCCGCCAGACGCTGCGCGTGTACGATACCGAGATTCCGCAGCTGCGCCGGACGGTGGACCTCTACCAGAGCCAGTTTGAGAAGGGCAACATCGCGCTCAAGGAGGTTATCCGCCTGAAAGCCTTCTTGTTTACGCTCGAAACCGAGCGCGTGGGGCTGATAACTGACCAGGCCAATTCGCAGGCTGACCTGCACATTTTGCTGCGCGACTCGACCAACGCCGTGTACCGCCCGGTAGTCAACCCCGACCGTATCCGCGACCTGTCGCTGAAGGCCTTTCCCGAGCAGCAGCTCATCGACACGGCCCTCGTGCGCCGCGCCGACCTGCTAAGCCGCCAGGCCGAGGTGCAGCGCCAGCAGCTAAACCTGCGCCTGCAACGCGCCGTGGCCACGCCCGACCTCGCTGTGGGCTACAGCTACGACCGCCTGGGCTCGTATTTTGACAACTATAACTCGATAACGCTGGGCGTGGCGGTACCCATCTTCAACCGCAACCAGGGCAACATTGCGGCGGCCAAGGCGCAGATAGGGGAGGCCCAGGCCCAGGCCGCCCAGCAGCAGCTCACGGTGCGCCGCGACGTGCACGAGGCCTACCAGGTAGCCCAGCGCCAAGACGACCTCTACCAGCACACCAGCCGCGACACCACGCCCTTCTCGAAGCTCATCGACAACATCGAGCAGGGCTACACCAAGCGCCTCATTAGCATTGTGGAGTACCTCGACTTTTACGAGGCTTACAAAAACAACGTGTTGCAGCTCAATACGCTGCGCGCCAACCGGATGCGAGCCTTTGAGAACGTGAACCTCTCGGTGGGCCGCGTGCTACTTAAGGCCGAGTAGGAACTTGTAGAACGGAGTGGTACTCCGTTCCCGCCCGGCGAGCTATCATGTCCGCCGCCAAACGGAGTGCCACTCCGTTTTACACTAGCCAGCATTTTTCGCTATTACTACTATCTGATAATGAACCGTTCTGCCCTTCTTTTTCTCCTCACCCTCGGCCTCGGTGCGTGCCACAAAGAGGCTGACACCGCCAAGGAGGAAACCCAAACCGAAACCGCCAAGCCGTTTTTCCTGGCCAACCAAACCCTGAAAGAGCTGGCCTTCGACACCGTGCGCCTGGAGCCCATGCGCAGCGAGCAGTCGTACTCGGGCCAGGTGACGACCAACGGCGACAAAACGGCCAACGTGGTGCCCCTGGTGGGCGGCGTGGTCGAAGACCTGCGCGTGGAGCTTGGCGACCACGTAACCAAGGGCCAGGTGCTGGCCGTGGTGCGCTCGGGCGAAATCACCGATGTGCAAAACCAGAACTCCAACGCGGGCACCGACCTGGCCATTGCCAAGAAAAACCTGAGCGTGGCCGAAGACCAGTTTAAGGCCGGCCTGGCCGCCGAGCGCGACGTGGTGCTGGCCCGCGAAGAGCTGCGCAAAGCCCAGAGCAACCTCGGCAAAACCAACAAGCAGCTCGGCATCTACGGC
>Ga0182232_1000459_pt1 | contig 10136 bp, 9 predicted proteins | sample G6R1MG_30_FD_155484 | JGI IMG/M metagenome (GOLD analysis project Ga0182232, IMG submission 155484) | Phyllosphere microbial comminities from miscanthus, Michigan, USA - G6R3_NF_07NOV2016_LD2 MG | ecosystem: Host-associated > Plants > Phyllosphere > Phylloplane/Leaf | place: USA: Michigan... | reverse complement strand
CCCGTATTCGTCGTACCAGGATTTTGAATTTGATATTCCGGTTGGCACCAAGGGCGATACCTACGACCGCTTCATGGTGCGCAACGAGGAAATCTGGCAGAGCCTGCGCATTATCAATCAGGCGCTTGACAACCTACCCGAAGGCCCCTTCCACGCCGACGCCCCGCACTACTACCTGCCCCCCAAGCAGGCCGTGTACAAGAACATGGAGGCGCTAATTTACCACTTCAAAATCATCATGGGTGAGATTGAAGCGCCCGTGGGCGAGGTGTATCACTCGGTAGAGGGCGGCAACGGCGAGTTGGGTTTCTACCTGATTTCGGACGGCGGGCGCACGCCCTACCGCCTGCACTTCCGCCGGCCGTGCTTTATTTACTACCAGGCTTATACCGAAATGGTGGTGGGCCAGTCGCTCTCCGATGCCATCGTGACGCTAAGCTCGATGAACGTAATCGCCGGCGAGCTCGACGCCTAGTTTTTAGTTGAAAGTATCTGATATGGAGCCGACTACCGCCGCTGCCAAACCCCAGTTTTCGCCCGCCGCTCAGGCCGAAATCAAGCGCCTGCTCACGCACTACCCCGACGACCGCAAGAAGTCGACCTTGCTGCCGGTGTTGCACATCGCGCAGGCCGAGTTTGGCGGCTGGGTAAGCCCCGAAGTGCAGGACTTGGTAGCCGAAACGCTAGGCCTCAAGCCGATTGAGGTATACGAGGTGAGCACGTTCTACACCATGTTCAACCTCAAGCCAGTGGGCAAGCACGTGCTGGAAATCTGCCGCACCGGCCCCTGCATGCTGCGCGGCTCCGACGAGCTAACGGCGCACCTAGAGCGCATTACGGGCGCGCAGGTGGGCGGCACCTCGCCCGACGGGCTGTTCACTTTGAAAGAGGTAGAGTGCCTGGCCGCCTGTGGCTTTGCCCCCGTGGTGCAGGTGCGCGAGAAATACTACGAGTCGCTCGACACCGAGGAGAATGTGAACGCGATGCTGAACGAGCTGAAAGGCTTGGTGCATCGGCCCATTCTGCCTTGGGAAGAAAACGGCTTGCCGACTTCATTGCAAAACAACTAATAGCGAATAGGTTAACGATATGGGACGCAAGCTATTAACCGAACACGTCAACGTCGAAGGCATCGAAACCTTTGCCGTGTACCGCAAGCACGGCGGCTACCGCGCCGTGGAGAAAGCGCTGAAAATGACGCCCGACGAAGTGGTGGAAGAAGTGAAGAAGTCGGGCCTGCGCGGGCGCGGCGGCGCGGGCTTCCCGACGGGTATGAAGTGGAGCTTTCTGGCCAAGCCCGAAGGCGTGCCGCGTTACCTCGTCTGCAACGCCGACGAGTCGGAACCCGGCACCTTCAAGGACCGCTACCTCATGTCGAAGCTGCCGCACTTGCTCATTGAGGGCATGATTGCGGGCAGCTACGCCCTAGGCGCGCGCACGAGCTATATCTACATCCGCGGCGAGTTGTTATACGTGCTACGCATTCTGGAGAAAGCCATTGCCGAAGCTTACGCGGCGGGCTTCCTGGGCGAGAACATTCAGGGCTCGGGCTATTCACTTGATTTACACGTGCATCCGGGCGGGGGGGCGTACATCTGCGGTGAGGAAACTGCCCTGCTGGAATCGCTGGAAGGCAAGCGTGGCAACCCGCGCAACAAGCCGCCGTTCCCGGCTGTGCAGGGCTTGTACGCCCGCCCTACGGTGGTGAATAACGTGGAAAGCATCGCTACCGTCGTGCCCATCCTGAACCTGGGCGGTGAGGAATACGCCAAAATCGGCGTCGGCAAAAGCACTGGTACTAAGCTATTTTCAGCTTGCGGCCACCTCAACAAGCCCGGCATCTATGAGCTGGAATTGGGTGTGCCGGTTGAGGAATTCATTTACTCCGATGAGTACTGCGGTGGCATTTGGAAAGGCCGGGAGCTAAAGGCAGTAGTGGCTGGGGGCTCGTCAGTGCCAATTCTACCTAAAGAATTGATTCTCAAAACGGCCGCTGGCGAGAACCGCCTGATGACCTACGAGTCGCTCAGCGACGGCGGGTTCGTGACGGGTACCATGCTAGGTTCAGGCGGCTTCATTGCGATGGACGAGACCACCTGCATCGTGAAGAACACCTGGAACTTCTCGCGCTTCTACCACCACGAAAGCTGCGGGCAGTGCTCGCCCTGCCGCGAAGGCACCGGCTGGCTCGAAAAAGTACTGCACCGCCTGGAGCACGGCCACGGCTCGATGCACGACATCGACCTAATTGTGAGCGTAGCCAAGCAGATTGAGGGCAACACCATATGCCCGCTGGGCGAAGCTGCCGCGTGGCCGGTGGCCGCCGCCGTGCGCCACTTCCGCGACGAGTTTGAGTGGCACGTGACGCACCCAAAAGAGGCGACCGCGCCGGGTGCCGTGTATCGGGGCAACTTGGTGCTGGCGTAATTTATAAAACGAACGTCATGCTGAACGCAGGGAAGCATCTCTACCGCACCGTTGTGGTAGTGTACTCAACGAAGCGATAGAGATGCTTCCCTACATTCAGCATGACAGAAACGCTTGTTTCTGCAAAAAATTAAAATGACTAAAATAACCTTCGACGGAATTGAGGTAGAAGTGCCCGACGGCACGACTATCCTCAACGCGGCCCGCAAAATCGGGGGCGGCGTGGTGCCGCCCGCCATGTGCTACTACACGCCCCTGAAGGGCAGCGGCGGCAAGTGCCGCGCCTGCCTCGTGCGCGTGGCGGCCGGCTCGGCTAAAGACCCGCGCCCGATGCCTAAGCTCGTGGCCTCGTGCATCACGCCGGTGCAGGATGGCATGGTGGTCGAAAACACGACCTCCGAGCAGGTGCTGAACGTGCGCAAGGGCATCGTGGAGATGCTGCTTATCAACCACCCGCTCGACTGCCCCGTGTGCGACCAGGCCGGCGAGTGCGACCTGCAAAACTTCGCCTACGAGCACGGTGTGAGCACTACGCGCTATGAAGAGGAGCGCCGCACGTTTGAGAAAATCGACATCGGCCCCTACGTGCAGTTGCACATGACGCGCTGCATCCTGTGCTATCGTTGCGTGTATACCGCCGACCAGCTTACCGAAGCCCGCGTGCACGGCGTGTTGGGCCGGGGCGACGCCGCCGAAATCGGCACTTACATCGAAAATTCGATTGACAAAGACTTCAGCGGCAACGTAATCGACGTGTGCCCGGTGGGCGCGCTCACCGATAAAACCTTCCGCTTCAAGCAGCGCGTGTGGTTTACCAAGCCCGTAAACGCTCACCGCGACTGCGGCCACGAGAAGTGCAACGGCCGCGTAACCCTCTGGTACAAAGGTAAGGACGTGCTGCGCGTAACCGCCCGCAAGGACGAGTACAACGAGGTGAAGGAGTGGATTTGTAACGAGTGCCGTTTCGAGAAAAAGGAAACCTCGGACTGGGTTATCGAAGGCCCGGCCCACATCGACCGCTCGTCGGTTATCTCGGCCAACCACTATGAACTGCCGGTTATCAACCCGCAAGTCATTGCCGACCTGCCCGAAAGCACCGTGCGCGAGCTGGAGCAAAACCCGCCGCTCAAGTTGGGTGGGCTAAATGGCTAAAGAATAAGCTGTCATGCTGAACATTCTGCGTATCAAGCAGAGATGAAGCATCTCGCGTGCAGCAGTAATCTTAAACGTTGAAAGTTAGTGTAGCACGCGAGATGCTTCACTGCGTTCAGCATGACAAACGAACGTTTGATACTATGTCTCTCGAAACCCTGGGCTGGCAAGGCCTCGTTATTCTGGTGCTGTTCGGCCTTTCGCTGCTCATCGCTACTTATTGCACTTACGCTGAGCGCGTTATTGCGGCTTTTCTGCAAGACCGCGTAGGCCCTGACCGCGCTGGCCCCTACGGATTGGCGCAGCCGCTGGCCGATGCCGTGAAGATGTTTACCAAGGAGGAATTCTTCCCTGGCGGGGCCAACAAGGCGCTGTTCATCTTCGGCCCTTGCCTGGCGATGGTCACGGCCTTGATGTCGTCGGCGGTAATTCCGTTCGGCAATTTCCTCAAGTTTGGCGATACCGTCGTGCATTTGCAGGGCATCGAAATCAACGTGGGGATGCTCTACGTGTTCGGCATCGTGTCGCTGGGCGTGTACGGCATCATGATTGGCGGCTGGGCTTCCAACAACAAGTTTTCGCTGCTGGGTGCCATCCGTGCGGCTTCGCAAAACATTAGCTACGAGCTCGCTATGGGTCTGGCCCTGATTGCGGTATTGATGATGTCGGGCACACTTTCGCTGCGCGAAATCACCTTGCAGCAGTCGGTACCCGGCGAGTGGCACTTCTGGAACATCGTGAAGCAGCCGCTGGGTTTTATCATCTTCTGCGTCTGCGCGTTCGCCGAAACCAACCGCACGCCCTTCGACTTGCCCGAGTGCGAAACCGAGTTGGTAGGCGGCTACCACACCGAGTATAGCTCGATGAAGCTGGGTCTCTACCTCTTCGCCGAATACATCAACGTTTTCGTGGCCTCGGCCGTGATGAGCGTGCTCTACTTCGGTGGCTTCAATTTCCCCTTCCAGTACGAGCTGAGCCAGTGGCTGCAATCGTCGCGCGGGCTATCGGCCGACATGGCGCAGAACGTCATTTCCATCCTCGGCTTCGCCGGACTGTTCTTGAAGATTTTCGCCTTCATCTTCTTCTTCATGTGGGTGCGCTGGACGCTCCCGCGCTTCCGCTACGACCAGCTGATGCGCCTAGGCTGGACTATTCTTATCCCGCTGGCTATCTTCAACATCCTGCTCACGGGCGGCCTCATAAACTTCGGCGTTATTGCTGAAGTAAAGCAGTGGTGGCTCACGTCGCCGATAGCCGTTCGTTAATCACACAAAATACCTTTGTGCTATGGCTGACGATAACCGCTTGATTGAGATAATGGCCGAGCTACTGGCCGAAGCCCGCGAAACCCGTGCTGCTACTATGCGCATGGCAGCGGACATAGGTACAGTGAAAAACGACATAGCTGCCCTCAAAGAACAGTCAGCAAAAAGCAACGCGGTGACGGGTGAACTACGGCTTTCAGTGATGCGACTAGCCGAGAAAATCGAGGAAATTTATCACCTCGACCAACGGGTGCGCGTACTGGAAAGCCTCGTTCTACCCAAACCGCCGCCCTTGCAAGCTGCTTAACCTATACTTCCGATGCAATCTTTAAGCAATCGCGCCAAAAAGCTGGAAAAGAAGCCGTTCACGCTCGCTGAGCGGGCGTATCTGCCGGCTATTTTCCAGGGTTTGAGCATCACGATGCGGCACTTCTTCATGAAGAAGGCTACCATCCGCTACCCCGAAGAAACCCGCCCCTTCTCCCCCGTTTTCCGGGGCCTGCACGTGCTCAAGCGCGATGAGCAGGGCCGCGAGCGCTGCACTGCCTGCGGCCTGTGCGCCGTAGCTTGCCCCGCCGAAGCCATCACGATGGTGGCCGGCGAGCGCAAAAAGGGCGAGCAAAACCTCTACCGCGAAGAGAAGTACGCCGTCAGCTACGAGATTAACATGCTGCGCTGCATCTTCTGCGGCCTCTGCGAAGAGGCGTGCCCGAAGGCCGCCATTTACCTGCAAGCCGACAAAATGGCCCCGCCGCGCTACGAGCGCGACGAGTTCATCTATGGTAAAGACCGCCTGGTAGAGCCCGTGTCGCCCGACAATCGCTCGAAGCGCGGCATTCAGCTCACGCCCGAGCAAGCCGATAAGCTGCGCTCGCAATTGGCGTAGTGGTGTAGGGTAAGCTTTAGCTTGCCTTCCTTAATATTCAGAGTTCCACCGATTGGCAAGCGAAAGCTTACCCTACCAAATGTCCCTTTTTCTCTTCTTGTCGTTTGTGGCCTTGCTGAGTGCGCTGGGCGTGGTACTGGCCAAAAACCCGGTGCACAGCGTGCTCTTCCTCATCCTCACGTTTTTTACGCTGTCGGCGCATTACTTGCTGCTGAACGCGCAGTTCCTGGCCGCCGTCAACATCATCGTGTACGCCGGGGCCATCATGGTGCTCTTCCTTTTCGTGATTATGTTCTTGAACCTCAACCAGGATACGGAGCCGCACAAGCCCATGCTAGCCAAGGTAGCCGCTACTGTTTCGGGCGGCTTGCTGCTGCTAGTGATGGTGGCCGCGCTGCGCAACGTGGAGCCAGCCGGCTACAACGCCGATAAGTTCGACTCGCAAATCGGCATGGTGGACCGGCTGGGCATGGTGCTGTTTCAGCAGTATTCGCTGCCGTTTGAGTTGGCGTCCATCCTGCTGCTGGCCGCAATGGTGGGCTCGGTGATGCTAGGCAAACGCGAAACCGGCGAGCGAAATTTTTAGCTTTGTTTCTACCTAATTCTCAAAAGGCGTCCTCTACCGGACGCCTTTTTCCGTTTTAGCCCGGCCGCGTTATGAGTGACCAAAACCTTTGCTTTTTCTGCTTAATAACTGTTTCCTCGCTACTTTTCGGGCAATATCAATCCTGCCCTACCTCGCTCCATGTCGGAAAATTCTCCGTTTTTGCTGATTGGCCCTTTCCGGCAATTGATTCCAATGGTTCACCTCGTCGAGCGCGGCCCCATCGCCGACGAGTCGCTGCGGCCCATTGGGGAAGGCGGGCTACTCTTGCAGGGCGAGCTTATTTACCGGGTTGGGGCTTTTAGCGACCTGCGGCTGGAGGCTGAAACGTTGCAAGCCACTATTATTGAGTTGACCGAGGACTTTGTAGCCCTACCCGGCTTCATCGACGTGCACACGCACATCTGCTTTGCCGGCTCGCGGGCGCAGGACTACGCCCTGCGCAACGCGGGTAAAACCTACCTTGAAATCGCGGCGGCGGGCGGCGGCATCTGGGATTCGGTGCAGCAGACCCGCCGCGCCGACCAAGCCGAGCTAACCCGCTTGACCGTGCAGCGCGCCACCCGTCACCTGCGTGGCGGCGTAACGACGATAGAGGTAAAAAGCGGCTACGGCCTCTCGGTAGCCGAAGAATTGAAGCAGCTGCGCGCCATCAAAGAGGCTGATAGTCAAACGGCGGCCGACCTCGTAGCCACTTGCCTGGCGGCGCACACTCTGCCCCGCGATTATGCGGGCACGCCCGAAGCCTACCTGGCCGAAATGGCCGCCCAGCTTTTGCCCCAACTCAAGCAGGAGCAGCTTACCAACCGCGTCGATGCTTTTCTGGAGCAGGGCGCGTTTTCGGCGGCGCAGATTGCGCCTTACTTCGCCGAGGCGCGGCGGCTAGGCTTTCAGCTGACGGTACACGCCGACCAGTTCAGCGCCTTTGGCAGCCGCGTAGCCGTGGAGGCTGGTGCCCTCAGTGCCGACCATCTGGAGGCCAGCAGCGACGACGAAATCCGGCTGCTAGCGGGCAGCCCCACCGTGGCGGTGGCCTTGCCGGGCGCGTCGCTGGGGCTGGGCTGCAACTTCGCGCCCGCCCGCCGGCTGCTCGATGCCGGGGCCAGCCTCGCCATCGCCAGCGACTGGAACCCCGGCTCGGCCCCCATGGGTGACTTGTTAACGCAGGCCGCCATCCTAGGCACCTTCGAAAAGCTGACCGCCGCCGAGGTGCTGGCCGGCATCACGTGCCGCGCCGCCCGCGCCCTCGACCTCGCCGACCGCGGCCGGCTGGTAGCGGGGCTGCTGGCTGATTTTGTGCTTTTTCCCACCGCCGACTACGCCGAAATTCTTTACCAGCAAGGGCAGCTCCGGCCGGCCCAGGTCTGGAAAAACGGTCGTTGCGTACACCCCTCCCCCGCCCGAGCATGACGTTTCAGCAAGAGATTCAGCAAGGTATTCCGACGCAGCTGCCCGCACCGCGCCCGCTCGATGCCAGCGTATCGCACGCGCCCCGGCGCAAGGATATTCTCACGCCCGAAGAAAAAAAGCTGGCCTTGCGCAATGCCCTGCGCTACTTCCCGGCCGAGTGGCACGCTGAATTGGTCCCCGAGTTTGGGGCCGAGTTGGCGGCCTACGGACGCATTTACATGCACCGCTTCCGGCCCACCTACGCCATGCACGCCCGGCCCGTGACCGAATATCCGGCGCGCTCGCCGCAGGCGGCCTGCCTCATGCTGATGGTGCAAAACAACCTCGACCCGGCCGTGGCGCAGCACCCGCACGAGCTGATAACCTACGGCGGCAACGGAGCAGTTTTTCAGAACTGGGCGCAGTACCTGCTCACGATGAAGTACCTGGCTACCATGACCGACGAGCAAACGCTGCACCTCTACAGTGGGCACCCGCTGGGGCTGTTTCCGTCGTCGCCCTTTGCGCCGCGGGTGGTCGTCACCAACGGCATGATGATACCGAACTACTCGCGGCCCGACGACTGGGAGCGCTACAACGCGCTGGGCGTGACGCAGTACGGCCAAATGACGGCCGGCTCGTTTATGTACATCGGGCCGCAGGGCATCGTGCACGGCACCACCATCACGGTGATGAATGCCTTCCGCAAAATGCTGCCCGCCGGGCAGTCGCCGGCCGGCAAGCTCTTCCTCACGGCCGGCCTGGGCGGCATGAGCGGCGCGCAGCCCAAGGCCGGCAACATCGCGGGCTGCATTACGGTGTGCGCCGAAGTCAACCCCGCCGCCGCCCACAAGCGCCACGCCCAAGGCTGGGTCGATGAGCTGCACGAAACCCTCGACGCGCTGGTGGCGCGGGTGAAAGAAGCCAAAGCGCGGCAGGAAATCGTATCGCTGGCCTACCTCGGCAACGTGGTGGAGGTGTGGGAGCGCTTTTACGAAGAAGACATTTTCGTAGAAATCGGCTCCGACCAGACCTCGCTGCACAACCCCTGGTCGGGCGGCTACTACCCAGCGGGCCTGTCTTACGAAGCAGCTAACGAGCTGCTGGCCAGTCATCCAGAGGCTTTTCGGGCGCAGGTGCAGGCATCGCTGCGGCGGCACGCGGCCACCGTCAACCAACACGCCGCGCGCGGCACGTATTTCTTCGACTACGGCAATGCGTTTTTGCTGGAAAGCAGCCGCGCCGGCGCCGACGTGCTGGCCGCAAACGGCGTAGACTTCCGCTACCCGTCCTACGTGCAGGACATCCTGGGGCCGATGTGCTTCGACTATGGGTTCGGTCCCTTCCGCTGGGTGTGCGCCTCGGGCGCGCCCGCCGACCTCGCCCTCACCGACCAGCTGGCCCACGACGTGCTGGTAAATCTGCGCGCCGACGCGCCCGCCGAGATTCAGCAGCAGCTCGACGATAACATTCGGTGGATAGCGCAGGCCGCGCAAAACCGGCTGGTGGTGGGCTCGCAAGCGCGCATTCTGTACGCCGATGCCGAGGGCCGCATCCGTATTGCGCTGGCTTTCAACGAAGCCGTGCGCGATGGACGGCTGCCCGCGCCCGTCATTCTGGGCCGCGACCACCACGACGTGAGCGGCACCGACTCGCCCTTCCGCGAAACGAGCAACATCTACGACGGCAGCCGCTTCACGGCCGATATGGCGGTGCACAACGTCATTGGCGACAGCTTTCGGGGCGCTACCTGGGTGTCGATTCACAACGGCGGCGGCGTGGGCTGGGGCGAGGTCATCAACGGCGGCTTTGGGCTGGTGCTCGATGGCAGCCTGGAGGCCGAGCGTAAGCTGCAAGGTATGCTGTTTTTCGACGTCAACAACGGCATTGCCCGCCGTAGCTGGGCGCGCAACCCGGAGGCGCGCTTTGCCATCGAGCGGGAGTTGGCGCGGAGTGCTGGCTTGCAGGTGACGCTGCCGCATTTGGTGGATGATACACTACTGGATTCGCTTGCTATTGTTTAGCAGCCAATTACAGTCGTCATGCGGAGCGCAGCGGAGTCGAAGCATCTCTGCCGCTTCGTTGCTTATGCTAGAAATTACTCTGCTAAAGAGATGCTTCGACTCCGCTGCGCTCCGCATGACGACTGTCACCAGAAACGTCCATCCCCATGCCGCTCTTCGACCTCATCCGCCCCGCCGCCCTCAAGCTGCCCATCGTCATCAGCGTGCCCCACGCGGGCACCGAATTTCCCGACGACATTCGAGCCGAATTAAAGCCTAGCTTACTGCCGCCCGACGATACCGATTGGCTTGTGAATCAGCTTTATGAATTCGCCACTGAGCTGGGCATCCCCATGCTGTGCGCCCGCTACAGCCGCTGGGTTATCGACCTCAACCGCAACCCCGCCAGC
>Ga0182232_1000458_pt1 | contig 10164 bp, 11 predicted proteins | sample G6R1MG_30_FD_155484 | JGI IMG/M metagenome (GOLD analysis project Ga0182232, IMG submission 155484) | Phyllosphere microbial comminities from miscanthus, Michigan, USA - G6R3_NF_07NOV2016_LD2 MG | ecosystem: Host-associated > Plants > Phyllosphere > Phylloplane/Leaf | place: USA: Michigan... | reverse complement strand
AGCGTAGGCGCCGAGGACGGCGGTCGCATCAACCTGCGGCTTTGCGGTTGTCATCGCGCATCTCCCTGACTAATGAATCCAACGTGTCTCTTACAATTCCCGCTGGATATTTCTGGGCGAACGTACTGCCCTTGGGGTTGTTGAATGTCTCACCCGCGAAATGGGCCAACTCTGGAACCTTCGTCTCCATCATGGTGCACATCGCACCGGACTTACCCGTGAATTGAACGATCTTGTCGATTTCCTCCCCGTGCGAGACTTGCTTTGCCAGATACCGGGTCAGAAGGATTTGCGGCTTGATCTTGATCGGGAAGCCAGTCGGCCCGGCATCGCCTTTCACGAACTGGGGGATGAATGATTGGAGCCCCATCACCGGTAGCGGTTCGGGAACGACCGTCAGTATCGCGGTGTCGCAGATGCTCAGTCCGGCCATTGTCGCCAGGTTCATGCCCGGGGCACAGTCGAAGATGACCCAATCGTAGGCCGCCTTGAGGTTCAACACCGCCTCGTTGGCGAACAGGTCCCGCACCCTGTTCTCGATGGCGACGTAATCCATCCCTCGCTTCGTCAGGTGAACCAAGACATCCCGCTCGACTGTTCTGAGCAGGGGAGTGCTCGGGACGAGATGGACCGGAAGCAGCATTGATTTTGAAGGCGAAGGAGATGGAACCCTAGACGCGAACTGCTTCACTGACGTGAAGATGGCCGTGTGCCTGTCGTGCACGAGGCGCTGCGCTATGAACGCCTCAAGGGTACGTTTACCCTTCGATGCCGAGACGAGACCGGCCTGACCCAGCATCGTCAGCCCGAGGTTGCCCTGGGGGTCGGCATCGACGACGACGACGGTCTGACCACTTGCTGCGAGACCTTCCGCCAGCATGATGACGGTGGTCGTCTTACCGACGCCGCCCTTCATGTTCGCGACCGCGACGACCTTCCCCATCGCACCCTCCTCACCGGCCAAGGAAGTCGTGTAGCCGCACCCTCTCGGTCATTTCGAGCGCGTCCCGCAAATGCTGGTCCACGCGCCGCGGCTCGGGCATCTTCCGCCTCGGGTCAGCCAAGACCTCGAATTCCCCGCCCATCCTTATCAGGCCAATGCCGTGCTCAAGGCATTGGCGGTACACCTCGTCCAGCCGCGACTCATGCGACGAGCCCTCAGGCAGGTCCCACGCGAGGTGCCCGTAGTGACTGGCGCGTGTCTGCGCAAGCGCCTCGTGCACGCCGGAGACGGACCCACCCGACGCCGTCTTCAGTTCGATTGAATGGACATCGAGCTGGCATCCGTCGAGCACCTCAAGCCTCGTGGCATGGACCACGGTGAAGTCGGGTCTCGTCCATTGACCCGTCGCCACCCCGGAGGTCGACGTGTCATGCCATGCGTAAAAGTCATCATGCGAAACGGATAGGTTCCTGGCGAAACCATCCTCGTCGGCGAGCCATTTTGCCAGGACCGGCATCAAACGCTTCTCGTTCGCCGCCTTGGGCACAACGTGCCCCCCGCCACTCAGGGCGACGAATGACCCGGCGCCGGGTGTCCGCTCGACCTTCCCATCGGCCACAAGCGCATCGACGGCGGCAGAGGCTTCGTGTGGCGTAACGGGTCTGCTCAGCCTGTGCGTCAGAATCAGGTTCAGCTTGCGGGCGAGGAAGGTCCCGTCGCCTTCGCGTAGCAGTTCCAGGATTGCTCTTGCCGCGCCCCCGGAACCGCCGGACATCGCATCATCCTCAAAGCCCTAGACCCCGGTGCAGGAAACTATGGACCACCAGGGCAGCCCGCAATAAATCTAACCGGCCGCTCCCCGGCAGAGGGCCAAGGCGAGCCGCGCGACCATAACGGCATGGTCGAGGTTCTTGCAATCACCCCGGATCGCCTCCGCCACGGTGACTGCGGTTTCGTCACCGGGTTCGCCTTCGCCCCCCATCAGCCAATCCGGGTGGCATCCCAGCACCGCGGCGAGCTTCGCGAACCGGTGGGGGACCGGATTCCGGGACTTGCCGCTCAGGATATCGTTGACATAAGACGTTCCGAGCATGGCCTTCCTCCCGGCCCCGTTGGCAGACAAGCCCAACGTCGCGAGGCGCTCGCGGATGCGCTTCTTGAGTATCTCGTTCTGCGTGTCAGACATGACCGGACCCGACAATTCCTGTCCGGCCCATAGATACGACCTCTGGATGTCCCTCAAGCCGAGTAATTGATATCCGTCGACATCCGTCGATTACCCATGTATATCCGGCGCATCCGTCGATGTCCGTTGCATCTATATAGATGGGCGTTGCCATCGCGCGTGTCGGAAATTCAGCCGGCACACCCGCATATATGCCACACTCGACCGGTTAACCGTTCTCGGCCCTCGTGGCCCGCGCATCCATGGCCGCCCGCGCGGCTTCCCTGGCTACGGCGAACGCCGCTTCGAGTCTGGCCACGGCATCCGGGTGGCTGCCTTCGCCCTCCGGCGTGAACATGGACAGTATCCGCCCGCGGGCCTTCGAGAGCTCCTCGGCATCCTCGCTGTCCAACAGCACGGATGTCGACCAGGGCATGCGATACGTCTCGAAGTCGTCGTTCCCGCCCACGTTGAGGTTCACGACATCGAAGGGACCCGACATCCTCCCCATCCCGGCGAAGGAGGCGTCGACGTGGTGGACCAGGTCGAAGACCGCCCCTTGCCCCGTATGGGACGTCCCGATGAACTGGAGCGACGCGGTCGTGTCCCTGCCGGCGGCGTGAACACGGATGCAGCCGGCCGCGATGGCGGCCTGCATGGCGGCCTGGTTGTGGAGGATCTGGCTTCGGTCGAGCGCCATGCTCATCACCCTTGGTTTCCGTCGATGGTGCCGGCCTCGGCCGCGTCGGCCCTGTCCAGCACCGATCCGATGAGGTCCACGACCTCCATGATCTCCGGGACGTTGTCGTCCTGGTGCGCGTTATGCCCACGCAGTGCCAGTTGGACGAGCTGTAGGGGATTCATCCCCGCCTTCTGCCCGAGGTCCAGGACGGACCTGATGGCCTGGTAGGCGACCGACGTGGCATCGTCGTCCTTGTCGTCCATCCTGGCACGCCCCTCCCGGGTGAGAGGCCATTTGGCCCGGTCCAGGATCTTGCGGGCGAACGCGTCCCGCTCCTGTACGTCGGTCGGACCCTCCAGGCGCCGTCGAGCCATGGGATGTTTCACGTGGGCCGTCATCGGATCTCGTTCTGTTGGTAGGGAGCGGCATGGACCGGAGGATTGCCCTACGGCGCACGACTTCGCAACGATGCCGGCGACAGGCCGAACGGACGCGATCCCCCATGCATTCGGGATCTCCCGGGTCTCCACGCGCCGGAGAGCTACCGCTTCCGCCCCGACTTGGCCTGGTCCAATCCCCCGCGCACCCACCTCTCGATGGCCGGCGCCCTCGTCAGGGACAGGAGGATGCACGCCAATGCGCGCCCCCACCACGGCGTCCGGTGTGGGGGTGGCGCGGGGTCCCGCGGACGTGGTCCGGTCGTCATGTAGCCTCCTCGCTCCCGCGATGACGGTGGTCCGGGCCTGGTGCGCGCACCGGGCCGGTCAATGGGCCTCAAGCCAGTCCAGGCCGGCCTTGGCGTCGACCACGAGCGGGACCGAGAAGTTGACGTCCGGCGCGGCGGCGCCCTCCATGACCTCCCGGACGACCGGGATGGTCGCCTCGACCTCCGCCTCGGGTACGTCGAACACGAGCTCGTCGTGGACCTGGAGCAGCATGCGGGCGCCCAGGCCCGCCCGCGTGAGCTCGGCCTCCATGCGGGCCATGGCGCGACGGATGATGTCGGCGGCGCTGCCCTGGATGGGCGCGTTGATGGCCTGCCGCTCGACGCCCTGGCGCTCGGAGCCGTTCGGGGAGCGGATGGCCGGGTAGTGGCAGACACGCCCGAACAGCGTCGTGACGAACCCGTCCGCCCGGCACCGCTCCTTGGTGTCCTCGATGTAGTCCCGGATTCCGGGAAACCGCTCGAAGTAGGCCTTGATGAACGCGGCCGCCTCGGACTGGGACACGCCCAGGCGCGAGGACAGGCCGTAGGCCGAGACGCCGTAGATGATCCCGAAGTTGATGGTCTTGGCGCTCCGGCGCAGGCCGGGGTCCATCCCCTCCAGGGGTACGCCGAACATCTCCGAGGCCGTGGCGGCATGGATGTCCACGCCGTCCTCGAACGCCTGACGCAACTGCGGGATCTCGGCGATGTGGGCGAGGATGCGCAACTCGATCTGCGAGTAGTCCGCCGCCAGCAGCCTGTGCCCCGCGGCGGCCACGAACGCCTTGCGGATGCGCCGTCCCTCCTCCGTCCGCACGGGGATGTTCTGCAGGTTCGGCTCGTTGGACGACAGGCGGCCGGTCACGGTGGCCGCGAGGTTGAAGTTCGTGTGGACAGTGTCGGTGCCCGGCTCGGCCACGGCCTGCAGCCCGTCCGTGTACACGGACTTGAGGCGGGTCACCTCGCGCCACGCCTTCACCTTGGACGGGAAGGGATGCCCCGCCTCGGCGAGCTCGTCGAGCACGACGGCGGTCGTCCCCCACTGGCCGGACGCGGTCTTCTTGCCGCCGGGCAGACCGAGGCGCCCGAACATCACCTCGCCGACCGCCTTGGGGGAAGCGATATTGAACCGCTCGCCGGCGAGCTCGTAGGCCTCCTCCTCCAGGTCGACGGCCTGCCGGCCGAACTGCACCGAGAGCCCCTGCAGGGCCTTGCGGTCGACCTTGATCCCCCGGGCCTCCATGTCGGCCACGACCGGGGCAAGCGGCAGATCGATGCCGCCGTAGACCCCGCGCATGCCTTCCGCGTCGATGCGCGGCGAGAGGGCGGTCCACAGGCGCATGACGGTATCGGCCCCGCGCCCGGCCCAGGGCGCGACCTCGGCGGGCGCGGCCGAGCGGAGGTCGACCTTGCGGCGGCCCAGCGCCTCGGACAGCGTGCGGGACACGGCGCCCAGGTGGCGGTCCGCCAGGGAATCGAGGTCGTGCGGCCCGAGCCCGGAGTCGAGGGCGCAGGAAGCGAGCTCGACGTCGTCGTATCCGCGCGGGCGTATCCCGTGGCGGGCGAGGATGCGGAACGCGGTCTTGGCGTCGTGGAACACCTTCCGGATGCCGGCCTCCTCCAGCACCGGCCGGAAGATCTCCATGGCACGCGCCTCGGGCACCTGCCCGGGCGCGAGGCCGCCCCCGAACAGGCTCTGCGGCTCGCCGTGCCCGAGCGGCACGTAGCCTCCCAGGCCGGGCTTGAGCGCCAGCCCGATCCCGATGACACCCCCGTCCTCCGGGTCGCATTCGAGGGTGACGGCGACGCTGCCGTTCGCCCGGGCACCCTGCATCCAGCCGGCCAATCGGGCCTCGTCCGCGACGAGGTCGTACCTGGCGTCGAACGGCATCGCCCGGACCGCGGCGGCGGCGGACCTCGCCGCGGCGCGCTCCCCTGCCCTCGGGTCCGGGTCGTCGGCATCGACCGGGACGGCGGCGTCCGTCCTCGCGTAGGCGGGGTCGGGCGGCACGGAATCCACGTCGACGCCGTAGGCCTGGCCGACGCGCTTGACCGCCGCGGTGAGCTCCAGGGCCTTGAGGAAGGCCACGATGCGCCGACCGTCCGGCGCCGGGAACGCGAGGTCGGCCAGGGGGACGGGCATGTCCACAGCGTCGTCCAGGGCGACGATGCGGCGGTTGAGGCGCACCTGCTCGGTGGACTCGACCAAGTTCTCGCGGCGCTTGGCCTGCTTCATCCCGGGGGCCGCGGCGAGCACCGCCTCCAGGGACCCGTGTTCCTTGAGGAGTTGGACCGCCGTCTTGACGCCGATGCCCGGGACGCCGGGGATGTTGTCGGACGAATCCCCCACCAGGGCGAGCACGTCCCCGACCATGCCCGGTCCCGCGCCCTCCCACTTCTCGGCCACGCCGTCCGCGTCGAGGTTGCGCTCGGGCCGGTATCCCGGCTTGCCCTTGGTGCCGGACTCGGAATCGTAGAAGCGCACGTCGGGCCCGACCAACTGCATCAGGTCCTTGTCGGACGAGATGACGAGGACCTTCCGCCCCTCCGCGAGCGCCGCCTTGGCATAGGCCGCGATGAGGTCGTCCGCCTCGATGCCGTCGCTCTCGACCGGCTCGACGCCCATGGACCTGACGGCGGCGCGGACCAGGGGCGCCTGTGCCTTGAGGTCGTCGGGCATGGTGGCCCGGTTCGCCTTGTAGTCCGGCATCAGTCGCTTGCGCGGGTTCTTGTCCGACCCCTTGTCGAACGCCACCATCAGGTGGCTCGCCCGGATGCCCGCCGCGCCCTCGCGGGAGAGTTGCAGCAGCTTGGTCATGAACAAGCGCACGGCGCCGGTGGGCAAGCCGTCCGAGCGGAAGTTGTAGCGCGGGTCCTGGTTCTGCGCCTGGAAGAACGACCGGAACATGTGGGACGAGCCGTCCACGAGGAAGACGTGGTCGTCCGGTTTCGTCGCGTCCGTCATGGAATTCCTGCCCTGATCCGGCCCGACTCATAGCCGTCCGTGGCGGGTGGGCAAGCTCCCTCGACGCGTTTGGTTAAGCCGCGACCGGGTCAGGGTCCCGGGGACGGCGGTGCCCGGTGCCGCTCCAGGGCGGCCTCCGAGAACGCCTCCCAGCGCGTGGCCAGGTCGGGCACCGAGGTACCGGCCGGCACGTCCTCGCGCTCGTCATCCGTCACGAACGCGACGCCTCCCCCCTCCTCGTGGACGAGGCGGGCGACGACGGCCTCGGAGGCGTCGGCCGGGTCGATGTCGACGAGCGTGACGTCCTTGCGGAACGGCAGGATCTCCCGCAGGTCCTGCCCGTCGCGCAGGAAGCCCCGCGCGTCCCCGAACTCCCGGTAGACCTGCCAGGTCCCCTCCGTCGGCGGGGAGCGGTTGAAGGCCGCCTTGCCCGCGTCGTCGCGGACGCGGTGCGTCTCGGCGAACCCCTTCAGATGGGCCAGGACGCGCTCCTCCAGCCCGTCCCCGGCCGCCGCGAGCGTGTGCGTCTCCCCGGAGCCCGACACCAACCCGGCCCCGTCCGGGGACCACCGCAGCGTGGCCACGGTCCTGGCGGAGCCGGGCGCGTACCGTTCGAAGTCCACGGCAGCCCTCGCCCCGACGAACTCGGCCAGGGTCCGCTCGTCGAGGGCGCCCCCGCCCGGGTCGCCCGCGTCCCGGAACCGGTATCCGATAAGGTCCATCGTCGCCCCCGCGCCCGTCTCGCCCATGGGTAGCCCAACGGCACGCAACCCGCTAACCGGATGGCAACCTTCACCGCGTAGAAGTTGCGTGCCGGCCGCAGCACCGTGACCGGGCGTACGCGCCGCCGCTCCCATGCCGCAACCCCGGGGTTCGAACTTGGTCCTCCGCCTCCACAACTCGATGACGCGCTCGGTCGAGCCGGTCGTCCCCGCGGACCCGGACCGGGTGACGATGTACGTCTGCGGCCCCACGGTCTACGACACGCCCCACCTCGGCAATGCCCGCCCGGCGGTCGTCTTCGACGTGCTGTTCCGCGTCCTGCGGCACCTGTACCCCCGCGTGGACTACGCCAGGAACCTGACCGACATCGACGACAAGATCATCGACCGGGCCCGGGCCAACGGCGAGCCTATCGCCGCGCTGACCGAGCGCACCGTCGCGGACTACCGGGAGATCTCGGACGCGCTGTCGGTCCTGCCCCCGACCCACGAGCCGCGCGCCACGGGTTCGGTGCCGGGGATGCTCGCGATGATCTCGACGCTCCTCGGCAAGGGCCACGCCTACGAGGCGGAGGGGCACGTGCTGTTCTCCGTCGGCTCGTTCCCCGGCCATGGTGCACTCTCCCGCCACGACGTCTCCGACCTCGACGTCGGCCACAGGGTCGAGCCCGCCTCCTACAAGCGCGACCCGCACGACTTCGTCCTGTGGAAGCCGTCGACGGACGGCCAGCCGGGCTGGGATTCCCCGTACGGGCGCGGCCGCCCCGGCTGGCACATCGAGTGCTCCGCGATGATCCGGGCCCACCTGGGCGAGACCATCGACATCCACGGCGGCGGCGGCGACCTGCGCTTCCCGCACCACGATTGCGAGCACTCGCAGAGCGCGGCCGCCAACGGCGTGCCCCTGGCGCGGCACTGGGTGCACAACGGCATGCTGCTGGTCGGCGGGCGCAAGATGTCCAAGTCGGCGGGCAACTTCGTGACCGTGCGCGACCTGGTGGGGGCAGGCGCCCGCGGCGACGCGGTGCGACTCGCCCTGCTCCGCACCCACTACCGGGCGCCCCTCGACTGGCGCGACCCCGTCCCCGAGACCACCCGCACGCTCGACGCGTGGCGCCGGGCGGCGGCGGCCCACCCCGGCGCCACGGCGGTACCCGAGGGTCCCGGTTCAGCGGTGCTGGAGGCGCTGTCGGACGACCTCAACGTCCCGGGCGCGGTCACGGCCATGCACGCCCTGGCAAGGGCCTCGGAGGCCGATGCCGGCGCGCCGGGGCGTGCCGCCGCGGGCGGGCTGCTGTTCGGCGCCTCGCTGCTCGGCTTCGACCTGTCGCCGCCGGTCCCCGCGGGACTGCCCCCCGGCGCCGAATCGCTGCTCGAACGGCGCGCGACCGCGCGGGCGGGCCGGGACTACGCGCTATCCGACATCCTCAGGGACAAGCTCGCGGCCCTGGGCGTGACCGTGCGGGACACCAAGGAGGGACAGACGTGGACCCGACCCTGACCGGCATCCTCGCGGTGACCTGCATGCTCTCCGGCGGCATCCTCGCCTGGCGGGCCACCCTCGTGCCGGCCGCGGCGGCGCGGTACGAATCGGCGTCCGGCACGCTCCTGGTCGCGGGCCTCGTCCTGCTCGGCCTGGCGCTCCGCGCGGGGACGGGGGCCTTCCACTGAGCGACCCCCGATTTGTGGAAATCGCCCGCGGGGTGGACCCTGGTCCGGTAAGAGATTCGGGGGTCCTTCCGTGTCCAAGCCAGTCAGGCTCACCATCTGGCGCCAAGTGCGCGAAGCGGACATCCTGTCGGCCCTGCGCGGGGCTGGCGCCGAGAACGTAAGCCTGGACCCGCGGACGGGCGACCCCTACGAGATGGTCGACCGCTACTTCTTCATCGAGTTCGACGACCCGGAGGGCCAGCAACGGCGCCGGACCGCGTCCGGGTTCGTGGCCTCGCTCCAGGAAGGCCACCTCCTGGGCTATACCCGGCTTCAACTCGGCTCGGACGAGCGCGGGCGCCACTTCGTCGCCGCCGTCGGGCGGGCGCTGGGCGGGGTGATGGACGACCACCGCGTCGGCGACGAGGTCGACTTCAACGATCCCGCCACGGCCGCCGCGCCCGCGTACGAGGCCGCCGCCGAGCCGGAGCGCGCCCTCTCCCCCTGCTGAGACGGGACGTTCACCATCGCGCGCCAAAGACGGGCGCGCGATGCCCGCGACCGCTCCGGGGCATGGACCACGGGGGTCGTAGGGCATACGGTCGTGGGATGGACCCCCTCACGCTCGCCCACCCCCTCGCCCCGCACGAGACGTTCGTGCTCGACCACTTCGACGGCTCCCCCCAAGAGGAGGTCTTCGCCGTGGGCGACGTCCACGGGCGGCTCGACCTCGCACGGGCCATGCTCGATACCGTCGGTTCGGTGCCGCGCGTGCCGGGCATGCCGCGCCGGCTCGTGTTCCTGGGCGACCTGACCGACCGCGGCCCGCACGGCGTGCGCGTGATCGACCTCGTCCGCAAGGCGGGGAATGCCCTGGGGCATCCCGTCGACGCGCTGATGGGCAACCACGACATGATGCTGGCCATCGTCACCGACGGGTCCGTGCCCGCGAGCGTCAGGACCTGGTACCTCGACCTGTGGCTGGCCAACGGCGGCGACGCGGTCCTGGACGAGCTCGCCCGACTCGGAGACGACATCGACTACGCGGCCCCGGACGCGCCCGACAGGCTCGCCGACGCCCTGGGCGCCGAGCGCGTCGCGTGGCTGCGCGCCATGCCGGCCCGCTACGAACCGCCGGGTGGCGACGTCATGCTCGTGCACGCCGGCATCCACCCCTACGTCTCGCCCGAGGAGACGTTCGCCCTGGGTTGGCGGGACCATGCGACGACGGACATCCCCGGCTCGCGGAGCTGGGCCTGGGTGCGCGAGCCCTTCCTGGACTACAAGCCGTCCCGGTCCACGGGCAAGCGCGGGCACCACGGTGGGTTCGT
>Ga0182232_1000457_pt1 | contig 10186 bp, 8 predicted proteins | sample G6R1MG_30_FD_155484 | JGI IMG/M metagenome (GOLD analysis project Ga0182232, IMG submission 155484) | Phyllosphere microbial comminities from miscanthus, Michigan, USA - G6R3_NF_07NOV2016_LD2 MG | ecosystem: Host-associated > Plants > Phyllosphere > Phylloplane/Leaf | place: USA: Michigan... | reverse complement strand
AGCTGGCGCCGGGGCGCGGCGGGTTTGGGCGGCGGCCTGGTGCGAGGCGGCGGCCACTAAAACAGCGGCAAGTAAAACACTGGTTTTCATGCGGTGGTACTGCGTAAAACGGGTAAGTTCGCAGGCTCTTTGAACGCCGCCGCTGCTTAGGGCCACCTTAGCGCTGGCTTAAATTCAGCTTAAAATGCCGGCCACCGGGCCGCTGGCCGCGCCGCGGTCCGGTTTTCTTGCGTTAGTAAAAGTGGCGCTGCCTGTCCGCGTGCCGTGCCGTTTTTAGCCTGTTTTATGCACATACTGGTAGTGGAAGATGAGCCGGGTATTGCCCGGTTTTTGAAGCAAGGGCTAGAGGAAGAAAACTTTAGCGTGGTGGTGGCTAGCACCGGTCCGGCGGGCCTGGCGCTGGCGCTGGCCCAGCCCTTCGACCTGCTGCTGGTCGACTGGATGCTGCCCGGCCTCACCGGCCTGGAGCTGTGCCGCCAGCTGCGGGCCGCCCGGCACGCGGTGCCGGTTATTTTTCTCACGGCTAAAGACACGGTGGCTGACACGGTGGCCGGCTTGCAGGCGGGGGCCAACGACTACATCAAGAAGCCGTTTCACTTCGAGGAATTGCTGGAGCGCGTGCGGGTGCAGCTACGGCCGGCGGTGGGGCCGCCCGAGCGGTTTGGGGTGGGGCCGATAGTGCTCGACGTGGGCACGCACCAGGTGTTTAAGAACGACGAGGAAATACTGCTCACGCAGAAGGAATTTGCCCTGCTCGAATACCTGCTGCGCCACAAGGGCAAGGTGTGCCGCCGCCGCCAGCTCATCGAAAACGTGTGGGACATTCACTTCGAGTACAACACCGGCGTGCTGGATGTGTACATGAACGCGCTGCGTAAAAAGCTGGGCCTCAGCCCTGATGACTACCTGCAAACCATTCGGGGCGTGGGCTACGTGGCGCGGGAGTAGAGGCGGGACACGAGTCATGCTGAGCGGAGCGCAGCGGAGTCGAAGCATCTCTACCTCCACACTAAACCCTTAACGCTTAGAAATGAAGCGGTAGATATGCTTCGACTGCGCTGCGCTCCGCTCAGCATAACGGTATTCAATAGGCTAGCTGCCAAACAATCACCCTACACCCATGAACCTCCGCTTTCAGGACCGCATTGCGCTCTACTTCGTGCTGGCCACGGCCGCGCTGGTGGCGGCGGCCTACGTGGTGGTGTATGGCGTGGTGCACCAGCGCGTGTATGCCGACCTCGACGCCAACCTGCGCTACGAGGTAGCCAAGCACCGGCAGGAAGTGAGCGCGACGGGCCGCACCCTGCGCTTTACCGACCGCGAAGAGTGGGCCGAGCGCGAGCACCGCGAGGTGCAGGTGGACCCGGTTTTTATTCAGATAACCGACTTGCGGGGCCAGCTAATCGACCGCTCGCCCAACCTCAAGGGCGAGCAGCTGCCCTTCGATGCCACGCCGGCCGGGCGCGTGCCCTTCAACTCGGTGCTGCGGGGCAAGGCCATTCGGCAGGCGCAGGTGCAAGTGGCCAGCTCGGCCGGGCCGGTGGGCTACCTGGTGGCCGCCATTTCGGCCGAGGCCGCGCAGCACGTGCTGGCCAGCCTGCGGCTGGTGCTGCTGGGCTCGTTTCCGGTGGTGCTGCTGGTGCTGTTTGGCACGGCGCGCCTGCTGGCCGGGCGCAGTATCGCGCCGCTGGCGGCCATTACGGCCACGGCCCGCCGCATCACGCAAACCAATCTGGCCGAACGCATTGCGCTGCCGCCGCACCCCGACGAGCTGCACGCGCTGGCCAGCGCCATCAACGGGCTGCTGCACCGCATCGAGCAGGCGGTGGCCCGCGAAAAGCAATTCACGGCCGACGCCTCGCACGAGCTGCGCACGCCGCTGGCTGTGCTGCGCGGCACCCTGGAGGTGCTGGTGCGCAAGCCGCGCAGCGCCGCCGAATACGTAGAAAGCATTGGGGTGGGTATTCGGGAAATCGACCGCCTCACGCGTCTCGTCGACCAACTGCTATTGCTGGCCCGCTTCGAAAGCAGCGCCCCGCCTCACCGCCACGAGCTGGCGGTGTTGGGCTGCGTGCACGAGGTGCTGTATCGCCGCCGCGCCGAGCTGAGCGCCCGGCAGATGCGGGTGGAAGTGCAGGACGGCCCGGCCGATACCATCGTGTCGGACCCGTTTTTGGTCGATTTAATTCTGGATAACCTACTGGCCAACGCTATCAAGTATTCGCCGGCCGGCTCGTCCATTCGCATCGTTTTGGCCCAGCGGCCCGGCCGCCTGGTGTGCACCATCGCCGATGCGGGCATCGGCATCGCGCCCGCCGACTTAGCGCATATCTTCGACCCGCTCTACCGCTCCAATGCGCTGACCCACAAAGATATCGAAGGCGCGGGCCTGGGGTTGTCTATAGTGGACAAAGCCTGCGCGCTGCTCGGTATCGAGCGCGCGGTGCAGAGCGAGCTGGGCCGGGGCACGGTCTTCACGCTCGGCTTTCCGGCCTGAAGCCGTGGGCAACGTGCAGCAAAAAGCCCGGCACCGCCGAAGCGGTGTCGGGCTGATACTAGCGGAGCCAAAAAGCGACCAATCCGCCTATTGCTACGCCGGCATAGCTTTCAGCTCGCGGCCCCAAAAGCGGTGCTTGGCAATGGCTTGCAAAAACTGCGCGGCCAGTTGGTCGGCCTTGCCAGCTTTGCCCACTACCACGCCCTCGGCACCGATAATATCGGTGGCGCCGGGATAGGCGGCGGCTTGCAGCAACTCCTCACCCTCGGCCGCAGCCGCGATGGGCTTGCAATGGCGGTAGGCCTCGTTCACGAAGCGCACGGCGTCGGCGTCTTGCTTGAGCTTGGCTACGCTGCCCGCGCCGCCGGCCACGTACACGGCGTCGAACAAGGCCGAAGACGTGCTCTGGAACGTCCAGTTGATGAGGATGCCCTGGCCGTCTTGGCCTTTCAGCGTGCCCAGATGGGTGGCGATAATGGCGCTTTGGGCTCCGGCGTCGTTGAGCGTTTTCATCAGCTCGCCGATGGCGGTGATGTCGGCGCCGTCGGTGGCCAAAATGGCGATTTGGCGGGTTTTGGCGCTGCCCTTGCCCTGGTTGATGGGGCTGTCGGCGGCGATGCTGAGGTGAGCCGAACTGCCCGCGTCGGCCGTAGCCGGTGCCGACTGGAAGTCGGCGGGGTTGTCGTCGGCCCCGATGGCGCCGTAATTGAGCTGCACGCCTTCGGCGCTGGGCACTTCCATGCCCAGGCCTTCGGCCACGCGGCGGGCCAGGTCGGGGTCTACTTGCGAGAGCTGCACGAGCGTGCGCTCCCGAATCCACTCCAATTGCACGTGACTCAGCTCAAAGCGCAGGGCTTTGACAATGTGCATTTTCTCGGCGTCGCTCTGACTGTTCCAAAACAACCGCGCCTGGCTGTAAAAGTCGATAAAGCTCTTGCTGCGGCGGCGGATTTTGGGACCTTCCACGCGCTCGTATACTGTGTTGAAGCCACCTTCGCTTTGCGGAGCTTGCTTGGGGTACTGGTCGTTGATGAGGTTGGGGCCGTAGCTCACCTGGCCTTTGTTGATGGTCTGGCGCATATGGCCGTCGCGCTGGTTGTTGCGTACCGGGGCCAGCGAGCGGTTGATGGGAATTTCGTGGAAATTGGGGCCGCCCAGGCGCTTGAGCTGGGTGTCGAGGTACGAAAAAATGCGGCCTTGCAGCAGCGGGTCGTTCGAGAAGTCGATGCCCGGCACGATGTGGCTCAGGCAGAAAGCTACCTGCTCGGTTTCAGCAAAGTAGTTGTCTACATTGCGGTTGAGCGTCATTTTGCCGATGGCCTGCACCGGCACCAGCTCCTCGGGAATGAGCTTGGTCGAGTCCAAAATATCGAAACCAAACTTATGCTCGTCCTCGGCCTCCACTATCTGCACGCCCAGCTCCCACTCGGGATAGTTGCTCATTTCGATGTTGGCCCACAGGTCGCGGCGGTGGAAGTCGGGGTCTTTGCCCGAAATCTGCTGCGCCTCCTCCCAGGCTACCGAGTGCGTGCCCAGCAGCGGCTTCCAATGAAATTTCACGAAGCGCCACTTGCCGTCGGCATCAACCAGCCGGAAGGTGTGCACGCCGAAGCCTTCCATCATGCGCAGGCTGCGCGGCAGGGCGCGGTCGCTCATGGCCCACAGCAGCATATGGGTGCTTTCGGGGTTGGCGGATATGAAGTCGTAGAACGTGTCGTGCGCCGACGCGCCCTGCGGAATCTCGTTGTGCGGCTCGGGCTTTACGGCGTGCACAAAGTCAGGAAATTTGATGGAGTCCTGAATGAAAAACACTGGCATGTTGTTGCCTACCAAGTCATAAACCCCTTCCTGGGTGTAAAACTTCACCGCGAAGCCGCGCACATCGCGGGCCAGGTCGCTGGCCCCGCGCGAGCCGGCTACTGTGGAAAAGCGCGTAAAAACCGGCGTCTTCACGCCGGGCTGCAAGAAGTGCGCTTTCGAAAGGGCCGCCGCGTTGTCGTAGGCCACAAACTCGCCGTGCGCCGCCACGCCGCGGGCGTGCACCACGCGCTCGGGGATGCGCTCGTGGTCGAAATGCGTCATTTTCTCCCGAAACAGGAAGTCTTCGAGCAGCGTGGGGCCGCGCTCGCCGGCTTTCAGCGAGTTCTGGTCGTCGTTGATGCGCAGGCCCTGGTTGCTGGTCAGGTAATGGCCGGTGCCGTCGGTGGTGTGCTGGGCCAGTTCGGCGGTTTTGTCGGTATTCACCACGTCATTGTGGGTTTGCTTGGCAAGGGGCTTGTCGGACATAAGGAAATAGGAAAAGAATAGCTAGGTGTACGGTGATTCAGGCTCTGCTGGCTGCTTTTTTTAGGGCAGCTAATAAATTAATTAATACATAATTCTGCGGGTAACGTTCGTGGCTGCCCAGCTTATCGGGTGCTAAGCTGGGCGGCAAATTTTGCGCAATTGGTTAGTAGTCTGGCCGCCCTTGGTGGCGCGCGAGCTGAGCGCCTAAAAGCCCTGGCTGATTGTGCAGACGCGGCCCAAAAAGGCGAAGTAGCGCGAACTTTGCGGCGTGCGCTGTTTTCAGCAGCGCCTTCCACTACTCGCGGGCCGAAAGCCCGCGCTACGCCCATGACCACGCCCACGCTGCCCGACCTGCCTATTTTCCGCACCATTGCCGAAGCCGCTCACGAGCTGGGGCAGCCCGCCTACGTTATCGGCGGCTACGTGCGCGATTTGGCGTTGAAGAGGGAAAGCAAAGACATCGACGTGGTGACGGTGGGCGACGGCATCCGGCTGGCGCAGGCGGTGGGCCGTAAGCTGCCGGGCCGCGGCCGCGTGTCGGTGTTCAAGAATTTCGGCACGGCCATGCTGCCTACGCAGGAGGCCGGCGAAATCGAGTTTGTGGGGGCCCGCAAGGAAAGCTACCGCGCCGACAGCCGCAAGCCTGAAGTGGAGGCCGGCACGCTCGAAGATGACCTCGCCCGCCGCGATTTTACTATCAACGCGCTGGGCCTGAGCCTAAATGCCGAGGATTTTGGCGCGCTCGTAGACCGCTACGATGGGATGAAAGACCTAGCCGCCAAAACTATTCGCACACCGCTCGGGCCGGATATTACGTTCAGCGACGACCCGCTGCGCATGATGCGCGCCATCCGGTTTGCGAGCCAGCTCAACTTTGATATTGAGCCCGATACCTACGACGCCATTGCGCGCAACAAGGAGCGCATCAAAATTGTGTCGCAGGAGCGCATCACTATAGAGCTCAATAAGATAGTCGAGTCGCCGGTGCCGAGCTACGGCTTCAAGCTGCTGTTTCAGACGGGCTTGCTGCAGCTTATTTTTCCCAAAATGGCCCTGCTGCACGGTGTCGAAAAAGTGGGCCAGCACGCCCACAAAGATAACTTCTACCACACCTTGCAAGTGCTTGATAACGTGGCCGCCGCCGGTGGCGACTTGTGGCTGCGCTGGGCCGCCATCTTGCACGACATCGCCAAGCCCGCCACCAAGCGCCTCGACCCCAAAATCGGCTGGACCTTCCACGGCCACGAGGACAAGGGCGCGCGCTGGGTGCCCGGTATTTTCACCGACCTCAAGCTGCCGCTGGGCGAGGAAATGCGCATGGTGCAAAAGCTGGTGCGCCTGCACCTGCGCCCCATCGTGCTCTCGAAAGCCATCGTCACCGACTCGGCCGTGCGCCGCCTGCTCTTCGAGGCCGGCGACGACATCGACCGCCTCATGCTGCTGTGCCGGGCCGACATCACCAGCAAAGACCACCAGCGCAAGGCGCGCTACCTCAGCAACTTCGACATAGTAGAAGAGAAGCTGCGCGAGATTGAAGCCAAAGACCACCTGCGCAATTTCAAGCCCGTCATCACCGGCGAGGTCATCATGGAAACCTTCGGCCTCAAGCCCTCGCGCCAAGTGGGCGAGCTGAAAGAAGCCGTGCTAGAGGCGATTTTGGAAGGCGAAGTCCCCAACGAATGGGAGCCCGCCTACGCGCTGCTACTCAAGCGGGGCGCGGCGCTGGGGCTGGCCGTTGCGCAGCAGCTCGCCGCGCCTACCGTCGCTCCGGCGGGTGAGTAGCTTGATAAAAAAGGAGGGCGCCGGGGGCTGACCTTAACGGGTTCGCTTGTAATTAAAAGTGAGGTTGGGCAGACTACCCACTAGTTAGTTCGTATGCAGGCAAAAGCTCATCTTGCTCATGCCGCCCACCACTCCACCCGCTCCCGCCGCCCCGCTCGGCCGCCCGCGCCTGGGCTGGCAGCGCGAGATACTACTAGCGCTTTTGCCCACTGCCACGGTCTTGCTTTTGCTGTGGCTGCTCAAGCTGCTGAGCAACCAGCAGCTGCTTTTTGCCTCGCTGGCGAGTAGCTGTTTTCTAATTTACCTCGACCCTGGGCACCCGGCCAATAGTGCGCGCACGCTGGTGATTAGCCAGCTTTCGGACGCCGTGCTGGGTTTTGGGCTGCACGCGCTGCTGGGGCCGGGCTACCTGAGTGCGGCATTGGCGCTGGTCAGCGTAATTGGGGTGATGATAGTGACCAATACCATGCACCCGCCGGCCGTGGCTACGGCGCTCAACTTCGCGTTTCGGGCGGGCACGGGCGAGGGTAATTTGGCGCTTTTCGGGCTGGCGGTGGGCCTCGTGCTGGTGCTGCTGGCCGTGCAGCGCGGCTCGGCGTATCTGGTGCGGCGCTTCACGCCAGTAGATTAAGTTATGCAAGCCATTCTCGAACACCCCGTTACGCTATTTGCCCGCACCGAAGAAGGCGTGGTGGCCGCCGTGCAGTGGCTCAAGCTGGGCGTCGAGCTGGTGGGCGCTACCATCATTTTTCTCGGTGTTCTCACGGCGGGGGCGTTACTGGTAAAAGCCTTGGTGGCGCGCCGCACGGCCGATTTTACGGCCATCCGGCTCACGCTGGCGCGCTACTTGGCGCTGGCGCTAGAGTTTCAGCTCGGGGCCGATATTCTGAGTACGGCCATCGCGCCGAGCTGGGAGCAGATTGGCAAGCTCGGCACCATCGCCGTGATTCGGACGGCGCTCAATTTCTTTCTCTCGAAGGAAATGCAAGAGGAGCGCAAGCAAAGCGGCGACGAAAAGGAAGTGGTCGAGCAAGGCGTAGCGTGAGCTACAACCTACGCCGCCCCGCCTAGCCGCAGCAGCGCCCGGCGCACGTCTTCGGGCGTGTCGATGCCGAAGGCTTCGAGCTCCGTGATGGCGGTTTGAATCACAAAGCCGTTCTCCAGCCAGCGCAATTGCTCTAGGCTCTCGGCCACTTCGAGGGGCGAGGGCGGCAGCTGCGTGAGCTGGCGCAGCACATCGGGCCGGTAGGCGTAGAGGCCCAAATGGCGGTAATAAGGGTGGTGCAGCAGCCACTCGGCCTCGGGCTGCTGGCGCTGGTAGGGCAGGGGGTGGCGGCTAAAGTACAGTGCCCGCCCGCGCCGGTCGGTCACGACCTTGGGCAGGTGCGGGCTGAATAATTCTTCATCAGTAATAACGGGCTTGATGAGCGTGGCAATATCGGGCGGCGCGGGCTGGTCGAACAGCGCCACCAGCGCCCGTATCTGCTCGGGGTGAATGAAGGGCTCGTCGCCCTGGATATTGACGATGCAGCCTGCCCCGGCCGGCTGGCCCAGCTGCTCGAAGGCCTCCCATACGCGGTCGGTGCCGCTGGGGTGGTCGGGGCGCGTGAGCACCGCCTCGCCCCCAAAACCCCGCACGTGGTCCAGGATGCGCGCATCGTCGGTGGCTACCACCACGCGGGCCAGCCCGGCTAGCCGCGCCTGGCCCACCACGCGCTGAATCATGGTTTGGCCGCCCAGCTCCACGAGCGGCTTGCCGGGCAGGCGGGTGGAGGCGTAGCGCGCCGGGATGATGCCAATAGCCATACTAGGAGGTGAGGATTCTGAGTGAGGAGTTTTAAGTGGAAAGGCGACTTTCTGCCTTAAAGCCAACGGCTAATTGCGCCCTTTGGGCTTCGAAACTACGGCCGCCCGCTGGCTGGCTATTTACTTTGCCCTTTGCTGGCGTCGAGCCACGGCCCCTGTTTATTGGGTTTTGGAACACTTTTAGCCTTGCTTCTGCGCATGAGTTTGTTAGCTTCTATCTTGATACTGAATACCCTGCACGGCCCGCTGGCCGCGCCGGCTACTGCTGCTCCCGCCGATTCTATCGGGCAAGAATTTCGCGGCGGGCAGCGCTTTGTGCGCCACCGCGTGGCCCAAAGCGAAACCCTGTATGCCCTGGCGCGCCGCTACCACGTGGCGGTCGACCAAATAACGGCTGCCAACCCGCAACTCAAAAACGGCCTCGCCATCGGCGAAGTGGTGCTGGTGCCCCGCCCCGGCGGCGCCCGCCCGGCCGCCACACCCGCCCCGGCCAGCGCCGCGGCCAAAACGCCCCCGGCCAGCGCGCCGGCCGCCGCCAGCGGCAGCGCGCCCGCCCGCTACACCGTGGCCAAGGGCGAAACGCTCTTTGGCATTGCCCGCCGCTTTAGCCTCTCGCCCGCCGAGCTCATCCAGCTCAACCACCTGCCGGACGGTGGCACGGTGCGCGTGGGCCAGGAATTGCTGCTGCGCGAAGCCGGCGGCGGCAGCGCGCCCGTGGCCGCCGCGCCCACCCGCCCCAGCGAGGTGCCCGCCCCCACGCCCCGCGTAAATCCTAACGCGCCGGCCCAAATCGCCACCATCACCACCGCCAAGGAGGCCGACGCCCCGCCCGCCGAGCGCGCCCCCACCCGCGCCAGCGAAGTCGTGACCCGCGTGACGGAAAGCGGCATCGCCGCCGCCATCGCGGGCAGCGGCACCGACAAGTACCTGGCCCTGCACAAAACCGCGCCCGTGGGCACCATCATGCAGGTGCGCAACCAGATGAATGGTCAGTCGGTGTACGTGCGCGTCATTGGCGAACTGCCCGACACCGGCGAAAACTCGAATATGCTGGTGCGCCTCTCGCCCCGCGCCGTGCAAAAGCTCGGCACCAACGACGCCAAGTTTCGCGTCGAAACGAGCTACGTCCCCTAATCACGGATTTTGTCGGATTTCACGGGTTTTGTGGACGACTTTTTTTAATTGGTTGAGTGTTGAAAAGGCCGCGTTAGCGGCTTTTTCTTTTGGTCGCCCCTGCGGGTGCCTTCGCCGGCCTTTCCAGCGTAGTAGTAGTAGTACAGTTTCGTATTTTTTGAAAAGGTGCCTCTCCGAGTCGCCCACAAAATCCGTGAAATCCGACAAAATCCGACAAATCCGTGATTTGCTTGAGGCGCGCGTCGCGCAGTACAACCAGCCCGCTTTCATTGCTAAAGACCCCATCAGCATTCCGCACCGCTACTCGCGCCTGCAGGACGTGGAGATAAGTGGCCTGTTTGCCGCCCTGCTGGCCTGGGGCCAGCGCCCCACCATCCTCAAAAAAACCGCCGAGCTGATGGCGCGCATGGACGACGCGCCCTATCAGTTCGTGACCCAGCACCAGGACGAGGACTTGAAGCGGCTGCTCAAGTTCTGCCACCGCACCTTCTGCGATACCGACCTGCTGTACTTCGTGCACTGGCTGCGCTGGTTTTACGGCGGGCACGCGTCGCTGGAAGACGCCTTTTTGGCCGGTGCCACCATGCGCGAGCGGCTGGTGAACTTCCACGACCTGTTTTTTAGCCTGCCCGAGGCGCCCGCCCGCACCCGCAAGCACGTGGCCACGCCCGCCCGCGGCTC
>Ga0182232_1000456_pt1 | contig 10192 bp, 6 predicted proteins | sample G6R1MG_30_FD_155484 | JGI IMG/M metagenome (GOLD analysis project Ga0182232, IMG submission 155484) | Phyllosphere microbial comminities from miscanthus, Michigan, USA - G6R3_NF_07NOV2016_LD2 MG | ecosystem: Host-associated > Plants > Phyllosphere > Phylloplane/Leaf | place: USA: Michigan... | reverse complement strand
ACTACTACGCGCTGCCGGAGGCGGTCGCCGAACTGGCGCGGATCGCGGACGCCGTGGCGCGCCAGCATCCCGAAGGCCTGCTGACTGTCGGGCGCTTCCGCGAGACAGCCGGCATCGGTCGCAACATAACCATGCCGCTCCTCGAATTCTTCGACGAGCGAGGCTTCACGGTGCGGATCGCGGAGGGACGGCGCATCCAAACCGACTGGCGTGTCCTAGCCCCCTCGAACCTGCAGGCCCCGGTGCCGGAGGCACCGGGTTCGGATCCGACGGGCATGCGGGTGTCATAGTCGAGGCGGAGAAGCCTTCCCCGCTCAAGTCTAAAAACTTTCGGGGCGGCCTAGCAGTGTAAGATTTGTCCGTTAACGACTGCGTTAGGTGGATTTTTGCCGATCTGCTTTCGGGAAGTGTGATCGAGGAAGCAGACCTTCGCTCGGACTGGAGAAGTCGGCTGCTTCGCGCCCTTCCCGCCCGCGTGGCAGCCGCCGCTGGCATCTCAGAAGCAGACACCGGTCTCCAACCGACCCAGCCACCATCGGTGCATTGTTGCAGCATGAGGCGCCGCTCGTGATAGCGCCCCGACAACTCAGCTCGTCTGTGATCGTGGATCGTCCACGCGCTCGTCATTGGGTCGAGCCAGCCAACTCGATATCGGAGGGCCCCACGCGAGCGAGCCGCCGCTTGGCCGCGCAGGCCGGCCCTCACGGAACCCGGTCGGCGCCCCCATGCGTGAGGTCACCGGTCGGGATCGACACCCGGGACAGGTCCAGCGGCGGCGTTGGGCCAGCCGGGAAGGTCGCCTCCCACCCGCCCCCTAGGGCCTTCGAGAGAGCCACGAAGTCGGTCGACATCGCCGCCGTCGCCTGAACGAGGTTGGTCTCGGCCTGCAGCACGGTCTGCGAGGCCTGGAGGACGGTGGTGAAGATCTCGACGCCCTGTGTGTAGCGCGCCCGGGACAGGGCCAGCGCCTGACGCGCATCCGCCACCTGCCGCGCGAGCCGCGCCCGGCGCCCCTCGTCCCCCTTGAGCGCCGCCAGCGCGTTGACCACGTCGTGCCAACCCTGGAGCACGGCCTTCTGGTAGGCGATCGCCGCTTCCTGCTGACGGGCCCGCTGCAGCACGAGGTTCGACTTCAGCCGCCCACCCTCGAACAGCGGGATGGAGATCGACGGGCCGATGTTCATGTATTGCAGGGACGAGCCGCGGAAGATTTTGCCCGGATCGATGGCGTTGACGACCGGACTCGCCGTCAGTGTCACGCTGGGGAAGAACTGCGCCTCGGCGACGCCGATCTCGGCGACCGCGGCGTGCAGGTTGGCGTCGGCCCGCCGGATGTCGGGGCGGCGCAGCACCAGGGTCGACGGCACCCCAATAGGGATCCGCGGCGGCACTGGCGGGATCGCCCGGCCGGTCACCAGCTCCTGCGACAGGGCGAGCGGCGGCTCGCCCAGCAGCAGCGAAATGGCGTTGATCTGCTGGATTTCCTGCTGCTGAAGCTGCGGCAGCTGCGCCTTGATGGCTTCGACCTGCTGGGCGGCATTCGACGTGTCCAGGCCGGTGACGAGGCCGCGCTGCTGGCGGATCCGGACTACGTCGAGGATCTGCTCATTGACCTTGATGTTGGCGAGGTCGATCCGGATCTGCTCCTGGGTCCCGCGCAGCTGCATGTAATCGCGTGCCAGCTCAGCTTGGCTGGAGACAAGGGCGTCGCGCCGTTGCTCGGCGGAGGCGTCGGCCTGCGCCTGGGCGGATTCGACGGAGCGTCGGACCTTCCCCCAGAGGTCGAGTTCCCAGGAGGCGTCGAAGCCCAGCGTGTAGCTCTCGAAGCCGTTGGTGAGCGGTGCCGTCAGGTTACTGCTGGAGGCGGACGAGCCGCCCCCCCCCGTCAGGCCGCCGAGGGAGTTCGACAGGAGGCCGATCGTGCCGTTCTTGCTGAACTGCTCCCGGTAGGCGCTGCCCTGGCCGTTGAAGGTCGGCAGCCCGGCGGCGGCCGCCGTGCCGAGCTGGGCGCGGCTTTGGAACAGGCGCGCCGTGGCGGTCTGCACGTCGAGGTTCTGCGCCGCGACCCGGTCCTCGAGCTGCGCCAGGACAGGATCGCGGAAGGCGAGCCACCATGCCACCGCGGGCTCCTCCGGGCTGGTGCGCGCGAGCAGCCGCAGGGGGGGCCGGGCCGGCAGGCCGGTGTCGAGATAATCACTCGATTCCGTGATCGGCGCGGCCGGCGGCAGGAAATTCGGACCGACCGTGCAGGCCGCCAGGCCGGACAGGGCGAGGGCCATGCCGCCGCGCAGCCACACCGGACATATCAGGCGGGAGATCATGTCAGTGTCCGCCCCCACCGCCCTGCGCGGTCTTGCCCGAGATCAGGAAGCAGAGCGGCACGACCATCAGCGCGACGAGGGCCGTGTATTGGAAGACGTTGCTGTAGGCCAACACCTGCGCCTGCTTCATGTAGGTCTGGTAGGTGTGCGCGACCGCCTGCTGATGCACCACGGAAGCCGCTCGGCCCAGCGAACGTAGCGTGTGCTCGCTCTCCTGGATTAGCGTGTTGTAGCCGTAGCGCAGGGGCGTCATGAACCCCGACAGATGCGCCTGATCGGCCTGCGTGCGCTCGGTGATGGCCGCGGTCGAGAGCGAGATTCCCAGCGATCCGAACACGTTGCGGAACATCGAGAACAGGGCCGCGCCGTCGCTGCGGTATTTCGACGGCAGGGTCAGGTAAGCGATCGTCGAGATCGGCACGAACAGGAAGCCGAGGGCCGCGGTCTGGAGCGAGCGCATCAGCACCAGGGTCCTGTAGTCGATGTCGGGGGCCAGCCGGCTCGAATAGAACAGGGCCCCGGCCATCAGCGCGAATCCGAACATGACGATGAAGCGCGTCTGCACGACCTTCATGAGCTGGCCGACGATCGGGATCAGGATGATCACCACGATCCCGCCCGGTGACAGGATCAGGCCGGATTTCAGCGCGGTGTAGCCGAGCACGTTCTGGGCGAATTGCGGGATCACCACCGCGCTGGCGTAGAGCGCGAAACCCATGGCGCCGATGAGCACGCAGCCCATGGCGAAGTTCTTGTCCTTGAACACGTCGAGGTTGATGATCGGCCGCTTCGCGGTCAGCAGCCAGCAGATCGCACCGAACACGCCGAGGAAACCGATGACCGACATGGTCCGGATGAACGGCGAGCCGAGCCAGCCATCGTCCTCGCCGCGGTCGAACACGATCTGCAGGCAGCCGATGCCGATCACGATCAGCGCGAGGCCGATATAGTCGATGCCGCGCTTGGTCTTGCGCTTCTGCTCCTCGGAGGGCGGATCCTGCACGAGGATGGAGTTGGCGATCACCGCCACGATCCCCACCGGCACGTTGACGAAGAAGATCCAGCGCCAGTCCAGGTGCTCGATCAGGTAGCCGCCGAGCGTCGGCCCGAGCACGGGTGCCACGATGGTGGCGACCGCGGTCACGCCGAAGGCCGCCCCGCGCTTGGCGGGCGGGAAGGTGTCGAGGATGATCGCCTGCTGACTCGGCTGCAGACCGCCGCCGAAGAAGCCCTGCATCAGGCGGAACACGATGATCTGCCCGAGGCTCTGCGAGATGCCGCACAGGAACGACGACACCGTGAACATGCCGATGCAGACCAGGAAGTAGCGCTTGCGCCCGATCGTGTCGGACAGCCATCCGGCGATGGTCAGGACGATGCCGTTGGCGACGAGGTAGGCGGTCAGCGTGTAGGTCGCCTCGTCGCTGGAGGCGGCGAGCGACCCGGCAATGTAGGGCAGGGCCACGTTGACGATCGTGGTGTCGAGGATTTCCATGAAGGCGGCGAGCGTCACCGTGATGGCGATCAGCCAGGGATTGTAGGCCGGCTTCCAGCCCTGATTCGGATCGCCGCTCATTTCAGCATCACCGTCGGCTCCACGCTGATGCCGAGCGGCAGCGGCTCGTCCTTCTTCATCCCGGAATCGATCACGATCTTCACGGGCACGCGCTGGACGATCTTGATGAAGTTGCCGGTGGCGTTCTCGGCCGGGAAGGCGGAGAACTTCGAGCCCGAGCCGCGCTGGAGCGAGTCCACATGGCCGTGCAGGTCGAGGTCGGGATAGGCGTCCACCGAGATGGTGACCTGCTGGCCGGGGTGCATGCCGTCGAGCTCGGTCTCCTTGAAGTTCGCCGTGACCCAGACATCGGTGGTGACAAGCGACATCACCTGCTGGCCCGCCGTCAGGTAGTCGCCGGCATTGACGTTGCGCTTCGTTACCCAGCCGTCCTGGGGTGCGCGCACCACGCTCCACTCGACATTGAGGATCGCCTGATCGAGCTGGCCCTTGGCCTGCTCGGCCTGGCCCTGGAGCTGATCGACCTGCTGCTCGGACTGGCCGATATTCTGCTGGACCGGCATGGCCTGGATGACCCGGGCCTCGGCCTGCTCGACCTGCGCCTTTGCCTGCTGATAGTTCGCCGCCGTCGTGTCCACGTCCTGCTGGGTGGTGGCGAGCTTCGGCAGGCTCTTCTGGCGGTCGTAATTTGCCTGCTGCAGGGCGAGGTTGGCCTTGGCCGAGGCCAGGTTCGCCTGCGCGAGTGAGAGAGCGGCCGGGAAGTTCTTCTTGGCGATCTCGACGCCGAGCTTCTGGTTGGCGATCTGCGCCTTGTTCGAATCGAGCTGACCCTGGGCCTGCTCCTGCCGGTAGACGTACTGGCGCGGATCGATGTGGAACAGCGGATCACCCTTGTGGACGAACTGGTTGTCGGTGACGTCGAGGGTGATCACCTGCCCGGCCACCTGGGGCGCGATGCTGACGATGTTGCCGTCCGTGTAGGCGTCGTCGGTCGAGGCCTTGCCGCGAGTCGACAGCCAGAAATAGAGGCCGCCGCCGATCATCAGCAGAAGCACGACCGCGACGATGCCGAACACGAGCGGCCGGCGCTTCTTGCGCCGCGCGACATCCTGGTCCTGGTCGCTGTTCTGGTCCTTTTCGTTCTTCTGATCCTTGCCGCGGCTCTGATCCGCGTTCCCGTCGCGCGCCTCGCGATCCGATCCGTCCTGCCGATCGGATCCTTGCGCACGGCGGGGCTCGTCGCCCCGCTGACGCCCGTGGCGGTCGTCATCCGCCGATCGGCCGGCATCCTGGCGCCCGCGCTCATCCCGGATGTCCGCATCGCGACTGTCCGTGGACCGGTCGCGGCCGGGACGGCGCCGGTCGTCGGATTCGAGGCTCGCGGATCCGTCCCACCGCTCATCCGATTTGGACGCACGCGCAGCACGGCGCCCCCGATCATCGGCTTCAAAGCCGAGATCGAGGTAATCGCGGCGCTCGCGCGGTCGGCCACCAGAGCGCGAGCGCCGGTCGGCATCGTCGTCGGCCATATCTTGGATCAGCAACCTTATCGACCGCGCAGCCGTTGGGAACAGGCGAGCGCGCGGCTTGCTTGCCTTAGATACGGTCGACATAACCGAACCCGGCGGTTCGGATGTGTTAAATTGAAGGGCATGATGTCAAGCGCCGCGGGGATCGACCGGAAGGCGGCGCGTGGGCCAATCCCCCGCGGGGCACGACGCCGTGCCGAGATTGCCCAGGCCGCCGAGCAGGTATTTCTCCAGCACGGCTTCGCTGAAACGACGATGCAGATGGTTGCACTGGCAGCTGGGTCTTCGAAGGAGACCCTTTATCGCCACTTCGGCAGCAAGGAAGAGCTGTTCATTGAGGTGGTCGAGAATCGAAATAACGAAGTTCGCCAAGTACTCGACGCAAATCTCGCGAGCGCCGGACCAATTCCGATCGTTCTGCGATCGGTCGGTATTGCACTGTTGGAATGCATGTGCAGCCCGACCGTGGTCTCCCTCGCTCGCATGATCGTGAACGAGACTCACAGGCATCCTGCCCTCGGGGAAGCCTTCTACGCGATGGCGCCGGGCCGGACGCTGCAGAAGCTCACCGGCTATCTCGTGGAGGCCCGGACGCGCGGCGACTTCATCGGCGACAGTCCGGCGCGGGCTGCGGAGATTTTCATCGGCAGCATCATGGGCAAGTTCGTCCCGATGATGCTGTTCACACCACACAGCTTCGGCATCGATCCGGATCAAATCAGAGACCACGTCTCCGAAGCCGTGTCCGTATTTTTAAAAAGCTATTCCTATCAAAATTAAAAATAGCATTTTTCAGTTACCGAACGGCTTCCAGTTTCGCCGCAAGCACCGGATGACATACGCGCGTTCGCGGATGATCGCTCGCAATTCTCGAGATGTCTGCGTGCGAGACTGCAGACAGGCCCGGGATCAGCGAAGGCGACCGGAGATCGAATGGTCCCCTGTCCACCTTCAAGGCATCCTCCCCGTGCGTTGACGCCCGCGGTCACCGCTCAACGAGATGGATAAAAACATCCGACGGCCTGCCTTTGCGCGCCCTCAGGCCCCCGACATGACGCGACTTCGCGGTGCTTCGACCGATGCCCGCGACGTCCGATCCGGCCGGTTCGGATCACCTCTGGCAGCCGCCGCCTCAATGACGTCGCAGGCGTCAGCGATGCCGTCCGTCTCGGCACAGAGCGTACGCACGCGCGAGCAGGCGTACGCCATAGCCGGGTCGGACAAGATTCGCCTCACGATGTCGGTGCCGGCACGCGCCAAGTCTGTACGGTTGAGGCGAGCGCCCAGCCCGAGCCGCGTGATGCGTGATGCGTTGTCCCCTTGATCGAAGCCGTTGGGCACGACGATCTGCGGGATGCCGGCTGCGAAGGCCTCCGAGCAGGTTCCGATCCCGCCGTGGTGGATGACAGCCAGCGCTCGCCGGAACAGGGCAGCGAAGGGTGCGTAACGGACGGTCATCTGATCCGGCCGGTGGATCGCGGCGATCCGTTCCGGCCGCCCCCAGACGAGCACAGCGCGCTGCCCGGCCTCGGCACAGGCGCGGGCGGCGGCCTCGAAGAAATGGCGGCCGTGCCGCATGGACGAGCCGTATGTGATGACGACCGGTTTGGGACCCGCGTTCAGAAACGCCTGCAGATCCTCACCGATCCGATCCGTGTCGCCGGACGAACCTGTGCGCGGAAAGGCGACCTGGGTCGTCTGCCTCGGCCAATCGCGTTGCGGCGGGGCGAACCACGACGGCGCCATCAGGAGGAGATGATCGGGCGAGGGCAGCCAATCTGACAGATTCTCGATCGCGTGGAGGCCCAGTTCCTGGCGAAGGGCATTCAAAGCAGGCAGGCGGGCGGGATCGACGATCGTATGTTCGATAACCCTCTGTAGGGTGTGGGTGACCGGACCGGGCAACCAGGACGGTAGATCAATGCCGGGGAGTTCGGGAGGCGCGTGGCGGCTGCGCATGAGGAACGGCGCCAGATAGACCGTGATCAACGGCAAGCGTCCGCTGTCGCATGCCAGACGCGCGCCGAAGCTCAGCGGCCCGGCCACAGCTGCAAAGGGGCGCCCCTCCGCGTCGGCTTGGGCCGTCTCGCGCCTGACTATGCTGAGATCGGAACGCGCCAACTTGACGGCGAGATCGAACATCAGCCGTAAGCCCTTGGTTGGATGCCACAGGTCCGGATCGGCGTGCAGCGCATCCATCACCTCGGTGCCGCACAGCGCATGGAAGCCAAGTCCTGCCTTCAAGACTTGCGGTTCGAAGCTTCGGGACGTCGCCACGCTCACTGCGTGTCCGCGCGCGGCGAGTTCCGTACCGATCGCGATGAACGGCAGAACGTCCCCATGACTCCCGAAGGTCGATAGAATGATCCGCGCCGGCCTATGATCAACTCGACTCATGACGCGGGTACTTTCAGGTGAAGTCATTCGCGCAGGCGAATGACGCCCCGCGGATCGCGGCGACGCTGAGGATGATTGTTCACCGGGCCGTGATGCGGGGGTCGGCGACCGAGGCCTCCTCGGACGGCCAAGTGCATGGGGGTGCCGGATCCAACCCAGTGATGTCTCGTGAATTGCAGCCCTGAAACCGATTGGGCACAATTCGGTTCCTAACCTAGGTTGTTTCCCGGCGGGGCGTATGGCTGTTGCGATTGGCGATTGCAGCCTGCTGCTCACGAAAGGCGCGGATCAGGCCCCCGTCCGATCTGCGGGTTCCGACAAAGACGGGTGACCCGTGCGATCAATGCCGTCATAGTCCCTACACGATGAGAGCCCTGGTTCAGTCGGATAGGGCAAATCCCACGGGGGTATAATCCCGGTCCTAGCCGCAGGGAGAAACCTGGAATTCTGGCCTCGCTCTGCCGGCATGCTCGTCCACGATGTCGCAGCAATGGACAGCCGAGTTGGATCGGCGGTTTCTGCTTCGCTTCATCCGATTGAGGCTTGCGGGGACGGAATGATCGAGCGACTGACACCTGAGGAAAGCCGACAGGGCCGCCGCGGCAGGCCCGTGCTCATCGTGCTGGCCGTGAGCGTCGCTCTGATGGTCGCCGCCCTATTGGGCTTGGTGACCTGGCAAGGCCTCGAATCGCCACCCGACTATGCCGGACAGAGCCAAGCCGCCTCGCGTCGGCAGGTTACCGGGTCGGAGACGGGCGTGAGTAGCCCATCTTCGACCAACAGCAGCGGCGTTCCAGGCGGCAACCCGACCTACCCGCAGCCCAGCATGCGCAGTACTCGGTAACGGACTTGCCCGATGTGCCCCGATCGCCAAGGGTCCAAGGCCCGTCCCCTCGTCGATGGTCTTCATCGTGAGGAAGGGGCTTGAATCTGCTTGCGATGAATTCGAGCGGCATGCCGAGTCGGTTTCTGATCGTCCCTTGTTGGGAAAGCCTGGCATCCGCTTTCGAGAAGCCACGGGTCGCGTCTTCGACGGCGGGGTTGTGTCACTAGTGGTACGAGTCTAACACTTGGTGCCCGCGCTTTGCGGCCTGGATGATGCGGTCCGGGTCGGCGGTCCAGACGAAGGGCCTCGGATTGCCGTTGCTCTCGGCGATGAAGCGTTTGATGGCGGCCTGTACCTCGATCAGCGATCCGAACACGCCGCGTCGGAGCCGGCGTTTTGCGAGCTTGGCGAAGAAGCCCTCGACGGCATTGAGCCACGAGGCTGAGGTCGGGGTGAAGTGGAAGGTCCAGCGCGGGTGGCGGTCGAGCCAGGCACGGACCTTCGGGTGCTTGTGGACGGCATAGTTGTCCAGGATCGCGTGGACGATCTTGCCCGCCGGAACCGCCGCCTCGACCGCATTGAGGAAGCGGATGAACTCCTGATGCCGGTGGCGCTGCATGCAGCGGCCGATCACCTTGCCCTCCAGCACGTCCAGGGCGGCAAACAGGGTCGTCGTGCCGCGGCGCTTGTAATCGTGGGTGCGCGTCGTCGGCTGGCCCGGCTTCATCGGCAACGGCTCCTGCGTGCGGGCGAGCGCCTGGATCTGGCTCTTCTCGTCGACCGAGAGCACGACGGCGTGGGCCGGCGGGTCGACGTAGAGCCCGACGACGTCGCGCAGTTTGGCGGCGAAGGCCGGGTCGGTGGAGAGCTTGAACTGCCGGACTCGATGCGGCTGTAGGCCGTGCCCCCACCAGATCCGCTGCACCGACGAGACGCTGATGGCCGCGGCCTTGCTCATGGCGGCGGCCGTCCAATGCGTGGTCTCGCCGGGTGGTTCTCCTTGCGTCAGAGCCACCACGCGCGCCGCCACCTCCGGCCCCAGCGGCGGGATGCGCGCCGGTCGCGTTTTGTCCCGAAGGAGCCCATCGGCGCCCTCCTGCGCGAAGCGGTCCTGCCAGCGCCAGACCACCGTCTTGGACACGCCCGCCTCACGCATGATCGCATGCGTCCCCAGCCCATCGGCGCTCAGCAGTACGATACGGGCGCGCCAGACGTGCTTCTGCGACGTGTTTCGATCCGCAACGAGTGCTTCGAGCCGAAGGCGATCCGAGGTGGAGAGCGTAAAAGAGATACCGCTGCGCATCCCGCCAGACTCGCAGGATGGGGCGCAAACCGAAACCCCACACGCACTCAACCGTCAGGGCTCAACCACTAGGAGGTCGTCCGCTTTTCTGAACAGCCTTCCGAGAAGCGGTCATTCTGCTTACGGCCAACTCCGGTCGGCAGCTTTGCGCCCATTCCAGTCGTTCAACGGCCGTGCACCGGATCTTGAAAGCGGACATGTCCGGCGCTGTAGCATCTTCCGTCCGATCGGCTTCGCTGTGCTGGACATGTGTGAAGGATTTTACAGCGCTCAGCCTGGGGCTGCGAAGAGCGGATGGTC
>Ga0182232_1000454_pt1 | contig 10214 bp, 15 predicted proteins | sample G6R1MG_30_FD_155484 | JGI IMG/M metagenome (GOLD analysis project Ga0182232, IMG submission 155484) | Phyllosphere microbial comminities from miscanthus, Michigan, USA - G6R3_NF_07NOV2016_LD2 MG | ecosystem: Host-associated > Plants > Phyllosphere > Phylloplane/Leaf | place: USA: Michigan... | reverse complement strand
CGGTGCGACCTACCAGGTCCCCGTCGAGGTTCGGACCGAGCGCCGCCAGGCCCTCGCCATCCGTTGGCTGATCCAGGCCGCCCGGTCGCGCAACGACCGCACCATGATCGAGCGGCTCTCCGCTGAACTGCTCGACGCCGCGAACAACCGCGGCAACGCCGTCAAGAAGCGGGAAGATACGCACCGGATGGCGGAAGCCAACCGCGCCTTCTCGCACTACCGCTGGTAAGCGGTTCCGCCGTCTCTCAGGAGCAATCCGATGCCCCGCACGCACGCGATCGAGGACTACCGCAACTTCGGCATCATGGCCCACATTGATGCCGGGAAGACCACGACCACGGAGCGGATCCTCTACTACACCGGAAAGTCGCACAAGATCGGCGAAGTCCATGACGGCGCCGCCACCATGGACTGGATGGAGCAGGAGCAGGAGCGCGGCATCACGATCACGTCCGCCGCGACGACGTGCTTCTGGCGCGAGAAGCGCCTGAACATCATCGACACCCCCGGCCACGTCGACTTCACCATCGAGGTCGAGCGTTCCCTGCGCGTGCTCGACGGCGCGGTCTGCGTGCTCGACGGCAACCAGGGCGTCGAGCCCCAGACCGAGACCGTCTGGCGTCAGGCCGACAAGTATGACGTTCCGCGCGTCGTGTTCGTCAACAAGATGGACAAGATTGGCGCCGACTTCTTCAAGTGCGTCGCCGACATCATCGATCGCGTCGCCGGCAAGCCCGTTTGCCTGCAGCTGCCGATCGGCTCGGAGTCGAACTTCAAGGGCGTGATCGACCTCATCAAGATGAAGGCGATCGTCTGGTCCGGCGAGACGCTGGGCGCGGACTTCTCCGAGGTCGAGATCCCCGAGGACCTCAAGGACCAGGCCGTCGAGTATCGCGGCAAGCTGGTCGAGGCCTGCGTCGAGCTCGATGACGAGGCCATGATGGCCTATCTCGACGGCACCGAGCCGGATGCCGCCACGATGCACAAGCTCGTGCGTCGGGCTGTGCAGCTGCGCGCCTTCCATCCGGTGCTCTGCGGCTCGGCCTTCAAGAACAAGGGCGTGCAGCCCCTGCTCGACGCGGTGGTGGATTACCTCCCCTCCCCGGCCGATCGCGGCGACGTCGAAGGCATCGACTTCAAGACCGAGGAGCCGGTGGTCCGTCACCCGACGGATTCCGATCCCTTCTCCATGCTCGCCTTCAAGATCATGGACGATCCCCACGTCGGCACGATCACGTTCTGCCGCGTGTATTCGGGCAAGATCGAGTCGGGCGCCAACGTCATCAACTCGACGCGCGACAAGAAGGAGCGCGTCGGCCGCATGCTCCTGATGCACGCCAACAACCGTGAGGACGTCAAGGAAGCCTTCGCGGGCGACATCGTCGCCCTCGCCGGCCTCAAGGACACCCGCACCGGCGACACCCTGTGCGATCCGCAGAAGGCCGTGATCCTGGAGCGCATGGAGTTCCCGGAGCCGGTGATCGAGATCGCCGTCGAGCCGAAGTCGAAGGCCGATCAGGAGAAGCTCGGCATCGCGCTCGCCAAGCTCGCAGCCGAGGATCCGTCCTTCCGGGTCTCTACGGATCAGGAATCCGGCCAGACCATCCTGAAGGGGATGGGCGAGCTTCACTTGGACATCAAGGTCGACATCCTGCGCCGCACCTACAAGGTCGACGCGAATATCGGCCAGCCGCAGGTGGCCTACCGCGAGAAGCTGACCCGTCGTCAGGAGATCGACTACACGCACAAGAAGCAGACCGGCGGTACCGGTCAGTTCGCCCGCGTGAAGTTCATCGTCGAGCCGAACGAGCCGGGTGCGGGCTTCTTGTTCGAGTCGAAGATCGTCGGCGGCGCGGTGCCGAAGGAGTACATCCCGGGCGTCGAGAAGGGCCTCAACTCGGTCCTGGGCGCCGGCATCCTGGCGGGCTTCCCGGTGGTCGACGTCAAGGTCGAGCTCATCGACGGTGCCTACCACGACGTCGACTCGTCGGCGCTCGCCTTCGAGATCGCCTCCCGAGCCGCCTTCCGTGAGGCGCTGCAGAAGGGCGGCTCGGTGCTCCTCGAGCCGGTGATGAAGGTCGAGGTCGTCTCGCCGGAAGAGTATACCGGCTCGGTCATCGGCGACCTGAACTCCCGCCGCGGCCAGATCCAGGGCCAGGACATGCGCGGCAACGCCAACGTCATCAACGCGATGGTGCCGCTGGCCAACATGTTCGGCTACGTGAACAACCTGCGTTCCATGTCGCAGGGCCGGGCGAACTTCACCATGCAGTTCGACCACTACGAAGAGGTGCCGCGCGGCGAGGCCGACAAGGTCATCGCCAAGTACGCCTAAGGCTACACGCCTAGGCATCTCTTCATCCGCAACACGATTTCGAATCTAGGAGGCTCTGATGGGCAAGGAAAAGTTCTCCCGCACCAAGCCGCACTGCAACATCGGCACGATTGGTCACGTCGACCACGGCAAGACGTCGCTGACGGCGGCGATCACGAAGGTTTTGGCGGAGACGGGCGGGGCGACGTTCACGGCCTACGACCAGATCGACAAGGCGCCTGAGGAGAAGGCGCGCGGGATCACGATCTCGACGGCGCACGTGGAGTACGAGACGGCCAACCGGCACTACGCCCACGTCGATTGCCCCGGCCACGCCGACTACGTGAAGAACATGATCACGGGCGCCGCCCAGATGGACGGCGCGATCCTGGTGGTGTCGGCGGCCGACGGCCCGATGCCGCAGACCCGCGAGCACATCCTGCTGGCCCGCCAGGTCGGCGTCCCGGCGCTGGTGGTGTTCCTGAACAAGGTCGACATGGTCGACGACGAGGAGCTTCTGGAGCTGGTCGAGCTCGAGGTGCGCGAGCTTCTGTCGAAGTACGACTTCCCGGGCGACGACATCCCGATCACGAAGGGCTCGGCGCTGATGGCGCTGGAGGACAAGGAGCCCAAGATCGGCAAGGAGGCGGTTCTGGCGCTGATGGCGACCGTGGACAGCTACATCCCGCAGCCGGAGCGTCCGATCGACCTGCCGTTCCTGATGCCGATCGAGGACGTGTTCTCGATCTCGGGCCGCGGCACGGTGGTGACGGGTCGCGTCGAGCGCGGCATCGTCAAGGTCGGCGAGACGGTGGAGATCGTCGGGATCCGGGCGACCACGACCACGACGGTGACGGGCGTGGAGATGTTCCGCAAGCTGCTCGACCAGGGCCAGGCGGGCGACAACGTCGGCGTGCTGCTGCGCGGCACCAAGCGCGAGGACGTGGAGCGCGGCCAGGTCGTGTGCAAGCCGGGTTCGGTGAAGCCGCACACCAAGTTCAAGGCCGAGGCCTACATCCTGACCAAGGAGGAGGGCGGCCGGCACACGCCGTTCTTCACGAACTACCGGCCGCAATTCTACTTCCGGACCACGGACGTGACCGGAGTGTGCGAGCTGCCGGAGGGCACCGAGATGGTGATGCCGGGCGACAACGTGACCATGGACGTCACGCTGATCGTGCCGGTGGCCATGGAGGAGAAGCTGCGCTTCGCCATCCGCGAGGGCGGCCGCACCGTCGGTGCCGGCGTCGTCGCCGCCATCAACGACTAAGCCAGGACAGCATCCTTAGCAGGGCGCGGCGGGGATCCGTCCTCGCACTCCCCGCCGTCCCTCTCAAGGTTTCAGGATTATGAACGGTCAGAACATCCGCATCCGCCTCAAGGCGTTCGATCACCGCATCCTCGATGCGTCGACCAAGGAGATCGTCTCCACGGCCAAGCGCACCGGCGCGACCATCCGGGGTCCGATCCCGCTGCCGACGCATATCGCGAAGTTCACCGTGAACCGCTCGCCGCACATCGACAAGAAGTCGCGCGAGCAGTTCGAGATGCGCACGCACAAGCGAGTGCTCGATATCGTCGATCCGACGCCGCAGACCGTGGACGCGCTGATGAAGCTCGACCTCGCCGCCGGCGTGGACGTGGAGATCAAGCTCTAAGTCCCGCCGGGATTTAGAGCTTACCGTTTCATCGCGCGAGGGAGAGACCTATGCGCTCAGGCGTCATCGCACAGAAGGTCGGCATGACCCGCGTCTTCACAGACGCGGGGGAGCATGTCCCCGTCACAGTGCTTAAGATCGATCAATGCCAGGTGGTGGCCCACCGCACCGTTGAGAAGAACGGCTACGTCGCCCTCCAGGTCGGCGTCGGCAAGGCCAAGGTGAAGAACGTGTCGGCGGCCGAGCGCGGTCGCTTCGCGGTCGCCAAGGTCGAGCCGAAGAAGAAGCTCGCCGAGTTCCGCGTGTCCGAGGACGCGCTGATCCCGGTCGGCGCCGAAATCACGGCCGATCACTTCATCCCGGGCCAGTTCGTCGATGTGACGGGCACCACCACGGGTAAGGGCTTCGCCGGCGGTATCAAGCGCTGGAACTTCGGCGGTCTGCGCGCCACCCACGGCGTGTCGATCTCGCACCGTTCGATCGGTTCGACCGGCGGCCGTCAGGACCCGGGCAAGACCTTCAAGAACAAGAAGATGCCGGGTCACCTCGGTGTCGAGCGTGTCACCACGCAGAACCTGCGCGTCGTGCGCACCGATCCCGAGCGCGGCCTGATCCTGGTCGAGGGCGCGGTTCCGGGCGTCGCCGGCGGCTGGATCCAGATCCGCGATGCGGTGAAGCGCAAGCTTCCCGCCGACGTGCCGCTGCCGGGCAAGTTCCGCGAGAACGGCGCGTCCACCGAGTCCGCCCAGACTGCCCCCGAGGCCCCTGCGGCTGAGGAGACCGCCTGATGAAGCTCGATATCACCACTCTCGACGGCGCCGGCGCCGGCTCGGTCGAGCTGAACGAGGAAATCTTCGGCCTTGAGCCGCGGGCCGACCTCCTTCAGCGCATGGTGCGCTGGCAGCTCGCCAAGCGTCGCGCCGGCACCCATGCGGTGAAGAACCGCTCGGACGTGAACCGGACCCGCAAGAAGCTGTACAAGCAGAAGGGCACCGGCAACGCCCGTCACGGCGCCGCCTCGGCTCCGCAGTTCCGCGGTGGCGGACGCGCCTTCGGGCCGGTCGTGCGCGACCACGGCCACGACCTTCCCAAGAAGGTCCGTGCCCTGGCCCTGCGCCACGCCCTGTCGGCCAAGGCCAAGGCCTCGACCCTGATCGTCGTCGACGACATCAAGATCGAGGACCACAAGACCAAGGGTCTCATCGAGCGCTTCGGCAAGATGGGCCTCTCGAACGCGCTGATCATCGGCGGTGCCGAGGTCGACGTGAACTTCGGCCGCGCCGCGCGTGCCATCCCGCAGATCGACGTGCTTCCCGTTCAGGGCATCAACGTCTACGACATCCTGCGCCGTGACACGCTCGTCCTGACCAAGGCCGCCGTCGACGCGCTGGAGGAGCGTTTCAAATGAGTGCCGATCCGCGCCACTACGACATCATCGTCTCCCCGGTCATCACCGAGAAGGCGACGAACCTGACCGAGCAGAACAAGGTCGTCTTCCGGGTCGGCCCCAAGGCGACCAAGCCTCAGATCAAGGAGGCGGTCGAGAAGCTGTTCGACGTCAAGGTCACGGCGGTGAACACCCTCGTGACCAAGGGCAAGAAGAAGATTTTCCGCGGTCTCCGCGGGCAGCGCTCCGACGTGAAGAAGGCGATCGTCACCCTGGCCGAGGGCCACACGATCGACGTCACGACCGGGCTCTGAGGACGGGTTTTAGGGATCCAAGCCGATGGCCTTGAAGACATTCAAACCGGTCACGCCGAGCCTGCGCCAGCTCGTGCTCGTCGACCGCCGTGAGCTCTACAAGGGCAAGCCGGTGAAGGCGCTGACGGAGGGCAAGAGCTCCTCCGGCGGCCGTAACAACCTGGGTCGCATCACGGTCCGCTTCCGCGGCGGTGGGCACAAGCGCGTGCTGCGCAACGTGGACTTCAAGCGCCGCGAGCAGCCGGGTGTCGCCGCGACCGTCGAGCGGATCGAGTACGATCCGAACCGCACGGCCTTCATCGCCCTGATCAACTTCCCCGACGGGAAGCAGAGCTACATCCTGGCTCCGCAGCGCCTGCAGCCGGGCGACAAGGTGGTGACCGGCGAGAGCGTCGACATCAAGCCGGGCAATGCCGGTCCGGTCGGCTCGATGCCGGTGGGCACGATCGTCCACAACGTCGAGCTGAAGATCGGCAAGGGCGGCGCGATCGCCCGCTCGGCCGGGAACTACGCCCAGATCGTCGGGCGCGACCAGGGCTACGTGACGCTGCGCCTGAATTCAGGCGAGCAGCGCCTCGTGCACGGCCAGTGCTTCGCGACCGTCGGTGCGGTGTCGAACCCGGACCACATGAACATCTCGCTCGGCAAGGCCGGGCGCAACCGGTGGCTCGGCAAGCGCCCGCACAACCGCGGCGTGGCCATGAACCCGGTGGATCACCCGCACGGCGGCGGCGAGGGCCGTACCTCGGGCGGCCGCAACCCGGTCACGCCGTGGGGCGTGCCCACCAAGGGGAAGAAGACCCGGTCCAACAAGCGGACCGACGTGTTCATCCTGTCCAGCCGCCACAACCGCAAGAAGTAATCGCTATGGCACGCTCTCTCTGGAAGGGGCCGTTCGTCGACGGCTACCTCTTCAAGAAGGCCGAAGCGGCGCGGGGCTCCTCGCGCTCAGAGGTCATCAAGATCTGGAGCCGCCGCTCCACGATCCTCCCGCAGTTCGTCGGGCTCACCTTCGGTGTGCACAACGGGCAGAAGCACATCCCGGTCTATGTCTCCGAGGAGATGGTGGGGCACAAGTTCGGCGAGTTCTCGCCGACCCGCACCTTCCACGGGCACGCGGCCGACAAGAAGGCGAAGAGGCGCTGAGATGGGCAAGCAAGCCACCCCCCGCGCGCTCCCCGAGAACGAGGCCAAGGCGGTCGCGCGCATGCTGCGCGTCAGCCCGCAGAAGCTGAACCTCGTGGCGCAGATGATCCGCGGCAAGAAGGTCGACACCGCGTTGGCCGACCTGCAGTTCTCGCGCAAGCGCATCTCGACCGAGGTCAAGAAGTGCCTCGAGAGCGCGATCGCCAACGCAGAGAACAACCACGACCTGGACGTCGACGATCTCGTCGTCTCTCAGGCGTTCGTGGGCAAGGCCCTCGTGCTCAAGCGCTTCCACGCCCGCGCCCGCGGCCGTGGTGCGCGCATCCTGAAGCCCTTCTCGAACCTGACCATCGTGGTTCGCGAAGTCCGCCAGGCCGAAGCGGCTTAAGGAGGATCTCATGGGCCAGAAAGTCAATCCGATCGGTCTCCGTCTCGGTATCAACCGGACCTGGGACTCCCGCTGGTTCGCCGGCAAGGGCGAGTACGCCAAGCTGATGCACGAGGACGTCGCGATCCGCGCCGCTCTCATGAAGCAGCTGAAGCAGGCCGCCGTTTCGAAGATCGTCATCGAGCGTCCGCACCGGAAGTGCCGCGTCACCATCCACTCGGGTCGCCCGGGTGTGGTGATCGGCAAGAAGGGTGCGGATATCGAGAAGCTCCGCAAGCTCGTCGGCACGATGACCAAGGCCGACGTGACGATCAACATCGTCGAGGTGCGCAAGCCCGAGATCGACGCCACCCTGGTGGCCGACTCGATCGCCCAGCAGCTCGAGCGCCGCGTCGCCTTCCGTCGCGCCATGAAGCGCGCCGTGCAGTCGGCGATGCGTCTGGGTGCCGAGGGCATCCGCATCAACTGCTCGGGCCGTCTCGGCGGCGCCGAGATCGCCCGCCAGGAATGGTACCGCGAGGGCCGCGTCCCGCTGCACACCCTGCGTGCGGATGTGGATTACGGAACCGCGACCGCATTCACGACCTACGGCACGTGCGGCATCAAGGTTTGGGTGTTCAAGGGCGAGATCCTCGAGCACGACCCGATGGCGCAGGACAAGAAGGCCCAGGAAGAGGGCGGCCGCTCCGGCGGGCGCCGTGAGCGCGATGGCGAGGGCGGCCGCGAGCGCGGACGCCGCGAGCGCGAGCACGCGTAAGGTAGGAAGCCATGCTGCAACCGAAAAAGACTCGCTTCCGTAAGCAGTTCAAGGGCCGCATCCACGGTGCGGCCAAGGGCGGCTTCGAGCTGAACTTCGGCCAGTTCGGCCTGAAGGCGGTGGAGCCCGAGCGCGTCACCGCCCGGCAGATCGAGGCGGCCCGCCGCGCGATCACCCGCGAGATGAAACGTCAGGGTCGTGTCTGGATCCGGGTGTTCCCGGATGTGCCGGTCTCCTCGAAGCCGACCGAAGTCCGCATGGGCTCCGGTAAGGGTGCCCCGGATTATTGGGCTGCCCGCGTCCATCCGGGCCGGATCATGTTCGAGGTCGACGGCGTCGCCGAGGACATCGCCAAGGAGGCCCTGCGCCTCGGCGCCGCCAAGCTCCCGATCCGCACGCGGGTCGTCCAACGCATCGCCGACTGAACGGAGGCTATCGTGAAGTCGACCCAGAGAGTGTCTGATCTGAAGGCGTTGTCGCCGGATCAGCTGAATGACGAGTTGCTGAACCTCAAGAAGGAGCAGTTCAACCTGCGCTTCCAGGGGGCCACCGGCCAGCTCGAGAACGTCGCCCGCGTCCGTGAGGTCCGCCGCGACATCGCCCGCGTCCGCACCCTGCAGCGTTCGAAGACGCTGCAGGCGTCCAAGAGCTGACAGGGGCTTAGGAGAACACCATGCCGAAGCGCGTCCTGCAGGGCACCGTCGTCAGCGACAAGGGCGAGAAGACCATCGTGGTGAAGGTGGAGCGTCGCTTCACGCACCCGGTGATGAAGAAGACCGTGCGTCGCTCGAAGAACTACCATGCCCACGACGAGGCGAATGCCGCCAAGGTCGGGCAGACGGTGTTCATCGAGGAGTGCCGCCCCTTCTCGAAGACCAAGACCTGGAAGCTGGTCGAAGACCAGGCTGCTGCGGTCGCCGAGACCGGCGAAGCCGCCTGAGCTGTCTTCTCTCGACGGCCGCGGAGATGTCTGCGTCCGTCCGTTAGGCCAATCGGTCCTGTGCGGCGTGCCGGAGCGTGATGATCGTCACGATCTCCCGCCGCTCGTCGACCTGATAGTAGATTAGATACGGCAGTCGGGGCGCCGCGAAGACGCGTACCCCCGGTCGGACGCTTCGGCCCACGAAAGGGCGGCGCCTGAGAAGCCCGGTCGTATCGCGGATCGCATGCTCGATCTTGGCAGCGGCGCCCGGATTTCGCTCCCGGACATAGTCGGCGATCTCCGTTAGACGCCGGACCGCACGGCGCGCGTAGACCAGCTTCACGCTCTGAAACGTCGGAAGACCGCCTCGACCTCCTCGGGCGACGCGATGTCTCCGTGAGCGATCTCGTTGAGGCCTTCCAGGACATCCTTCAGATGGTCGGGATCAATCTCGCTCGGCGCGCCAACCTGCGCCATGTCGAGCATGGCCTGTGCGATGGCATCCTGTGCCTCAGGCGCCATACGCCGGACTGTTGCGACGGCCTTTTCCAGAAGGTCGGTCACAGCCTGCTGCATCCTCAATGACGAACGGCCCCGGCGAATGCCTCGCCGGGGCCGTTGATTGTCGTCTGCGCGCGGAAGCGCGGCAAGGGTTGGAGCCGCGGGCGGCTTAACTTAAGCCTCGCCCTCGTCGAGGTCGTCCTCGGTCGGCTTGGCGTTCTCCAGGATCTTCTCGGCGACGAGGCCGGAATTCTGGCGGATCGAGGCCTCGATCTTGCCTGCGATCTCGGGGTTGTCGCGCAGGAATCCCTTCGAGTTCTCCCGGCCTTGGCCCAGGCGCTGGCTGTTGTAGGAGAACCAGGCGCCGGACTTCTCGACGATGCCGGCCTTCACGCCGAGGTCGATCAGCTCGCCCACCTTCGACACGCCCTCGCCGAACATGATGTCGAACTCGACCTGCTTGAACGGCGGCGCGACCTTGTTCTTCACGACCTTGACGCGGACCTGGTTGCCGATCGCCTCGTCGCGGTCCTTCAGGGTCGAGATGCGGCGGATGTCGAGGCGCACCGAGGCGTAGAACTTCAGCGCGTTGCCGCCCGTGGTGGTCTCCGGGCTGCCGTACATCACGCCGATCTTCATCCGGATCTGGTTGATGAAGATCACCATGCAGTTCGAGCGCGAGATCGAACCGGTGAGCTTGCGCAGGGCCTGGCTCATCAGGCGGGCCTGAAGGCCGGGCTGGCTCTCGCCCATCTCGCCCTCGATCTCGGCCCGCGGGGTCAGCGCGGCGACCGAATCGACCACCAGCACATCGATGGCGCCGGAGC
>Ga0182232_1000453_pt1 | contig 10246 bp, 7 predicted proteins | sample G6R1MG_30_FD_155484 | JGI IMG/M metagenome (GOLD analysis project Ga0182232, IMG submission 155484) | Phyllosphere microbial comminities from miscanthus, Michigan, USA - G6R3_NF_07NOV2016_LD2 MG | ecosystem: Host-associated > Plants > Phyllosphere > Phylloplane/Leaf | place: USA: Michigan... | reverse complement strand
ATCACCAACCGGCAGGCGGGCTACTCGCGGCGGCACCACGCCGTGGGTACCATCCGCTACCCCGACGACCTGGCCGGCCAGCCCTCGGGCTACCTGCTCTACATCAAGTCGTCGCTGACGGGCGACGAGCCCACCGACGTGCGCGAATACGCCCAAACCAACGCCAGTTTCCCGCACCAGTCCACCGCCGACCAGTTCTTCAGCGAAGCCCAGTTTGAAAGCTACCGCCGCCTGGGGCTGCACATTTTTGAAGCGTTGGAAAAGCAGTGCCCGGTGCTCACCAACCCGCCTAAAGACCTGAAATCGGTGTTTCAGCAGCTCGCCACCGCCTGCGCGAAGCCCGTCGCCGACGGAGCCGCCAACCCGCAACACTCGGCCCTGCTCGTTGCCCACAACCGCCGGCTCCTGCTGCCGCTGGCTACCCAGGTGCGCCGACGCGGCTAATCAAAAACCTCCACTCGCGGGTTTACGCAAGACCTACTTGCCTAAACCTGCACCCCATGGACCTCCAACTCACTGCTAAAACCGCCCTCATCACGGGCTCTACGGCCGGCATTGGCCTGGCCATTGCCCAGCGGCTGGCCGCCGAGGGCGCGCACGTCATCCTTACCGGGCGCACCGAGGCGCGCATCGCGGAGGCCAAAGCGGCCATTTTGGCCCAGACGCCGGGGGCCGAGGTGCGCGGCGTGGCCGTGGATTTTGGCGACGCGGCGCAGGTCGATAATCTATTGCTCGAAGTGCCCACGGTGGATATTCTGGTCAACAACGTGGGCATTTTCGAGCCCAAGCCGTTTGCCGAGATTTCGGATGCCGACTGGCTGCGCTTTTTCGAGGTGAACGTGCTGAGCGGGGTGCGGCTCTCGCGCCAGTATTTCCCGCTGATGCTACAGGCCGACTGGGGCCGCATCCTGTTCATTTCGAGCGAATCGGGCCTGCAAATACCGGCCGAAATGGTGCACTACGGCACCACCAAAACCGCCCAGCTCGCCGTGGCGCGCGGCCTGGCCGAGCTCACCAAGGGCACCGGTGTCACCGTAAATTCGGTGCTGCCCGGCCCCACGGCTTCGGAGGGCGTCGAAGGGTTTTTGAAGCAGCTGGCCGGCGAAGGCAAAACCCGTGAGGAGGCTGAGCACGATTTTTTCCGCGATGCGCGGCCCTCGTCGCTGTTGCAGCGCTTCATCACGACCGATGAGATTGCCAGCATGGTGGCCTACCTCAGCAGCCCCCTGGCGGCCGCCACCAACGGCGCCTCGGTGCGCGTGGATGGCGGCGTGGTGCGCAGCATTTAGGTGCCCTGCCCAAAATGCCGGGCCGCGCATCGCGCACGCAGCTTGGCCGATTATTAGGAAGCGGCGGAGCGGTTTACTCCCGAGAAAATCCGGATAATCCCAAAGCCCCCGCGGGGCGCTGTCTGGCCACGGCCGGGAGCGTTCTGCGGGGGCTTTTGGTGCCCGGCCAACCGTGCGCTTGCGGGGCCGCCGGGCCAGAATCGCACTGCTACCCAAGGCAGTGGCCAAGACCATGAGGCGTAGTGCCCGCGCACCTAGCCCCAAGGCCAGCCGGCAAGCTTTTAACCAGATTTTAAGCTTAGCTTAAGCTTGACTTAAGCCTTATGGCCGTTATCGTTTTTCTTACGTTAAAAGCAACCGCAAAGCTGAGCGGTGCCCTGATTGCCCACCGGCTGAAGCAATTCCCGCGTTTGTCTGCCTATTCTCCCCCTTCAGATAATTCCCCAATGCTTAACCTGAGTAACGACAAAACCAACACCCAGTCCTACGACATGCAGGGCAAATGTCCTTTTGGCGGCGACCGCATCGGCGGGGCCACGGGCACGCCGCCCGCGCTCTCCGACTGGTACCCCAACCGCCTGAAAGTAGAGCTGCTGCACCAAAATGGCCCGCAGGCCAACCCGCTGGGCGACGATTTCAACTACGCCGAAGCATTCAGCAAAATAGACCTGGAGGCGCTAAAGCAGGAAATTAAGGGCTTTTTGACCTCATCAGTAGACTGGTGGCCCTCGGACTACCACAACTACGGCCCGCAGATGATACGCATGGCCTGGCACTCGGCCGGCACCTACCGCATTGCCGATGGCCGCGGTGGCGCGGGCGAGGGCTTGCAGCGCTTTGCCCCCATCAACAGCTGGTGGGACAATGGCAACACCGACAAGTCGCGCCGCCTCATCTGGCCCATCAAGCAGAAATACGGCAGCGCCCTCTCGTGGGCCGACCTCATTGTGCTGACTGGCAACTGTGCGCTCGAAATCATGGGTTTCCCGACCTATGGCTTCGCCGGCGGCCGCCACGATGCCTGGGAGGCCGACAACGCCACCTACTGGGGCCCCGAGGTGATACACGATTTGTCGAAGGCCAAATCGCCCGACGAGATGGTGAACCGCGACAAGCGCTGGCGCGGCCAAAACGGCGATACTGACTACGACCTCGAAAACCCGCTGGCCGCCTCGCACCAAGCCCTGATTTATGTGAACCCCGAAGGGCCCTACGCCAACGGCGACCCAATGGGCTCGGCGCGTGATATCCGCACCACGTTTACGCGCATGGCCATGAACGACGAAGAAACCGTGGCCCTCATCGCGGGCGGCCACGCCTTCGGCAAAAGCCACGGTATGGTGCCGGCTGCCAAAATTGGGATGCCCCCCGAAATCGCGCCGATGGAGCTGATGGGCCTGGGCTGGCACAACCCCCAGGGCCAGGGCAACGCCGAAAACACGATGACCAATGGCATCGAGGGCAGCTGGACACCCCACCCCACGCAGTGGGACAACGACTACCTCACCAACCTGTTCAAGTTTGAGTGGGAGCAAACCAAGAGCCCGGCCGGCGCCCTGCAATGGACGCCCGTGGACAAAAACGCGCCCAAAACGCCCGACGCGCACATCCCCGGCCAGATGAATGACCTGATGATGATGACGACCGATATCGCCCTCAAGGTAGACCCCGAGTACCGCAAGGTGTGCGAGAAGTTCCTGGGCGATTTTGAGGCCTTTACCCAGGCTTTTTCCAAGGCGTGGTACAAGCTGACCCACCGCGACATGGGCCCGCGCGAGCGCTACCTAGGTCCCGAAAAAGTCAACGAAAACGACTTGCTCTGGCAAGACCCCATTCCGCTGGCCGACTACCAGGTAATCGACGCGGCCGATGTGGCGGCGCTCAAAAAGTCAATTTTGGCGGCGGGCGTGTCGGTTTCTGACTTGGTGTACACCGCCTTTTCGGCGGCCGTGACGCATCGCCACAGCGACAAGCGCGGCGGCGCCAACGGCGGCCGCCTGGCGCTGGCGCCACAAAAAGACTGGGCCGTGAACCGCCGCACGGTGCCCGTAGTCGAGGCCCTGCGCCAGGTGCAAGGTGAGTTTAACGGCGCGGCCACGGGCGGCAAAAAGGTATCGCTCGCCGACCTTATCGTGCTGGGGGGCTGCGCCGCCCTCGAAAAAGCCGCCGCCGATGCGGGCGTGCCCACCGAAGTGCCCTTCACGCCGGGCCGCCGCGACACCACGCAGGAACTCACGGACGTTGAGATGTTTACCTGGCTGAAGCCCGTGGCCGATGGCTTCCGCAACTACGTGGACCGCAACTACAAGGAAATCTCGCAGGGCGTGGCGCCCGAGGAGTTTTTCCTCGATAAAGCGCACCTGCTCGCGCTGACCGCGCCCGAGTGGGTGGCCCTCACCGGCGGGCTGCGCGCCATGAACGCCAACCACGACAGCTCGCCCTACGGCATTTTCACCGACCGCGTGGGCGTGCTCACCAACGACTTCTTCAACGTGCTGACCAGCACCGACTACGACTGGAAAAAGGACGATGCCACGGGCATGACCTTCTCGCTCGAACCCCGCGCGGCCGGTAAAAAGAGCTATGTAGCCACCCGCGCCGACCTCGTATTCGGCTCGAACAGCCAGTTGCGCGCCGTGGCCGAGGCCTACGCCGGGCAGGACGGCCAGCAGCGCTTCGTGAAGGCCTTCGTGAAGGCCTGGGACAAGGTGATGATGCTGGACCGCTACGACGTCAAAACCAACTATTCGGCGTAGAGCGGTACTGGCTCGCGTCTGGCAGCAGGCCGTGCAGCCTGCCGCTAGGCGCGAACCAGCACGTCGCTACAGCGTTTGGCGACGGAAGAAGCCTAAAAGCGGGTCGACGCGGGCTCCCCGGCTAAGATGCACGGGGAGTCCGCGTCGGCCCGCTTTTAAGGTCTTGCGCTAGGTTAATCTTCCTCGGGGCCACCCAGGAGCTTCCAAGCTTCTTCATTGCCCTGCTGGCCGGCCAGGTGCAGGGCGGTGAGGCCGCGCACGTCGCGCACGGTAGCATCGGCGCCGGCGTCGAGCAGGATTTTCACGAGTTCGTTGCGGCCAAAAAGGGTGGCAAACATGAGGGCCGTGCCGCCGTTGCCGTTGGTGCGGTTGAGGTCGGCGCCGGCCTCGATGAGCAGGCGCGCGATGTCGGCATACCCCTTGAAGGCCACGCCCATAAGCGCCGAATTACCGCTGGCATCTTGCAGGTTGAGGTCGGCCCCGCGCTCGATGAGCAAGCGGGCGGCATCGATGTGATTGTCGTAGGTAGCCAGGATGAGGGCCGAGTGACCTTTGCCATTTTGGGCGTTGAGGTCGAGCTGAGGGTTCTGGAGCAGCTGCTTTATAATGGCTACTTCGCCGCGGCGGGCGGCGTCGTAGAGCAGGTCGATGGGTTGGGCGGAAGTAAAAGCCATGCTGTTTGTAAATAAGTTAAGCTCGCCTACGACAACCCGGGGGCCTGGGATGTTTGCGGGGGTAATAGCGCGAACGTTGTAGTTGGCATTCTGGCTGGTACCGCTTGCTCACTCACCCATGCGAACGGCCAGGTTCGCGCTACCGCTACTGCTTGTTCTGATATCAGGGCCACGTACTACCGGCTAACCCGCGGGTAGCCAGTAGTGCGCGGGCGCTCGGTGGTGCCGTGCGCGCTGCCGATGGCTTAGGCTTAAGGCGTGCGCCAGCGGGAGGTACGGGCAGCTAGTTTGCTCGCTTTTATTTTTACTTAGTAAAAGTAAGTATTACTACGCAGTCAGAATCCGTATCTTCAACGAGGCAGCTTATTTCCCGCTATTTCGAAGTTTGCCAATCCGACTTACAGTATTTTCTTTTATGTTAATCAATTCACTGCCAGACACTGATGGCAGCCGGTGCACCCTCTCATTTGAAGAACCCGCGGGCTGGCTGCGCGCTACCTGGCGCGGCTTTATCGACCCCGATGAAGCGTATCGCGGGGCTGATAATTATTTAAAACAGCTCGCCGCTATTCGCTGCCCCTACCTGCTCAACGATAACACGGCCCTGCACGGCCCCTGGTTCGACTCGCTCGACTGGCTGATGCGCATTTGGGTGCCGCAGGCCGCCCGTATGGGCCTGCGCTACGTGGCCCACGTGGTGCAGGCCGATACCAAGCACGATACCATTACCAGCGCCCCTCTCAACCCGGCGGCTTGCTTGTTTGAGCTGCAGCTGTTTGATAGCGTGGCCATGGCTGAGGAATGGCTGCGCACCTGCCAGGCCCGCGCAGCGGCCGTGCGGCACCCTAGCGCGGGCTTTTAGCCCGGGCCCGAGCCGGCTACCCCAGCAGCCGCTGCAGGCGGCGGCCCAGGCCCGGCAGCTGGGCCAGGCGCGCACCCAGGTTAAGGAGCCACGGCCGGGTGCCGAGCAGCCGCATCAGGCGGTAGTTGCGGGCCAGCACCGGGCCGAGCTGGCGCTGCACCTCAGCGTCGTAGGCGTGCATGAAACCGGCGCTAAAGTCGTTGTGCGCCACGCACTGCCGGGCCTGCGCGGCGGCCATAATGCCGCTCCGCACGGCCATGTCGATGCCGTGGCCCTGCAAGGGGTCGATAAGCGAGGCCGCGTCGCCGCACAGCATAAAGCGCGCCCCGCTGCACGGCCGCTGCCGCCCGCCGCCCATGGGCAGCCCAAAACCCAGCACCGGCCCCAGCTGCCGCGCCGCGCGGAAGCGGCCGGCCAGCTCGGGGTGCGTTTGCACCGTGTCGAGCAGCAGTTGCTTGAGGTCTACCTTGTGCCGGGCCACCAGCTCGGAGAGCATACCCAGGCCCACGTTGTAGCGCCCCGCCCCCACCGGAAACAGCCAGCAATAGCCCGCCAGGTAGTTTTGGCTGAAAAAAAACTCGGTGGTGCCCGACTCGGTGCCGGCCACGTTTTCGAAATACGCCCGCACCCCGGCGCTGTGGTGCGCGCGGGCCAGGCGCGGCTCGGGCAGCAGGCGGCGGCCCACCGCCGAGTTGGCCCCGTCGCAGCCAACGACCAGCCGGGCCGTGATTTGGGCCCCGTCGGCCAGCTGTAGCCACGCGCAATCAGGCGTAATTTCCAGCGTTTTCAGCGTCGTGCGCTCGCGTATTTCGGTGTTCGTAAACTGCCGCACCAGCCCCAGCAGCGCCGCGTCGAAGTCTAGGCGCGGGCTGTTGAAGGTGCGCAGCTTCCAATGCATGTAGAAGCTCGCCCCGCTGGGCGCCACGATGCGGCTGCGGCGCACCTCGTCGCGGGGCTCCAGCTGCCACAGGGCCTCCACGTAGGCCGGGTCGAGCTGGCGCAGGGCCTTGAGGGCGTGCCCCGGCACGGCGTCGCCGCAGATTTTATCTCTCGGAAAAGTGGCTTTATCGAGCAGCAGCACCCGCAAGCCACTGCCGCGCAGCGCCAGCGCGCAGGCCGTACCGGCCGGCCCCGCGCCTACTAGGGCAATGTCGTAATCTACTTCGGTTGGCACGCCATAAAGGTAGCGGCGCCGGGGCTGCTACGCGCAAAAGCGCCTTTCTCATTAGAGAAAGGCGCTTTTGCGCGTAGCGCAGCCAGCAACGTGCGCTGGCGCTAGTTGTCGGTGGCGGGCACGCTCGGCTCGTGCTCGCCGGGCTGGGGCACGCCCGCATCGGCCAGGCCATTGCGCGAGCGGCTGGCTATCAAGGCGATGGTAGCGGCCAGGCCAGTGGCCGCCGCTACGCCGGCCAGCACCGGGTGCATAGTGGCGCGGGTGTAGAGGCTGGTTTTCATTACGTGGCCCGGGTTATTACCCGCCACCCGCACGTGGGGGCCATTGGGGCGGTGCAGCGAGCCAGCGGGGTCTACGGCGCGGGTGCCCTCCTGCTTTTGCTGGGCCACGCCGGTTTTGGCTTCCAGCCAGTCCATAGCGCCGGGCGCGTACTTGTTGGCGGTGCTCATCAGCTTGCCGCCACCGCCCACGTAGATGTCGCGCACCGGGTGCGTGGCCGCGTGCAAAATGGCCTTGGCTACTTCCTCCGGCGCGTACACGGGCTGGGGCAGCTTGGGCTTCTCGGGCAGGTAGTTGCGGGCGTGGTCGGGGAAGGGCGTGTTAATGGCGGCGGGCTTGATGAGCGTCACCGACACGGGCGCTTTTTCGTCGGCCAGTTCGATGCGCAGGGCATCCGTAAAACCCTTCACGGCGTGCTTGCTGCTGGCGTACATGCCCTGAATGGGCACGGCCACGTCGCTCACCACGCTGCCAAGGTTAATGAGCGCCCCACCGTGCTTTTTGAGGTGCTTGATGGCTTCGAGCGAACCGTTCACGATGCCCCAGAAGTTGGTTTCGTACAGCTTTTTGAAGTCTTCGAGCTTGCCCTGCTCCAGCTTGCCCCACATGCCCACGCCGGCATTGTTGACCCACGTGTCGAGGGCCCCAAAATTGGCATGGGCGGCTTCGTGGATGCGGAGCACGGCGGCGGGGTCGGCCACGTCGGCGGCCACTACGGCCACGCGGCTGCCCAGGTCGCGGGCCACGGTGTCGAGGTCGGCCTGCGAGCGGGCGGCCAGCACGAGGCGGGCCCCGGCCTCGTGGGCGGCTTTGGCGGTGGCCAAGCCGATGCCGCTGGTAGCGCCGGTTATTACAATAACTTGTTGGTCGAGGGGCTTTAATTTGATAGCCATTGGGGAAAGGGCAGGAAATGGAAAAGAGAAGTGCGCCCACCGGGCGTGCCTGCTGTACGGCCGGCGGCCGGAAATAGATAGGTTGAGGTTAAGTTGTAAAACGGAGTGGCACTCCGTTTCGCGCTCGAGTGGCGCACTCCTAATGCCAAACGGAGTGCCACTCCGTTTTACAGTGCGGCCCGCCCCGCGCCCTACCTTTGAGTATCTTTTTACGACGAATGACGGATTCTTTTTCTTTGAAAACCCTGGCCTTGCTGGGCTCCACGGGCTCGATTGGCACGCAGGCGCTAGAGGTGGTGCGCGAGCAGCGCGGCCGCTTCCAAGTAGCGGTGCTCACGGCCGGCCGGCAGTGGGAGTTACTGGTGGCCCAGGCCCGCGAGTTTAGGCCCGCCGCCGTGGTCATCGGCGACGAGTTCTACCAGCAGACCAAAGCCGCCCTGGCCGACCAGCCCGAAACCGAGGTGCTGGCCGGCGACGCCGCCCTGCTCGAAGTAGTGCAGCGCCCCGACATCGACGTGGTGCTCACGGCCCTGGTGGGCTACGCGGGCCTGCCGCCCACGGTGGCCGCCATCCGGGCCGGCAAGGACATTGCCCTGGCCAACAAGGAAACGCTGGTAGTAGCCGGCGAGCTGATAACCAGCCTCGTGCAGCAGCACGGCGCAAAGCTATTACCCGTTGATTCGGAGCATTCAGCTATCTTTCAGTGCTTGGTGGGCGAGGCCCAAAACCCCATCGAGAAGGTCATTCTCACGGCCTCCGGCGGGCCGTTTCGGGGCCGCTCGGCGCAGGCGCTAGCGCACATCACCAAAGCCCAGGCGCTCAAGCACCCCAACTGGACGATGGGCGCTAAAATCACCATCGACTCGGCCACGCTCATGAACAAGGGCCTCGAAGTAATCGAGGCCAAGTGGCTCTTCAACCTGCGCAACGAGCAAGTTGACGTGGTAGTGCACCCCCAAAGCATCGTGCACTCGCTGGTGCAATTTGAAGACGGCTCGCTGAAGGCGCAGCTCGGCCTACCCGACATGAAGCTGCCCATCCAGTACGCGCTGGGCTACCCCGAGCGGCTGCGCAATGACCTGCCCCGGTTCTCGTTTTTGCAGTACCCCACGCTCACCTTCGAGGCCCCCGACCTGGACACGTTTCGGCACTTGCCGCTGGCCTACAGCGCCATGCAGCGCGGCGGCACCGCCGCCTGCGTGCTCAACGCCGCCAACGAAGTAGCCGTGGCCGCGTTTTTGCAGGATAAAGTCAGCTTTTTGGGCATGGCCGACGTGGTGGCCGGGTGCCTAAGCAGGGTACCGTATCTTGCGGCCCCAACCCTGGCCGACTACGCTGCCACCGACGCCGAGGCACGGCGCGTGGCGGCCGAACTACTAGGCTAATGAAGTAGTTGGGCCTATGGAATGGTGCCGCTTGCGGCGCTTCCCCCCTGCTTTTGCCTTCTTTTTTACCTTCAATACCTCGCTTCCCTCCTTTGGAAATTCTCGTTATGATTGGCCAGCTGGTGCTGGGCCTGTCGCTACTAGTGGGCTTGCACGAGTTCGGGCACTTTGCCTTCGCCAAGCTTTTTAAGATTAAAGTCACGAAGTTTTACATCTTTTTTGACTTCCTCTTCCCACTCCCCAATGTTCTCAATTTCAGTCTTCTAAAGAAGAAAGTAGGCGAAACCGAGTATGGCATTGGCTGGTTTCCCCTGGGCGGCTACGTGGCCATCCACGGCATGGTCGATGAAACGCAGGACGCCGACGCCCTGGCCGGCCCGCCGCAGCCCGACGAGTTTCGGAGCAAGCCGGCCTGGCAGCGCCTGCTCGTGATGCTGGGCGGCATCATTATGAACGTAATTACGGGCATCGTCATTTTCACGGCCCTCACCTTTAAGTACGGCGAAGAATACTTGCCCACGAAAGAGGTGCGCTACGGCATTGCGCCCAGCAAATTGGGCCGCGAAATAGGCTTTCAGGCCGGCGATAAAATCGTTAAAATCAACGGCCGGCCCTTTGATATTTTTGAGGATGTCTATAACCCGGACGTTCTACTGGGTTCGCACTCCTACTTCACCGTAGAGCGGGCGGGCCAGCTAGTTGACGTAAACGTGCCGGCTAATTTTATCGACCGGGCCAGCAGTGAGCCCGATGCCCGCTTCGTGCAGCCCCGCGAGCCATTTGCCGTGGGGCGCGTTGTCAGCGGCTCGCCCGCCGCTAAAGCCGGCCTGCAAACTGGTGACCAGATAACGGCGGTCAACGGCCAAGCCGTCCCTTTTTTCAACGACTTTCAGGCCGCCCTGAAAACTCAGGCCAATAAGCAAGCGCAGATAAC
>Ga0182232_1000452_pt1 | contig 10285 bp, 8 predicted proteins | sample G6R1MG_30_FD_155484 | JGI IMG/M metagenome (GOLD analysis project Ga0182232, IMG submission 155484) | Phyllosphere microbial comminities from miscanthus, Michigan, USA - G6R3_NF_07NOV2016_LD2 MG | ecosystem: Host-associated > Plants > Phyllosphere > Phylloplane/Leaf | place: USA: Michigan... | reverse complement strand
AGGCCGGTATCCTGCACCACGAGGCGCACGCGCCCCTCGTGCGCTTGCAGGCGCACTTTAATGGTGCCTTCGGCGGGCGTGAATTGGAGCGCGTTGCTGAGCAGATTGTCGAGAATGCGGCCGAACTTATCGCGGTGGATGGCCACAAATACCGTCTCGGCAGGCAGGTCGAGTAGCAGGGCTATGTTTTTCTCTTTGGCCGCGACGCGAAACACCTCTAGCCGCTCGTGCAGAAAGGCGTTAAGGTCGGTGCGGTGCGTTTGCAGGCGGCTTGCTTCGAGCTGCCCGAGGTACAGCACATCCTTGAGCAAGGCGTTGGCATTGGCGCACTCCTGCGTGGCTAGCGTCAGCAGCTTTTGCACGTCTTGCTGGGCGCTGGTGGGCGCTATGCTCAGCACGCCCGCGTGGCTTTGCAGCAGCCCCGCCAGTAGCTGAATGTTATTGATGGGGTTTTTCAGGTCGTGCGCCACCAAATGCATAATGGTTTCCTGCGAGTCGTACAGGCGCTTATGCCTAACGGCCAACCCCTTGCGCTCCGTAATATCCTCTAGCGTGGTGTAGCCCAGCTCGCCGGCTTCATCCTGAAACAGCACCGACGTAACCTGGCACCAGAACGAGGTGCCATCCTGCCGCAGCAGGCAGGTTTCGAGCACGAAGCTCGGCAGCTTGTGCGCCCATAGGCTCTCCTGCAAGCGGGTCCAGTCGGCTTGGTGGTCGGGGTGGGCAAATTCGATAATCTTGCGCCCCAGCAGCCCCTCGGCCCGCTCAAAACCCAGCATTACCAGCACGGCCGGGTTTACCTGCTTGATAACTAACTCGCTGTCGATGATTTTATTACCCAGCGGCGAGTGGTCGAATACCGTGCGAAAGCGCACCTGACTTTGCTCGTACTTGTTATCTTTGGCTTGCTGGGTGGCCAGGGCGGCCCGGTCGGCGCGCAGCTGCTGGTTTTCCAGGCGCAGGGCAGCCAGCTCCTCCTGCAAAGAACTGATGGTAGGGTCGGGCTGGCTAGTGGGCATCAGGGCAAAACAGTGAGGGCGAATACCGGAAGGTAAGGCCTGGCCCGGCGCGCGGCGGCCGGGCCAGGCGAGCAACCCCCGCAACATTGCGGCTAACGCCGCGCTGCTCAGGCCCCAGGGCACCTTTCGGCACCGGCTAGCCCAGGCCCACCTTGGCCAGTTCGCGCCAGTAGCTGGGGTACGACTTGCGCACCACGCCGGGCTCCAGTATCGTGAGCGGCCCGCGCAGGGCCAGCGGCGCGAAGGCCATGGCCATGCGGTGGTCTTCGTAGGTGGCGACTTCCTGCCCATCGACCCGAAAATTGTGCGACTGCACCTCAAACACGCCCGGCCCGACTTCTAGCAGGTCGCCGCCAAATTTGCGCAGCTCACTTTGCAGGGCTGCAATGCGGTCGGTTTCCTTGATGCGCAGGCTCTGGAGGCCGGTCAGGCGCAGGGGCACGGCCTGGGCGGCGGCCACTACGGCCACGGTTTGGGCCAGGTCGGGGCAGTCGGTGAAGTCGAGCGGCTGGGCTAGTAGCTGGGCGGGATTGGGTTCCACTTGCCGCAGGCGCATCCCGCTACCATCGGGCAGGTAATATGTGCCCACGCCCAGCGGCTTCATAATTTTCTGAATCACGTGGTCGCCTTGGAAGGACTGCGTTTGCAGCCCCGGCAGTATCAGACCCTGATTAGGTGGGGCCGCGCCGGGCTCAGCCAGTGCCACCATTGCGTACCAGTAGCTCGCCGCCGACCAGTCGCTCTCTACTTGGTAATCAGCCGACCGGTAGCCGCCAGCGGAAATGTCAATTAAATCGCTGGTACTTATACCCTGCGCCCCAAAAACGCGCATCAGCCGCAACGTCATATCGATGTAAGGCCGCGAACCAACTTCACCGGTCAGGTGCAGGCATAGACCGTGAGGTAGCATCGGCCCGACCATCAGCAGCGCCGAAATGTATTGGCTACTCACATCACCGCGAACCGTTAATTGAGCTTTCTGGCTAGCCGGAGCCACCACCGGCTGCCCGCCGAACCGCAGCGGCGGGTACCCGTCCTTCTCCACGTATTCGATGCTAGCGCCCAGAGTTCGTAGCGCATCGACCAGGATGGCGATGGGGCGCTGCTTCATGCGGGCCGCGCCGGTGAGGGTGCCGCGCCAGCCGCTCACGGCCAGGTAGGCCGTCATAAAGCGCATGACGGTGCCCGCGTCTTCGGCGTCGAGCAGGTCGGTGTGGGCGGCCTGGCTTAGCAGGCGCTCCATCAGCACGGTATCGTTGGCTTCGGAGAGGTTGGTGAGGGTGCCGCCGCCAGCCAGCTTTTGCAGCAGCAGGGCGCGGTTGCTCTCACTCTTGGAGGCGGGTAGGTGGGCAGTGCCTTGCAGCGGGCCGCCAGCCCAGGTCAGGGATATACTACTCATAAACAGCTTGTAAAACGGAGTGGCACTCCGTTTCCGCGTAAATAACGATAAACGGAGTGCCACTCCGTTTTACAACTCGGTGTGATAATACTGCAAGCTCGCCGCTACCTCGGCCAGCGAAATGGGCTGGTCGAACACGCCGTGGCCCAGGCCGTGCAGCAAAGTGCAATTGATGACCTCGCCCCGGTTTTTCTTGTCCTGCACGGCGTAGGCCGCGATGGCTTCGGTTTCGAGGGTGATGAACGTGATTTTTTCAAACGCCGCGCGCACCACCGCTTCCACCTCGGCCAACTCGCCAGCCGACAATAGCCCGCGCTGCACCGACAGCCAGCTCTCGCAGATGAGGCCCACCGCTACGGCTTCGCCGTGGCGCACCTCGCGGCCGGGCTGCGTGAGCAGGTAGCTTTCGAGGGCGTGGCCCACGGTGTGGCCAAAGTTGAGCAGCTTGCGCGGACCGCTCTCGTGCGGGTCCTGCGCCACAATCTTCTCTTTCAAAGCCACCGAATGCGCGATAATGGGCGTCCAGTCGGCCACGGCCGCCACGTCGAGGCTGCGTAGCTGCGTAAAGGCCGCCGCGTCGGCAATGAGCGCGTGCTTGATGATTTCGGCGTAGCCCGAGCGCAGCTCGGCGGGCGGCAGCGTGGCCAGAAAGGCGGGCTCGATGAACACGCCGGCTGGCTCCTGGAACACGCCGATGTGGTTTTTGAAGCCCTGAAAATCAATACCCGTCTTGCCCCCCACCCCGGCATCGACCTGCGCCAGCAGCGTGGTGGGCAGCACGGCGCACGCAAGGCCGCGCTTGTAGGTAGCGGCGCAAAAGCCCCCCAAATCGGTGACGACGCCGCCGCCCAGGCAGACGAGCAGCGCGTGGCGGTCGGCCTGCTGCCGGGTAAGCCATTCCCACACCTGGGTGCAGGTAGCCAGCGTTTTATACTCCTCGCCCGCCTCGATAGTCAGCAGCTCGTGGGCGGGCAGGTGCGGCTGCAAGTGCGGGTAGCAGTCGCGGGCCGTGTTGGTGTCGGCCAGCACAAAAACGCGGCTCGGCGCGTTCTGGCGGATGAATTCGGCCAGCGCGGGCAGCGCCTGCGGGCCGATAACGGGAGAATTTTTTACCAACGCCTTGCGTACTTAAAACGTAGAATCTATCGCAAAGAAACGGTGGCCCGGCCGGCATTTTTTGCGGAGCCTTGCAACCGCGCGGCCAGCGGCCGGCTCTTTTGTCCGGCTTGGCTCGTTTTTTCTGCCCGCCCTTTTTGCCTGTTTTTGCCATGAAAAAAGCTCTTCTTCTGCTATTTACGTCGGGGCTGCTCTCGGCTGCCAGCTGCCAAAACCGGGGCGATGAGGTGCAGCCCAGTGGCTACGATGTACTGGCGCTCGAAACCGGCCATTGGGAATGGGAAAGCACTAGCTACCGCAATGGCCGGCGCACGCCCGCTACCGAGGGTTTCACGCGCCAGCTGGTATTTCAGGATGATAGACAGCTTGTGATTCAGCACGATAGGAAACTTAATAAGAAGACGGCCTACGCCCTTTCGATGGGGACGCTGCCTAACTGCCCCACGCCTACCGGCACCGTGCCGATTATCACCTACGAAACCGACTCGGACCTGCCCAACAACGACCGTAAAACGTACAGCGTCATTATTTCGCCCACGGGCCAACGCCTCTCGCTGACCGGCGAAGACGCCTGCATCGACGCCGGCGCGGTGGAGGCCTACCGCTGGGTGAAGGAATAAGTGCTCTTACCAAATAATCCGGCACTAAAAATGCGTTGACCCTGCTGAGTTTAGCTCGGCAGGGCCAACGCATTGTCGTTTTTAGAGTATTGGGATTTGGGCCAAATAGCTACGAAAAGCCAGTAACCCGCCGCCACTGCCGCGTTCATCACCCCAGCGCCTTCTCATATTCTTCTGATGACCAAATTATTTTTCGTTTGCAGCCTCGGGCTGCTAGGCGCCGCCACTGGCTGCCAGCGCACTCCCCAGGCGGCCACCGCCGCATCCGGCACCGGGCTCGCGGGCACTTGGCGGCTCACCGATTACCAGTGCCACTGCCCGCCCGGCCACCCCGTGCCCAACGAAGTACTAACCCTGGATGCGAACCAGCATTTTCGCCTCCTGCGCGACAATAAGCTAGCGGCCGAAGGCACGTACAGCACGGGCAAGGGCATCAGTTGCGGGGGCGGCACGCCCGAGCCCATCCTCACGCTCACGCCCTCCACTGCCGATACCTACGCCCCAAAAGGTGCCTACACGCTGGCAGGCACTACACTCGTAATAGACCAGTGCAGCGCGGCCGACGGCCCCAAATACACTTATACGAGGCAGTAGCTTTCTAATTATGAATTAGGAATTATGAATTACCAGCGCTTACATAATAAAGCTGTTTAGAAAGTCGCTTTTCGTCAGGCTGAGCGCAGTGCAGCGGAGTCGAAGCATGACCGGTAGGGCGTGGTTTATTACTTCCTAAACAGCTTCAATACTACGCTGGCAATTCATAATTCCTAATTTATAATTTCATAATTATCCTAAAGCCCCGGCCCCAGGTTCACCGGGCCATCGACCGGGCGGCCGTTGAGCACTTCGGTTTGCAGGCGAATGCTTTCGATGTGGATGAGCTTGTACAGCTCGCCCACGAATTTTTCGTCGATGTTGAGCTTGCGGCCCCACTCGGGGCGGGTTTTGAAGATTTCCTGCCACCGCTCTAGTTGCAAAATCTTCACGTTGTTTTCCTTTTTGTACTCGGCCAGTTCCTGAATGAGGGCCATGCGGCGGGCCAGCATTTCGAGGATTTCGTGGTCGGCGGTGTCCATTTTCTGGCGCAGCTCCTCGGCCTTGTTGCGGTAGTCGGCGTTGTCGGAACTGCGGTAGCGGTAGTTCAACTCGCTCAGAATCTGCTGCAAGCGGGCGGGCGTCACCTGCTGCGCGGCGTCGCTGAGAGCGTGGTCGGGGTCGGGGTGGGTCTCGATGATGAGGCCGTCGTAGTCGAGGTCGAGCGCCTTTTGGGCAATGGGCAGCAGCAGGTCGCGCAAGCCGCCGATGTGGCTCGGGTCGTTGATGAGCACCAGGTCGGGGCGGCGGGTTTTCAGCTCAATCGGGATGGCCCAGGTGGGCGCGTTGCGGTAGCGCGAGGGCGCAAACGTGCTGAAACCCCGGTGGATAGCCGCAATGTCGCGGATGCCCGCCCGCTCCAGCCGCTCGATGGCCCCAATCCAGAGCGCGAGGTCAGGGTTGACGGGATTTTTCACCATCACGGGCTTGCCAGTGCCAGCCAGCGCGTCGGCCAGCTCCTGCACCGCGAAGGGATTGACAGTGGTGCGCGCCCCAATCCAGAGCACGTCGATGTCGTGTTTGAGGGCTTCTTCTACGTGCTTGGGCGTGGCTACCTCGATGGCCATCGGCAGGCCGGTTTCGGCGCGGGCGGCTTGCAGCCAGGGCAGCGCGGCGCTGCCGCGGCCCTCAAAGCCGCCGGGCTTGGTGCGCGGCTTCCAGATGCCAGCGCGGTACATATCGGCCTGCCCGGCCGCCTTCAGGGCGCGGGCCACGGTGAGGACTTGCGCTTCGGATTCGGCCGAGCAGGGGCCGGCGATAATAAGGGGTTGGCCCTTCTGGGCTAGCCGGCGCGTGAAGAACGTGTCGGCGGGAGCGGTATTTTCCATTGCGTGTAGGGTAAGCGTTAGCTTGCCGGGCGCTAGTGTAGCAAGAAGGTGGCAAGCTAACGCTTACCCTACATTAACCCCCGCAGGCCGAACGGGGTTTTCGGCCCCTACGTTACCTTCGTAGTCCCGCTCTCTCTCCCTGGCTTTTATCCCGCATTTTCGCATGGCTACCTCGTCCACCGCTCCGGCCCCGCCCGTGGCGCCTATCTCCTTCGAAGACACTCGCATTGCCTTCGAGGCCAAGTCCGACGGCGAACTACGCAAGATGTACGCCCTGTTCGCGGCCATGAACAATGGCAGCCTGGTAAAAGCCGGCAGCGGCCTCATGCAAACGGCCCTGAAAATTAGTTTTCCGGGCACGAAGTTTTTAATTAAAAACTCCATCTTCAAGCAGTTTTGCGGCGGCGAAACCATTCAGGAATGCAAGCCGGTGATTGCTGAGTTGGGCAAATACCACATCGGCACCATCCTCGACTACTCGGTGGAGGGCACCGGCAACGACCAGAGCTTTGACCGCACCCGCGACGAGATTCTGGCTACCATCGCCCTGGCTGCTACCACGCTCAACATCCCGTTTTCGGTGTTCAAGGTAACGGGCCTGATGCCCACCGAGCTGCTCGAAAAAACCCAGGCCGGCACCGCCCTCACGGAAGCCGAAAAGGCGACTTTTGAGCGCGGCCGGCAGCGGCTCGACGCGCTGTGCGCCAGCGCCCACCAGCACGGCGTGCGCTTGTTTGTGGATGCCGAGGAAAGCTGGTTTCAGCAAACCATCGACGACTTGGCCGAGGACATGATGCGCCGCTACAACCAGGAGCGCGCCATCGTCTGGAACACGTACCAGCTCTACCGCCACGACCGCCTGGAGGCCCTGCAAGCCGCCCACGACCGCGCCGTGCAGCACGGCTACTACCTGGGCGTGAAGCTGGTACGCGGCGCCTACATGGAAAAAGAAGCCCGCGTAGCCCAGCAGCGCGGCCTCCAAAATCCCATCAACCCGACCAAGCAGCACACCGACGACCTCTACAATGAGAGCCTGCGTTACTGCGTGCAGCACGTGGACCGCATCAGCCTCTGCGCGGGCACCCACAACGAGGCCAGCTCACTGCTGCTCACGCAGTTGATGCAGGAGGCCGGCCTCGCGCCCCAGGACGAGCGCGTGTGGTTTGCCCAGCTCTACGGCATGAGCGACAACCTGAGCTACAACCTCGCCCACGCCGGCTACCACACCGCCAAGTACGTGCCCTACGGCCCCGTGGAGGCCGTGATGCCCTACCTGCTGCGCCGCGCCAACGAAAACACCGCCATCGCGGGCCAAAGCAGCCGCGAGTTTTTGCTCATTCAGAAGGAATTGCGCCGCCGCCAGGGCCGCGCGTAGCCAGCCGGCGCGGTGGGCATTGCCAAAAAAGCTGCGGGCTGGCGCAACGCCGGCCCGATTTTTGGTACCTTACCCCAGACTTATTTTGTGGCTGCTTGCCAAGCCATCATCCACTCCCACCCCTTGCCTCGTAAAGTATAAATCCGGACCGCTTTATTTGCGTGAGCTACCGGGGCTTACCCTTTACTTTCTACCGCATGATTAGCCGCCTTCGTCACTACCTCATTCGCTACGCCCGGCAGCAGGCGGGCACGGTCAGCTACCTCACGCTGGTGCAGGAATCCGAGTTGGGGCTGAACCTGGAAATCTCGCACGAAAAATCGCGCCTTAACGAAATGCTGGCCGAAATTTCGACCGAGGAACACGCCGCCGGCCGGCCGCTACTCAGCGCGCTGGTGCGAGTGCCGGGCTCGAAGGGGCAGGGCGATAATTTCTATAAGCTGTGCGAGCGCCTGGGCTACGGCGAGTGGCGCAGCCTCAAGCAGGACGAGGAATTTCTGAAAAGCCTGATAAAGGACTGTCGCGAGTTCTGGCAGCAGGAAGTAAATTATGAGCAATACGCGCTCAACGAGGCTTAAGCACTGGTTTTAGGCTAGTTGGGCATTGACTTAGCACAAATTGCCCCGGCTCCGGCCGGGGCTTTTTTTGTGCCCGGTGGCCCGAATGTTATACCCCAGGTTATAACGTTGGAGCGCAACCCGCTTTCTACCTACCCCGTTTAGAGGTCACGAAGCCGGGCATTTTGCTGGGCTCACTTTCACACTAACCCACCCCGACCATGAGCACCAACGATGAGCGCAACCCGATGAATACCGGCACCGGCGCTGGCTCCAACTACGGCACCAGCAACACCGGCACTGGCCTCGGCAATAGTGGCAACCTCAGCACCGACCGCACTACCTACGGCGCGGGCACCGACTACGACGCCACCCAGAGCGGCGCCGCCGCTGCCGCCGATGATGTGAATACCACCCCCGTTAATACTACCGGCTCAGGCAGCGATTACAATGACACCAACCGCTCGGGCGACCAGAGCAGCCGCCCCGGCGACGACTACAGCGCTACCGCCAAGGGTGCCGCAGTAGCCGGTACGGCCGGTGCCGTGGTAGGGCGCGGCATTGATGCCGTGCAAAATACCGCCGACCGCGCGGCCCACGCCGTGAAAGACGCCGTAACCGGCGACAACGACAGCTACGACCGCGAATACCGCGAAGGCAGCACCACGAGCGGCATCTTCCGCGACCGCAGCAGCGCCGAGAAGGCGTACCAGTCGCTGCACGAGCGCGGCTACCACAAGGACGACGTGCACCTGATGATGTCGGACGAGACGCGCGACACGCATTTCGCCCACAATGCTGAGCACTCTGAGCTCGGCGACAAGGCCATGGAAGGTGCGGGCGTAGGCTCGGCCATCGGTGGCACGGCCGGCGCTATCATCGGTGCTATCGCGGCCATTGGCACGTCGGTAGCCCTGCCGGGCCTGGGTCTAATTATCGCCGGTCCGCTGGCCGCTGCACTGGCTGGCGCTGGTGCCGGTGGCCTCACGGGCGGCTTGGTAGGCGCGCTGGTAGGCTCGGGCATCCCCGAGGAGCACGCTGCTGAGTATGAAGAAGGCATCAAAAATGGTGGCATCGTGATGGGCGTGAAGCCCCGCAACGCCGAAGACGCCAAGTATTTTGAAGAGCAGTTCCGCAATAACGACGCCGATAAGGTGTACCGTTACTAGGTAGCCCTAGCCTTTAGAAAAAAAGCTCTCCCCACAAGGAGAGCTTTTTTTTGCGGCTGTCAGTCAGGCAATAGGTAGCCACTGCGCAAGAAGGCTGCAACGGCGGAACGGTTTGAGTGTCCATAAGGCTTAGTACTATTCCATCCTACCTAGCCCGCCTGCCCGCAGCGCAGTCCGAGCAAATGAATTATTAATGAACCACTTGGCAACTGTACGCTGCACGGGGAAATTGTCAAGCTAATTTTATCTCGCCCACAACCATTCCCGGCAAAACCAGTTTTAGTACAGAATTTGGGCTTTGGCGGCGGGTGATTTTGAACCAGGCTATACGCTTGGGACGTGGACTATTGGAGTAACTTATGTGGATAGTAAGACTAGCGCTGGCGCGGCCCTACACCTTCGTGGTGATGGCGCTGCTCATCTTAATCGGGGGCGTGCTGACGATTCAGCGCATGGCGGTGGATATTTTCCCCGACATCCCGATTCCGGTGGTGGGCATCGTGTGGACGTACTCGGGCATCGCGCCCGAGGAGATGAACCAGCGCATCGTGGTACCGGTGGAGCGCGCTATCACGACCACCGTAGCCAACGTGGAGCACCAGGAAAGCCAGAGCCTCAAGGGCATCGGGCTGATTAAGGTATTTTTCCAGCCCGGCTCGGACCCCGACGCGGGCGTGGCGCAGCTCACGGCCATCAGCCAGACGCTGCTGCGGGTACTGCCGCCCGGCATTACGCCGCCGCTTATTATCCGCTACTCGGCTTCTAACGTGCCGATTGCTCAGACTTCGCTCAGCTCGGAGACCCTAGGCGAGTCGGACCTTTTTGACGCGGCCAACGCCTTTATCCGGCCCGGCCTGGCGGTGGTGCAAGGCGCCTCGGTGCTGCTGCCCAACGGCGGCAAGCCCAAGCAGATAATGGTGGACCTGGACCCCAACAAGCTGGCCGGCAAGGGCCTGAGCGGCAACGACGTAGTGAATACGCTGCTGGCGCAGAACGTAATTATCCCGGCCGGCTCGGCCAAAATCGGCACCCGCGAGTACGACGTGCGGCTGAACTCTAGCCCCGAGGCCGTGGCCACACTCAACGACCTACCTATCAAGACGGTAGA
>Ga0182232_1000451_pt1 | contig 10286 bp, 6 predicted proteins | sample G6R1MG_30_FD_155484 | JGI IMG/M metagenome (GOLD analysis project Ga0182232, IMG submission 155484) | Phyllosphere microbial comminities from miscanthus, Michigan, USA - G6R3_NF_07NOV2016_LD2 MG | ecosystem: Host-associated > Plants > Phyllosphere > Phylloplane/Leaf | place: USA: Michigan... | reverse complement strand
ACAAGCGCAACCGGGCCGTGGGTGGCCTTATCGGCGGGGCGGCCGGCGCGGGCATCGGCTACGGCGTAGGCAAGCACATCGACAATAAGCGTAAAAAAGCCGCCGCCCTGGCTGCCGAGCGCGCCGCCGCCAACCAGCGCATCGCCGCCGCCAACGCCCGCGCCGCCTCGGCCGAGCGCACGGCCGCCGAAGCTCGCCAGCTCGCGGCCGAGCGCAACGCCGCCGCTCGCCCGGCCATGGGCGTAGCTACCGCCGCCACGGCCGCTGGGGCCGGGGTGGTTGCTGCCCAGGCCTTTGCGCCCTCCACGCCGCCCAGCACGGTTATCGCCGCGGGCTACCTGCCCAATACCCAGTATGGACAGGCCGGCACGGCCTACCCCAGCTCGCCGGTGCTGCGCAAAAGCTGGTAAGCCGCTGGTAGTTTGGCTAACTTAGAAAAACCCAGGCCCGGCGGCCTGGGTTTTTCGCACTTCACGCGTTCCTTAATTCTCCCAAAACCCTTTTTTATGAAGTTCTACCTGCCTATGGTTTGCGCGGCCGCCTTTTTGGCCTCGTGTGGCAACAGTGCCGACAAAGCCACCGCCAGCGACGCGGCCCCCGCCGCGGCCACCAGCGCGAGCGCGGCCGACCTCGACCAGCAGTTTCTCAGCGCCTGGAATAGCAAGGATGCCGCCAAGGCCTCGGCCCTGCTCGCCGACGACGTGCAGTTTTTGCAGGGCGAAACGCGCTTCAGCGGCAAGTCGGAAGTAACCAACAAGTGGATTACGCCCACCATCAACACCATTTCGAGCCTCAAGACCAGCGTCGTGAGCTCGGGCAACGACGCAAATATGGCGTATGAGGCCGGTACTTTCTCGGTCGATGTGCTGCCCACGGCCACCGATAATACCTCGGGTATTGGCGAAGGCAACTTCGTATTTCTTTGGAAAAAGGGCGCCGACGGCGCCTGGAAACTCAGCTACGCGCAGCTCGAAGACCTGCCCGTGCAGGTGAAGAAATAGTGTAATTCCCAGGAACATTTGCCCGGCTTGCGGCTTATTAGGTTTCGATTCCCGTTAAGGGTGGCCTTGTAAGCGAAAGTGATGTTGAGCAAACGAATACGTTACCCCCACCGGCTGGCCCGGCTCCGAAAGTTGCGGGGCGGGTTAGCCGGTCTTTTTATGTACTTGGCTGCCAGCTTGGTATTGGGCCAGGTAGCCCAGGCCCAGGCGCCGGGCGCGCCGGCGTCGCAGCCCATTCCCAGCAATGCCTCGCTGCCGCAGTGCATCGATTTTGCCCTGCGCAACCAGCCGCTGGTGCGGCAGTCGCAGCTCGACGAGGAGATTGGCGAGCGCAACATCCGCATCGGGCTGTCGGGGTGGCTGCCGCAGGTGAATGGCACGGGCATCTACACCCGCAACATTCAGCTCCAAACCACGGTTTTTCCGGACCTCACCAACCCCGGCGGGCCGCAGCAGGTCATCCGCATTGGCCTCCGAAACACCTCGACGCTGGGCGTGGCGGCCAGCCAGCTGCTGTTCAGCAACGACGTGCTGCGGGCGGCGCGCTCGGTGCGGCCCACCCGGCTGGTGTACCAGCAAACCACCACGGCCAACAAGATTGACGTGGTAACGAACGTGAGCAAAGCGTTTTATAACATTTTGCTGACGGAAAAGCAGCTCGATATTCTGCAAGAAGCCATTCAGCGCCAGGAGCGGCAGGTGAAGGACTCGAAGGCGCGCCTCGACGTGGGCCTGGTCGATAAAACCGACTACCTGCGCGCCTCGGTGTCGCTGCGCAATGCCTACGCGCAGCACCGCGCCACCGCCGCCACGCTGCCCGGCCTCTACTCCAACCTCAAGCAGCTGATGGGCCTGGGCCCCGAAAAGCCGCTGGCGCTGCAATACGACACGCTGCAAATGGTGCGCGAAACTCAGCTCGACACTACCGAGCAGTTGGTGCCCGAGCGCCGCATCGAAATTCAGCAGCTCCAGACGCAGAAGCGTTTGCAAAGCATTACCATCGACTACTACCGCTACGGTTTTTTGCCCACGTTGTCAAGCTTTTACAACTACAACCGGGTGTACCAGAATAACGAGTTTTCGGAGCTTTACAAAACGGCTTACCCCAACCAGCAGGCCGGGGCGCAGTTTGCGCTGCCGCTGTTTACGGGCCTGCGGCGGATTCAGAACCTGAAAATCGCCCGCTTGCAGGATGAGCGGCTCGACCTCGACTTGTTTGATGTCCGCAACCAGATTACCACCGAGTACGACCAGGCGATGGGCGTGTACAAGGGCGCGCTGAGCCAGCTCAACGCCTTGCAGCTCAACCTCGACGATGCCAAGGAAGTGTACCGCGTCATCAACCTCCAGTACCGCGAGGGCATCAAGACTTTTTTGGAGCTGACCATCGCCGAGGCCGACTTGCGCACGGCGCAGCTTAATTATTACAACGCCTTGTTTAACGTGCTGTCCAGCAAGCTGGACGTGCAGCGGGCTTTGGGCAATATTACGTTCAACCAGTGAGACATTTTACCCTGAAAACTGCCCGCCAGCTCGCCCCCGCCCTTGCGCTGGCGGGGCTGCTGGCCGCCTGCGGCAAGAAAGAAGAAGCCAAGCAAGCCGGCCCGCCGCCCGCCACGCCTGTGGCCGTGTACAAGGTGCAGGCCGAAAAAGTAGTGAGCGCCGACTCGTACCCCGCCACCGTGGTGCCGCTGAATGAAGTGCAGCTACTGGCCGAGGTAACTGGCTACCTGACCGATATTTACGTGCAGGATGGCCAAAAGGTAACCAAGGGCCAGAAGCTCTACGCCATCGACCGCACGCGCTACGCCGCCGCCGCCGACCAGGGCCGCGCCCAGCTGCAAGTGGCCCGCACCAACTACGTGCGGGTAGCCAAAGACGCCGAGCGCTACCAGCGCCTGGCCGCGCAGGATGCCATTGCCCTTCAGCAAGTTGATATCTCCAAAGCCGACGTAGCCAATGCCTTGTCGCAGATAGCGGCGGCCCAGGCCTCGCTGCGCAGCCTGGAGTTGGACGTGCGCCACTCCGTGATTACGGCGCCGCTCACGGGCACCATCGGCATCGCGCAGGTGAAGCTCGGGGCGCTCGTGACGCAGGGGCAGACGCTGCTTAACACCGTGTCGGCCGAAGACCCGATTGCGGTAGATGTAAACATTGGCGAGCAGGATATTGTCCGCTTTACCAAGCTGCAACAGGCTAAGAGCGTGCGGCAAGACTCGATTTTTACGCTGCAAGTACCCGGTGGCCAAACCTATAAGCTACCCGGCAAAATCGTGACCATCGACCGCGCCGTAGACCCGCAGACCGGCACGCTGAAGGTGCGCGTGCAGTTCCCCAACCCGCGCCGCCTGCTGAAAGCCGGCATGAACACCAGCCTACGCGTGCTCAACCAGGATACCGGCGAGCAACTCGTGATTCCGGCCCGCGCCGTAACCGAGCAAATGGGCGAGTTCTACGTGTACGTGGTGGGCGACAGCAGCAAGGTATCGCAGCGCAAAGTACTGACCGGCACCAAAGTAAAAGACAAAGTAGTGGTGCGCCAGGGCCTGAAAGCCGGCGAAACCATCGTAAGCGACGGCATTCAGAACCTGCACGAAGGGTCTAAGATTCAAGTCGGCGACCCGACCAAGCCGGCGGGCGCGCAGGGCGCTGGAGCAGTTGGCGCAGGCTCAGGCGCTGGTAAGTAGCCTCTAAACATGTCCGTCATGCTGAGCGGAGCGGAGCGCAGTCGAAGCATCTCTATCGGGTAAGTAACCTCTAACGCCAGCAATGAAGCGGTAGAGATGCTTCGACTGCACTGCGCTCCGCTCAGCATGACACTTTACTTAAATTCTATCCTCTCCTGAATGATATCTGACGTTTTTATCCGAAGGCCGGTCACGGCCATCGTCGTATCGATAGTGCTGGTGCTGGTGGGGCTGCTGGCGCTGCGCAGCCTGCCCATCAGCCAGTACCCCGATATTTCGCCGCCCGTGGTGCAGATTTCGGGCAGCTACACCGGGGCCGACGCCCTCACGGTAGAGCAAACCGTGCTCACGCCCATCGAAACGCAGGTAAACGGCACGCCGGGTATGGCCTACCTGTCGTCGAACGCGACGAGCGACGGGCGTATCTCGTCCAACGTGACGTTTGAGATTGGCACCAACGTGGACATTGCGACGCTCGACGTGCAAAACCGCGTGAGCGTGGCCCAGCCGCAGCTGCCCGACGAGGTGAAACGCCTGGGCCTCACGGTGAAAAAGCGGAACCCCACCATCTTGATGGTAGCCGCGCTGACCTCGCCCAAGCGCACCCACGACATCAAGTTTCTGGACAACTACACCAACATCTACGTCCGCGACGCGCTCTTGCGCGTGAAGGGCGTGGGCGACGTGCAAAGCATTGGCCAGGATTTTAGTATGCGCGTCTGGCTCAAGCCCGACCGCCTGGCCCAACTCAATCTGAGCGCTACCGATGTGACGAATGCCCTGCGCGAGCAAAACGTGCAGGTGGCGGCCGGCGCCGTGGGCTCGGCCCCGCAATATGGCTCACAAGCCTTTGAGTACACGCTCTTTGTAAACGGCCGCCTGAGCAAGGTAGAGGAGTTTGAGAACATCATCGTGCGCACCAAGCCCGAAGACGGCTCGGTCGTTTACCTCAAAGACGTGGCCCGCGTGCAGCTCGGCAGCTTCGACTACTCGCGGGCTTCATTTGTGAACGGCGCGCCAGCTACCCTGCTGCTTATCAACCAGGTACCGGGCGGCAACGCCCTCGAAACCGCCGAAGGCGTATACGCCGCCCTCAACCAGCTCAAGGCCAAATTCCCGCCCGATGTGGCCTACAGCGTGCCGTTCGAGTCGGTAACGGTGGTGAAAGTTTCCATCAACGAGGTGGTGCACACGCTGGGCGAGGCCCTGCTGCTGGTTACTATCGTGGTGTTCGTGTTCCTGCAAAGCTGGCGCGCCACGCTCATTCCGGTGCTGGCGGTGCCGGTGGCCATCATCGGCACGTTTATCGTGTTTTTGCCGCTTGGCTTTACCATTAACACACTGACGCTCTTTGGCTTCGTGCTCGCCATTGGCATCGTGGTCGATGATGCCATCGTGGTGGTCGAGGCCGTGCAGCACTACATCGATACCGAGAAAATATCGGCGCGCGAAGCCACCGAAAAGGCCATGAAAGACATCACGGCCCCGGTTATCGCCATTGCCCTGATTTTGGCGGCGGTGTTCGTGCCGGTGGGCTTCATTCCGGGCATTGTGGGCAAGCTCTACCAGCAGTTCGCCATCACCATTGCCATTTCGGTGGTATTGTCGGCTTTTGTGGCCCTGTCGCTCACGCCGGCGCTTACCTCGCTGCTGATGCGGCCCACCGAGCAAACGGCCGACTCGAAGGGCATCAACAAGCTGTTTTACAAGTTCAACCAGTGGTTTGAGCGCGTTACCAAGTCGTATGCCAACGGCGTGAAGCGGGCCTTGCGCTTCGCCCCGCTGGTGGGTATTATGTTGCTGGCCGTGTATGGTGGCACCTACGGGCTGTTCCGCACCAAGCCGTCGGGCTTTATTCCTACTGAGGATGAGGGCCGGCTATTTATCTCGGTCGAGCTGCCGCAGGGCGCGGCCAGCACGCGCACCAAGGTCATCATGGACCAGATGGCCACGATTATTAAGCAGGAAGTGCCGGCCATTCGCAGCGCCTCGGGCATCAGCGGGCTGAACGCGCTGAACTTCTCCTTTAAGTCGAGCAGCGGCACGTTCTTCATCCAGATGAAGCCCTGGGACGACCGCAAGGAGGAAGCGCAGCAGCTCTACGGCGTGATTGCGCAGCTGCAAAAGGAATTTTCGGTGATAAAAGGCGCCAACATCGTGGTGGTGCCGCCGCCCGCCATTCCGGGCCTCGGCAACACGGGCGGCTTCAGCTTTATGCTGGAGCAGCGCGAAAGCTCGACCGATATCAAGGCCTTTGAAGCCACCGTGAACAAGTTTGTGGGCGCCGTGAACCAGCGCCCCGAAATAGCGCGCGCCTACACCTTCTTCACGGCCAAAACCCCTGGCTACCAGCTCACCGTGAACCGACAGCAGGCCAAAAAGCTGGGCGTGCCGCTCACGAATGTGTTCAATACGCTCTCGACCTACATGGGCAGCACCTACATCAACGACTTCACCAAGTACGGGCGCAACTTTAGGGTAGTGGCCCAGGCCGACACTTTTTACCGCAAGGATGTGTCGTCGCTGAACTCGTTTTACGTGCTCAACCAGCAGGGCCAGCAGGTGCCGCTGAGCTCGCTCGTGACCTACAAGCTGGTCGAAAACGCGCCGCTCATCTCGCACTACAACCTGTTTCGCTCGGCCGAAATCAACGGCGACGCCAAGCCGGGCTTTAGCTCGGGCCAGGCCATTACGGCGTTGCAAGAGGTGGCCGCCCAAACGCTGCCCGCCGACTACGGCTACGACTTTTCGGGCCTGAGCCGCGAGGAAATCAGCTCGGGCAACAGCACGATTATCATCTTTGGGCTCTCGATTTTGTTTGTGTTCCTGCTGCTGGCGGCGCTTTACGAAAGCTGGTCGGTGCCGTTTTCGGTGCTGCTGTCGGTGCCGCTGGGCATTTTTGGGGCCATCGTGGCGCTCACGCTGGTGCCCAAGCTCACCAACAACGTGTATGCCCAAATTGGCATGATTACGCTCATCGGCCTGGCAGCCAAAAACGCCATTCTGATTGTGGAATTTGCTAAGGAGCGGGTAGACTGGGGCATGCCCGTGCTGGATGCCACGATGGAGGCTGTGACCTTGCGCCTGCGGCCGATTATTATGACCTCGCTGGCCTTTATCCTGGGCGTGCTGCCGCTGGCCTTTGCCTCGGGCGCGGGCGCGGTGTCGCGCCAAACCATCGGCTGGACCGTGACGGGCGGGATGCTGGCGGCCACCTTTTTAGCCATCTTCGCCGTGCCGGTGCTGTTCCTGAACATCACTAAGCTGGCCTACGGCAAGAAAAAGCTCGCCGAAATGGAAGCCAACTACAAGCCCGAAGAACACGGCCACCAAGGCCACGGCGCGCAGGGCAAAAGCACGCCCCCCGCCGGCCCATCGGAAGCCAACGTGAACGACAAGGAAACCGAAGAGCGCAAGCGCAAAGATGAGACGCCGCCGGAGCTGGGCACGTAGGGCTTATTAGACACAGGCTTAAAAACGTTTGTCATGCTGAACGCAGTGAAGCATGACAAACGTTTTTAAGCCTGTGTCTAATAAGCAGCCTCACGCCTCCACCGGGTACTCGTCGCCTGCGAAGACCGGAGCCATGTCCTGCTCTTCGGCTTCTGTAAATAGCCGCGAGCGGATGAGAAACCGCACGCCCAGCGGAATTTCCAGCGAAAAGCTGGCGCCCCGGCCCTTCACCACATCTACCGTGAGCTGGGTGTGTTTCCAGTACTCAAACTGGCTGGCGCTCATGAAGAAATCGCAGCCGTGGATGCGGCCCAGCCACACATCGTTGGCGCCCACTCGAAACTCACCCTTGGCAAAGCACATCGGCGACGAGCCGTCGCAGCACCCGCCGCTCTGGTGAAACATGAGCGGCCCGTGCTCGTCGCGCAGCAGGTCGATGGTGGCTTCGGCGGCTTGGGTGCAGAGGACGCGGGCGGTAGACATAGGGCAAAGATTGGATACTAATAACGTTTGTCATGCTGAGCGCAGCGCAGCGGAGTCGAAGCATCTCTACCGCACCGTTGAACGGTTTGGATGAATCGATAAAGATGCTTCGACTCCGCTGCGCTGCGCTCAGCATGACCATTAGTAATTGACTAACAGCCTACTAAAAGAATCCCAACGGCTTCTCACTGTAGCTAATCAGCATGTTCTTGTTCTGCCGGTAGTGCGCGAGCATCATCTTGTGGTTTTCGCGCCCGAAGCCCGAGGCCTTGTAGCCGCCAAACGGCGCGCCGGCCGGGTAGTCGTGGTAGCAATTAACCCACACGCGGCCGGCCTCGATGGCGCGGGGCACCATGTACAGCTCGTGGGCGTCGCGCGTCCACACGCCCGCACCGAGGCCGTAGAGCGTATCGTTGGCGATTTCGATGGCTTCTTCCACGGTCTTGAAAGTCGTGACCGACACCACCGGACCGAATATTTCCTCCTGGAAAATCCGCATCTTATTGTGGCCCCGGAACATGGTAGGCTGGATGTAGTAGCCCTCGCCCAGCGCGCCGTCTTCCTGGCTGTAGGCCTCGCCGCCGGTTAGCACCTCAGCACCTTCGGCCTTGCCGATTTCGAGGTAGCTCAGGATTTTCTCAAACTGGTCGTTCGAAGCCTGCGCGCCCATCATGGTATTCATATCGAGCGGGTTGCCGAGCTTAATGGCTTTCACGCGCTCGATGACGCGGGCGATAAACTCGTCGTAGATGTCTTCCTGAATCAGCATCCGCGAGGGGCAGGTGCAGATTTCGCCTTGGTTCAGGGCGAACATCACGGCGCCTTCGATGGCTTTGTCGAGGAAGTCGTCGTCGGCATCCATCACACTCTTGAAGAAAATGTTGGGCGACTTGCCGCCCAGCTCCATTGTCACCGGAATCAGGTTTTCGGCGGCGTACTGCATAATGAGGCGGCCGGTAGTCGTCTCGCCCGTGAAGCTAGCCTTGTGGATGCGCGGCGACGAGGCCAGCGGCTTGCCGGCTTCGAGGCCGAAGCCGTTGACCACGTTCACCACCCCGGCCGGGATGAGGTCGCCAATCAACTCCATCAGCACCATAATGCTGGCGGGCGTTTGCTCAGCGGGCTTCATCACCACGCAGCAGCCAGCGGCCATTGCGGGCGCGAGCTTCCAGGTGGCCATCAGCAGCGGAAAGTTCCAGGGAATAATCTGACCCACCACGCCCAGCGGCTCCTGAATATTGAGCGATACAGTACTGTTGTTCAGCTCGGTGGCGCTACCTTCCTCGGCCCGAATAACGCTGGCAAAGTAGCGGAAGTGGTCGACTACCAGCGGCAGGTCGGCGTAGGTGGTTTCGCGGATGGCCTTGCCATTCTCCACGCACTCCACGGCCGCCAAAAAGGGCAGGTTTTCCTCGATGCGGTTGGCGATTTTGTTGAGAATGTTGCTGCGCTCGGTGGCCGAGGTTTTGCCCCAGGTCTTGAACGCTTCGTGAGCCGCGTCGAGGGCAAGGTCAATGTCCTCCTTGGTCGAGCGGGCTACCTTGGTGAACACCTTACCGTCGATGGGCGACGGGTTGTCGAAATACTGGCCCTTCACGGGGGCTACCCATTTGCCGCCGATGAAGTTGTCGTAGTGGTTTTTGAACTGCGGGCGGGCCACCAGCGTGGTGGGCGCTTCAAGAACTTCGGCCATGATGAGGTGGGATTAGTGGAAAGGGTAAGGAACAAGGCAAAAGTGGGCAGCAGACGGGGTAGCCCGGCTGTGGTATTGTCGCAAAAAATATCGAAATTGCCGCAAGTTAAAGTGAGTACTTACTCATGTATAAATCGTTTGTAAACACGCCTGTCATGCTGAGTTCCGCTCAGCATGACAGGCGTGTTTAGCTGCCCTTCTATTCTCCCCCACCCCATGTCTACCCGCGTTCACTTGCCCGCCGCCGTGCCACCGCTGGCGCTGGAGCGGCTACACTCGCTGGTTGAAAACCGCACGGTTTTCGCCCTCGATGCTTTCGAGCTAAGCATTTTTGAGACGCACCGCGCCGCCCACCGCGTGCCGCTGCGCCTGGCTGGGCTGTCGCTCACGACCATGCTGCGGGGCAAGAAGGTGATGCACCTGCCCGGCCGCCCAGCCTTCGACTACCTGCCCGGCGAGTCGGTGGTAGTGGGCGAGGATGAGCTGATGGAAATCGACTTTCCCGACGCCTGCCTGTGCCAGCCTACGCAGTGCCTGGCCGTGGCCATTGCGCCCGACACCATCCGCCAAACCGTTGACCTACTGAACGAGCGCTACCCCAAAGCCGAGCCCGCGCAGCCCTGGGCGCTGGCCGGCCCCGACTTTGCCCACCTCACCAACACCCCCGAGCTGACGGGCACGCTGGAGCGCCTGGTGGCCGTGTCGCGCACCACCGACGCGGCCAAGGACGTACTCGCCGGCTTCACCCTGCAAGAGTTGCTGGTGCGCCTAATGCAGACCCAAGCGCGGCAGCTCATTTTTCAGGACTACTCCAAGCATCTCACCACGCACCCCTTCGCGGCGGTGGTGCACTACATCCGGCAGCACCTCACCGAGCAGTTGTCGGTAGAGAAGCTGAGCGCCGTGGCGTGCATGAGCAAAGCCACGTTTTTTCGACTTTTTAAGCGCGAGTTTGGCCTCACGCCGGTC